>Ga0265314_10003590_pt1 | contig 14941 bp, 8 predicted proteins | sample 4126metaG_FD_203106 | JGI IMG/M metagenome (GOLD analysis project Ga0265314, IMG submission 203106) | Rhizosphere microbial communities from Carex aquatilis grown in University of Washington, Seatle, WA, United States - 4-1-26 metaG | ecosystem: Host-associated > Plants > Roots > Rhizosphere >... | reverse complement strand
ACCACGAGCCCGGCGTTGAGCCCGTGAAGCAAGATGCTGGTCAGGTGGTGCCCCTTCGCGTTCATACCCCACAGGGCGCAGTCCGCGGCGTGGGACAGCTCGGTCAGCGGGTGCCAGTTTCCGCTGGCGTGAAAGCTGGAAAACGTCCCGAGCAAGGAGGTCGAGGTCAGATGGCGCAGGCGCGGATTCTGGTAAACGTAGATGTCGTCGTCCCAGGCGACGAACCCGTTGCCCAAGACTGGGCAGTAGACCAGGAACACGAGCAGCGCGACGGACAGGGCCGCGCCGCGCACAGAAAGTCGTTCGTCGTTTCCTTCGCGACCGCCTAGGCTCATGATGATCACGCAAGCTGTACAAGAACCAGAGCGCTGTCAAACCCTGAGGATGAAGATGGTATGTTCGTACCATGGGTGCGTGTTCCAGGGTTTGCACCCTGCTTGCGTTTCTTTCGGTCGCTGAAGTGAATTCGATTGTCGCGTTCGCTGGGGTTGACGCTTCCGCGACTCCACCAGCCAAGACCGGGGCGAAGATGCCCGCCGCGCTGGTCGAGGGGATCGACCAGCTGGTGGCCGAAGCGCTTGCCCAGGGAAAGCTTCCTGGCTGCGTGGTCGTCATCGGCCGAGGAAGCGGCGTGGCGTACGAGAAGGCGTTCGGGTCGCGCGCGGTCTTGCCCGACCAAGAGGCGATGACCCTGTACACCATCTTCGATTTGGCGTCGCTCACCAAACCCATCGCCACGGCGACCGCGCTCATGGTGCTCGCCGAGCAGGGCAAGGTCGACCTCGATGCGCGGGTCGCGCGCTACGTTCCCGAGTTCCGTTCGCACGGCAAGGACGCCATCACTCTCCGGCAGCTGCTCACCCACGTTTCGGGTCTGCCCGCCGAGACCCCGGTTGCCGACTTCGAGCACGGCCGGACTCGAGCCATGAAACACATCATGGCGCTTTCCCTGAAGGCGCCGCCGGGAACGAAATTCGTCTACTCGGACGTAGGGTTTCTGGTTCTCGAAGAGGTGATCCGGCGCGTGACCGGCGGCGATCTCGCCAAGTTCGCGGATGCGGCGATCTTTCGCCCGCTTGGCATGAACGAAACGGGTTTTCTTCCGTCCGCGGACGTGCGCCCGCGCATCGCCCCGACCGAAAAGCGCAACGACGCCTGGATGCGCGGCGAGGTTCACGACCCGCGCGCCCATCGGCTGGGCGGCGTGGCCGGTCACGCCGGACTTTTCTCGACCGCGAAAGATCTGTCTCGCTATGCCCGCATGGTTTTGGGGGCTGGAGCGCTCGATGGCGTGCGTCTGCTTTCGGCGGACACCGTGCGAAAGATGTTGGCGCCGCACGATGTGCCCGGCGGCATTCGCGCCTTGGGTTGGGACATGCGGTCCACGTACTCGGCCAATCGTGGGGCCGCGCTCTCGCGCCGGGCAATCGGGCACGGCGGCTACACCGGCACCTCGCTGTGGATCGATCCGGAACAAGACTTGTTCGTGATGTTCCTGAGCAACCGCGTTCATCCCGACGGCAAGGGTTCGATCAATGCACTGGCCGGCGCGATCGCGACGCTGGCCGGTTCGACCCTGGCACCGACCGAAGCGCCCGTGGTGGCACCTCGGTTTGCACTTGGCATCGACGTGCTTGCGGCTGACGACTTTGCCCGTCTGCGCGGCCTGCGCTTTGCCTTGCTGACCAACGACAGCGCCCGCAACCGCGATTGCGTTCGCACGACCGACGTGCTTGCCGGCCGCCGCGATCGTTCCCTGGTGGCTCTGCTCAGTCCCGAGCACGGCCTGTCGGCCAGCCGCGACGAGCGCATCGAGGATGGCGTGGACGCGAAAACCAAGCTTCCCATTGGCAGCCTCTATGGCGGGGCGCTGTCGCCGCGCACTTCGCGGACCGCGGGACCGCGGCCTGTGACCTTGCCGCCCGCCATCGACGCGGTCGTGGTCGATCTGCCCGACGTGGGCGCGCGCTTTTTCACCTACGCCTCGACCTTGCACGCAACCATGCGGGCTGCTGCCGAGCGCGGCCTGCGGGTCATTGTCCTAGACCGGCCGAATCCCATCGACGGGGTGGACGTTGCTGGCCCGCTGCTCAAGGCCAGCGAGATGTCGGCGGTGAACCACCACCCGCTGCCGGTTCGTCACGGCATGACCATGGGCGAGCTGGCCGAGATGATGAACGCCGACGAGCATCTCGGGCTTAGGCTGGAGGTCGTGCGCATGGCTCGGTACGACCGCCGGCTGTATTTCGACCAAATCGGACTCACCTGGTGGCCGCCGTCGCCCAACCTGCGCACGGTCGGAGCGACCGTGCTCTATGCTGGCGTCGCGCTCCTCGAGGCGACCAATGTTTCGGTCGGCCGCGGAACGGACACACCCTTCGAGGTGGTCGGCGCCCCGTGGATCGACGGGCGCGCACTGGCCGACGAGCTTGTCCGGGCCGGACTTGCCGGCGTCTCGTTCGAAGCCACCAGCTTTACCCCGTCGGAGAATCGACACAAGGGCGAGCTTTGCCACGGCATCCGCTTGCATGTGGACGACCGCGCCGTCTTCGAGCCCGTACGCACCGGCCTGGCCATGGCGCTGGCCTTGCGTAAGCTGCACCCCAAGGACTGGGACGGAACGCGTCTGCGCCGCATGGTGGGCGACCCCGCGGTCGCGCAGGCGATCCTCGACCGCCGTCCACTTTCCGAGGTCGAAGCACTTTGGCAGGACGACCTCGACATCTTTCGCGCCAAACGCGCGAAGTACCTGCTCTATGGGCCGTAGCCGCCACAGCCTCGTCGACGGTCATGGCCGCGCGTATCTGGCACGCTAGACTTTCGCCATCCATGTCGCTTCCGTCCGATCCGCCGCTCTCGCTCTCGGTGCTTTCTGGCGTCGCCGAGGTGCCGGCAGCCGACTGGGACGCGCTGGTCGACGCCAACGATCCGTTTCTCGAACACGCCTTTCTCGCCGCCCTGGAGCGGTCGGGTAGCGTGGGTCCGGGCACCGGGTGGGCGCCCCGCATTCTCGTCGCCAGGCAAGGCACGGAATTGGTGGGCGCGGTGCCGCTTTACCTCAAGGACGACAGCATGGGCGAGTTCATCTGGGACTTTGCCTGGGCGCACGGATCGCACGGTGCCGGCATTCCGTACTATCCCAAGTTGGTCGCGGCCGTGCCCTTCACCCCCGCTTCGAGCCATCGACTGATGGTGCACCCCAAGGCGGAGCGCGCGAGCGTCGCACGTGCGCTGGCCAGAGGACTGCGCGACGTCGCCGAAGAGACCGAGGCTTCCTCCGTTCACGTGCTTTTTTGCCAGGAAGAAGAATTGGCGGCGCTCTTGCCCGAAGGCTTCGTGTCCCGCGCGAGCTATCAATTCCATTGGACGAATCGGCCCACTCCTTACCCATCCTTCGACGACTATCTGGGCGAATTCCGCTCGCGCATGCGCAAGCAGGTTCGCCACGAACGCGCCGTGGTCGACGACTACGGCCTGCGCATCGTGACTTCGCCCGGCAACGCATTGGACGATCGGGCCTGGCACGCTCTCGACCGCTTTTACCGTTCCACGGTGGACCGCTACGCCAATGTGGCGTCTCTGACTCCGGCGTTCTTCGCCGAGATCCGCCGCACCCACGCTGACCGGCTGCTGGCCGTACTTGCCTACCGTGGGGATGAACCTATTGCGGCCACCATCAACTTCGCACGCGGCAATCGGTTGTGCGGTCGCTACTGGGGAAGCGCGCACCATCTTCCCATGCTGCACTTCGAGCTGTGCTTTTACCGTTTGATTGAACACGCCATCGCGAATGGTCTCGCCGTATTCGAGGGCGGCGCGGGCGGCGAGCAGAAGCTGGCCCGCGGGCTTTTGCCGCAGCGGACCTTCAGCGCCCATTGGATCCGCCATCGCGGGCTGGCCAGCGCCGTGGGCGACTACATCGCGCGTGAGGCCAGAGCCGTGGAGATGGAAATGAGCGCGTGTCTCGATCATTCACCGTTCGCCCGCGCCCGCCGGTCGCTATAATGCCGGCCTGGTGACGAGATGAGCACGAGCGAGCGCAAACTGGAACGCAGGGATTTTCTGAGACTGGGCGGCGCCGGCATCGCGGCCACGGCACTGTCCGCCGGCTGTGCCACCGTCGCGGCCCAGCGAAAGCCGCAAGCGCCGGTGGCGCAAGCGACCGCGCCGGAGCCTGCCACGAAACCCGCGGGCCTTCCGCGCCGACGCCTGGGCCGGACTGGCATCGAGGTTCCCGTCGTCAGCATGGGTGTGATGAACGCCGACAACCCCAACCTGGTCCGCGCGGCACTCGATGGCGGCGTGGTCCTGCTCGACACGGCCCATGGCTACCAAGACGGCCGCAACGAGGAAATGCTGGGCACCATCCTGCCTGGCCGCAAGCGCGACTCGTTCGTGCTTTGCACCAAGGTCTTTCTCAGCACCCTCGATCGCAAGACCGGTCTTTTCGGTCCCGAGACGCGCGGCGAGGAAATCGAGGAGAAGCTCGCCATCAGCCTCAAGCGCCTTGGGTTGGACCACGTGGACATTTTGTACCTGCACGCGCAAAGCCGGCGCGAGAGCGTGCTCCTGGATCCGGTTCTAAGAGGCCTGGAAAAGGTCAAGAAGGCCGGCATGACCCACTTTGTCGGCGTATCCACGCACAAGAACGAACCCGAGGTCATTCGCGCGGCGGTGGAAGCGAAGATCTACGACGTCGTGCTGACGTCCTACAACTTCCGCCAGGACCACCACCTTGAGGTGCAGAAGGCCATCGGCGAGGCCGCGACCGCGGGTCTGGGGATCGTGGCGATGAAGACCCAGGCGGGCGTCTTCTGGGACAAGGAAAAGACGAACCCCATCAATATGAAGGCCGCCCTCAAATGGGCGCTGCGCGATGCCAACGTGCACACCTCTATTCCTGGATTCACCACGCTCGAACAGCTCCATGCCGATTTGGAGGTGCTCCGCGATCCTTCACTCACGCCAGAAGATCAGCTTACGCTGGTAGAGCCGCAGAAGGTGGCGGGCCTCTACTGCCAGGGGTGCGAGCAGTGTCTTTCGCCATGCGTGCAGCACCTGCCCATTCCCGACCTCATGCGCGGTTACATGTACCGCCACGCCTACCGCAATCGCCAGGCCGCGCAGGATCTGCTGCTGGCGCTCGACCTTCCACCGTCGCCTTGCGCGGACTGCCGGACCTGCCCGGTGGTTTGCGCCAAGGGCTTCGACGTCGCCGAACGCATTCGCGACATCGTTCGGCTGCGCGACGTGCCGCGGGAATTGGTCGAATTCGTCATCTGATGGACTTCGCGTGACGGCATTGCGTGATGGCATTCGTGTGATGGCATTCGAGCTGCCGATTCTTCTGCTAGCCCTTTCCTCCCAGGCTGAGGCGTCACCCGCGCCTGCGCCCGCGTCGAACAAGATGACGAACCCGGCTCCCTCGCCGGTCATCTCGAAGTGGTTTCCGCAAGTGGAGGGTTGGAAGTTCTCCGCCGCGCCGACCCAATACACGCCGGAAAACCTCTTCGAATACATCGACGGTGGCGCCGACGCCTTTCTCCAGTTCGACTTCGAAGAGCTCCTGACCGCGAGCTATGTGAATGCCCAGAAGGTGGAGGTCACAGTCGATCTCTACCATCATCGCAACGCCTTGCGCGCCTTTGGCATGTACACCCAAGAGCGCCCGGCGGGAAGCACGCCGGTGCCAGTCGGCATCGAAGGGATCGCGGGTTCCGACCACCTGGAGTTTGTCGCCGGTCCGGTGTACGCGAAACTGGCGCAAGCCGGCGGCAAGGACACCTCGTTTCTACGCATGTTCGCCGACAAGATCGCCGCCAGACTCCCGGGCACGCGCGAAGCCCCGGCGGTTCTCAAATGCTTTCCGGAAAGGGGCAAACGGCCGCGAGCCGAAAGGCTGACTGCCCGTGACTTCCTGGGACAGTCTTTTCTGCACGACGCGGCTGCGGTTCCCTATCAGAATGGCGGCGCGAAATTCCGACTGTTCGCCATCGAGGGCAAGGACGAAAGCGACGCGCACACCATGGTCCAGCGCTACAGTGCCCTGGCCAAGTCATCGGCCGGTCCCATCGGGAAGACCGGCGGTGCCGTGCTGAAGGATCCTCTCAATGGCGAGGTGCTGCTGCGGTGGGGTGGGCGCTGGCTGTGGGGTGCGGTGGACTATCCGTCGGCGCAGGGACAGGCGATGGAGTCGCTGCAAGCTCTGCTCGATGAATTGGGGCGGAACCTTCAGTCTGGGCGCCAATAGGCTCTGCCTGTGACCGTGGCAATGTCCCTGTGCACCATAGGGCTCCCTGCGCGAAAGTTCGCCAGGTTCCGCAGAATTCCGTAGCCGTCCGGCATGGGATGCTTGCTATACTCACGCACGCTGCGGGATGTTTCGCAAGTCGATCCCGAGTCCTTGTTTTCCGAAGCGAGAGGACTATTCCGATGACGTACATCAGTCGGCCGAGCCGCAATGGCAAGAGCGCAGTCAAGGGACATTTCGCACCTGTTTGCGTGGGGGTAATTGCCTTGGTGGTGGGACTGGGGTGCACGAATGCCCAAATTGTCGGTGGGGCAGGCGGCGCCGCCGGACACAAAGGCGGTGCGGGGGGCGGCAACACCGGTAGCCCCAATGGGGGCGCGGGAGGAGGTGTAGTCGTTACGCTGGCTCCGCTTCCGGACGCCAGCCCAGTTCCTCCGGGCGGCGGACAGTGCGGTGATGGCATCGTCGAGCGGATCGAGCAATGCGATGATGGCAATACCACCAGTGGCGATGGCTGCAGTGCGAGTTGCCAAGTCGAAGCAAACTACGACTGCCCCAAACAGGGCGGGACGTGCACGAACCTCGCGGTCTGCGGCAACGGCGTCCTGACGTCGAACGAAACGTGCGACGACGGCAACAAGCAGAGCGGCGACGGCTGTTCGGCTGACTGCGGGTCCATCGAGTCGGGCTGGACCTGTCCGGTGCCGGGAAAGAAGTGCATTCCTCTTTGCGGCGACAGTCAAATCGTCGCGCCCGAAAACTGCGATGACGGCAATAGCGACAACGGCGATGGGTGCTCCAGTACCTGTCAGGTCGAGCCTGGATACGACTGTCCCAAAACCGGCCAGGCGTGCGTCAAGTCCGTCTGTGGCAACGGCCAGACCGAAAAAGGGGAGCAATGCGACTGCGGTACCGACCCGACCAAGCTGCCATCCGGCTGCAAAGCCGTGAACGGCCTGTTCTACGGCGACCCCAAGAATCCGGGCTGCTCCAAGACCTGCACCAAGGAGCCAAACTGCCTGGACAGTTCCGGCAAGACCCAGGCCTGCGCGGCAACCTGCGGCGACGGCAACCTCGATCCCAGCGAGCAATGCGACGATGGCAATCAAGCCAACGGCGACGGATGTTCGAGCACCTGCCAGATCGAAGGCGGTTTCACCTGCACGACTTCGACTTCTCAGGACTCCTCGACTTGCCAGTCGGGCTCGGGTCAATGTCTCGAACTGCCCATCATCTACCGCGACTTCCAGCCCGAGAATGTCACCCCCGGCGGCCATCCGGACTTCTTCTTCTTGGGCACGAAAATGGGCGGCTCAAAGTCCTCCACCACGATTTGCGTTCCCAACTCAGGCGGACCTTCCAAGGGCAATGACTCGACTACGCGCTGCTGGGGCATCATGGCCGGCAGCTTGCTCAATGGAAAACCGCAACCTGGCGCGACGACAACCTGCGCTTGTCAGTTCAGCGACTGGAGCATAGGCAATACCAGCCACATTCCCACCACCTATACCCAGGCAGGCAACGATAGTCCTCTTTCGGACGGAAATGGTGGCTACCTCGGCGGCAATGTCGGAACCCCAGTCAGCGTGACTGGTAATGCCGGCGCCTCTTCCGGCACACTGACTGGCTACACGGCGAGCAGTCCAGGTGGCCCCGTCTGGAAAGGAACAACTCCCGCATACAAGAACGCTGCCAGCTTCAATCAATGGTTCAACGACGACACCACTGTGAACAAGACCTTCACCGGCGTTCTCGAAATGACCGCCATCGGCACGAACATTTACCAATACGCCAGCCAGTCTCACCTGGCGCAGGGTGGTTTCTTCCCCCTCGATACCCTGAATCCTGCCCAAGTGACGATGTGCAACCTGTGGCCCTACTGGAACCATGGCAATGGAAATCCTATCTGGACCACTTGTGCGGGCGACCAATACCTGTTCCCGCCCCGGGTGATCCAATCGGATTGCCCGAACCAGATCCCGCTAACCAACGGCTGCTGGGTCACGGCAGTTCCTGGCGTGAAGCATGATTCCTACTTCACCGATGAGGCGCGCTACTACTTCGTGTACGACGGAGTCGCGGGCATCAGTCTTAGCTTCTACGGCGACGACGATCTCTACGTCTTCATCAACGGCGTCCTGGTTCTCGACTTGGGCGGCGTTCACCAGCAGCTTCCCGGTAAGGTCACCGTCACTGGTAGTCCGGGCGACGCAACCTACACCGAGGGCGGGTGTCTCGATGCGACCGGAAACATCACAGGGAACGCCGCCGGCTCGATCACTTGCTCGCCAACCAACGTGAATCCCCCAATCCCCGCCGCAACGCCTGCCGATTTCCAAAACGGGACCACCAAGCTTGGGCTCGTGACCGGCAAGATCTACGAGATCGCCATCTTCGGGGCCGACCGGCACCCGCCCGAGTCGAACTACCAGCTTACGCTCAATGGTTTCACCACCAAGAAGTCGGCCTGCACACCCCATTGTGGCGACGGCATTGCCACCAACGGCGAACAATGCGACTGCGGCGACGGAACACTCGCGCAGCTCCCCGCGGGTTGCTCGGGGCCGAACAACGACACGACCTACGGTGGCTGCACGACGAAGTGCACCTACGGCCCATTCTGCGGCGATGGCAAAGTCCAGGGGCCGCCGGATAGTACAGAAGAGTGCGATCTGGGCAAGGACAATGGCAACAATCTGGGCCCGGATGGCTGCACCATCGGGTGTCTCAAACCGCATTTCTGCGGCGATGGAATTCCCGACTCGGGCGAGGACTGCGACCTAGGCACCCGCAATGGAGTCAAATTGGACACTTCCTTGCAGCCGTCGGATAGCGCGGACGCGATTGTCTACTGCAATACCGACTGTACGATTCCGGGCGGCGTCGTCTGGTAGCTTCCCAGTCTATCGGTCGGCGGCTTCAATCCCGCACTTTCAGGACTACCTTCCCCATCGGTCCCGCCGCCAGGCGAACGAAGGCCTCGGGCAATTGTTCGAAGGGAAGAATGCTGTCCACCAGCGGTCGCGCGCCCGTGCGTGCGAGCAAGGCCAGAACTTGCTGCCAGCCATCGCGGCTTTCAGGGTTCGTGTTCGCGCCGACGGCGACGCCTCCCAGGCGAATACGCCGGAAGAACAGCGCCGCCGTGTTGAACGACGGTACCGGGCCGGCGAGACGCCCGACCAGACTGACCTTGCCTGCATCCCCGAGCGTGTCGATGACCTCGGGCAAGAGCGCACCGCCGATGTTGTCGATGGCCAGATCGACCCGACGCGAGCCCAGCGCCTTCTTCACCGCCAGTCGCCATGCCGATTCCCCAGGGTCGAAACACAGGTTCGCGCCTAGCTGACGAAGTCGCTCGCGTTTCTCTCCGCTGCGCGAGAGCGCCAGCACGGTGAAGCCCATGGCCGCGGCCAGTTGCACCGACGCCACGCCCACGCCACCCGACGCGCCGGTCACGAGCACGACCGAAGATGCGGGAAGCGCCCCCCACATGGTTAGCGCCTGGTAGGCCGTCAAATAGACCAGCGTCGCACAGGCGGCCTCGGGCTCGGTCCAGCCTGGCGGCACGTCGACCAGGCTTTCAGCAGGCACCGCCACGCGCTCGGCGAAAGTACCGGCTCGCTCGACGCCCACGTCACCGCGCAAGATGACTCTGCGCTCGCCGACTGCAACTCCAGTCACCCCAGATCCAACCTCGACGACCGTTCCCAAGCCATCGCGACCAAGAATATGCGGCAGCGGCGGCTTGGCCGGGTACTGCCGCTCTGCCAGATACCGATCCGCAGGATTCAAGGCCGCATAGTGCACGCGTAGAACGACCTCGCCAGCCGTTGGCGTGGGATCGGGGATATCGCGCAGCCGCAGGGCCGCGACGCCTGCAAACTCATCAAGCAACCAAGCCCGCATGCCCTGAGAATGGCTGCAAAGTCCGCGCAGTCAAGGCGATGGATCTCACCGACCGGTCGAATCGTGGTCATCGCGAAGCGCCTCAATGGTTGCGTGGAAGTCGCACAACCGTGACACAGCCGTAAGACGCAAAAGCCTAGCTTGCCTCCGGAACTTCTCGGACCAACGGAGGCTCATGATGTCGGACCACAGTCGAAATGTACGCATGCTCGCCCTGCTCCCGGTAGGGGCGCTTGCTGCGCTCTTTGCCTTTTCGTCGTGCAAAGGCGAACAACAGCAAACCGGCAGCGCGGATCTCACCGTGCGAGCCCTCGGCGCACTCGACGTTGGTAGCGTCGTCGCTACGGTGAGCGGTCCTTTGCTGCCGGCGCCCAAGTCCTTTTCGCTTTACGCGCGTGGAAGCGCGGGGACCTGGGGCGCGCTTCTGGGTTCGCTGCCCGTGGGGAGCAACTATGTCTTCACGGTGAGCGCCCTCGATCGGTCGAATGCGGTCGACTATGCCGGCAGCGCCGCCGGAGTCGTCATCATGAAAGACCAGGTCACGTCGGTCGTCATCACCGCTCAGCAAACCGTCGCTTCGGTTCCGTTCAAGAATGCCGTTCCTATCGTCGATTCCTTGGTGCTCTCTTCGACCAACATCGTTCCCGGCGCCACGATCACCGCCAAGGCCACCGCGCACGATCCGGACGCGGGAGATACCATTACCTTTGCGTGGTCGTCGAGTCCGGTCGCCGGGGTCTTTTCGGCATCCTCGGCGGCCATCACCACCTGGACGGCGCCAGTCATTGAGGGAGACCAGACCTTGGTCCTTACCGCGACCGACAACCATGGAGCGTCGACGTCGGCGTCCATCGTCGTCCACGTTGCGGCTAGCAACGGCCGCGGTCAGGCGGACGTGAACGTGCGCTTCAACACGTGGCCAGTGGTCACGGATCTCGTTGCGTCGCCCGGCTACATCGCGGTCGGCTCGCCGACCTCTGTCACCGCCACGGCAAGCGATGCGGACGGCGACGCTCTGTCGTACGCGTGGACCAGCAGCTGCGCGAGCGGAGTCTTCGCGAGTCCGACGGCGCCCTCCACCAGCTTCACGCTTCCCGTCGGCGCGCTGGATGCGAGTTGCGATCTCGTCGTGGCCGTGAGCGACGGTCGCGGCGGCTCGACCACCGGTCAAACCACGTTGCCGGTTGGCAAGCCGGTGGCCATCCAGGCTCCGACCATCACCGGCAGCGTGCAATCTGTCATCGCAGTCGGCGCGGGTGGCAGCGCGAAATTCTCGGTCACGGCCACCGATCCACAAGGCAGCGCACTCACCTTCCAGTGGGTCTCGGCGACGGGTGTGTTTTCGAATCAGCTCGACGGCGCCGGCTCTTCGCAAGTCGTGTGGACGGCCCCGGCGGTTGCCAGCGCCAGCTACACGGTCTCGGTCATCGTGACGGATGCACTTGGCGCCAGTGTCCAGTACGATTTCACCGCTTCCTCGGCGCCCACGTTCACGGTTCAGGCCTCGCCCACGGTCATCACGCCCGGTCAGCAGCCCGAGCTTCTGGTTGTGCCGAGCGACGGAACGAGCGCTTCCACCTGGTCCTACGCCTGGGGTGACGGCATGAATGGTTCCTCTGTGGGGCGCTTCGCGGCCAAGGTCGGCAGCGACCAGTCGGACGTGCTCTACAATCCCGCCTACTGCGCGCTTCTCGGCAGCGGTGCCATCTCGCTCCCGCTCGCGGTCACAGTCACCGACAGCGCCACCAGCCTTGCCAAGACTTCCTCGGTGCTGGTCACGCTCAATTGCCCCGCGCTGGCCAACCTCACCACCGAGACGCTCTACCAGCCGCAACAGAACGCATCCACCTACGAGCCCGCGCCGGCTGGGTTCAACCCGGTGTACACCGAGATCGTCGCTCGTCACGGCGCTCGCGGCATGTCCAGCGAGGGTTCCGACGTGGCCGTCTACAACATGTGGCTCAAGGCCCAGAGTGACGGCGCGCTCACGTCGCTCGGCCAGCAACTTGGTCCCGACCTGCTCGCCTTCATCAGGGCCAACACGATCCTGGGCGCGGGCGTTCCGGGCATCACCGCGCCGGGCTACGGCAATCTCTCCCAGCTTGGCGCCGCGGAACACCAGCAGCTTGCGACCCGGCTGGGACAGCGTTTGTCCGGCTACTTCACGCAGGTGGCGGCGAGCGGACGCAAGCTGGTGGTGCAGACTTCCGGCGTGAACCGGGCGTATGACAGCTCTGGCTTTTTCGTGAACGCTCTGGCCGCGACCAACCCGGCGCTGCAACCGCTCATCACCTATCCCGCGGCCGTTGTCGCCGGCTATGGAACCAAGCCCAAGGCGCAGTTGCCCGGCACGAACCGCTTCCTGCTCTACTTCCACAAGCTAAGCGCTGCCCAGGATCAGGTGGCGAGTCCGAGCGACCCGTACTACCCGATCTACCAGGCCAGCCTGGCCTATCAGACCTTCAAGGCGAGCGATCCGATCCAAGCCGCAAAGGTCAATGCCATCAGCGCCATTCCCGAAATCAACGCCGCCGCCCATATCGTCTTGCAAGGCCTCTTCACCCAGGCCTTTATCGACAAGCTCGGCACCGCCGGCTACACCTTCGCCGATACCGGCACCTTCGGACCGTACACGGGTGCCGACGGGAAGAGCTACACGACGACGGGAAGCGGTGGCACGACGATCACCAACGCTCTCGACGCAGCCACCTGCTTGTATGAGACCTACATCATCGCGCCCGCCATGCCGGCCGAACTGGGCAACGTCGATTTCACGAAGTACATTCCCGATGCGCAGGCCACGTTGCTCGCTTACCAGGGGGATGCCACGGACTTCTATCAGATGGGTCCAGGCGCCACGGAAAGCGGCAACGCCACCTACGCGATGGCGCAGGGGCTGTTGAACGACTTCTTCAACGAGGTCGATGCCATCGCCAAGGGCACGCTCGCCGTGGGCGCCAAGCTGCGCTTCACCCACGCCGAGATCTTGGTGCCGTTCACCTCCATCCTCGGCCTCAAGAGCATCTTCGTTCAAATGCCGAAGGCCGAAACTTACACCTACGCGGCGAGCAGCCCGTGGAACGGCAGCCTGGTTGCCCCAACGCCGAGTCCATGGCGTGACGAGATCGTCGGTCCCATGGCTTCCAACGTCCAGTGGGAGGTGTACAGCGACGGCAACGGCGGGCTCGTCGTCAAGATGATGCTCAACGAGCAGGAGACCGACTTCACCGCGGCTTGCGATAGCGCACGCCACGCGCCCGGCAGCCGCTACTACGATTACGCCAAGCTCAAGACCTGCTACGGGCACGTCGCTCAATAACCGGAATCAGGTCCGGGACCGAGCCGGCGGTTCAAAGCCGGCTCTAGAAATGATCCTCGCTGTGGTAGGTGGAAATCGACGCTGCACTGCGGGCTGCGATGGCCTCGTCCCAGGGCGCGACCTGCCAATTGTCGAGTTTTCTCTCGGGATGCTGCCATGGCGGCAGGGTAATGAGCAGACTCTGCGCCAGCGCATTCACGTAGGGCTCGTACATTGCGCGCAAGGCAGCCAGCTTTTCTTCCGCCACCGCTCCCTCGCGCAGGATCAGATTCTTGTCGGACAAGGATTTTCGCAGTCGAGCTAGATCCGCACTGGGCAAGCGGTTCGGGAAAGAGGGATCATACTGAGTCACCACGACCTGCGATAGATCCACGGCGGCATGTCTCGCCATGGCGAAGGTTATTTTGGCTTGTTCGTTTTGGATGCCGTCGACACCGACGATGACCAGCGCCGTCGCGTCCAAAATCGTGGTTAGCGCCGCGAGCCACGATTGGTTGTTGTGTTGGGAACGGAAAAAACTGAGCACCGGATAGGAAAGGTGGCTTTCCAAAACCTCGGCGGACCAGTGCTCCCAAGCGTGAAAAATCCGGTCCAGTCCGTCGTGAGGCGGGCATTGGCAATAGCGTCGCAGAAGCTCGGCGGCGGTCGGGGGAGATCCCGCACGCGCGTCGAGCAGCGAAATCTCGATTTCGCGACGAGAGAACGCCGAGTAGATGGTGGGCAGGTAGCCGATGACGATGCCCAAGAAGGCAAAGCCCATGCCCGCCTCCAGCACGGCCAGAAGCCGCGACGAAGCAGAGTTGGGAACGATGTCTCCGTAGCCCAGCGTAAAGAACGTCTCGCCGCTGTGATAGAGCAGAAGTCCAAAGGTTAGAGGAGAGTTCGACAGAACCAGGTGCCCGCCCGTCCCGTATTGCACGAGAGCAAAACCCAAGATGAGGCCCGCTGCCCAAAGGGCGAGCAGGAAGATCAGCGAGAGCGGCCCGAAATAGCCGAGCACGGCTTCGCGGCGACCCTGCGATTCGATCCGTCTGGTGATCCACGCCCACGGGCCCCAGGTCAGCCGGTAGTACCAAACGGTCAGTCGGAACAGGCGGCGCACCCGGCGAGGCAAGACCACGGTCTCAAGAGCGTCCAGCAAGACAGCCCACAGGACCAACAGACCGGCAACAATGGAAACGACGCGCAGGACAAGCATAAGCGTAACCGAAGCCTAGCAGGCCGAGACGGGAAAGGCGCAAACCCTGGTGGTGACCGCCGGCATCTTACTCGCGTGCCACACGATCACAGTCATTCGACCGCAACATCGGGCCAAACCGCGCGTGGGCCGGAAAAGCTTCCAGGCATCACGCATGTCATCGCCGTGGGCAGCGGCAAAGGTGGCGTCGGGAAATCCACGGTCAGCGTGAACCTGGCCCTGGCCCTCCAGCAAGTTGGCGGACGCGTCGGACTGGTCGACGCCGATG
>Ga0265314_10003589_pt1 | contig 14943 bp, 9 predicted proteins | sample 4126metaG_FD_203106 | JGI IMG/M metagenome (GOLD analysis project Ga0265314, IMG submission 203106) | Rhizosphere microbial communities from Carex aquatilis grown in University of Washington, Seatle, WA, United States - 4-1-26 metaG | ecosystem: Host-associated > Plants > Roots > Rhizosphere >... | reverse complement strand
CTGCGCGACGGAGTTTTGTATCAGGGCACGACTTCAGTCGTGCCGAAAAAAGCCATTAAAATGGCGGGGCTTTAGCCCCTGAGGGATAATTGTCCTTCACGAATCGACTGCCCCGTGCCCCATCCTTGTATAGGCGATTTCCGCCCACATCAAAAGCCCCGTGACCCAGTCTGACGCAATGGTTTTGCTTCGTATAAGGGCACGAGTTTACTCGTGCCGAAAATGCTTCCTTATCAAAACCGGGCTTCAGCCCCTGCCGTGTTTCGTGCATGCAAGATCACTTTTTCACCAAGCTGTTCACTTGCGCCGAAAACACGCCAAAAAACTCCAGGGGCTTTAGTGTGTGAGTGAGAACTCGTCCCGGCAACGCTCTCCCTGCCACGCCGGAGGCAGCAGCAGCCTTCACGCTGCTGAATAAAGCGGAAAATACCGAACCGGCTTCAGCCGCGGGCCCTTCAAAAATGTCTTCTTACCTCAGACCCGAGTTCTCACGCACACACTTTAGCCCCGGAGGGCCAGTGCGCAAATCGCATTCCGGCGAGACGTGATGTGTATCACTGATTGCGGCCATCGTCGGTTCGATACTTGGTGACCTTACTCATGAGGTCTGTCCGTGAATCGTTTGTCCGCTCGCATCTTCGGTCTCACCCTTTTCATTTCTCTCGTTTTGGCGATTGCCGTCCAACCTGCCATTGCTCAGCAGGATCAAGCCAAGCATATTTACCATCGGCTGATTCCAGCCGGCAAAACCTGCTCTGACTGCCACAAGGCGTTCTACGACGAATGGAAAGCCAGCCCGCATGCCGCCAACGGTGTCGAATGCACCGTGTGCCACGGCGAGACAACAGCAAAGGACTTCGCGGCCATCCCGGCGTTAAGCACATGCGACGCCTGTCACGCCGATCAGGTGGCGCAACTGAAATCTGATCCATTTTTGAAAGACAAGACGTGTGTGAGCTGTCATGAGGCACACATCTTCGTGGAGCACAAGAAGGCGCCCCCGGCAGCCAAGCAATAACAATTTCCAGGCGTGGCATTCTCAATCTGCTGGCGGTCACGCGCTCCGAACTGAATTCCCCGCTCGGTAAAAGCGTTGGCGATTTTGCATCAGCCAGAGCTTAATGAATCTCGAATTGAGCGGCTTTGTAAAAGGGCGCCGCTGGTAGGTCGGGGCTTCAGCCCCGGCTGCCGAAAACACGCCAAAAAAACTCCAAGGGTTTTAGCCCCTGCGTGAGAACTTAGACTCGCCGCGCTACGAGTACTTGATTCGGAGGCAGCAGCAGCCTTCAGGCTGCTGAATAGAGCGCAAATACCGAACCGGCTTCAGCCGCGGGCCCTTCAAGAATGTCTTTTTTACCTCAGACCGAGTTCTCACGCACACACTCTAGTCCCTGAGGGATGCCTTTCCTTCATGAATCAACAGCAATTCGATTCACCAAACACCCCCCTAGTCCAGAATTGGATCCCCGAGACTACGGCGCTATTCAGGAGCAGTTCGTGGCCTGGAAGGGTTCGTGCGATTCCAGTTCTCAAAAGCGAGACCCTGGGCACCGTCAGATCGCCGCCCAGAGAGAACCTGCTTGACTCGCTTCGCGAGATGGTTGGGTCTTCGTTCTGTACCTTCCCTTTGAGTTACTGCACCGTGAACTCAACCGGGTTCAGGGTGGTGGAGCGGCCGCCGGAGTCGATGGCGACCACCGTCACCACGTGCGTGCCCACCGAGAGACTTGTCGCCGGATAGAGCATCTTGAATCCTGAATTGGTGTAGGCGGAATTGTGATACACCGCGGCCACATTCTTACGTGCAATGCCCAGAGTGGGTGCGCCTGCCGAGATGCCGTCGATATAAATCGTGACGTTGCCTAAAGGAGCGCCGTCAGTGGGGTCGGCCACCCAGCCGTCGATCATCACCGAGTCGGACTGACTCACCGTGGTGCTCAAGGTTACGCTATCAACGGCCGCGCCGAGGCTGCCGAAGGGAGAACCCGCGCCGGCAGTGGCGGCCACAGTGAAGGCGCGCGGCCCGAATGTCTTGGAGCGCCCCCCGGAGTCGGTGGCGATTACCGTGACGTTATGCGCGCCCAGCGGAAGCGACGATGTGGAATAGGACATTCGATAGCCGGAATCAGTATAGGCCGCGTTGTGGTAGACCGTGGCCACATCGGACCGGGCAATCCCCAGCGTGGGCGGGCCAATCGAAAGGCCATCGATGTATACGGTCACGTTGCTGAGCGGCGCGCCATCCTGCGGATCGGCAACCCATCCGGCAATGTCGACCGAACCCGGCTGGCCCACTGTGGTGCTGAATGTTACGCTGTCCACGGCCGCGCCAAGGCTGCCGAAGGGCGATCCGGCACCGGCAGCGGCAGCGACAGTGAAGGTGCGCGGCCCGAATGTTTTTGACAATCCGAATGAATCAGTGGCGATCACTGTGACGTTATGCGTGCCGACCGAGAGCGACGATGCAGGATAAAGAAGCTTGTACCCGGAGAGCAGGTAGGAGTTGTTATCCCTGGCAGCGGCCACTGAAGGAAACGCAATCCCCAGCGTTGGCGTGCCGATCGAGGTCCCGTCGATGTAAACCGTCACGTTGCTAAGGGGCGCACCATCCTCTGGATCGGCAACCCATCCGCTGATCTCCACCGAGTCGGACTGGCTCACTGTGGTGCTGAAGGTTACGCTATCGATGGCGCTGGCAAGGTTCCCGAGGGGCGGCTGCGCGGTTACAGTCTCAGTGGCATCCGCCTGGGTGAGCCCATCCGGAATGTCTGTGGCCGTGTAGGAGTAGCTGCCGGGAGTGTTAAACGAAGCCAGACTGCCGAACGTCGCGACGCCGCTTGAAGCCGTCGCCGTGTACACCTTGGAATAACTGTTCGGTCCGGTGACGGTCAGCGTAACCGTCGCGCTGGAGGTGGTCTCCACACTGTTGTGTACGTCCTCCACGCTTATCACGACGATTCCCGGAGCCTTCCCCGCACCCAGGCTGGCTGCCGGCGGTGTGGTGAACGCAAGATGAGGCGCGATAACAGTCTCAGTGGCAACCGCCTGAGTGAGCCCATCCGGGCTATCTGTGGCTGTGTAGGAGTAGCTGCCGGGAGTGTTAAACGAAGCCAGACTGCCGAACGTCGCGACGCCGCTTGAAGCCGTCGCCGTGTACACGTTGGAATAACTGTTCGTTCCGGTGACGGTCAGAGTTACCGCCGCGCTGGGGGTGGTCACAAACTGGTTTTTGAAGTTCTCCACGCTCACCAAGACGGTTCCGGGAACCTGGCCTGTCACCAAGACAGCCGGCGGCGGCACGTAAAACGCAAGATGGGGTGCGACGACAGACTCTATGGCAACTACCTGTGTGAGCCCATCCGGGATGTCCGTAGCCGTGTACGAGTAGCTGCCGAGGGTGCTCAGCCGTGCGAGGCCGTTGAATGTCGCCGTGCCGCTTGAAGCCTTTGCCGTGTACACCTTGGAATAACTGTTCGGTCCGGTGACGGTCAGCGTGAACGTCGCGCTGGAGGTGGTCATCACGTTGTTGCTTGCGTCCTCCACGCTTACCGCGACGGTTCCCGGATTGTGACCCGTCATCAGATTGACCGGCGGCGGCTGGGTAAATCCAAGATGAGGTTCAATCGCGTTTCCGACGAGTTGAATGGCCTGGGTCGCCTCGATACTCGGGTTAAGGCTGTTGTCAGTCAGCGTTAGCGTGCCGGAGTAGTTTCCCAATTCGGTTGGGCTAAAGTCTTCGGCATAGACGCAGCTTGCACCCACAGCCAGTGTGCCGGCCGTTGAACTGCTGTTCAATTTGGGGCAGGTGGTGGCGGCGTCCAGCGTGAAGCCGCTGGAGATACCTGGATTTCTGCCGGAGGCCGGGACAGCAAAGGTGAGATCGGCGTTGCCGTGATTGAAAACGGTCGTATACGGGCCTGCACTGGTTGAGCCGACGGTCGTGTCTGGGAATTCCAGGCTTGGAGGATCCTTGAAGTCCAGTCCGACTAACTCGCTATAACCCCCGTCATAGATGTTCCCGATGGGGAGAAACAGGTTTCCCCATTCGTCAACAGTAAAGCCCTGAATGCTAGAAAGGCTTCCGATGGAAAGCACTTGGGGAAGGGTTATTGTCTTGACGTAGCCGCCGGCGGCCAGAACCTCAATTATTGAATAACCATTACCGCCGTATTCGTATAATTCGAGAACGTAAAGGTTGCCGTTACCGTCTATGGCCAAGCCGGAGATGGGGGTAAAGCCAATGCCAAAGATCTTCACCGTGGAGTAGCCTCCTGCTGCCATAATCTCCTCTACCCTATTCGAGGGCCCAACGATGAAGATATTGCCTTTGCCGTCCACCGTCAGACTGGTGATGTCCTGACAGGACACTGTCTTTACTGTGGTGTAGTCGCCTGCGGCAAGAATCTCCTTGATCGGATGGCTCGTCGTGTCGCAGTATTCGCCTGTTTCGAAGAAGAAGAGATTGCCGTTTCCGTCTACGCCAAGTCCCGAGGGGGATTGGACGGGAATGCTCAGGGCCTTCATCGTTTGGTATCCGCTCGCCGCTACGAGCTCAAGAACTTCATTTTCATCGGAATTATCGGCAAGGAACAGATTGCCAGCCCCGTCCAATGCCAGCGCGTTAGGATGGATGCCAGTCGCCAGCGTATTGATCGTTTTGTATCCGCCAGCAGCTATGATTTCGTTCACCGTTCCAGTGCTCTGGTCGACATAGAAGACATTATCGTTTGCATCTACGATCGGGGTCCAGATATCGGGTCCGGTCGTCAAAGCCTTTTGCGGGGCCGGCACGAAAAGTGCCTGCGAGCCGGTGCCTGTGCCTTGCAGGTAGGCTGTCGCAAGCGCGTTGGCCGGCGATGCTTGGTCGAGCAGAACCACCGCGCCCAGGCGTGCCCCAGAAGCTTCTGGCGTGAAACTTACATCGACGGTGCACGTATCGTCCGCCGAATAAGTATGACTGGTTCCGTTGCTCGTGCAGGTCCCGGTTCCGGCATCCGTGAAGTCCAGGTTGTTCGCTCCTTGCGTCAGCACCTGGGGTACGGCGATTTCACCGCCGGACGTAAAGGTGAAGGTGAAGGTCATGGTGGCCGGCGTGCCAGTGTTCACGGCCACCGATCCTGAATTCACACCTCCAAGGAAGATCTCCTTAACTGCATTATCGCCGTCATCCGCAACAACGACATTGCCGTTTATGTCCACCGCCGCGGCCGCCGGCGTGCTAAAGCCCGTCCCCACCGTGAACACCTCGGAAGCGGATGACACCTGGCCGCTAACGGCGACTATCTCCTTGATCGCGTTGTTGCCCTGGTCGGCGACAAAGACGTTTCCGCCACCGTCAACCCCGACGTTGCTGGGCGCGGAAAATCCGCTGCCAATTACAGCAACTGCCGAGCCCGACGTGACCTGGCCGTTGACGGCCACGATCTCATCCACGGCATTGTTGCCGGTGTCGGCCACAAACACGTCGCCGCTCGCGTCGATTGCCACGCCAGCCGGCGCCGAGAACCCGCTGCCAACCGTATTCACGGCTGATGTACTTGAAACCGTGCCGCCGACGGCCATAACTTCCTTCACCGCGTTGTTGCCAGTGTCGGCGACGAACACATCGCCGCTCGGGTCAACCGTCACGCCCGAGGGCGCGCTGAACCCGCTGCCCACCTTGACGACCCTGGATCTGGGCGAGATCTGGCCGCTAACTGCCACAATTTCCTTCACCGCGTTGTTGCCGGAATCGCCGACAAAGACGTTACCGTTCGAGTCCACGGCTACTCCGGCAGTCTTGGAGAACCCGGTCACAGTTATGACGGTCGAGCTCGACGAGACCCGGCCATTGATGGCGACGAACTTATACACTGCACCGGCGCTGGAGTCGGTGATGAACACATCGCCAACCGAGTCCACGGCTATCGCTGACGGCGAGTATCCGGTCTCCAGGATGCTGACCACGCCGCTGAAATGCACAGTCTGCGCCCACAGCCCCGATGCGAAGCCAGCCAGGCATGCGATGAGGCTGACATGGAGACGTAAATGAGGGAGACAACGCGCCGAGAAGCAAGGAGAACAAGAAGTCATTGGGCGGACGGAGAAACGAAAGAGGTTCAAAGGGTCGGATTTCAAAACGACAAGGGCATTGGCTGAAAAGAACCATTGGAACGCAAAGTCAATCTGGGCGCGCACCCAAGAGCTGACAGAATGGATAATCTCGAGATGGCCCCCGCTGGAATCTCTATGAAACGAGAGATCAAGGAACGTGAGCGAAGCGGGGCTCTCGGACCCAGAGCGGAGAATCTCGCGCAGGGCGGGCTCTACGAAGAGCGGGATCTGCGTCTGACGCTTCTCCCAACGTGAAATAGTTCTGGTGGTCACACTGAGCTTCTGTGCAAGCACTCGCTATGTAAACTGCTGTCTCGCCTCCATGAGAAGGTTCAAAGGATCGGGATTGCTTACAAGAGAGATGGGCATATCAGATGACAGTACGTCCTGTTTTTGTCCCAGAGTCTACATATTTAGCGCTGGAATTCCGGGATGCAGCTGTCCATGTGGAGGAGACTTGCGACCTGGCCAGGTCTGCCCACAACTTTTTGCGTCTATCTCATTTTTTCAACACTTTTGCAAACAATCACCAAGCACAAGGGGCGTTCGCCGCGGCGAACGCCCGTTGCTTGTCCGCGGCTTTCGCCGGCGCTAGAAGTGGCCGTGATCGCCGTCGCCGCCGAACAGGTCCGACATGACCTGCACGTCAGAGTCGCATGCGTGGTTAAGGCAAGGCAGGCCGAAGCCGGACTCCATCGACTTCAGCAGCGAGTAACTGCTGTAGAAGTTCTGACTTTGAACGCCTTGCTTGCCGTAGTTTGTCTGGACCGTGAGAACCACGCGGTTCTGGTTCTGGGATGGAAAGAGCCCGGTAAGCTGCGTGGTGCTGCCGCTGTAGTCGTTCTCATCCCATACAATCACGATCGCGTTGCGTCCAAATTGCCACGCGGGCGATGCATGAATAGCCCCCACCAGCCGCTCAATCGTGGTATCGCCCTGTTGAATGAGGCCGGGGTTCAGTCCAACCTGCGTGCCGTAGGTGTATCCGCTGTCGTTTTGGCCGTAGTCAAACGCGCAATAAGCGTCACTGTTGCCGCGGCCATGCTGGTCGTCGCACTGGTTCGGCACAATGAATGCAAAGTCCGGCACTTTCCCGGTCTGCAAATCGGCATAGAGACCCTGCGGCCCATCGAATCCGACCGAATTCGCCAGGCTATTGTCGCGATCGTATCCGTTTTGGACGTTGGCGAAGTAGGCAAATGGATTGTGCTTCACCGCGTAAAGCTGCACGACACTGGACGAAGTGAGCGGCGCCAGCGTCGAGAAATTCGTCAGGTTCGTCGACGTCCCGTTACTGTAGTTGACGCCATAGACCGAACCCAGCGGCAGGCTTTCCTGATATGACTTCCATCCCTTGCCCGCTTCGTCAAGCTGGTCGGCAATTGTCTTGCCTTTGGTGGGCGCGGCCTGGACCGATTTCACTCCGTCGATGTCGGCGAGGGCGACAAACGGGCCGCCCACTTCGTTCCAGACATCGACCGCAGGTGTCGCGGCGTCGGTGCCGGTACCTGAAATTGGACAGATGCTGCCGGTATCCACGGGGACGGGCGCATTGCCGCCGCCGTCATCCGCATTCACAATTCCCGTGGCGATGTTGGGTGAGCACGATGTGCTACCCCAGTTGGGAGCATTGTCGCTGCGGACTCCGAAGTTGGAGCCGCCAACGATTTCAAGATAGTTGGTCAAGCTCGGATGTCCGATAGCGAAGTAGTTGGTGGCAAGGTTGACTTTCCCGCTGGATATCTGGCTGTTCAGATATGGTTCGTTCGGATTGTTGATGACCTGCTGATAACCGTGGTTCTCCATCATGATGAGAAAAACATGATCGAGATGCGGAACCCCGGTTGGGGTGTGGTTTTGCTGTGCGGATGCTGACATGGCCAGCGCAACGCCGACGATACCTAATGATGCTGCTTTGCTTAGCATGGGGTTTGACCTCTCCAGTTGGTTTGAGTTGGGGGGAATGTTGACTCAGAAAGGGGGCCGCTACAACCCCACTCAATCTCGGCCAGCTGGGTGAATGAGGCATTAATGGGTGACTAAAAGATGGAGAATCCATTTTTTCGAAGAGACCGATCGCGATACCGGCTTAGTTGCCCTTTCAGTTCCTGGCGACGGCTGTGTCGGAAACAGTCTCACTGGCAGTGCTCGACCGAGGAGTGCGCAATCATAATTTGTTCAATTGCCATGAACTCCCCGCAGTGAAATCCATCGAATGTATGATCATGGTACAAATGCGTGAACCGGCAAACACATCGCCGTAAGCGCAGCCCAGACGGTATCGCGGATCGGGCTCGGGATGCAGGCGAAGGATGGCAAATCGAGTTCAACAGTACCTTGATGCAGTTGCCCAATTGCACGCCGGTGGCGCGATTTCTCTTGTGAGCGTGATCCTCTTCGGTAGTGCGGCGGGCGGTGCCTTCTCAGCCACATCCGACGTGGATCTCATTATCGTGGTGCCCGACGAAACATCCCAGGAAGACAGGAGCCTCCTTCGCGGTTTGGTGACCGACCTCGAAATCATGCACGGTCTTCGATTGTCCGAGAGCCGGCCCAAGAACTCGCTGGAGATATTCGCTGAGCACGCCGGAGGGCACGGCCACTCCTGCTTTTACTGCACGAGAGGCGACCTTATTTCGGGAGACGTGGCGCGGATCTTCGGGCTGCGGTCAACCGAAGAAATGTTCCTTGAACGCACGTTCCTTGCGAGCGTGATTGTTTCAGCCAGAACTTTCTGGGGCGAGGACTTGCTTAGCCGCGTGCCTTTGCCTTCACTTCGACGCCTCGATGTGTTCAAGGCGCTTTTCCGATTGACAGGCTTGGTCCTGTTCAGCGCTGCCGCATTCCCGGTGCTCCCTGACGCAACCAGGTATGCAATGGGTGCGCTTAAACACTCGCTGCACGGATGCTATTTCTGCTATCACCTCAAGAATGCTCCCCTCGACGAAGAGGTTGCGTTCTTCAACTCCCGGCTGGGTGAAAGCAGGACACTGTTGGAGTTGCTGAACCAGCGACAAAAGTACCGTCGGTCAATCGCATTCGTGCTGCGCTGTGTGCCGATTCTCTTTCGGCTGCACATGCGAACTGTGTGGGATAACCAGTTCCCTCGTGAAGTAGCTAGAGCATAGATTTCAGGCTAAAAGAAATCAACGATTGAGGATTGGGGTTCTCAACTGTCAATGAACAGGCTGAGTCGCGCTTGCTGGACCGGCCAGCCACGAAGAAATGACAAAGGGGCGTTCGCCGTGGCGAACGCCCCTTTGCTTATTCCCGGCTTGCGCTAGCGTTACTTGTTGGTGTGAACGCCATCGCCCAGCTTGTCTTCAAGCGCTGCCTGCGCCGCGGCGAGCCGCGCCGTGAGCAAACGGAAGGGCGAGCACGAAACGTAGTTCAGCCCGATTCTGTGGCAGAACTTTACGCTCTCGGGATCGCCGCCATGCTCACCGCAGATACCAACCTTGAGGTTGGCCCGCGTGTTGCGTCCCTTGGCAACGGCGCCCTTCACGAGCTGGCCCACGCCTGCCTGGTCGAGAGTGGCAAACGGATCCTGCTTGAAGATGCCGGCCTTGAGGTACGCTGGCAAGAAGCTGTTGATGTCGTCCCTTGAAATCCCATAGGTGGTCTGCGTCAGGTCGTTGGTACCGAACGAGAAGAACTCCGCCTCTTCTGCGATTTGGTCCGCGGTTAGAGCAGCGCGCGGAAGTTCGATCATGGTTCCCACCATGTAGTCGACCTTGGCGCCCTTCTCCTTAAAGATTTCTTCCGCGACACTGCGAACAATTGCCGACTGGTTGCGCATTTCTTCGATTGAGCCCACGAGCGGGATCATGATTTCGGGGTGCGGATCGCCGCCCTTTACCTTGACCGCAACGGCGGCCTCGATAATGGCGCGCACTTGCATCTCGGTAATCTCTGGGAACTTGATGCCCAGACGGCAGCCGCGCAGACCCAGCATCGGGTTCTGCTCGTGCAGCTCTTCAACGCGGGCCAGCAGCGTGCGCAGCTCCTTGAGCTTGGGCGAACGCGGCTTGGTGTCGACGAGGTGCTGAATCTGCACCAGCAGATCTTCGCGCTTGGGCAGGAACTCGTGCAGTGGAGGATCGATGGTGCGGATGGTCACCGGCAACGATCCCATGGCCTTGAAGAGACCAACAAAGTCGGCCCGCTGCATGGGCAGCAGCTTTTTGAGAGCAGCCCGGCGGTCCTTCTCGTTGTCGGCCAGAATCATGGTGCGCATGTGCTCGATGCGATCTTCAGCAAAGAACATGTGCTCAGTGCGGCAAAGTCCGATGCCCTCTGCGCCGAACAGCATTGCCTGCTTGGCGTCGCGAGGAATGTCGGCGTTGGCGCGAATCTTAAGCTTGCGAAGCGGATCGACCCAGCTCATGAACTTGACCAGATCGGGATCGTCCGGCTGCGCTTCAAGTGTCTTCAACTTGCCCGCAATTACGCGGCCCGTTGTGCCGTCGAGCGAAATGTAATCGCCCTGCCGGTAGGTCTTGCCCTTGACGCGCAATTCCTTTTTGGCTTCGTCGACAACGCAGTCGCCTGCGCCGGCCACGCAGCACTTGCCCATGCCGCGCGTAACCACCGCTGCGTGCGATGTCATGCCGCCGCGCGAGGTCAAAATGCCGTCTGCAACTTCCATGCCGGCAATGTCTTCAGGAGTAGTTTCGCCGCGCACCAGTACGATGGACTTGTAAGCCCCGTTCTGGTGTTGCTTCACCGCTTCTTCAGCCGTGAAGACGATTTGGCCTACAGCCGCTCCGGGTGACGCCGGCAGTCCAGTGGCGAGCACTTCAATTTTCTCGCCCTTCTCCACCAGACGCGGAACCAGGAAGTCGTACAACTGGTTCGGCTCCACGCGGTGAATGGCTTCGTCCTGCGTGATGAGGCCTTCGCGCACCATGTCGATGGCCACGCGAACAGCGGCGAGGCCGGTCCGCTTGCCGTTGCGGGTCTGCAGCATGTAGAGCTTGCCATCCTGGATGGTGAACTCAAAATCCTGCATATCGCGATAATGCTTTTCCATGCGGCGGGTAATGTCTTTGAGCTGCTCGTAGACCTTGGGCATGGCCTTCTCAAGCTCGCTGATCGATAACGGAGTGCGCACACCCGAAACCACGTCTTCGCCCTGCGCGTTCATCAGGTACTCGCCGAAGAACAAGTGCTCGCCTGTGGCGGGATTGCGCGTGAAGCCCACGCCCGTGCCCGAGTTCTCACCCAGGTTGCCGAACACCATGGCCTGCACGTTTACCGCTGTGCCGATGGAGTCGTCAATGTTGTTGATGCGCCGGTAGGTCTTGGCGCGGTCGTTCTGCCAGCTCCTGAACACGGCGTCGCGCGCCGCGGTGAGCTGATCGAGCGGATCCTGCGGGAAGTCCTTGCCGGTATCTTTCTTCACAAGCTTTTTGTACTCGGCAATGATCTCTTTCAACGCGTCGGGCTGCAGATCGTAATCGAACTTGACCTTCTTTTTCGCCTTTACGCCGTCGAAGATGTGCTCGAACTTCTTCTTGGGAACATCGAGAACCACGTCGCCGAACATCTGGATCAGGCGGCGATAAGAATCGTATGCAAAGCGGGGATTGCCGCTGAGCTTGGCCAGCGATTCAACGGCCTTGTCGTTCAGGCCGAGGTTCAGAATCGTGTCCATCATGCCGGGCATGCTGAACTTTGCGCCCGAGCGGACCGAAACGAGCAGCGGATTCTCGCCCGCTCCCAGCTTCTGGCCCTGCAGTTTTTCAAGTGTATGCAGCGCCTCAAGCATCTCGATGTCGACCTTGGGGCTGACGCCGCCGCGCATGTACTCGCGACAGGCTTCAGTTTGGATGGTGAATCCGGGAGGCACCGGCAAGCCGGCATTGGTCATTTCGGCCAGGCCTGCGCCTTTGCCGCCCAGCACGTCCTTCATCTTTCCGTTGCCGTCGGCCTTGCCGTCGCCAAAGAAAAACACATACTTGGTTTCAGTTTTCGTTGAGCCTGCCTTGTTGGCCGGCACTTGTTCCAGAACGCCTGGCGTCATGGATAAAGCCTCCGTCTCTTGGTTTGCGCTGGGGCGGTTCGATTTACAGGGACTACGAACAGAGGCTCAACGGTTCCAAATGAAGCAGTGAAACTGAGCGTGCGTGCAGCATCCAGACATCGGACTGCGCCGCCATGCGGCATGTCGTCACATTACGAATATCGTCTCAAGTATACGATTGCCTGTGCATTTCGTCACATCGGCACATTAAAAGTCGCTGCATGGAATAACGAAAGTGCGTTATCGATCGAATTCCGGAGCCCGCGATGCGGGCGAAAGAGTGGCACCCGCATTGCGGGAAGCTACTTGGCACTCTTGCGAAGGCTCGCAATATCCTTTTCGAGATCCTTGCGCAGATCAAAAGGCTCTTTGGGATCCGATTCGTCCACGATGTTGTAAATCCGCCATTGGCCCCGTTCCGGAACCAGCGTCATTCGAAGCTTATAGAGGCCATCCTTGGGGCGACCCTTCGGCGGCGCGAGCGCGAAGGAAACATCGGCCAGCGCCCGATTTGGGCCCTGCATCTGGATTTCGATCTTCAGGTCCCAGATTCCATCAAAGTCCTGGCATGCGCAGACAGGATCGGCATCAACCACCCCGACAGAGTCAGGACTGTTGGCTTTATCGTCTACACGAATGAGAGTTAGAAGCGAAGAATGATAGAACTGACCGGCATGAGAGCCGCCTAAATCAATCCCGGGTCCGCCATGCCGGTAATGCCAGTAGACCGACTCGAGGAAAGTCTTCGCGGAAGCCGCATCCTGCGCCGCTGCGGGAATCGGCGGCACAGCAAGCGCGATCAGCAATGTTAATGAAAAATGGAGCCTGGCTTGCATTGGGGGCCACTTTCAAGGCAGGAATGAGTCGATTCTACCCTCTCAACTTATTCCCGCCGAGTTGTGCCAGGCTCCAAAACTTACGCCGCAGACAGTTCCATGCCCAGCGCCGTTCCGCGCGCGCAATCGGCATTCGGGGTAAGCAGCAAACGGTCAATGCCCACGATAGCCATAATCTCAAGCACATGCGGCTTGGGGTTCAGGATCGTGAAACACCGCCCGGCCTGCACGGCATCGCAATACAGCCGGATGAGCGCCGCAATTCCAGCCGCGTCAATCCGCTCCACCGGGCTCATGTCGAGCTCAATGGAATGAATCCGGACGATCGGTTCAAACTGCCCAAGAAACTTGTCTTCCTGCCCTCGGACGATTTCGGTCGTCTCGCTGGCAACCCTCACAGTTGTGTTCAACCGAAGATCGTTCATGTTTACCTCCCTTGCGCGTTTCCGCGCCCTGTGGGACCTGAGCTTGATGCTCATGCCCGTTTGCTGTTCTTGTTGCAGATACTACTCGCATGTACTACTTGCACACCCGGGGCCAAACTGCCTTGCGGGCGATATGCTTGAAAATGCAAGGTGAACATCGTTCCTTGCCAAGATTGTGACGCCGCCGGCCTGTACGATTTCGGTTCCGGCGTTCGCAAATGAACAGCAATCAGGTATACGCAACGGGCTTTCGGCAGGTTCCATGTCACATCCCAACCATAACCCGGCCGTAAACCCTTTGGGTGCCTCTCCCCCCTCACCTGACCCCGTCCGCGCCCGTTCGCTGGCCCTCGAAGCAGGATTCACTGAAGCCGGGCTGGTCTCGCTCCCCTACTCCGAATCCGAACGCGACGCCAACCGCTTTTCCGGCTGGATAGGCGCCGGCCGCGCTGCAACCATGCGCTATCTTGAACGCGTGGCTGAAGATGGCCGCCTCATCCGCGCGCGGGTTGAAACCCCATTTCCCTGGGCTCGCTCCGCGATCGTCTGTTTTTCGAGCTACGCTTCGCCCGCTGAGCCCCTGTCTATTGATGAAACGCTTCAGAGGAAGGATTCGTTAACCGACGATGCCAACTTAATTAGTCATTCCTCCAAAGAGTTAAGACAGCGGAGCGGGTGGATCGCCAGGTATGCGTGGTCAAGTCGTGTCGATTCATCGGGTAAGCGGGTGCCGAGTGACTACCACAAGGTTCTGCTCAAGCGACTCAAGGCTCTCGAATCCCGGATGCACAGTGAATTGGGCGATTTTGAATCCCGCGCCTACGTTGACACCGGCCCAGTAGTAGAGCGATCGCTGGCAGTCGCTGCCGGTCTCGGCTGGACCGGCAAAAACACTTGCCTGATCCATCCAGACCACGGCTCATTCGGATTTCTGGCGGTTTTGCTCACGTCGCTGCCGGCTTCGACAATCGGAGGGAGCAGGGGCCTTCAGGCCCCTGAAACGCTGCACGGAACTATCGGGGCTTTAGCCCCGGAAACCGTCGCCACGCTCCCCCACCCCGACCGCTGTGGCTCATGCACCCGCTGCATCCAGGCCTGCCCCACCAACGCCCTCGACACTCCCTACCAGATGGACGCCAACCGCTGCATTGCCTATCTCACTATCGAGCACAAAGGCCCCATCGACGAATCGCTGATGCCCGGCATCGGCCGCCAGGTCTTTGGCTGCGATATCTGTCAGGACGTCTGCCCCTGGAACTCAAAATCCCGGCGCACCGGCCCCATCATCGCCGACCCTGATCTTGAACCACGCCCCGAGTTGATCAATCCCACACTCGATTGGCTGGCGTCGCTTGACGAGCAGGCCTTCGAGCGCCATTTCAACGGCTCGCCCATACGCCGCACCGGATTCAACGGCCTCCGCCGCAACATCGCCGTCGCCCTGGGCAACAGCGGGCTAAACCGCTTCATTCCGCAACTCTCCGCCTGGCTGGACGCAGCCGACCAAGGCCTGCGCCACGCCGCGCGCTGGGCGATCAACCGCCTGAGTCCGAATGCTTTTTAA
>Ga0265314_10003588_pt1 | contig 14943 bp, 17 predicted proteins | sample 4126metaG_FD_203106 | JGI IMG/M metagenome (GOLD analysis project Ga0265314, IMG submission 203106) | Rhizosphere microbial communities from Carex aquatilis grown in University of Washington, Seatle, WA, United States - 4-1-26 metaG | ecosystem: Host-associated > Plants > Roots > Rhizosphere >... | reverse complement strand
GTCACCTACCTCGTGCCGCCGGTTGCGCTCGCATACGGGTCGATCTTCCTCGGCGAGCACATCGGCGGCGCCGCGCTCGGCGGGCTCGCGCTGATCCTCGGAGGCGTCGCGCTCGGCACGGGGCTACAGCGGCGACGCACGCTCGTTTCGGCTGCCGAGCCGACATGATCGCGCTGCGCCGCGCCACGCCGGACGACGTCGACTTTCTCGTCGGCCTCTTCAACGACGAAGAGGTCGAGCCGTTTCTCGGCGGGCGCCATCCACGCGATGCCGCGTCGGTTCGAGACGAGGTCGAGCGTTCGCAGCGGGAGCCGCAGAAGATCGGGCGGATGATCATCGAGATCGACGGCGAGCGTGCGGGGACAGTCGGGTTCGACGAGCTCAGCGAGGCGAACCGGATCGCGCATCTCGGCGGCCTCGCCGTGCACCCGGACTTCCGCGGCCGCCGCGTCGCCGACGAGGCAGCGCGGCTCTTCCAGCGCTATCTGATCTTCGAGCTCGGGTTCCACCGGCTCGAGCTCGCCTGCTACGGCTTCAACGAGCGCGCGATCGCGCACTCCGAGCGCGTGGGGTACGTCCGTGAGGGCGTGAAGCGCCGGGCCTACTTGCGCCACGGCGAGTGGCAGGACGCAGTGTTGTTCGCGCTGCTCCGGGAGGATCTCGAGTAGTGCTGACCCTGTACCAGGCCGAGTGGTGCCCGTTCTCAGCTGCGGTGCGGGAACGGCTGACCGAGCTCGGCGTGGACTTCGTCGCGCGGCAGGTCGAGCCGTGGCCCGAGCAGCGGACCGTCGTCGACGAGATCCCGACGCTCGTCACCGAGGACGGCGAGCGCTTCGTCGGCACGGATGCGGCGTTCGCGTACCTCGCCCGGCTGGAGGCATGGGAGCACGAGCGCGCGCACCGCGGCCGGTGGCGCGAGCACGCCGACGCGCGGCGCACCGACGCCACCGGCCGGATCCTCGAGCGCGACCTGCCGCTCTAGCCCTCCTCGTCGTAGATCTGGAACGCCCGCACGTCGATCGCGCCGAACGCCGCGACGGGATGCCGGGATGCGATCGCGACGGCCTCCTCGAGGCTGTCGCACTCGAGCACGTCAAAGCCGGCGATCTGCTCTTTCGTCTCGGCGAACGGTCCGTCGGTCACGAACGGCTTGCCGCCGCGCACGCGGACGACCTGCGCCTCCGACTGCGGCTTGAGCTCGTTGCCGAAGAGCCGGGTGGTCTTCGTCTCCTCGAGCCAGCGCTCGACCTTCTCGCCCTGGCCGGGGCCGTGCTCGATCGACGGGTCGACGCAGACGAGCATCAGGTACTTCATGGTTGCCTCCTTGGGTGGTTTCCCAGTGATGACGAGTCGCGCCGACGGGAATCGACACTTCGCCTAAAGTCTTCTGCATGACGAGCTTTCTGCACACCATGGTCCGGATCACGGATCCGGCTGCCAGCCGCGCCTTCTACGAGGCGCTCGGCTTCACCTTCGAGCGTGAGATGGACATCGTCCGAAACGGCGAACGCGAGGCGACGAACTACTTCTTCTCCGTCGGCGACCAGAAGTCGGTGCTCGAGCTGACGTTCAACCACGACGGGCGCACCTACGACCTCGGCACGGGCTACGGCCACATCGCGATCGGCGTCGAGGATCTCGACGGGACGCTCGCGCGGCTCGCCGAGCAGGGAATCGAGCCCGAGCGCGCGCCCTACCAGGTGAGCGACGGCGGCTCCTTCCTCTGCTTCGTCCGCGACCCGGACGGCTACCGCATCGAGGTCATCGGGCGCAGCGGCTGAGCTCGGGCCCGCTCTCAGCCGCCGATGTACGACATCTCGACCTTCGGCAGCGCCGCGGTGTCGCCGGTGCGCAGCTCCGAGTAGCGGTCGGCACGCCCGGTCCAAGCGCGGCGGATCTCGTCGGCGAGCTGCCCGTCGGCGGCGCCGTCCCGAAGCGATGTGCGCAGGTCGTGACCGCGCACACCGAAGAGGCAGGTGAAGAGCCGGCCGTCGGCCGAGAGGCGCGCACGCGAGCAGCCCGCGCAAAACGGCTGCGTCACCGACGCGATCACGCCGATCTCGCCTGCTCCGTCGCAGTAGCGGAAGCGGAGAGCCGTCTCGTCGCCGCGGTTCGGGGGCAGTTGCTCCAGCGGCCAGACGGCGTGGATCCTGCGCACGATCTCCTCCGCCGGGACGACGTCGTCGAGGCGCCAGCCGTTGGTCGACCCGACGTCCATGTACTCGATGAAGCGGAGCGTGTGGCCGCTGCCGCGGAAATGGCCGGCGAGTGGGACGACTCCGTCCTCGTTGGCGCCGCGCTTCACAACCGCGTTGACCTTGACGGCCAGGCCGGCCGCTGCCGCCGCGTCGATGCCCTCGAGCACGCGAGCGACGGCGAAGTCGGCGCCGTTGAGCCCGCGGAAGGTCGCGTCGTCGAGAGAGTCGAGGCTGACGGTGACGCGGTCGAGCCCGGCGCGCGCGAGCGGTGCCGCCTTCTGCGTCAGCAGTGACCCGTTCGTCGTCAGCGCGAGCTCGAGGCCCGGGATCGCCGCCAGCAGCTCGACCAGGTGCTCGACGTTTCGGCGCACGAGCGGCTCGCCGCCGGTGATTCGCACCGTCCGCACGCCGAGCTCGGCGAAGACATAGGCGACCCGCGCGATCTCCTCCAGCGTGAGCAGCTCCTTGCGCTCGAGGAACGGGTAATCGCGTCCGAAGACGTCCTTCGGCATGCAGTAGACACAACGGAAGTTGCAGCGGTCCGTGATCGAGACCCGCAGCGTGTGCAGCGGGCGGCGCAGTGTGTCGCGCAACGGCTCCCTGGCTTGGCTCATCCGCCGGCCGCCGGTCAGGCCGCGGACTCGTCGTCTGCCAGCGCGAGCGTGTGCGCTCGCGCCGCGGCCTCCAGCTGAGAGTGCACCCCGAGCGCGAGCAGGATCGCCTGGATGTGGTTTCGCACGGTCGTCTCGGAGAGCATCAGGCGCTCGGCGATCTCCTTCGCTCGAACCCCGTGCGCGAGGAGGAGCAGGATCTCCCGCTGCCGAGGCGTCAGCCGCGGGTCTGCGCTCGCGGGCGCGGCAGCTGCGTGCTCGCTTGCCTCTTGGATCGGGTGCAGGATGATCAGGCCGCCGTTGTCGGCGTGGACGACGATGGTGGAGAGCATGAGCCGCTTCTCGCCGGCCGGGACGCGAACGATGATCTCCTGGCAGCGGACGGGCCAGTCCTCCCGCGCCAGCCGTGCCGTCGCGCAGCCGGGGTGGCAGACGATCCCGCCGTCGGGATCTCTCCCGGGGAGGACATCCCAGCAGTGGCGTCCTTCGGCGTCGGCGGCGCTGATTCCCGTCAGCCGCTCGGCCTCTCGATTCCATTCATCGATGCGGCCGTCCGGACCCGTGCAAAACACCGCCGTACCCGATCGCAGCCGACGCATGGCAACGACGATCACAGTTGGCGTTGCGGGCGGCCATCGGGAGTCTCCACACCCACGGTGCGGAGAAACCCGCTGCCGGTTTGGGGGGTGTTGGCAGACCTGCCCGTCGGCGCACGGTAATCCCCTGTGGTTGATCAGTTTTCATCAGCCAGACGGGACAGCCCTCGCTGAGAATCGGAGCCGTGCGTGCGTGCGCTTTCGGAGAAGGAGGTTCTGATGGCTGATGTGAACCCGATCACGCGTCGGCGGTTCGTTCAGGGAGCGGCCGGTGGGATCGGGCTGCTCAGCGTCGGCGGCGGGCTTCGGTATCTGGAGCATGCGGATACCGCGGCGGCGGGCGACGTGCTCGGGCAGGAGACGGTGTTCCGCACCGGGCACTCGAACAACTGCGACGGCGCCTGCGGCCACCAGGTCAAGGTGGTCGACGGCCGGATCCGGTTGATCACGAGCGCCGCGTTCACCGCCAAGACGATCGGCGGCGATGTCGCGCCGAAGTTCGATCCAAGAATTTGCCTGCGCGGTGTCGCGCAGATCCAGAACACCTACAGCCCGGACCGGATCAAGTACCCGTACAAGCGGGTCGGCGAGCGCGGCTCGGGCCAGTGGGAACGGATCTCGTGGGAAGAGGCGACGACGACGATCGCCGAGAAGTTCAAGGAGATTCAGGCCAAGCACGGCAAGAAGTCCCTGTGGGTCGCGCCGTACACCGGGTCGCTCGCGATCCTCGAAGGTGTTGTCGGCGCGGGCTTCCGCTTCGCAAGCGCGATCGGGGCCTCCGCGGGAGATTTCGAAGGCGACAACGAAGGCGACAGCGCCACCCCGGCGGGGTGGAACTACCTGCTCGCCGACCCCGACGCGACTGCCGGCGGCATTTTCGACGGCCACGAGATGACCGACTTCCTCAACGCGAAGGTGATCGTGCTCTGGGCGAACAACGTCGCCGAGACCTCGCTCCCCGACTGGCGGATCGTCGCCGACGCGAAGAAGAACGGGACGACGATCGTCTCGATCGACCCGCGCTTCACGCCCACCTCGGCTCGCTCCGACGTCTGGCTGCCGGTCCGGCCGGGAACCGACACGGCGCTGATCGACGGGATCATCAACTACGTGCTCCAGCACAAGCTCTATGACGAGAAGTACGTCAAGAGCTACACGGTCGCCCCGTTCCTGGTCGATCCGAAGACGAAGAAGTTCCTCCGGCAAGGGAAGTCCTATCTCGTCGTGGACGCGGCGGACGGGACGCTCAAGCCGATCGAGAAGGCCTCCGACCCGGATCTCTTCGGCGAGCACTCGGGCGCCTCGTCGGCGCTGAAGCTCCTCGCCGACGAAATGGCGCAGTACACGCCGGAGAAGGTCGAGTCGATGACGGACATCCCGGCGAGCCAGGTGCTGCAGCTCGCAGAGCTGTGGACGAAGCAGGGCCCGGTCGCCGTCCGCTCCGGCTTCGCGCTCTCGCACTGGGGCCGTGGCGACCTGACGATGCAGGCGCTGCTCACGTTGCAGGCGCTGACCGGCAACATCGGCGTGCACGGCGGCGGCGTCACCACCTTCGCGGGTGGGCTGACGACGACGGCGTTCGACCTCGGCAACTGGTGGGCGCCGAAGGGCACGGAGATGTTCACCGTGCTCGAGCCGATGGATGCGTGCGACGCGATGCTCGACGGCAAGCCCTATCCGGTGCGTGCCGCCTGGTTCATGGTCGACAACTTCGCGCAGCAGATGTCCGACCGCAACAAGGTCGTCAAGGCGCTGAAGTCGCTCGACTTCGTCGTCGTCTCCGACTACGTGATGTCGGCGACGGCGGACCTCGCGGACATCGTCCTGCCGGCCTGCACGTACCTCGAGAAGACCGATCTCCTCTCGTCGAACAACTTCTACCTGCAGTACATGCCGAAGGTGATCGACCCGCTCTGGGAATCGAAGTCCGACCTCGAAGCGATCACGCTGATCGCCCAGAAGATGGGAGTCGGCAAGTACTTCGAGCAGAGCGCCGACGAGTACCTGAAGGAGATCCTCCATATCGGCGACCCGAAGGCGGACGGGAACGTGGTCGGCCTGACGTGGGAGCAGCTCACGACGAGTGCGCCGCATCTCAATACGCCGACCGTGCCGTACGTGCCGTTCTTCGACAAGAAGTTCCCGACGAAGTCCGGGCGGATCGAGTTCTACGTCGAGCTGCTGATCCCGTACGACCAGCAGCTGCCCGGCTACAAGGAGCCGCTCGAGGCGTCGCAATCGAATCCGCTCTACGCCAAGTATCCGCTGACGTTCCTGTCGACGCATACGCGGTTCAGGACGCACTCGCAATTCGTGAACCTGCCGTGGCTCAAGGAGATCAACAACGGCGGCAACGGATTCCTCGAGATCAACCCGATCGACGCGAAGGCGCGCGGGATCTCCGACGGCGAGGTGGTCAAGGTCTTCAACGACCGCGGAGTGCTGAAGGTGAACGCCCGCCTGACGGAGGGGATCAAGCCCGGCGTCGTCAACTGCTACCAGGGCGGCTGGGACACGGTGAAGGTCAAGCACTACATCGAAGGCCACCCCAACAACCTCACCCACCAGATCGCGAACCCGGCCCAGTCGGTGATCCCGAACTTCAGGTCGAACGCGGCCTACTACGACTGCCTTGTCGAAGTGCAGCGGGAAGGAGCGTGATCGGCGATGGCTGTTGAGACCACGACGAAGCGGTGGGGCATGGTCATCGACCAGAACCGCTGCATCGGCTGCTGGACGTGTGCCGTCGGCTGCAAGGAGATCAACAACGAGCCGCTCGGGTTCTGGTGGAACCGCATCCTCACCGCGAGCCCCGGCGAGACCACCGGCGAGAGCTCCTCGACGGTTGCCGACCCGGCGAGCGACTCGATCGACGTCCCGCACGGAACGTTCCCCGACGTCGACATGGCCTACCTGCCGGTCGCGTGCCAGCACTGCGAGGACGCGCCGTGCGTGAAGGTCTGCCCGGTCGACGCGACGTTCCGTCGCGACGACGGAACCGTGCTCGTCGACTACGAACGCTGTATCGGCTGCCGGTACTGCATCGCGGCCTGCCCGTACGGGATCCGTGTCTTCAACTGGGGCGACGCGGAGCAGCCGGTCGACTTCACGATCGGCTACGGCAAGGACTACCGCACCGACGGCCGGCTCGTCTTCACGCCGGACCGGCCGCGCGGCGTCGTCGAGAAGTGCACCCTGTGCGTCGAGCGGATCGACACGGGCGAGCAGCCCTTCTGCGTCGAGGTCTGCCCGGTCGGGGCGCGCGTCTTCGGCGACCTGGACGATTCCGAGAGCGAGGTGGCGCAGCTCGTCGACGACGGCGGTGCGACCCAGCTCCTGCCCGACCTGGGGACGAAGCCACGCATCTTCTATCTCCCGGTCCAACAAGAGAGGAGCGTGTGATGGCGGCTCGCGTCGATACCCCTGGGCTCCGGGCCGTCTCGCTCGGCCGCTCGAGCCGCATCTGGTTCGCGCTGCTCGGGATCCTCATGGTCTGGGGGCTCGGGGCCTGGATCTACCAGCTCACCCAGGGCCTGATCGCGACCGGCATGCGCGACGTCGTGTCGTGGGGCCTCTACATCTTCTCGTTCGCGTTCTTCGTCGGCCTCTCGGCAGGCGGCCTGATCATGGCCTCCGGCGCAGAGGTGTTCGGCGTGAAGAGCCTTCGCCCGCTCGCGCCGATCGGCGTGCTCACGGCGGCGGCCTGCGTGCTGGTCGCGGCGATGACGATCATCCCCGACCTCGGCAACCCGCAGCGGGTGTGGGAGATCTTCCGCTACCCGAACTGGAGCTCGCCACTCGTCTGGGACGTCATCATCATCGTCGTCTACTTCGCATTCGCCGTCACCGATCTCGTGGTGATGCACCGGCGGTCGATGGAGAAGACGAAGCGACTGCGCACGTTGCGGATCCTCGCGTACGTCGGGCTTCCCACCGCCGTGCTGCTGCACTCGATCACCGCGTGGATCTTCGGGCTCCAGATCTCGCGGCCCTGGTGGAACACGGCGCTGATGGCACCGCTGTTCGTCACCTCGGCGATCCTCTCGGGCACGGCGCTGATCGCGCTCGTCGCGCTCGTCGCGCAGCGGTTCGACCGCTTCGAGCTTCCGCGGGAAACGTGGACGACACTCGCCGGGCTGATGGCAACGGCCCTGGCGGTCGACCTGTTCCTCGTCGGCAGCGACTACGTCACGATTCTCTGGGGCAACGTGCCGCGCGAGCGCGCGGCGCTGGACCTGATCCTTCCCGGTGGCTCGTGGCAATGGCTGTTCTGGCTCGAGTGGCTCGTCGGCGGCCTCGTCCCGTTCGTGCTGCTGGTGACGCCGCGCTTCAAGATCAGGCCCGGCCTGCTCGCGCTCTCGTCGGTGCTCGTGATGGTGGGCGTCTATGCCTTCCGGATCGAGCTCGTGGTCGGCGGCATGATCAAGCCGCTGCTGCAGCTGCCGCCCGGGAACGCGACGGGCTCCTATCGGTTCGGACAGACGTCGTTCCAGTTCCAGGGGATCTACCACCCGACGTGGGTCGAGTACGGGATCGTCGTGGCACTGGCGGCGTTCCTCGCGCTGCTGATCACGATCGGCTACCGCTGGATTCGGTCGTTCGAACGCGCGGGAGCTCCTGCGTGATCTCCGACGGCGTCCTCGACGTGGCGGCCGGCCCTGCGCCGGCCGCCCGCCTGCTCGCCCATTGGTGGAGCAGGCCGACCGGCGACGAGATCGAGTCGTGGGCCTCGTGCTGGCCCGGCGCGTGCGAGGTGGCAGGTCTGCTCGGCCTCGGCTGCGACGGGGTCGAGGCGCTGCGGTCTGCACTCGTCGACTCGGCCGGCGACGAGCTGCTCGGCGAGTACGAGCGCCTGCTCAACGGCCCCGGTCGCGCGCCGTGCCCGCCGTACGAGTCGCTCTGGCGCGAGGACGGGCCGAAACGCGAGCAGGGGCGACTGATGGGCCCCGCCGCCGGCGGAATCGCCCGTCTCTACGGCGAGATCGGGCTGCGTGTGCGCGCTGACGCGCACGAGCTGCCCGATCACCTCGCGATCGAGTGGGAGGCGCTTGCCTTCGCTCTCGAGCACGATGCGGCCGAGGTGGCGGCCTCGCTCGTCGACGAGCACCTCGCGTTGTGGATCCCGCCGTTCTGCGAGGCGGTCGAAGCCGAGACGGTGCTGCCGTTCTACACGGCCCTCGCCGCGCTGACCGCGGCGTGGACGGCGGCCCTCGCGGGATGACCGGCACCGCCGTCCTGCTCTGCGGCGGGACGGGGCTCACGGCAGACGCCTTCGAGTGTGCGCCGGCCGTCGTCGTTCACGACCTCTGCAGCAGGCCGGCCGCTGCCGCCGCCGCGCTGCGCGAGCTCGCCGCGACACGCGTCGTGCTCGTCCTCTGCGAGCACAAGCCCTCCGGGGATCTCGCGAACGCGCTCCGGCGTGCAGGAGCGTCGAGCTTCGGGATCGAGTCGGTCGTCGTGGGCGAGCTCAGGCCAGCGGAGGTCGCCATCTTGGTGGCCGGGCTGGTCGCGAGGCTCGACGCGCTTTCGCCCGGCGACATCGGGAAGCCGGCGCTCGCCTCGAAGGGTTTCAGCCGCCTGGCGTTGCTCCAGCTTGCTCCGGTCGTGACGCACGAGCCGGTCGCGGTGGTCGACGAGGCGGCGTGTGTCGGCTCCGCGCGCTGCGCGGTGTGCGCAGACACGTGCCCGGAGCGTGCGATCGACGTCTCCGGCCCGCGGCCGGTGATCGACAGCAGCGCGTGTACGGCCTGCGGCAGGTGCGTTCCGTCCTGTCCGCACGCTGCGTTGCGCCTCGCAGGCTCCTCGAAACGTCAGATCGAGGCGCAGCTCGAGCAGCTGCTGCCCACCGCGCCCGGGATCGTCTTCGCCTGCCGGTCGGCCGACGTCCACGCGCCGCCGGGGTGGCCGGTCGTGGAGCTGCCGACGCTGCGGCTCGTCAGTCCGGGCTGGCTGCTTCAGGTGCGCGCTCATGGCGTCGAGGTGCGGCTCGCCCCGTGCGCCGGCCCGTGCTGCGCGGGCGTCCTCGAGTCCGGGGCGTTCGCGGAAGACCTGCTGAACGCGATCGGCGAGCCCCGGCGGACGGGGGCGTCGCGCCTGCAGCTCGCCGAGCCGCTCGCGACGGTGGACGCAGTCCGCCGGCTCGCGCCCCGCGACACGGCTGTCGTGCTCGAGGACGCATGCTCGCCGCTGGGGGTCCTCGCGCTTGCGCAGGAGCGCTGCACGCTCTGTGGGGCGTGCGCCCCCGCTTGCCCGACGAGTGCCCTCCAGCTCCGCAGGGACGCGAGCGAGGTCGTGCTCTGCCACGAGCCCTCCGCGTGTGTCGCCTGCGGCCGGTGTGTGATCGCGTGCCCCGAGGATGCGCTCTCCGTCACGCGGGCTGTCGACATCGCGCGCCTGAACCGCGGCACCCTCGCGCTCGTCGGCGCGCAGCTCGAGCCGTGCGCCGCCTGCGGTCGCGAGCTGCCGCCGCTCCCGCTGCGTCAGCGCCTCCGCGTGCTCTTGCCGAGCATGGCCGATGCCCCGCTCGATCTGTGCGCCGAATGTGCGGCGCGCCCCACATATGATCAATCAGACCTGTCCACCGAGAGGAAGTTGAAATGGGCGAGGCAAGGACCGACCTGATCGACGGGCTGGCGAAGCACGTCGGAGTCCCGTCGCTCACCTCTGACGAGATCGAATCACTGCTCGCGCTGGCCGGAGCGGCTGCACACGGCACCGGCGACCGCACGAGTGCTCCGCTTGTCTCCTTCCTGGCGGGAGTCGCCGCCGGAAGCGCCGGGGATCGGATCGCAGTGCTGGACGACGCGCGACGGACGGTGGCCGAGCTCGCGCCCGAGACCGAGACGAGCTAGCAGGCGTCCAGGAGGAGAGCACGATGTCAGAGCGCAAGAGCTTCACCGCCGACGAGGCGCGCCGGATCGGTGCCGAGATCGGCATCGACTGGGCCAGCTCGCCGTTCGATGTCGACGAGTTTCGAGCAGGGATGGACGTCGAGTTGGAGCACGGACTTCACGACCCGGAGACCAACGTCACCGACGACGATCCGCAGGTGACGGGCCGGATCGCGCGCGCACATCTCAACGAATTTGCCGACTACTACACGCGGCTCGAACGGATGGAGGAGGAGGCGAAGCGGGACTGGAGTGCTCAGTCCGGCAGCAGGCCGCCCCGGTAGCGCGACGCCTGCGACGGTGCTCAGCCTCCGGAACCACGATCGGATGATACGAGCCGGCGGGCGAGCTCGAGCGCGCCCAGCACGCCGGCGTCCCGCCCGCACGCCGGCTCGACGAGCTCCGGCGCGGCGACGTAGCCCGCGAGCAGTTCGTCGACGTGCGTTCGGATCAGCGGCAGCAGCGCCGGCCGCTTGAGCACGCCGCCGCCGATGATCACGCGCTGCGGCGAGAGCGTGCAGATCAGGTTGACGATGCCGGCGGCGAGATACCGCGCTTCGATTTGCCAGGCCACGTCGTCGTCGATCTCTTCCGCCGGCCGAGACCAGCGCTGCCGCAGCGACTCGCCGGACGCGAGGCCCTCCAGACAGTCGCCGTGGAAGGGACACGAGCCGGGGAACGGATCGTCCGGCCAGTGCGGCACGCGCATGTGCCCGAACTCCGGGTGGGCGAGCCCGTGGTGCACGCGGCCGCCTACGACGATGCCTGCGCCGATGCCCGTGCCGACGGTGATGTAGGCGAACGTCTCGAGGCCGACGGCGGCGCCGCGCAGCTGCTCGCCGACGGCCGCGGCGTTGACGTCCGTGTCGAACGCGACGCGCGTCCCCAGGAGCTCCCCGAGCCGTGGCGCCACGTCGGTGTTCGCCCAACCCGGCTTCGGCGTCGTCGTGATGTGCCCCCACGTCTGCGACGAGCGGTGGACGTCGACCGGTCCGAAGCAGCCGACGCCGAGCGCCGCGAGCGGCCCGCCCTCGGCGAGGAACGCCGCGGCCCTCCCGATCGTCTCGTCGGGCGTCGTCGTCGGGAACGTCTCGGTCTCGACGAGCTCACCCGACTCGTCGCCGATCGCGCAGACCCACTTCGTCCCTCCGGCCTCGATCGCGCCGAACCGTTTCGCTCCCATTACGCCCATCCTGTCAGTGCGCGTAAGGTCACGCGTATGCCAGCGTGGACGAATTGGGTCGGCAACCAAACGTGCGAACCGGCAGTGCTCGCGTCGCCCACGAGCGAGGACGAGGTCGCCGAGCTCGTCGCCGGCGCGACGGCCGTACGCGTCGCCGGCGCCGGCCACTCGTTCACGCCGGTCGTCGCCACCGACGGCCTGCTGCTGGACGTGAGCGGCCTCGGTGGGATCCGCTCGATCGACGCGGAACGGCGGCGAGTCGTCGTCGGGCCGGCGACGACGATCGGCGAGTTCGGCGAGCCGCTCTGGGCTGCGGGCCTCGCGCTGGCGAACCAGGGCGACATCGTTGCGCAGCAGATCGCCGGCGCCGTGTCGACGGCGACGCACGGCTCCGGGTTGCGGCTCGGCTGCTTCTCGTCATCGGTTCGGCGCGTGCGCCTCGTGACGGCGTCGGGCGACGTCGTCGACATCGGCGAGGACGACGCGGAGCTCCTGCACGCCGCGCAGGTCTCGGTCGGGATGCTCGGCGTCATGACCGAGCTCGAGCTCGAGGTGGCGCCCGCGTACCGCCTGCGCGAGCGGATCGAGCACTGGAGCTGGGACGAAGCCTGGGAGGGCTTCGACGAGATCGCGCGCGAGCATCGCCACTACTCGTTCTTCTGGATGCCGTCCGAGGACTCGGCGGCGCTCTATGGGCTTGCATCGCCGGGCGAGTCGCTCACGGACCGCTGCCACGTGAAGATCTACGACGAGGTCGACCGGTCGACCCCCGACTCGGACGAGCCGCACCGCCGCGTCGGCCCCGCGTACGTGATCTATCCGATGATCTACGAGCCGAACTTCCACGAGCTCGAGTACTTCGTCCCGTTCGAGCGCGGACGGGACGCGCTCGCAGCGATGCGCGAGCTGATGCTGCGCAGCCTGCCTGCGTCGGTGTTCCCGATGGAGGTGCGCACGGTCGGGCGCGACGACGCGTACCTGTCACACAGCTACGAGCGAGAGACCGTCGTCATCTCCGTCTCGGGCACACCGGGCACGGACTACTGGCCGTACCTGCGCGACGTCGACCGGCTGCTCGGCGAGTTCGACGCGCGCGTCCACTGGGGCAAGCTTCACTTCCTGACCCGTGAGCAGCTGTACGAGCGCTATCCGCGGGCCGGCGACTTCGTCGCTGCGCGCCGCCGCCTCGACCCCGGCGGCACGTTCCTGAACGCGCATCTCGAGCCGCTCTTTTCCTGATGGTCCTGTACGAGAACGCGGCGTCGGGCAATTGCTACAAGGTGCGGCTGCTGCTCGCCCATCTCGGCCGCTCGTACGAGCGTCGTTCGGTCGACGTGATCGACCGTTCGAATCGTCCTGCTCTTCTCGGCGGTCTCAACCCGTCACTGCGTGTGCCGACGATCGTGCTGGACGATGGCAGCGCGCTCGGGGAGTCCGGCGCGATCCTCTGGTACTTCGGCGAGGGCACGCGCTTCGTCCCCGAGAACCGGTACGCGCGCGCCCAGGTCCTGCAGTGGATGTTCTTCGAGCAGTACGAAACAGAGCCAACACTCGCGGTGGTGCGCTTCTGGTTGATCCTGTCCGGTGATCCCGACGCGTATGCCGACCGCATCCCCGGGAAGCAGGCGGCGGGCTACAAGGCGCTCGACGCGATGGAGCGGTACATCTCCGACCGTGACTGGTTCGTAGGTGACACGCCGACACTCGCCGACATCGCGCTCTACGGCTACACGCATGTTGCGGACGAGGGTGGCTTCGACCTCGGTGGGTATCCGGCGATTCGTGCGTGGCTAGGGCGCGTTGCTGCGATGCCGGGTCACGTACCCATGAGCGCCTGAGCGACGCGGCGAGCGAGGACGGCGCGGGCGTGATTCTCACAGACGCGCGGCGAAGCGCCACGTCGAGCTCGGCGCGTTTGCGCGCGAGGCCGCGGTGAGCCTCGTAGACATCGCGCTCTCGGTTTCACGCATGTCGCGGACGAAGGCTCGTTCGGCGTCGGCCGTTATCCGGCGATTCGGGCCTGGCTTGCGCGCGTTGCGGCCGAGCCCGCTCACGTTCCGATGAACGCGCAAGTTCCGAGTCCGAGAGAACTTCCTCAGTGATCCACCGGCTACGCTGCGTGACATGAGGCGTCGGAATCTAAAGCAGCCGTGGCTGTTCCTCTACTTGGCCGTGGGATTTGGCCTACTCAACTTTTTCTTCAGCCACGAGAGCCTGCCGCTGGCGATCTTCGGGGGCCTGCTCTTCGCGTGCCTCATGACTGTCTTCATGCCTCTCTACTTGCGCTGGAAGAGCGCCCGCAAAGGACGGCCGAGCCGCTTCGAGTCGTAGGAGAGCCCGCGCTCGCTGTGAACGCCTAGTGCAGTAGGAGTGGGGCGCCGGCGATCGCGCCGGCGTGGAGTCGCACGACGGCACCGCGCGGCAGCACGCCCGTCCAGCGGAGGAAGCCTGCCGCGCCGGCGTGAACGGTCGCGACCACGCGCCACGCGCTGCCCGTCTTGCGTTCGAGCCGTGCCGTGGATTGTGCAGCCGCCGGCGCGCGCAACTGTCCCCACAGGCTGACGCGCGTTCCCGTGCGCGTCGTCTGCACGAGCGGCACCTCGAACGCGGCGTACGCGGGCTTCTCCTTGTCGCCCAGCGTGACGAGGCCGCTCTGGAAACGCGAGATGTCGGGCTCGTCGCGGTAGAGGAAGTGGATCAGGAGATCGACGCGTGCGGTGCGGTAGGCGGCGTACGCTCCTTCGCCGATGTACCGCGCTTGCAGCGCGGTCGACACGCCGAGCAGGCGGTCGGGCGGATTGCTCTGGTAGCCGTACTCGGTCAGCCAGATGCGCGCGCGCGGGAAGTTGTGGGCGACGAGGACGACCAGCTTGTTGATCGTCGCCATCGTGATGGTCGTGCACTGCGTGCACCCGCCGGTGAGCGGGCTCTCGCGCTTGGGGTCGAGCGGATACGGGTTGTGCGCGTAGGCGTCGAGCTTGGCGTGCGCAGCGTGCATCCCGAGCAGCCACGCAACCGGCGAGACGCCGCCGGTCGAGCCGCGCGGTGCCGTCCCACCGCCCGCGACCAGCGCGCCCGGGATCGCCGCATGGATGGCGGCGTAGGCGGGGTTGAGGAGCCGTGTCGTGTACACGGCCGGCGTGGTCGGGCGGAGCCAGCGAACCTGGTTGGGCTCGTTCCAGATCAGCCAGCGGCGCACCCACGGGTACTTGGCGGCCGCGGCCGAAGCGAATGCACGGAACGGCGTCGCGGACGTTGGTGCGTAGTTGGCGCCGAGCCCGCCGTTCGCCCAGCTCGGGGTGCCGAGGAGCTGGAGCACGACGTCGATGCCGTGTGCGTGCAGGGCGTCGAGGACGGTGTCGGCATCGGTCCAGTCGTAGACGGGATCCGCCGGGTCGGTGGGAGCCGCCGGCTTGCTCTGCGCGATCTGGTTCCAATGCAGTGTGAAGCGCACGACGCGAACGC
>Ga0265314_10003587_pt1 | contig 14944 bp, 15 predicted proteins | sample 4126metaG_FD_203106 | JGI IMG/M metagenome (GOLD analysis project Ga0265314, IMG submission 203106) | Rhizosphere microbial communities from Carex aquatilis grown in University of Washington, Seatle, WA, United States - 4-1-26 metaG | ecosystem: Host-associated > Plants > Roots > Rhizosphere >... | reverse complement strand
TTCGAGGGGATTTTTGAAATGCATCATCTGCCAATTCCGCAGAGTCTGCAGGCGAACATCAGCTACAAATATTACGAGTCGGGGCACATGGTGTATTTGAACGAGGGTGTGTTGCGGCAGTTTCGGGCTGACGTAGTTCAGTTCTTGGCCGCGAATGAACGCAAATGAACGCGAATTAGGGTTTCAGATCGAGACAGGCGTCTCATTGTGGAACGCTGCTAGCTTCCCCGGGGCCAAGAACTGCATGGGCTTAGGGGACGCTCCCTTTGGTTTCTGAATTGCGTGGAAGGGCTGCATGATCGAGAAAAGACGTGAGCCCCGGTTTAAGGCTGGCCATAGCGCGTTGTTGACAGCACCGAATAAACTCCCTGTCGAGGCTTGGGTAATGGACGTTTCCGCGAGCGGTGCGAAGTTGCGCATTCCGGCGCCGCTGGCGGTGGGCGCGACGGTTAAAATCGAGGCGGAAGAGCTGCTTCTCTTTGGGACGATCATCCGCTGTGAGAAGAGTGAAGGAGCATACTATGCCGGGATTGCGCTTTCCCGTTCCCTGGAGATGCTGACGGAATTGGGGAAATTGAACGAATGCCTATTGAAAGAATCGGCGGCGCCCGTTGAAGCTAACGTGCGCGCATAGCGGCTGCGGCCTGGGTGGATAAATCCTGCAAAACGGTTTGATCGACGTCGCTCAGCTTCTTGATGTTGAGGCAGGCTTTGCCGGTGGTGTATTTGCCTAGCTTGGCAAGCAGGGGGGCGGCGCCGGGGAAAGTGGTGAGGTTGTAGAGAACGGTGGCGGCTTTGCGCGGGGAAAAAGCGACTAGCGGCGCGTCGCCTTCGCGGCCGCTTTCGTACTTATAGTGATAAGCGCCGAAGCCGACGATGGAGGGTCCCCACATTTTCGGCTTCTCGCCGGTGGCGTTTTGGAGCAGCTTCACCAGCGTGTTGGCGTCGGCGCGCTGGGTGGGGTCTGCGATCTGATCGATAAACGCGCCGACGCTCAGCTCAGTGGGTAGGGTTTTGTTGGCGGCCATCGTCGTTGAGTAGATCGCCCAGGCGATCTAGACGATTTTCCCACAGCGAGCGGCGGTCTGCGATCCATCATGAAACTCGCGTCTGGGCGCTATTGTTTTTTGGGCTTCCATCCGATAGAACTCCTGTGGAACACCGAAGAGAGTCGCGCCTGAAAATCAGCAAGAACGTGATTGTGAAAGTGGGCAGCCTGCTGGGCGTGCCGGACGTGGGGAAGCCGATCTTCGGCGTGGTGCTCGATATGTCGGGGAGCGGCGTACGGCTGGCGACGTCTTTGCCGGTGCCGGTGGGCGCGGAGGTGGAGATCGCCGATAATCGCACGCTGATTATGGGCGAGATTTTGCGCTGCGAACCGGAGGGCGAGGGCTACATTGCCGCGGTCAAGGTGTCGGAAGTGACGGCGGTGGAAGAGGCTGCGGAGCCGCGGGCACGCTGATAACAAGACAGTGATAATAAGAGAGTGCAAACTGATCGTGTAGCGATTTTTGGGAGCGGTGGACAGCTCGGCGTCGAGTTAAAGGCGGAATTTTCCAGGCGCGGATATCAAGTCACGGGCTTCGAGCGAGCCCAAGTCGACATCACTAACGCGGCGCAAGTGGATGCGTGTTTAGCGGAGTGCGATCCGGCCATCGTCATAAACTCTGCGGCCTATAACCAAGTGGACGTCGCGGAAAAAGAGCCGCAGGCGGCTTTCCTGGTGAATGGACTGGCGGTGCGCAATCTGGCTGTGGCGTGCCGGCAGGCGGATGCGCGGCTGGTGCATTTCTCGACCGATTACGTTTTCGACGGGATGGCGGGGCGCGTTTATACGGAGCAAGACACGCCGCGTCCGTTGGGCGCTTATGCGGTTTCGAAACTCGCGGGCGAATATTATGCGCGGGCTTATCTGGATCAGGCGCTGATTATCCGGACGTCGGGAGTGTACGGGCCCGGAGGGCTCGACACGGCGCGCGGGAATTTCGTGGAGTTGATGCTGCGGCTGGCGGCAGGCGGGCAGCCGATCAAGGTGGTGGAGGATCACGTGGCGTCGCCTACGTTTGCTCCGGCGCTGGCATCGCGGACGGCGGATCTGGTGGAGCGCGGGGCGCAAGGATTGTTCCATATCGGCGGAGGCGCGCCGATTTCGTGGTTCGATTGGGCGGTGAAGATTTTCGCGGCGGCGGGGGTCAAGCCTTCGGTCAAGCCGACGAATGAGCGCGAGTTCCGCACGGCGGCGCGGCGGCCGAAATTTTCGGCATTGTCGAACGCGAAGATGGAGATGTTGGGGATCGATGCTATGCCGACGCTCGATCAGGCGATCGATTTGTACTTGTTGGCGCGCGGGCGGCGGGTGGGTGCTGCAAAATAGCTAGAAATTTAGAGTATCGCCGGTTTTTAGGGCGTTCTTGCGGGCTACGCCGGCTTTTACTTCTAGTACGTACTTGGATTTGAAGTGGCCTCCGTAGTTGGTGCAATCGCCGGCGCTTTTTGAGGTGCAGGGCGGGGTGTCTAAGGACATTTCTACGATTTGGCGATCGTGGTCCATCCAGATGATGTCGAGCGGGATTTTGGTTTGGTACATCCAGTAGTGGAAAATGTTTTCTTCGGGGTGGATGAAGAGCATGCCGCGGTTGGGCGGGAGCGTCTCGCGGTACATCAAGCCTTTTAAGAGTTCGATGTCGCTGCGCATGGTTTCGGCGTTGATCAGGGTGCCGTTGGGGAAGGTGACCTGCGTTAGGCCGAGTTCATCGGTCACATTGGGGGAGCTGCAACCGTAGAGCGCGAGCACGAGTACGAAAAACAAGCGCATGCCCTTAGAATAGTAGTTTGGCTTCCTCCTTTATTAAGCGCGTGCGGCTTACGCTCGAGATGATTAAGTTTGAGCACTCCGTGTTTGCACTGCCGTTTGCTCTCACGGGGGCGTTGCTGGCTTGGCGGGACTCGGGATTCTTCAGGCAGGGGTTGTGGTTCAAGCTGGGGTGGATCGTGGTGTGCATGGTTTCGGCGCGGTCGGTGGCGATGGCGTTTAATCGCCTGCTGGATGCGGAGATCGACCGGCGGAATCCGCGAACGAAGATGCGGCATTTGCCGGCGGGAATTTTGTCGCGCGGTTTTGCATGGGGATTCATCGCGGTCTGGAGCATCGTGTTTTTATTTGCGGCGCGGGAGTTGAATGCGCTGTGCTTTGAATTGGCTCCGCTGGCGCTGGCGGTGCTGATGTTTTATTCCTACACCAAGCGGTTCACTTCGCTGTCGCATGTAGTGTTGGGGTTCTCGCTGGGGATCGCGCCGGCGGGGGCTTGGATTGCAATGCGAGGGTCGCTCGATCCGCGGATTTTATGGCTGACGGCGGCGGTGACGTTGTGGACGGCGGGGTTCGACATTATTTATTCTTGCCAGGATTTTGAGTTCGACACTGAGGCGGGGTTGTTCAGCATTCCTCGGCGGTTTGGAATTCCGGGGGCGCTGTGGATTTCGCGGCTGTTGCATGTGGGGATGCTGGTTTGCCTGGTGATGTTGGTGGAGGCGTTCGCGCTGGGCGGGCTGGCCTGGGCGGGGATCGCGGCGGTGGCTGGCTTACTGCTGTGGGAACATCATCTGGTTTGGCCTAACGATTTGTCGCGGGTGGATGCGGCGTTCTTCACGATGAACGGGTATGTCAGCGTGATATTCTTTGTATTCTGGGCCAGTGATATCTTTTGGAAGCACTCATGACACCTGTATTTGAAGATTCCCGGCTGTTGGCGATTCGCGAGAAGGTGGAGGCTCGCGAGCGGCTTTCGGCTGACGACGGGCTGACGCTGTATCGCACTCCCGATCTGCTGGGCGTGGGGTGGATGGCGAACCGGGTGCGCGAGCGGCTGCACGGGAACAAAACTTATTTCAACGTCAACCGCCATATCAATCCGACCGACGTTTGCGTGGCTAGCTGCAAGTTGTGCGCGTTTGGCAAGAAGGCGAAAGATCCTACGGCGTACGCTTTTTCGCTGGAGGAAATTTACGAGCGGGCGGGGCGCGGGCGTGCTGAGGGCGTCACGGAGTTTCATATCGTCGGCGGGTTACATCCGGAGTTGTCGCTGGATTGGTATTGCGAGATGCTGCGGGGGTTGAAGCAGCGCTATCCGGAAGTGCATTTGAAGGCGTTCACGATGGTGGAGATCGGGTACTTCGCGCAACGGTCGAAAATCAGCCATCGCGAAGTGCTGGAGCGGCTGCGGGATGCTGGGCTCGATTCGATGCCGGGCGGCGGCGCGGAGATTTTCGCGGAGCGCGTGCGGCGGGTGATTTGCGATCACAAGTTGTCGGGTGATGAGTGGATCAGTGTCGCGCGGATCGCTCACAAGATGGGGCTGCATTCGAACTGCACGATGCTCTACGGGCATATCGAGACGGAAGAAGACCGGCTGGATCATTTGCTGAGGCTGCGCGGGCTGCAGGACGAGACTGAGGGGTTCCAGACTTTTATTCCGCTGGCGTTTCATCCGGCCAACACGGATCTGGAGCACATCGGCACCACTACCGGGTTTAACGATCTGCGGGAGATTGCGGTGTCGCGGTTGATGTTGGACAACATTGCGCATATCAAGGCTTATTGGGTGATGATGACTCCGCAGATCGCGCAGATCGCGCTGCGTTTTGGGGCGGACGATCTGGATGGCACGGTCGTCGAGGAAAAGATTTATCGCGACGCGGGTGGGGCTACGAGCGGCAGTCTGCGGCGCGGTGAATTGCTGCGGCTGATTCGCGAGGCGGGGCGCGAGCCGCTGGAGCGCGACACTTTGTATCATCCTGTGGAGCGTAAAGAATCCGAGAACGTTTTCACGGTGCTGGTGTAAACGGGCTGGGCGTGAGCCGATTCGGCTGGCTGATCGCTGGGCTTTACGCGGTTCTCTTCTTCACGTATGCGGTGACCTGGGCTTTCACTTGGGATGAAGCCTACCATCTGCTGGCTTCGCAATTGATGGCCGGCGGGAAAATTCCTTACATTGATTTTTGTTTTCCGCAGACTCCGCTCAACGCGTATTGGAATGCGGGGTGGATGCGGCTGCTGGGTTTCTACTGGCGGGTGCCGCATGCTTTCGCGGCGCTGTTTACGATTGGCGCTTCGGGGCTGACGGCGCGATATGTGCTGCTGCGTTTTCCGGTGGCTAGCTGGCGCGGGGCGGCGGCGTTGAGCGCTCTGCTGTTGACGGGATTGAACGCGATGGTGTTCATCTTCGGGCCGCTGCAGGCTTACGGCATAAGCATGTTCCTGTTGGTGGCCGCGTACCGAGTGGCGGTTCGCGAGGTGGATCGCGAGGGATTGCTGGGGGCGGCAGCCGTGGGATTGTTGGCGGGGACGGCGGCGGCTTCGACGTTGTTGTCGGCGGCGGCGGCTCCAGTGTTGATCTTGTGGATGCTGTACTACAATCGCGCGGGCAGCCGGTGGGGGAAGCTGGCGACGTTTGTAGTGGGGGCGGCGGTGCCGTTTGCTCCGGTGATGGGGCTGGCGGCGAAGGGGCCGCGGCAGACGTGGTTCAATCTGGTCGGGTACCACACGACTTTCCGCAAGTTGTATTGGCCTGAGACTACGCGGCATGACTTGGAAGTTTTGACGTCGTGGATTGATTCGGGGCAGGCGCTGGTGTTGGGGCTGCTGGCGGTGGCGGGGTTGGTGTATATCGCGCGGCGGAGCCAGTGGCCGACGGCGCTGAGGGCGGAATTTTATTTGTGTGCGTGGCTGGCGGCGGCGCTGTCGGCGGAAGTGGGGCGCGCGCATCCGACGTTCCCGAGATACTTTGTGCTGGCGGTTCCCTTCCTCGCGATCCTGGCTGCGGTGGGATTGTACGCGGTTGCTTCGCGAGTGTTGGAAGCCGGCGAGCCTTTATGGGCGATGGTGGCGTTGGGCGTGGTGATGGTGTTGGGATTGGGCAAGGCGCTTTACGACCGGGATCAGGTGTCGGACCACTGGGGCGCTTACGAGCGGGTGGCGAAGAAGATCGATGAGGTCACACCGCGGGGGGCGCTGCTGTTTGCCGATGAGCCGATTTATTTTTTGACGCGTCGCGTGCCGCCGGCGGGGTTGGAGTTAAGCAATTCGCATAAGGTCGATTTGGGGGCGCAGGAGAACGCTCTGCTGCATATTTTGACGGAGGCGGAGGTGAAGCGCGAGGTGCGGTCGGGAATTTTCGCCACGGCTTATAGCTGCGATGAGGACGATATCAAGGACTACGGGCTGGTGGATCTGTACCGGCAGCGGGTGGATATGGAGAGTTGCTCTATTTTTTGGGATCGCAAGTAATAGTCAGGCTGCGACTACGCGGCGGCCTTCTATTTTGTATTTTCCTGAGAGCACTAGGGCGATGGCTTCGCTATAGATGCGGTGTTCTTGTTTTAGGATGCGGGTGGCTAGGGTCGCTTCGGTATCGTTGTCGAGGACGGGGACGGCGGCTTGTTGGATGATGGGGCCGGAGTCGAGGCCTTCGTCGACGAAGTGGACGGTGCAGCCGGAGATTTTTGCGCCGTGGGTTAGGGCGTCGCGGTGGGCGTGTAGGCCGGGGAAGGCTGGGAGCAGGGACGGGTGGATGTTTAGGATGCGCTGGGGGTAGCGTTTAATAAACGCCGGGCTTAGCAGGCGCATGTAGCCGGCTAGGCAGATTAGGTCGACGCTCGCGGCATCGAGGGCGGCGGCTAGTTTTGCGTCGAAGGTTTCGCGATCGACTCCGTTGGAGGGGAGAACTACGGCGTTCAATCCGCGGTCGCGGGCTATGGCTATGCCTGGGGCTTCTTCGCGATTGGAAATTACTATGGCGATTTCGGCATCGAGATGGGCGTCGGCGATCGCTACAAAATTGGAGCCGCGGCCGGAGAGTAGGATGCCTAGGCGCTTCACTCGTAGATAACCCGTTCGGCCCTCGCGGGGATTACGGCGCCTATGGGGAACCACTCTTCTTTCATCTTGTCTAGAAGCTTGCCTGCTTCGGCTAGCTTGCGGGGCGACACTACGAAGATCATGCCGATGCCTAGGTTGAATGTCCGGCGCCAGTCTTGTTCGGGGATGCGGCCGATTTTTCTTAACAGCTCGAAGATGGGGAGGACGGGCCAGGTGCCTAGGTCAATGCGGACTCCGAGGCCTTTCGGGAGAATGCGCGGGGTGTTGTCGGTGATGCCGCCGCCGGTGATGTGGGCGGCTCCTTTGAGAACGCCGGCGTCGTCCAGGGCGCGTAGGGGCTTTAGGTAGCTGCGATGGAGTTTTAGTAATTCGTCGGCTATGGTGCTTTCTAAATCGTTCAGGCGTGTGGAGGGGCCGTGGCCGGCTACGTCGAATAACAGCTTGCGGGCTAGTGAGTAGCCGTTGGTGTGGAGTCCGGTGGAGGGCAGGCCGATGAGGACGTCGCCGGGGCGGATTTTGGCTCCGGTTAAGAGGCGTTTGCGTTCTACGGCTCCGACGATGAAGCCGGCCAGGTCGTACTCGCCGGGGGCGTAGAAGCCGGGCATTTCCGCGGTCTCACCGCCGATTAGGGCGCAGCCATTGGCTTTGCAGCCGCGGGCTATGCCGGAGATTACTTCCGCTGCGACGCGGGATTCTAATTTGCCTACGGCGAAATAATCCATGAAGAAGAGCGGCGTTGCGCCTTGGACGGCGATGTCGTTGACGCAGTGGTTGACCAGGTCTTCGCCGATGGTGGAGTGGCGTCCGGTTAAGAAAGCCAGCTTGAGTTTGGTGCCGACACCGTCGGCGGAGGAGACTAGCACGGGCTCGCGGTAGCCTTTCAGCAGGAAGCCGCCGCCGAAGCTGCCGATGTCGGTGAGGACTCCGGCGGTGAAGGTTTTGCGGGCCAGAGTGCGGATGGAGCCGACGGCGCGGTCGGCTTCGTCGATGCTGACGCCGGCGTCTTTGTAACTGATGCCACGCTTTTTTAGAGCCATGAATTCTCTATGTTACGCGACGGCTGCGGCGGCTGTACACTAAAAGCGATGAGCCGCGTCAAAAAGGGCATGTTTTCCGTCCGGCTGGTTCTTATCGCTGCGCTGGCTGCTGGCCTGGCCGCGCAGATTCAGTTTCCCGGGTCCGGGGGGCCGTTTCCGGGTGGCGGCGGTGGCGGCGGTCCGATCGGTGGCGGCGGGCGGCGCGGGAAGAACACGGATTCGGCTCCGAGCAAAGGCCGCAAGGACAAGGCGAATACGCCGGTGGTCACGACGACTACGGGCATGCTGCGGGCGGTAGCGGGCAAGCAGTTCGTGATTGAGGCCGACGACCACCGCATCATTACTTATAAGGCCGGCGATAACATGACGGTCACGCGCGATGCGAAGACGGTGGAGCTGTCGAGCTTCGCGATCGCGGATCACATTTCTGTCGATTCGACGGCGGATGACATGGGATTTTTCACGGCTACCGGGGTCACGTTCAACAAAGCGGGGACGGATCTTGAGCGCAACCTGGCGTCGCGGACTTGGGATCTTCCGAATCTAGGAAGCGCTAGCGCAAGGCCGGCGGCTGCCAAGCACGGGGACGACGATGATGACCGGCCCACGTTGCGACGCAGCAAGGACGATGACGCTGCAGCGCCTCAGCAGAAGGCTTCCGCTGGTGCGGCTCCCGCTCCCGCGCCGGTTGAGCCGGAGCCGGAAGCGCTGCCCACTACTTTGATTCGGCCAAACGATCCGCCTCCGGACGCGGATGATCCGGGTCGTCCGCAAGTGAAGCGGGGGAAACCGGCGCCGCGGGTATCGGCCAGCAACACGGAGCCGGAGCCGGCTTCCGCGCCGATTTCTGGTCCAGCGCCGGTTCCGGTTTCGACAGGGCGCGCGGCTGCGCCGGTTGCCGAACCTATTCAGGCATACGTCCCGATCGAAGAAGATCCGATCATCGTCAAGGCGCGGGCTGCGGCGGCGGAATATGCGGGGGGGCTGCCGAACTTCTTCTGCCGGCAGTTGACGACGCGCTATGACAGCGACCGTCCGAAAGATGGCTGGCAGGCGCACGATACGATCTCGGCCGACTTGGCCTATGAGAACGGCCACGAGAACTATAGCAACATCAAGGTCGGCAGCAAGACGGCAAAGTCGATGGAAGAGGTGGGCGGGACTTGGTCGACGGGCGAGTTTGCTTCGATGCTGGATGAGGTTTTCGATCCGGACTCGGCCACTACTTTCCGCAAGACGGGTCAGGACACGATTAACGGGCGCAGCGCCACCACCTTCAAATTCGAAATCACGCGCGAGCGTTCGGGATGGCGCATTAGCGATGGCGGGCAGTTGTATTATCCGGCGATGCGCGGGACGATTTGGATCGATAAAGAAACGTCACGGGTGCTGCGCCTGGAAAAAGAAACGCGCAACATGCCGCTGTTGTTTCCGCTGGTGAAGGTGGAGGTCGCTGTCGATTACGACTTCGTGCGGCTGTCGACGCCGCAGCCGTTTCTGCTGCCGATTACTTCGGAGGTATTGAGCTGCGAACAGGGATCGACGCATTGCGTGCGCAATAAGATTGAGTTTCGCAACTACCGCAAGTTTGGCGCGGAATCCGGCATTACCTTCGACGAGAAGCAATAGTTGCACAGGCGAAGGGGCTGCAACCTGCTTTGACTGAGCCGCGTCGTAGACACTGTTATACTCAGAAATTCGACCCCGTGCGGTTATGCCGGCGAGGTATTTGCATCCCATGAATAATAAAGCATTGATTCTTTTGCTCGCTCTCACCGCTGCCGCGCTGCCTGGATGGGCGGCGCTAGGCGGCTCAGTGGATACGGTGGCCACCGATCAGGTCAAATTTCAGGCCAAGCGCGCGATTACGCAGATGCGGACTTACAACATCCATCAGATCAGCAGCGATGACGGCACGGTGATCAAGGAATACGTGACACCCGCAGGCAAGGTGTTTGGAGTTTCCTGGACTGGGCCGACCATTCCGGACCTCACGCAATTGCTGGGAACGTACAGCGCGGAATTTCAGACCACGGTGCGAGCGCAGCCGGGGCGGCGGAAGGCGGGCGTGGTGCGTAATCCGGATCTGGTAGTCGAAAGCACGGGGCACATGCGGGCTTTTTACGGGCGCGCGTATGTGAACTCGCTGCTGCCGAGCGGCGTGACGGCGGAGATCGTGCAATGATGCGCGCCGGTGTGGCGGCCGCGGTGGCCGCTCTTGTGGTGGTGTTGGCGGGATGCGGAGGCAGCGCGGCGACGTCCACGACGACGACTACGGTAAATAACACGCTGCCGCTGATCGTGGATTTGGGGCCGAGTTTGAACGGGCAGGCGGTGGGCTTCGACAACAGTCTGTATGTCAGCGTGAGCATCTGCAACCCGGGGACGGGCACTTGCCAGACCATCGATCATATTTTGGTGGATACCGGGACCTCAGGGCTGCGCATTCTGTCCTCAGCTATGGGCCTGTCTGTGCCGTACGTTGTGGATGCCAAGAATAACGGGATCGGCAACTGCATTCAATATCCCGACACCAGCTTTCAATGGGGGCCGATCGCGCTGGTGGACGTGCATTTGCAGGAGGAAGTGGCTTCGAGCGTCCCGATTCAGATCATAGGGCCGTCGAATTTCAGCGGTCCGCCGACGGCTTGCAGCGCGGGCGGGGTGGCGGCGAATACTTTGTCGAGCCTGGGGGCGAACGGGATTTTAGGCGTGGGGCTGTTCCGGCAGGATTGCGGTGCGGCTTGCGCGTCGTCATCGCCTCCGAACGTGTACTTCTCGTGTCCGTCGACGGGATGCACTCCGACGACGGTGGCACTAACGGCGCAGCTGCAGAATCCGGTGTGGATGTTCCCGCAGGATAACAACGGGCTGTCGATTACGCTGCCGTCGATTGGCACGAGCGGCGCGGCACAAATAGCGGGCACGCTCACGTTCGGCATCGGCACGCAAACCAATAACGCGCTGAACGGCGCGCTGGCGCAGGCGGCGACGTCCAAGGGAACGTTCACGACGACTTTCGGGGGCACTGCGTATACCAACAGCTTTATCGATAGCGGGCTGGGCGCGTATTTTTTCCTGGATTCGACTACGACCAGTCTGCCGAATTGCGCGGCCAACGGGGACGCGGCGGGGTACTATTGCCCGACGTCAACTGTAGGCTTGTCAGCCATTACGAGCGGTCCGAATCCCACCAGCACCTCGACGATTGTTTCGCACAATATCAGTTTCCAAGTGTCGAACGCGCTGACGCTGATCGATTCGGGAAATCCGGCGTTGAGCACTATTGGCGGACCGAACCCAGGGGTGTTTGCGTGGGGGCTGCCGTTCTTTTACGGGCGCACGGTGTTTATAGGGATTGAGGGGCAAAGCACGACATCGGCCGGCACCGGGCCTTTTTGGGCTTACTGATTCGGCGGCAACCGCCTGGGGACGAGGCGCGTCGATAGACTGTTATACTCAGAACTTCGGCCTCGTACTTGTCTTAAAACTATTCATCTCGCATGTGGAAATCCTACTTATTTGCAGTGTCTGCCGCCGCAGTCCTGTCCGGACCCTGTTTGGGCGGCGACTTTGTGACGGGCCAAGCGGCGCGCGCGGTTATCGGCCAGCCGTTTTTCAACGCGCAGAACGCGGGTGCGGCCAGCACGACTCCGGCACCGGCCGGCGGACCACGTAGACCGCGGCGGCCGGCGAGTTTGCAAGGGACTCCGATCACCTTATTGGGAGCGGCCAGCGGAGTGGCGTACGTAAACAACACGCTGTTCGTGGTGGACGATAACCATTTGGGATTTACGCCGGACAACAACCGGGTCCTGATATATCCCAACATCAATCAGATGATTCCGGCGGCGACGGCGGAGATTCCACCGTTGAGCGGCCGCTGCCCGGTGTGCGGAGGCACGGCGGCGGTAGTAGTGGGGCAGCCCGACTTCGACAGCACGACGACCACACCAACGGTGCCGGTTACGGCGGCGAGTATGCATTTGCCGACGGCGGTGGCGTCGGATGGCCATGTATTAGTGGTGGCCGATACGGCCAATAACCGCGTGCTGCTATGGAAATCGATTCCGACGGTGAACGGGCAGCCGGCCGATATTGTGTTGGGGCAGACCGATTTCACGTCGGTGGCCTTGGTTACGGTGACAGCGAGCGCGATGCGCGGTCCGCAGGGCGTGTGGATACAGGGCACGAAGCTGTTTGTGGCGGACACGCAGAACAACCGCATTCTGATTTGGAATACGATTCCCACGCAGAATAATCAACCTGCCGATGTGGTGCTGGGGCAGCCCAATTTCACGAGTGCGCCGCCGATCAATCAGGTGAATCTGCAACTGACGACGACCGCCAGCCTGATGCTGAGTCCGACCTCGGTGACGAGCGACGGCACGCATCTTTTCGTTACCGATCTGGGATACAACCGGGTGTTGATCTGGAACAAGATCCCCACCACCAACCAGGCGCCCGCGGACTTTGAGATCGGGCAGGTGGACATGACGCAAACGATTCCGAACGACACGTCGCATCTGTGCCAGTCGAACGGAACCGATAGCACGGGAGCCGCGACTTACCCGGCGACGTGCGCTTTCACGCTGAGCTTCCCGCGCTTTGCGTTATCGGACGGGACGCGCTTGTTCGTAGCCGACGGCGGCAACGACCGCGTGCTGGTGTACAACACGATTCCGCAGGCAAACGCAGTGAAAGCGGATGTGATTCTGGGCGAGCCCGACGAATTCTCCGACGTCTTCAGCAGCAACGACAATACGACGCTGTCGACGGCGAACATTATTCCTACGCCGACATCGCTCGCTTGGGACCCGGTGAATCAGAATTTGTATGTCGCGGACGCGACCGATTTTCGCATCCTGGTGTTTTCGCCGGAGCAGGCGTCGCTGACTCCCAATAGCATCGTGAACGCGGCCAGCAAAGAGGTATTTGCGGCGGGGTCAGTGGTGGTGGGCGGCACCATATCCTCGGGCAACGACGCCACGATTACGATTGGCAATCCTACCGCGTCGGCCGCCAACACCATTGACTACAAGTACACGGTGCTCAGCGCCGATACGCTCGAAACCGTGGCGGTGGCGTTGACCAAGCTGATTAACGCGGGCAACGGGGATCCGAACGTACTGGCGATTGAAGATGCCGGCCTGGCGAAGATCCATTTGATTTCGCGGCAGCCGGGGTTGCCGGGGAACAACATTACGCTGACCACCACGCTCTCGACCAATGCTACGTTGACGCTCACCGCCAGCGGGGCAAACTTGAGCGGCGGCGCCAGTTCGGCAATCATCGCGCCCGGCACGGTGGTGCTGATAAACGGCACCGGGCTATCGGATACCAGCGCGTCGGCGGCGGTGAATGGCGTTCTTCCCAACAATCTGCCGTTCTCGCTGGGAGGCGTAGAGGTTTATTTCGATGGCATTCGCGCGGGCTTGTTCTCGGTGACGCCGACGCAGATCAAGGCGGCGTTTCCTTTTCAGGTGACGGGCGCCAACAGCGTGACGGCGTGGGTGCGGATCGCGCACGCCGACGGCAGCGTGACGGTGACCAGCGCCATTGCGGTTCCGGTAGAGGAACAGGCTCCGGGAATTTTCGCCGATGAAACGCCGGGGGCCGCGGAGCCGCGCACGGCGGTGGCGACGCATGCTTCGAGTTTCGCCACGGGGACCATCACGATTTCGGGCTCGGTGCAGGCGGGCGACACGGGGACCATCACCATCGGCGACGCTACCTACAACTACACGGTAGTGGCGGCGGATACCATCAGCAGCATTGAAACCAATCTGATCAATCTCATCAACGCCGACCCGAACTCGCCGGTGGTGGCGAGCGCGGGTCCGCAGGATTTCAATATCCGGCTGACGGCGATGGTGCCGGGGCCGGACGGGAATGGCGTGACGATCACGACCACGACCTCTACGCTGTCTACCAACACGTCCGGAGTGCTGCTATCGCTGACGGCCACGAACACGGTGCTGTGCTGCGCGAGCGTGGCGGGGGCGGCGATCACGGCCGCGAACCCGGCGCTGCCGGGCGAGACCATCAACATTTTCGCAACCGGCCTGGGATTGATTTGCTCGAGCCCGGTGGTCAACAACTTCTGTTCGGTGATTCCCGATCCAGGGCTGTCGGCGATTGTGGACGGAGCGAAGTATACGGGTCCCGCGGCCAATGCGCCGTTCGCCGATGTTTCGGCGCTGGTGGCGGGGTCGAGTGCGACAGTGATCTCGGCTTCGCTGATCCCGGGGCAAATCGGGATGTACGTGGTGCAGCTTGAAATCAACTCGGCGGTGACGCCGGATGCGCTGGCGCAGGCGACGATTTCTCAGGGGCTGACGACGAGCAACATCGTGACGATTCCGGTTGGCAGTCCGCCGACGCAGTAGGCTTTAGGCGGAGGCTTCGTAAGGTTTGTAGCCGCCCTCGCGCATGGTGGTGCGGGCTTTCTCTTCGTCCGCGGGGGCTACGTAGAAGAACGCGCCGATGCGCTCGGAGCGGAAGATGATGCCGCCGCTGTAGCGGTCGGGCTCGACTAAATATTCCAATCCGGACTCTGTTAACAGCTGTTCGAGCGCGAGAGCTTCCTTCAGCTTTTTCGCGACGTAGATCAGGGTGAGCTCCTGATCTTCAAAATAGTCCGGCTCGCGGAGCACTGAGAGGTCTTCAGCCTCCGATGCGGGCGGTGAACGCGTCGAGCGTGCCGGGACTGACGCGATTCAAATAATCGGAATACTGCTGGGCCACGGTCTCGAGGTTCAGGAGGAAGGTGGGGTCTTTGTAGGCGGCGCGGACTTCGGCGAGCACGGGGCGCAGGCGGATGGCCACCAGCAGCATTTCGCGGCTGTTGGCGAAGAAGAGTTCGGGGTTCAAGACGCCGGATGTCACGAAAGAGGCGGCCATGTCCCAATAGGTGGAGACCTGGCGCATGCGGGCGTTGGCTTCCGAACCGGGGGGGCAGAGCTGCTGGATATCGGCCATGCTTTTGGGCTTGAAATTGGCGACGAACCAGGCGCGGGCTTCGCGCATT
>Ga0265314_10003586_pt1 | contig 14946 bp, 7 predicted proteins | sample 4126metaG_FD_203106 | JGI IMG/M metagenome (GOLD analysis project Ga0265314, IMG submission 203106) | Rhizosphere microbial communities from Carex aquatilis grown in University of Washington, Seatle, WA, United States - 4-1-26 metaG | ecosystem: Host-associated > Plants > Roots > Rhizosphere >... | reverse complement strand
GATCCGACTCCGGGAAGAGCGGGCCGCTTGACCTGGAATCCCCTCGTGCAATTGCATCCAATTTATTCGGTCGTTCTCCCGCTCATGTCTTTCGCCTTAACTGGCAGGCCGATGGGCTTTGCCTTTTGCCCGATTGACCCTAGTCGCTTTAAACGGCCCCTCCTATATCAGGCCTTGGTGGGCGCTGCGGGACCGCTGGCTAATTTCGCAATTGCACTGATTTGTTTAGGACTATTGTGGATTCCCCAGATCGCACCGGACAACAGTGTCAACCAGCGCGTCTTTTTCGCCGTAATGCTTTGGAATTTATTCCTGGGGATCTTCAACCTGCTGCCCTTCCCCGGATTGGACGGATACATGGTGATCCGACCGCTGCTGCCCAGAGTGATTCGCCTTCAGCTCGATAAGATTCGCTACATGGGCTACCTGCCGCTGTTGCTGATCATGACCTTAAGCGGCCCTTTTACGTGGCCGCTCTACGCAAAGGTCTGGTTCGGTCTTAGGCACGTATTGCCATCATCGGAATTATGGACCACTTTCTTCTATCGCTTCATGGGTTTTTGAGCGCGAGGCTGTGTTGTGAACACGCTTGAGGATGCGCGGCGGAGACACATAATCCTCATTTATGGCCTTGGAAGCACCCAGCCGGACTCTGCGCTGCCCCGACTGCGATCACATCGAATCGCTACCCGCTGATTTTCAGGGCTCCGAAGTCCCCTGCGGCGGCTGCGGACGGCCCCTGCGCCTGGCCGAACTGCTTCCGGCGCTGACCCCCGCCTCCGGCCCCGCGCAATCCGATCCCACACTGGAGCGCACCTACGACCTGCGCCAGCCCGAAACAAATTCCACACCTGAGCGGGCTTCGGCGCTGCCTTCCGCGCAGGAAGAAATCTCCGATCAGGTGCCCGATCCGCTGCTCAACACGGTTCTGGGCAAAGTGTTGGTGCAGAAACGCCTCGGCGAAGGCGGTATGGGCCTGGTGTACCTGGGCCGGCATCAGACGCTGGACATCGACGTCGCGGTGAAGGTTCTGCCGCCCGCGACAGCGCAGAAAGACCGCGCGTTCGTCGACCGTTTTTTGCGCGAAGCCCGCACCGCCGCGCGCATCCACCATCCCAACGTGGTCCAGGTTTTCGACGTCGATTACCAGAAGGGTTACTACTACATCGTTCAAGAATACATCGAAGGCGAGACTGCGGGCGAACGCCTGCGCCGAAAGCGCATGCTCACCGAACGCGAGACGGTCGAAGTGGCCTTGGGCGTGGCCCTGGCGCTTGAATACGCACGCCGCAAAAACATCATTCACCGCGACGTGAAGCCCGAGAATATCCTGCTCTCGAAGGACGGCGAAGTGAAGCTGGCCGATCTGGGCTTGGCCAAGCGAGTGGGCGCCGAAGGCGGCAGCGGGCTGACGCTGCGCGAACAGGCGCTGGGCACGCCCTATTACATCGCACCTGAACAGGCCCACGACGCACGCAAGGCCGACCATCGCAGCGATTTGTATTCGCTCGGTGCAACCATGTTCCATCTTTCCACCGGGCGCGTCCCGTTTTCGGGCACCAGCGCGTTTCAAACAATGATGATGCACGTGAACACGCCCGCGCCTGAATTGCGCGCATTCCGCGCTGAACTTTCCGTCGAGATCGCACAAATCATCAAACGCCTGCTCACGAAGGATGCAGCGCAGCGCTTCCAGACCGGCGGCCAGTTGATTCAGGCGCTGCGTCCGCTGTACGACCGCCTTGTCCCGGCCGCCGAACGCGCCGAAACCGTGGTGGGTCTGGAGCTGGGCCTGGGCAGCACATCGTTCCGTACACCCACGGCCACGATTTCGCCGCCACCCTCCTCGTCCACGCCGCGCGTGCAGGAAGACGCCGTGCCGCCCTCGCTTAAAACGCCGCCGTCGTCTACGCCGTCCCTGCCGCCCGGCGGCGAAGCCCTGGTGCTGCCCGCCCCTCCCACGCCGCAACCCGCCGCGCAGGCAGAGCCGCGGAGTAAATGGCCCTTTGTGCTGAGCGCTGAAATTCAAGCCCCGGCCGACCGCGATCCAAATAAAGTCGTGATCGTGTATCCCGTCGATCGGCCCTCCAAATTCTGGCTCTTGATCTTGTTTGTGCCTCTGCTTAACTGTGCCTCTTTCGTTTGGGTGGCGGCGAAGGCGCGCAGGCTGGTCTGGGGCTATTGGGCGCTTGGGTTACTGATCGCCTACAGCGTTTTTGGAGCCTTGGCCGCGCGCGGCGCGGACTTTGCCGGACTGGGATTTTTGCTGACGTATCTTTCGGCAATCGTGCAGGGCTTTACGATCAAACGGGAATTTGAAGTGCGAGCGACGGAACTGGCCCGCGAACGCGACGAGAATCTGCGGCGCACCATCCGGCAGGCGCAAGGGAACCGTTAGTTGAGCGATTCGATTTCTTCACCTACGCCGGCCCCAGAAACCGGCGACGCCCGCACGGTTGTCGCGGGCAAGCGCGATTTCTCCGCATCGCTCGACAGTTTCCAAGGCCCGCTGGACCTGCTTCTGCATCTGGTGCAGGCCAACGAAGTCGAAATCACCGAAATTCCGGTTTCGCGCATCCTCGACCAGTACCTGCAATACCTTGACCGCGCGGGCGACTGGGATTTGCAGCTCGCCGGCGAATTTCTGGTCATGGCCACAACGCTGATGGAGATCAAGAGCCGCGAACTCCTGCCCGTTCAGGAGACGCCGGTTGAAGAAGACCTGATCGAAGATCCGCGCTCGGAGTTGGTGCGGCAACTACTGCGCTACCGCAGGCTGAAGGAACAGGCGCGCACGCTCGAAGAGCTGGAAACCGGCTGGGCGCGGCGCCACGCGCGCGGCCTGAAGGATGAAGTTCCCGAAATTCCAATCGAAGAGCAGAATCTGGAATTCCCGGAGATCGACCTTTTCGAGATGCTCGCGGCGTACGAGAAACTCTGCCGCGCGGTGCTGTCGGTGGCCTCGGCGCGCGCCGGTTACCAGGGCGAAACGCTGGAAGACAAGATCGAGCGCATCGAGAAAATCCTCAAGGAAAAACCTTTCGCACGCTTCCACGAACTGCTCTCCGACGACTTCACGCGCCCCGCTATCGCGATGACGTTCATTGCGCTGCTGGAACTGGTGCGCCGGCGCATGGTCCGCCTCGTGCAAGCCGCGGAATTCGGCAACCTGGACGTAAAGACGCAGTCCGTGGAAGAAGCGGATAATATTGCCCGGGAAGAATCCGAAGCGGCCGAAGCGGTTTCCGATTTCGCGCTTAAGGAAAAATCCGACCGCGATTCGCGCCTGGCCGAACAGGCCGCCGCCGAAGGCATGAGCGTCGACCAACTGCCTTGGAAATTACGCCGCAAAGCGATTGCGAAGCCCAAATTCCAGGGCGTGGTGTTGCCGGAAGACCTCGAAGAAATCGACGCGGAGGAAGCGGAAATCACGCGCCGCATCGACGCGATCCTGGCCGCCGCCGATTCCATCAGCCAGCGTTTTGAAGACAGCAAGGGCGGCGAAATTCTGCCCGGTCCCGACGGGGCGCACGGCGAGATGCCCAAGCTGCCGCCGGAACCCGCCGAAGAAGCGCCGCTGACCGCCGCGGATCTCGCGCCCGTGCCCGAGAGTGCGCCGGAAGCGAAGGCAGATGAGAAGCAAACGCCCCCTGCCGCCGCGCCCATTGACCCGGACCCGCCAGCACCCGCTGAAACTCAGCCTTAAGTTATTTTCGCCGTCGAAGGAGCTCTCGCATGCCACGGCTGACCAAAATCTATACCCGCACAGGCGACGATGGCACGACCGGCTTGGGCGGCGGGCAGCGCGTACCGAAGGACTCCGCGCGCATCGAGTCCTACGGCACCGTCGACGAACTGAACAGCATCATCGGCGTCGCTCTCGCGCTGGGACTCGACGCGCGCCTGGTGGAAATGCACAAACTTATCCAGAACGACCTATTTCACCTCGGCTCGGACTTGTGCTTCCGCGAAGAGGACAAGGCCAAGTACAAGCTCCCGCAGCTAGAGCAGCGCCACGTCAAACAGCTCGAACAATGGATCGACGAACTACAGAAGTCGCTCAAACCGCTGGATAATTTCGTACTGCCCGGAGGAAGTGTGGGCAGCGCGCACCTGCATCAGGCGCGCTGCGTATGCCGCCGGGCCGAGCGCCGCGTGCTTTCCTTGCAGCAGGAAGAGCCGATCGGCAAGTATGTGTTGGCCTACCTGAACCGGCTCAGCGACCTGCTGTTCGTGATGGCGCGTTATGAGAATCTAAAGAAGCGCGTACCGGAACCGCTCTGGAACAGCCGCGCCTGAGCGCGCCTTAAATAAACAGTACTACATTTTTTCCGGTCGCGGCGGGTGCTCGATGCGCTCGATTCCGTCACGGCTCAAAATTACCCGGAAGCGCTGCAGGCGCCCATGTTTCGGCAAGCCCGGTCCCGTTGCGCGAACGATGATATTCACGTGGTAGGTCTTGCGCGCCCGGCCGCGCTTCATCACCTGCTGCGGCGAAAGCGCTGGGACGGGCGCCGAAAGGGCATCCGATCCGGAGTTCGCTTCGAAATTTGCGCCAGGTGCGGCCGCTTCCTTTATATAGGGCCGGTAAAAGACCTTTTGCGCATCGTCCATGTGATACAGGAACCGCTGCACACTCAAGCGCATCAACTCGTTTAGCTCGGTAACGCGTTCACGCTGCGCAAAAACGCGGTCCAGATGCACCACGAGTTGTTTCTGATATTTCAGGACGGACTCTGGCGCTTCGAGCGCCGCGGCCTGGCTAATCTCATCCCGATTTCGCAAATGCTGCACGTCTTCCGGAAGCTTGGCTTCGTCAACGAAAACGAAAGCTTCCGAGGTTTCGCCGACGCCTCGCCGTGTCGGCCCGCGGTCGAGTAACTGACCTTCGCGATCGCGCAGAAACCCCGTCATGCGCTCGCTGAAATACGAACGCAGGCCTTCCTTGATGCGATCCTTGAAGGCATACGCGATCACCGCAAGCACCAAGTACGGCAGGCTGTTCATCGGCGCGATGTCACGCAAGAACCACAACGTGAGCACGAAAGCGAGCATTGCAATCATCGCGGCGCCCGCGTAAAGCGCGCTTAATATCGAGCGCGAGCCGGGCGCCTGATGCAGGCTCAGATATAGCGTGCTCTGCGCATATTTTTTGAGCGCGCCGCGGCGATAGAGCCAGCGCTCGTTGTTGAGTGCCGCGTTCACTCCGGGAGCCAGATTGGGCTGCGAAGGATAACAGGCCTGTCGGCGGTGCCGCGATTCCGCCTCAATCATTTCCCGCAACGCGGTCCATGCGTCGGACAGCGCCTCGGGCGCCTCGCCTGGTTTGGACAACGCAGGTCGGCCCGCACGATACAACTTCGCGCAGCGCTCTTCGCATTCCAAGCTCAGACCTTCGTCCGTAAACTCGAATGCGCGCATCAAAGCTGAATCGCTCGCCGGCGCGGCGTATTCACGCTTAAGCTCGCGCACTCGCTCCAGCACATGGCGTGTGTTTTCTAGCGTCACACGTGTGAGACGCGCGGCTTCCTCAAGCATGCCTTGATCCGGCGTAGGGGCTTCGCGGGCTTTGGTCAGTAGGCGGCGAATGGCCAAGGTATCCTTGCTCATGCGCCCGCGAACGATGCACATTAATACCCGCAGTTCGTAAGAAACCCGCGTGCGGCGCTGAAGCAGGTCGGGTTGCTCCGTGCGCTGGCGGGCCACGCGCGTCAGCGGCGAGAGCGGATTTTGCTTGTCCAGAATTTCCGCAAAGGGCATGTCCGGCGAGCCGTACCGCGTGTAAGTCGTGAGATCTTCGTAGAATTCCGTCCGCGAATAGGTATCCCGTCGAATGCGCAGGGATTGCGGCAGAAACAGGAACACTTCCAAGCCGATTTTGTCGCGGCGACGACTGCGTTCCAGCGGCCAGACCAACTTCCATTCAAGGTGGTGGCGGTCGTGAACCTTTACCGAAAACGACCCATGTTCCATGGTCAGGCGGCGCTCGATTAAAATGCGTACTGCTGAATTTGAGCAAGTGGTTAGATTTTAGGCGCGGACAGCGGAATTGCCAGCAGGGAGCGGCTGTGGACACGATTGCACGCTACACGAACGAGTGGAAAGACGCGGGCGGCGTTGCGCATGCGCCATTCCGCGCGCCGCGGCGCATCGTGTCGCTGGTCCCCAGCCTCACGGAGACGGTCCATCGCGTCGGCGCGCGCGCGCAGCTTGCCGGCATCACCGCATTCTGTATCTGGCCCGGCGATCTGCTCAAAGATCCCGCGATCGCCAAAGTTGGGGGCACCAAAAAGTTCAGCCGCGAAAAGGTCCTGGCCCTTCAGCCTGACCTTGTGCTGGTGAATCTCGAAGAGAACGAGCTGGAGGACATCGAATTCCTGAAAGCGCGCGTCGAATGCTATATCAATGGCGTGCGCACCGTGGCAGAGGGCCTTGAGACCCTGCGCGAAATCGGGGCTTTGACCGGCTGCCTGACGGAAGGCGACCGCCTCGCCAGCGAAGGGGAAGTCTTGCTGGGAGAAATCCGCCGGCGCACTTCGGCGCGTGTAAAAGCCGGTTCGCCGCCGAGACGGGTCTTCTATCCCATTTGGCGCGATCCGTGGATGACGGTCACGCGCGACACCTTTATCGCGAACCATTTGCGCGAATTGGGGGCGATTACGGTTCCGGAATTCGGCGCCGAAGCCGGGACGCGCTATCCGCAGGTAACACTGGAACAAGTGGGCGCAGCGCATCCTGAAGTGGTGTGGCTGCCAAGTGAACCCTTTCATTTTAAGGAGCCTGATGCCACGGAAATCCGCGCACATTCCACCCTGGGCCGCGCGCGCGTGGAACTGGTCGACGGCGATCCCGTGTGCTGGTTCGGCGGCTTGCAACTGGAAGGATTGCCATATGCGTATAAGAAACTCTGGGGCGAAGAGCTGACGCTCGGTAAAGGCGGCGGCTCCGCACCGGCGGGGTCGTAGCTCAGCGGTGAGAGCGAGGGACTCATAATCCCCAGGTCCTGGGTTCGAATCCCAGCGGCCCCATTCGGCTCAAGTTCTTGGCCACAACACAGATCACTAAAGCAACCCTGCCAGTTCCTTGTACGAAAGCTCATAGCCCGAATGGTCGGATGGTCCCGCGGCGGTGGCGTCTCACTGTTCCATGAACGCATTGAAGGCGCAGTTGGCATGGCTTCGTACCCCAAGCCAGATGGTTTGGCGGCAGCGCGCTTCGCAGGCGGGTCAGTGAAACGGTGCTCCCAGTCGGTCTTCTCTGTCTTGTGGGACCTTAAACAATCTTAAATATTGTATAAATCCTTTCCCACTCTACCTCAGTATTAGCAAGTGTCGGTTCCAGGGAGGTACCGTTGGAAACCGAGACTGATGAATCTCTTTTCCTAGACGGCAGGGATACCGCCATGACCCAATTGGTTGGACGGTACGAACGTCCACTATTTCGATTTTTGCTGCACTTGGTGGGCGACCCGCACCTCGCAGAGGACCTCTTTCAAGAAACCTTTCTGCGTCTTCACCGGGCTCGGGGAGGCTATCGGGAAGGCTCTGCTTTGAAGCCTTATCTTTATCGGATCGCGCTCAACGTGGCCCACGATGTTCATGCCAAATGGGCGGGTCGCCCCAAAAACATTTCGCTCGACGCCCCTTCACCTAATACCGGCGGTGGCGAGGAGGAACGGGCAGAGCCGGGCAGGCAGGTGGAAGGCCGCGTTCCAGCGCCTGCCATGCAAGCCGAGAGCAACGAGCTACATGCTGAAATCAGGACCGCATTGGGGGCCTTACCCGAACCTGAGCGCGTGGTTGTGATCTTGCGTATGTTCGAAGAACTCAGTTTTGCCCAAATCGCGGAAGCCACGGGTGTCCCTATTCCAACCGCAAAATCGCGCATGCTGTATGCGTTGCGGCGCATGCGTCCACTACTGGAGCGCTATCTGGCGGGCAATAAAGGCGGAGCTGGGAACCCCTAAATCATTCAGCCGTGCTCAACGTTGATTTGATGGTGCCGAAACCGAGGAATGTAAGATGACCGAACTCGATGACAGACCGCCTCCAAGCGATGATCCGGCCACGCGTCGGCGGGAAGAGATGCTCGCCTTTCATCTGGGTGCACTTCTTGATCCGGATGCCGAAGCACTCATCAGGGGCCGCCTTGAGAGCGATCCCGATTGGCAGTCCGCGAGCATGGAAGCCCAGGCCATGCTTAAAGGTCTGACCCAGGACGCCAACCTGGATCTGAAGGTTCCCGAAGACCTCGGTGCGCGCGCCGTAAAACGCATGAGGGAAGCGCGCGAGGCCGCGCTTCCGCGCAAGATTTCAAAAACCGATGCGCCAAACACGCCGGTCGCTTTGCCCTTTGCGTTCAATTTTCGGATTGCCGCGGCGGTGCTGCTGCTCGCAGCCATTCCAATTTATGGATATGCAATCTATTACTCCGTCAGTTCGACGCGCACGGAGTCCATGCGCTGGGAAGCGGAAAGCGGCATCTCCGCCGGAACACCTTACGTTCCCAACTTGATCATGCGCGATGCGGTTACTGGAAAACCCCTGGCGGGGATAACCGTAAAAGCCTCGCTGCAACCTGAACACAAAGCATCCAGCCCAATCGAAATCGGCACGGCGCAAACCGGATCTTCCGGAATGCTTGAAGCGGCCGCCTGGAAAATCCCCGATGTGCCTGCTGGCCCCTACAAGGTTTGCATCGAAGCGCGCACACCCTCTGGTCAATTGGTGGACCGCGTCGAGCAAGCCGTGCGCATCGTCTCGGCGGCCCGACTGGTGCTCAGCCCGGACCGGTTGCGCGCGCGGCCCGGCGAAAGCGTGCGCGTGCGTGCGCTCATGGTCTCCGGAAATTTGTCGAAACCGGAAGGCGGCAAAGCAATCTCGTTGGATTTGCTCGATTCCCTGGGCAACCGCATCGCCCATCAGGAATCATCCACCTCGGCCTTCGGTTTGGCGTGGGCCGAATTCCCCTTGGACAGTGAAGCCACTGAGGGCGACTACACGCTGCGGGCGGAGTCTGAAGGCCTAAAGGCCGAGCAGAAGGTTCAGGTGCTCCAGTACAGACTGCCGCCCTATAAAGTCACGCTCACGCCTGAACGGCCATGGTTTCGGCCCGGAGAATCGGTTTCGGGAAAGATCGATGCGCTGACCTTCGATGGCCACCCAGTGATCAAGGCGCAGGTGGACGTAAAACTCCTGAATGATTCGGGCAAACTCGTCGCAGAAGCCAAAGGCCTCTCGACCGATGCGCAGGGCCAGGTTTCGTTCTCGATTAAGCCGGAGGTCGCGTTGCAGTTGGGCAACGCTCAAACCTTGCATTTGAATGCCCTTGTCGTCGATCCCGCGAATCGTGCGGTGGACTGTGCGGCCGAGCTGACGCTATCAAATGGGCCGGCAATCGTGCATGCGCTCCCGGAAGCAGGCGAACTTGTCAGTGGCGTGGAAAATTATGTGTATCTGGTCCTGCGCACACCGGACGGGAAGCCCCTGCAATCGAGACTCAAGGTCGAACGGGCCGGTCTCAGCGGGAAAACCGCGCTCGCGCAGCCGGAACTTCCCGACGCCCTTGGCGTCACGCGCATCGCGCTCTCCGATCCGCAATCTCCAGCCGAAGTGTTGAGCATTCAGATCCCTGAACTAAGCGCCGAGCCCATAAAGCTGTCGCTTCCCGTGCGCGCATCCGAAGATCTGCGTAATGCGGGTGCCCCCGCCGGACAATTGCTCGTGCGGACCGATCACGCTGTTTTGCTCGCGGGAGAGAAGCTGGGCGTAACCGTTCTGAGCGGAGATCTGTCCGATTACACTGCTTCGCTGGCGCTCAAGCAAAACGGACAAACCGTCGCCATTACAGCGGCTCAGCTCAAGTCCGGCCGAGCCGAAGCTTTCATCATGGTGCCCCAGCTTGCGCCCGGTGTGTTGGAACTTGAAGCTACGCTTCAACGGACAAACGGGCATGTCTGGATGGATCGGCGTCCGTTTCGGGTGGAAGGCGGTTCGAATTTACACTTGGCGGCGCAAGTGGACCGCGGCGCACTACCTTACAAGCCCGGCGAGCACGCCCGGCTTGATTTCCACCTCACCGATGCCGCCGGAGCAGGGATTCCCGGCGCGGTATCCATCGTCGGAGTGGACAGCGCGCTGGTGGCGCTCACAGGCACGCACCCGGGTCTGGCCCAGGCCCTTCAGGTGGCTGGCCTCAATATTCTTCACGCGGGGACCGGCCTCCCGGATCCAGCAGCCGTAACTGCAAAGGAAAGCGCCAGCGATGCCGCGCATGCGGCCTTTGCGGGAGCCCTGCTCCCAAAAGTTGAAGCGCCGCGCGGCAAGACCATTGACACCTTGGAATCAAGAAGGTCGGCTCGAGAGGCCCAATTGACCGCGCTGCGCGACCAGCGACCAGCCTGGATATTCCTGACTGTTCCGGCGCTGCTGGCACTGTGGGTGCTTTATTCGGCCTGCGGCAAACGTGAAGGTTATCGCGGCGAAGCGCTCAGCGCGGCGCGGGCCGCAGTGCCGATCCTGACTTTGTCATTTCTTGCGTTTGGACTCTTTGGCGCGGCCGTGTTGCATTCGTCAAGCCACGGCGTATTGCTCCTGGTATTGACCATGCTGTTGTTTTTGTCGCATAGCGTGCTGATTCTGCGCTGCTTGAAACTGGCCCCGGGCTCTCAAATCGGTCTGAACTTGGTCACCGTTCCGATCGATATCGCGCTGGTCATTTGTGCCGCGATGGCGAGTTCAGATCCGCATTCCGGCCTCATGCTCCTGCTCGCCGTTGGAGGCTTAATTTTCCAGGCGGCGTTTTTCTTCGAATCGGTGGGGAATGCCGGGATCTTTACGCCCGGGAAGGTCGCCCTCGCCTGTCTTGGGCTTTTCCTAATCGCCGGCGTGCTGCTGCCCACACTGGGGAGAACGCAATATTCTTCGAAACATGCCGCTCTGGAGGAAAGAGCTCAGGCCGCACCTTCGATCTCGATCGATATGCCAACCAAAATTCCGGATCTTTCGGCTGCCCCCATGCCAGTGATAGCCGCACAAACGCCCCTTGGTTTTAGTAATTCGTATGACGTGAAGGCCGCGCTGCCACGCTTGCGCTATGATTTCCGGGAGACCTTGGTCTTTGCGCCGGAGCTTGTCACCGACGCGAGCGGACACGCTTCGCTGGACATTCCGCTGGCCGATGCGCTGACCACCTGGCAGGTCAAAGCCGATGCCATCGGCGCGGAAGGTGGCACCGCGACCACCCTTTCGTCGATCACGGTGACGCAGCCGCTGTCCGTGGAGCTGACGTTACCGGCCAACGTGACCGCCAGTGACACGCTGGTGGTCTCGGCGGTCGTGAGCAATCATACCGACCGCGAATTGCTCGTGGACTTGGCCCTGGATTTAAGCGGCGCCACGCCGCTCGATGGCTTGACGCGCAAGCAGTCCGTGCCCGCGAAGGGCCTCGCGGCCGCCGACTTCCGCGTCCGGTTCGAGCAGCCCGGCAGCGCCCGATTTCACCTGGTGGCGCGCGCTGGATCCGAAAGCGATGCCATCGAACAGCATGTGCCGGTTCTGCCCGACGGCAGGCCGGAGGCCTTTGGCGCGTCCGCGCTGCTCTCCGATAAAGGCGAATTGGAAGTGCGCGTGCCGGAGAATGCGCTGCCCGGCGCCGCGCACGGCCGGCTGACGATACATCGCGGTCCGCTCGCGCAAATGCTGGAGGGCCTGGAGTCCATGTTGCAGGAGCCGCACGGATGCTTCGAACAGACCAGCTCCACGAATTATCCGAACATCATGGTCTTGCGTTACCTGAAGACCCACAACGCGACCAAACCGGAAGTCGAACGCCGCGCGCACGACCTGCTCGCCCGCGGGTATCAGCGCTTGCTCACATTTGAGGTGGGCGGCAGAAGCGGCAGCTTCTCGCTCTTCGGCCAAGCACCGGCCAGCATCTGGCTTACGGCCTATGGACTGATGCAGTTTCAAGACTTGGCCCAAGTTTACCCGGTGGATGACGCCTTAATCGCGCGCATGCGCACCTGGCTTTCCAGCAAAATGGCCTCGAGCGGCTCTTTCCCGCTGGATAAACATTACACCCACGGGTCCGCGGCCTTGGGCTTGGCGGGCACGGCTTACGTTCTCTGGGCGCTGGGGGATTCCGCGCCGGAGGAAGGGCTCCGCTATTTGCGCGCACATCGCGCTGAAATTGAAAGCGATGCCTACACATGCGCCCTGGCAGCCTTGGCCTTGGCGCCGCATGACCGTGCAACTGCGGGCGCCCTGGCCGGACGCCTGCGAAGTCTCGTGCATAATGATCAAGGCGGCGCAGACGGAGGTTATTTGGACTGCAACGAAACCATGGCCTGGGGTCACGGCCAAAACGCGCGCATCGAAGCCACCGCTTTGGGAATTCTCGCCCTACTGGAGACCGGCGTCGATCTCGACCTGGCCAAGCGCCTGCTGAGCTTTATTCAAAGGAATGGTTCGGCAGGCGGCGGCTGGGGTTCAACCCAAGCGACCGTTCTGGCACTCAAGGCGCTTGAGCACACCGCGGCGCTTGTCCAATCGGCAGGCCAGGCGCGCATCGTCGCTGAACTCAACGGAAAGGTTTTCGATCCGATCGATTTGCCCGCCGGCGAAAGCGCAGCAGCGGTTTCAATCCCGCTCGATTTGCCCACCGGCGTCTCCAAACTCAAGTTAAACATCAGCGGTGGTCCAATGGCCGTGCGCGTATCCGGCGTGTGTTTCGTTCCCTGGAATGCATCCGCAACAACCAATATGGGTTCGATACGAGCCAGCATTGTCTACGCATCCAAGTCCCTGGTGTGTGGCCAGGCGGTACTTGGCACTTTAGATTTGCGCGCCACACGCAGAGTGGAAGTGCCGATGGCGGAGTGGGAGCTCCCGGCGGGCTTCACGCCCGACACAGAGGACCTCGATCAATTAAAGAAGCAGGGTGTGCTGACGCGCTGGGAACGTTCAGGCCGCGTCCTGCGGCTTTATTTTCCCGACCTGGAGGCGGGCAAGGCCGTTACAGTTCCCGTGCGCTTCTACGCCACCGCCAAGGGCGAACTGAAAAGCGCGGTCAGCAAAGTATATGAATATTATCGGCGTGACGAAGCAACCGTAATCGAGCCCACTGCCTTTCGAGTGGAATAAGGATTTAATTCTATCAGCTTGTTTCGAGAATTAACAACCTCCACAATTGTACTTAAGAATATTGAATTCGGGGATGCGGCCGAAGTTATCCCGCCACCCCACCATCCATGTAACCACCTTCGAACAAACACATTACGAATACGAACCACCAATGCGTTCGACTAAACTTATAGTTTTGTTTTGAATTTAACACGTTGCAAGCTTAGCTTACGCGTCTTGAAAAACGCTTTAAATTCACCAAGGTTTAGGTCCCAGTTTTAACGTTGTGAGCATTTGCGCGCGAATCTCGATGTGCCTTTATTCGTTTATGAATTGCGGCACAACACTTTGAAGGAGCTGGTGTCATGCGCAAAACGACATTCACGCAGGTTCACCATGCCAAAGCTTGGGTGCGACCTGCGGCGCTGGTCTGCTCCATTGCATTCCTGGCTGCGCTGGCAGGATTCGTTGCCGCGCAGCCCGACATCCACAAACGCGGCTTCGCGCCTAAGGGTCCGGTTCCGCCCCAGATCGGCCTGACGCCTGGGGTGTTCACTTTCGGCGCAGTGCAGGGCGAAACCAAGCCGGCGCCGCAGACCTTAACGATCAGCAATGTGGGCGGGACGGTCGCGCTAAACTGGTCGATCAGCGCCGACGTGGCCTGGGTTTCCTTTTCGATCAATGCGGGCAATACGCTGGGCAACGATACGGTGCTTGTGACGGTCGATCACACCGCGCTCACGCCCGGCACCTATAATGGCACGCTCACCATTGATTCCACCAACGCAACCAACGCGCCACAGACCATCCCGATCAACCTGATCGTCTATGCGCCGCTGACCACGGGCCTGCAAGGATGGTGGAAGCTCGATGATGGCAGCGGGACGGTGGCCGCAGATTCTTCGGGCAATAACAACCCAGGCAATCTGCAAGGAACTCCGGCTTGGTCGAACGGAATCAAAGGCGGCGCACTGCGCTTCGACGGGGATTATCAATTTGTAGATGTCCCCGACGCACCCGCGCTCGCGCTAACCGGAGACTTTACACTTGCCGCATGGGTGAAGACGGAGACTTCGAATCTGCAACGTTCAATTCTCGAGAAGTATATTTCCTCCCCGAGTTTCGATGGTTACTTCATGCGGTTGGGCGCAGATGGCACCTTTACGGGCGGTGTGATTTACACCACTGACGGGACCAATGTTGATTCCGTGACAAAGGTTCTGCCTGGCCGCTGGTACCACGTTGCAGTGACGTTTAATGTCTCAACTGGAAAAATAGCCGCCTATATAAACGGAAAGAAGGATGCGGAGAGCGCTGGAGCACAGCCCTGCCACGCGTCCAATATCTCACTCAAAATCGGTGAACAAGGCGACATCCAGGGCAAGCCGTTCGGCGGATTTATCGACGATGCGCGCATATATAATCGAACCTTGAGCGACGCGGAAATCAGCGCGCTGGCTTACACCGCGCCTGTTGCGACTCCGGATTCCTATGCGACCGCAACCAGCACCGCATTGAACATCCCTGCACCCGGCGTGCTGCTCAACGATAGCGGTTCCAATCTGAGCGCGACGCCGATCAACAATGCCGCCACCGCACATGGAACGGTCACATTGAATGCCGACGGCTCCTTTAATTATACGCCAGCGGGTGCATTCACTGGCTCGGACTCTTTCACCTATACCGTCACCGACGGGCAATCCGTTTCGGCAGCAGGCACAGTCAATCTACAAGTCGGCCCCAACAAGATCACGGTTAGTGCGCCCAACGGCGGCGAAACCTGGATTGCAGGTACCACGCAAATGATTCAGTGGACCTCAAGCGG
>Ga0265314_10003582_pt1 | contig 14953 bp, 15 predicted proteins | sample 4126metaG_FD_203106 | JGI IMG/M metagenome (GOLD analysis project Ga0265314, IMG submission 203106) | Rhizosphere microbial communities from Carex aquatilis grown in University of Washington, Seatle, WA, United States - 4-1-26 metaG | ecosystem: Host-associated > Plants > Roots > Rhizosphere >... | reverse complement strand
CCGAGCCCGCGCTGCCCTGCGCCTGATCCGCGTCGACTACGAGCCGCTCGAGCCGCTCGTCGACATGCAGTTGGCACTCGACCCGCAGGCGCGCAAGCTGCACGACTTCGGGAACGTGTTGCGGCACGTGCACATCGAGCGCGGCGACGTCGAGACGGCCGAAGCCGAGGTGTGGGTGCAGGGCTACTACGAGACCGGCATGCAGGACCAGGCGCCGCTCGGGCCCGAAGGCGGGCTCGCGGTGCCGGCAGCCGACGGCGGCGTCGACCTCTACGTCGCGACGCAGTGGCTGCACGTCGACCGCCAGCAGATCGCACCGTGCCTCGGCCTGCCGGAAGAGCTGGTGCGCGTGGCGCTCGCCGGCGTCGGCGGAGCGTTCGGCGCCCGCGAAGACGTCAGCGTCCAGATCCATGCGTGCCTGCTCGCACTGCGCACCGGTCTGCCGGTGAAGATGACGTACGGCCGCGAGGAGTCGTTCCACGGTCACGTGCACCGGCATCCGTCGCGCACGTGGATCCGCTACGGCGCGACGCGCGAGGGCAAGCTTGTCGCGGCGGACGTGCGACTGCTCTTCGACGGCGGCGCCTACGCCTCGACATCGCCGGCAGTGCTCGGCAACGCGTCGACGTTCTCGGCTGGCCCGTACGAGATACCGAACGTGCGCATCGAGGGCAGCGTCGTCTACACGAACAACCCGCCGTGCGGTGCGATGCGCGGCTTCGGCGCCCCACAGGTCTGCTTCGCGCACGAGTCTGCGATGGACGAGCTCGCGGAGGCGCTGCGGCTCAGCCCGCTCGAGCTGCGCCTGCGCAACGTCGTCGAGCACAACTCGGTCCTGCCGACCGGGCAGGTCTTGACCGGAAGCGCGCCGGTGCGTGAGGCGATCGAGCGTTGCCGCGCGCTGCCGCTGCCGCCGCGTGAGCAGCCCGTCGGCCGCGACCCGCTCGACTACCCGGGCGGCGCGGGTCGCGTCAACCGCGGCGAGCACATCCGGCGCGGTGTCGGTTTCGCGGTCGGGTTCAAGAACGTCGCGTACAGCGAGGGCTTTGACGACGCCGCCGAGGCAACCGTGATCCTCTCGGACGCGCCCGGCGGCCCGATCGCGGCCGTCGAGACGGCGGCGGTCGACTACGGCCAGGGCCTCTACACGGTGCTCGCGCAGATCGTGCGCACCGAGCTCGGCGTCGAGGACGTGATCATCCGCCCGGCGACGACCGAGACCGGTTCCGCCGGCTCGACGTCGGCTTCGCGGCAGACGACGATGACGGGCGGCGCGGTCCTCGAGGCGTGTCGCGCCGTGCGGGCCGAGCTCGCCGAGCGCGGCGGGGACCTCGGCGGCGGCTCGATCACCTGCACGCGCGAGTTCCACCATCGGCCGACCACCCAGTTCGACGCCGAGGGCCAGGGCGACATCCACGTGAGCTTCGGCTTCAGTGTGCAACGCGCCGTCGTCGACGTCGACACGGAGCTCGGCCTCGTGCGTGTCGTGCAGATGGCGACCGCACAGGACATCGGGCGGACGATCAACCCGGTCGGCGCCGAAGGGCAAGTCGAAGGCGGCACGGCGCAGGGCCTCGGCTTCGCGCTGATGGAGGAGATCCAGGTCGAAGACGGCCTGATGAAGAACCCGTCGTTCACCGACTACCTCGTGCCGACGCTCCTCGACGTCCCGCCGATCGTGATCGACTTCGTCGAAGATCCCGAGCCCGGCGCGCCGTACGGCGTCAAGGGCATCGGCGAGCTCCCGACGGTGGCCTCCGCCGCGGCGATCGTCGCCGCGCTGCGCCATGCCACAGGACGACCTCTGAACCGGCTGCCCGTGCGGCCGGACGACCTCCTCGGGCTGCGGCCCGCACCGGCGCGCCCACGCGCACTGGTGCCCGCCGTGCCCGGCCAACAACCGGTCCCGGAGTACGCAGGCCTCGACCTCGGACAGCAAGAGCTGATGAAAGGAAAAGACTGATGCAGACACCAACGCCAGCACGCGTCGACCGGCACTCGCTGACCGGTCGCGACTACATCGAGACGATCGACTGGACGACCGATGAGCTCGACGAGGTCATCGCCGTCGCGAGGGAGCTGAAGGAGGCGCGTCGGAACGGCGAGTCGACCCACCTGCTCCTCGACAAGACGATCTACCTGCTCTTCCTCGACAAGTCGACGCGCACACGCAACGCCTTCGAGACCGGCATGACGCAGCTCGGCGGCCATGCGATCTTCCTCGACGCCGACAAGACGCAGGTCTCACACGGCGAGACCGCAGGGGACACGGCGAACACTCTGTCCCGCTTCGGCGAAGGGATCGCGATCCGGCACGACCTCGCGCCGTACGAAGGCAACAAGTGGATGCGCGAGATCGCGAAGAACGCGACGATCCCGCTGATCAACATGCAGTGCGACGTCGATCACCCGACGCAGACGATCGCCGACCTGATGACGCTGCGCGAGCATCGCGGCGAGGACCTGCGCGGCATGAAGGTCGCGATGACGTGGGCCTTCGCTCCGTCGTACGCGCGGCCGCTCTCCGTCCCGCAGGGTGTGGCGACGCTCTTCCCGCGCTACGGCATGGACGTCGTGCTCGCACACCCGCCGGGCTTCGAGCTGATGCCCGAGGTGCTCGAGGCGGCGCAGGCCGCAGCGGCCGCCGGCGGCGGCTCGATCACGTTCGCGCCGAGCATGGAAGAGGCGTTCGAAGGCGCCGACATCGTCTATCCGAAGTCGTGGGGACGCCTCGACGCATTCGGCGAAGGCTCCACCGCTCTCGCCGAGTCGGGCGCCTATGCCGACTGGATCTGCGACGAGGCGAAGATGGCGCTCACCCACCCCGACTCGCTCTACCTGCACTGCCTGCCGGCCGACCGCGGCCGCGAGGTCACCGACGCGGTGATCGATGGTCCGCACTCGGTCGTCTGGGACGAGGCGGAGAACCGCATGCACACCGCGAAGGCGCTGATGGCGCTGACGATGGGCGGCTACTAAGAGCGACAGAACCGGGAGCCTGGTTCGCAGGACGGCCGAGCCAGGCTCCCGCTGAATCTGATTCGGCACAGCCGAACCGGATTCACGAGTTCGTGCCGCCGCGGCCGCCGATCTGCCCCATCTGTGGCGTGACGATGGTGCCGGCAGAGCTCAGTGCGCGCACGAGCCACGCCGGAGACTGGGTCTGCCGTTAGGAGACAGTGACCGTCGCGGTCGCGATCAGCCGCACGACGGTGCCCGTGAACGGCGCCTCGTCGACGATCAGCAGAACGCGGTAGGTGCCCGGCTTGGAGAACGTGTGCCCTGCGAAATGCGGCGGCGTGCCGGTGCCCTCGTGGGTCAGGCCGTCGCCGAACACGAGCTGCCAGGTGCGCACCGCCTTCGGCAGATGCGTCTGGATGTGGAAGGAGACGGAGAGCGGCGCCTTGCCGGACGCGGGCGACGGCGTGAAGACGAGCGGCGCGTTGCCGGTGCCGACGGTCACGGTGGCCGTCGTCAGGAACCGGATCGCCGTGCCGGTGAACGGGGGCGCCTGGTAGACGATCAGCACCGCCTGGTAGACGCCGTCGTCGCCGTAGGTGTGCTCGACGGTGTCCGGCGGGTCACCCTTGCCCGACTCGATCGCGCCGTCGCCGAACACGACCTGCCACTCCACGATCGGCACCGAGAGCTGCGCGTCGATTGCGAAGGTCACGTCGAGCGGCGCGTCGCCGGAGCTCTGGTCGGGCGTCAGCTTCAGCGCGAGCTGCTTGGCGCCGCTCGGCGCCCACGCGGGCAGCGGTGCGGCCTGCGGCGTGATGCACTTCTTGTAGACGGCGCGACTCTGGGGCTTGTCGCCCAGGTCGAAGATCGAGCCGGGCTTCGACTCGTAGAACTCCTCCGACTCGGTCGTGTGCGATTTCAGGAAGTCGCACATCTGCTGCACGAAGGTCGGGTCGTCGACGCCGAACAGGCCCCACTCGGGCACGGCGAACGGCTTCTTGTGCGCCTTCGCAAAGGTGAAGAGGTCCTCGAACTTCGTCCACGGCGGATCCTTGCCCGCCTCCTTGTAGATGTCTGCGCCACCGACGTCCACGTAGCCGTCGCCCGGCCAGTACGGCGTCGCGTCGCTACCGCCCGCGAGCGGGCTCCAGAGCACGCGCACGCGCGGGAAGGCGTTCGCGGCCAGAGCGGGCCCGCGGTAGGCGGGCAGCTTCAAGGCCGAGAGCTTCGCGGCGACGTCGGGGCCGCCGTGGACGATCACGTAGATCCGCGCGAACGCCTTGCGATAGGAGGGCGGGTCGCCCGACCACGGGTTGCCGGGGTTGTTCATCTCGGCCATCGGCCGGATGTAGGCTGCCTGCCCCCACGCCGAAAGCGCCTGGTTGAGCGCGCCGAGATAGCCGTCGCCCTTCCCGGCGGCGATCTGCGCCGGCGTGATCGCCACCTTCTTCGAGTTCCCCTGATAGGTGCCGAGATGCAGCATCGGGATCGGCCCGAGCGACTTCAGCAGCACGTTGAACGGCGAGCCGTAGCCCGCGCCCTGCCCCCAGCCGAGGAATGCCTGGAGCACGTTCGACTTCTGCGCGGTCTGCGCCTTGAACCGGGACGCGTTGCCGGTCAGCCCGAGGATCGGCTTGCCGAAGGCACCCGGAGTGACGGCGAGAACGGCGACGGTCAGTGCGGCAACGACGAGGCGGCGCAACGTCGTCTCATAGTGCCTCTACTTCAGGAGCGTGACAAGCACCGAACGGGTACGTGGCCCGTCGAGCTCGCAGAAGAAGATGCCCTGCCACGTGCCGAGCGCGAGCTCCCCGTTCCGCAGCGGGATCACGACCTGCGGCCCCATCAGTGCGGCGCGGACGTGCGACGGGGCGTTCTCCTCGCCCTCCTCGATGTGCTGCCAGCGCCAGTCCTCGGGGGCGATCCGCTCGAGCGCCATCTCGAAGTCGCGGGCGACCAGCGGGTCGGCGTGCTCGTTGATCGTCAGCCCCGCCGTCGTGTGCGGCACGTAGACCAGCACGGCAGCCGCGTCGGCGCCCTGGACGGCTGCGCGCACCTGGGCGGTGATGTCGATGAGCTGCGTGTGCCGCTCGGTGGTGACCGTCAGCTCCTGCACGGGGCCGTATCCTAGGGACCGATGGCACCGGACCCGCGTGAGATCGATTCATTCAGAGACCAGGCGGACCGGTTCGTCGCCGACATCGACGAGGAGTACTACCTCCACTTCGCCGGGCTGAAGGACACGCTCGACGTCGAGCAGGTCTACGAGCGCTACGAGGAGCTGACCCGGCTGGAGACGGCGCAGCGCATGGAGGGCGCCCCGGTCGAGCTGTGGCGCTTCGCCTGCGAGGGCTTCCTCGGCAACCTGACGCGCGAGCACCAGGCGCGCGTCGCGAAGATCGAGGCCGAGCTGGAGGCAACCGTCGACGGCCAGACGCACCCCTACCGGATGCTGCGCGTCGTCATGTCGAACGAGCCCGACCGCGACACGCGCGAGCGGCTCGAGCAGGCGCGGCTGAGCCTGCTCGACGAGCACCTGAACCCGGTCTACCTCGAAGCGGTGGAGATCGACCAGGAGGCCGTGCGCTCGCTCGGCTCCGAGAACTACTACGAGCTCTACAAGCGCTTCGGCTTCCGCCTCGACGAGCTGCGCGAGGAATGCAGCGAGCTGCTCGACGAGACGGAGAAGCTGTGGGAGCGGGAAGGCGAAAAGCTGTTCCGCTCACGGCTCGGGATCGGACTCTCCGACGCGCGCCCGTGGGACGTCTCGCGGCTCTTCCGCGCGCCCGAGCTCGACCAGCTGTATCCGCCGGACCGCATGCTGCCCGCGCTCGAGGCGACGCTCACCGAGCTCGGCGTCGACCTGCGCTCGCAGGAGAACGTCCACCTCGACCTCGACTCGCGCCCGTCCAAGTCGCCGCGCGCGTTCTGCGCGCCGATCGAGGTGCCGGGGAAGGTGATGCTCGTGATCCAGCCGATCGGCGGCAAGGACGACTGGGAGGCGCTCTTCCACGAGGCCGGCCACACCGAGCACTACGCGCACACGAGCGCGTCGCTACCGATGGAGGCGAAGCGCCTCGGCGACATGGCGGTCACCGAGGGCTGGGCGATGCTCATGCAGCATCTCGTCACCGAGCCGGCCTGGCTGAACCGCCGCCTCGACGTGCCGCGCCCCGCGGAGCTCGCCAACGACGGCGCCGTCTCGCTCCTCTACTTCGTGCGCCGCTATGCGGCGAAGCTCCTCTACGAGATCGAGTTCTTCCAGGCCGGCGACGTGCAGTCGATGCGCCCGCGGTACGCCGAGATCCTGGGCGACTCCCTGAAGCTGCCCGTCAACCCGGAGAGCTACCTCGACGACATCGACGGCAGCTTCTACGTGACCGGCTATCTCCGTTCGTGGGCGTTCGAGGCGCAGCTGCGCGAGTTCCTGCGCGCCGAGCTCGGCAACGAGTGGTTCGCCAAGCGCGACGCCGGCGACCTGTTGCGGGAGCTCTGGTCGCTCGGGCAGGGCCCGACCGCCGACGAGCTGCTGAAGGACGTGACCGGCGCGAAGCTCGAGATGGCGTCGGTCGCCGACCGGATCCGCGAGGGGCTCGCTGCCTGATCGGTAGAAAGCCCGAGGTAGCAGGGGCCGCGGGCAACTAGCGTGAGCAGCGCCGATGTTCGGTCTCGACCAATGGCTCATGCACTTCTCGGACGGCACGACGCTCGTGATCGTGCTCGGCATCGCCGTGCTGCTCGGGCTGCGGCACGCGAGCGACCCGGATCACCTCACCGCGGTGACGACGCTCGTCACGAACGACCGCGGCGGCGCCACGCGCCTCGGGCTCAGCTGGGGCCTCGGGCACGCCTCGTCGCTGCTCGTCTTCGGCGTTCCCATCGTGCTCTGGCAGGCCTACCTGCCGGCGCGGGTCGAGCAGGGCGCCGAGGTGACGATCGGACTCGTGATCGTCGCGCTCGCGGTATGGCTGCTCCTGCGCTGGCGCCACGGCGCCTTCGCCCACGAGCACACGCACCTGAAGGTGCCGCCGCTGCGCACGCCGTGGCAGGCGTTCGGGATCGGCCTCGTGCACGGCGTCGGCGGCAGCGGCGGCGTCGGCGTGCTCCTGCTCGCCGCGATCTCGAGCCAGGCGGTCGCTCTCGTCGCGCTCGTTCTCTTCGCCGCGTGCACCGCGCTCTCGATGGCCCTGCTGTCGACCGGGTTCGGCTACCTGCTCGCGCGGCCGCGGGCGCAGCGCGCGCTTGGCAGCCTCGCCCCCGCATTCGGCGCCTTCGGGCTCTGCTTTGGTACCTGGTACGCGCTCGGCGCGCTGGCCGTCGTTCCGCACGCGTTCTGATTCGCTGAGCCTCGTTTCACGTCATAGGCTTGGCGGGCCGCCGATGCCGTCCCCGTTCGCACACCTTCCCGACGAGGCGCTCCCGGCGCAGCTGGCACGCGGCGACGAAAACGCGCTCGCCGAGCTCTACGACCGGTTCGGCCGCGTCGCCTACGGACTCGCCGTCCGCGTGCTCCGCGACCCCGCGTTCGCACAGGACGCCGTGCAGGACGCGTTCCTCGGCGCCTGGCGCACCGCGGCCTCGTTCGACCCGGCGCGCGGCACGACGTCGACCTGGCTGATGACGCTCGTGCACCGACGCGCCGTCGACCTCGTCCGCCGCGAGCACCGGCGCAAGACGGAGCCGCTCGAGGGAGCGCCCGCCGCCGCCGGCAAGACGACCGAGGAGGAGGCCGCGCTGCGCGAGGAGCGACGCCGCGTGCAGGCCGCGCTCGCGCAGCTGCCACCCGACCAGCGGGAGGCGCTGGAGCTCGCCTACTACGGCGGCCTCAGCCAGTCCGAGCTCGCCGAGCGGCTCGGTGTGCCGCTCGGCACGGTCAAGAGCCGCATGTTCGTAGGGCTCGCGAGGCTGCGCGAGCTGCTCGCCGAGGGCCCATGATCCCGATCTTCGACAACGTCCCGACGATCGGCGCGAGCGGCGCCATCGCCGCGGTGCTCGGGGCCTACCTCATCCTGCTGCCGCGCGCCCGCATCCTGACGCTCCTCTTCGGCTTCCTGCCGTGGCGTCTCTCGGCCGGCTTCTTCCTCGTCTTCTGGTTCGTCTTCGAGCTCTGGCAGGGCGGCTTCTCGCTCACCCACCCCGACCAGGGCGGCGGCGTCGCGTTCGGCGCGCTCGCGGTGCGGGCGTTCCAGGTGCGGGCGCCGCTCCGGCCGCGATGAGATTCGAGGAGCATGTTCAGCGGGCGATTGATGAGCTGCCGCCGAAGCTGGCCGCCGCCTTGGAGAACCTCGCGGTGGTCGTCGAGGACGAGGATCCGGACGATCCCGACCTCTTCGGGCTCTGGGAATCACACCCGCTCCTGCCCGACAAGATCACCATCTTCCGGAAGCCGCTGGCGGCCGCGTTCCCGGATCCCCGGGAACTGGAAGAGGAGATCAGGATCACGGTTCTCCACGAGCTGGCGCACTATTTCGGCATCGACGAGGACCGGCTGGACGAGCTCGGATACTCGTAGGAATATCGAGGTAGGCGGTGGCGTTCTATCGGGTATGCGAACGCTGAACGACATCAGACAGGAGATCGATCATCTGTCGGAGCGCCGGATTGACGTGATGCGCGCGCTCTCCGAGGGGTACGACGCGACGCTGAAAGCGGAGCATCTCGACCTCGAGGAGCGGATCGCGCAGCTCTGGGAAGAGCAGCGCCACGCACGCGCCATGCTGCGGCACGGCGACCGTGATCTGATCATCCAGAGGGCCCGCCAGGACGAGCGGCTCTCGCGCGCCGCCTAAGGCGGCCGTCCTCACCGAGGTGAGGCGCCCCGAGCCCGGGGCGCCTCATTGCGACGGGGGATCTCGGACCGACGCTCAGGGCTTGGGCTTGCGCCCGAGCAGCCTGGCGAAATTGATCGCGTAGCCCCAGCCGGTCACTCTCGGCGTGAAGAGCCGCGGCTCGGCCGGGTTCCACCAGCGCGCCTTCATCCGCGCGCGGGTCGGAAGCCGCCAGTCGTACGGAATGCCCCAGAACTTCCCGGTTCTCGCCATCGCTAAGAGACAGTAACGGTCAGCCGGAGCCCGTTGTCGGGGCCGAGCGTCTGCAGGCCCATGTCGGCCGAGCTCTGGAGGTTGGTCGCCTCGAGCACGTAGACGCCGCGCTTCGGGAAGGCGATCGTCCGCTGCGTGCCGGTGTGCAGCGTCGGGTCGCCGAGGACGAGCTTCGGGCCCTTCATCTGGACGAGCTGGAAGTCCATCGGACAGGAGACCCGCAGGGTGATCTTGTCGCCGTGCTTCAACGTGAGCGCGGTCGCCGGACCGTGGGCGTGAGCGGTCTGCCAGATGTGACAGCCCTGCACCGTGTGGACGATCGCAAGCTGGATCGTCTTCGACGGGGCGGCGACCGCAAAGAGCGTTGCGACGACGGCGAGAATCCTCATAGCACCACCGTAGAACGCCGCAGCGGCTCAGGAATCGGTAAATACCCGTTGTGCTGGAGCGCTGGACCCGAGGTGTCATCCGCTTCCGCGCGCTCGTCCTCGGTGCCTGGCTCGCGGTGCTCGTCGTCGGGATCCTGGCGTCGACGCACCTCTCGCCGCTCCTTGCGAACTCGTTCTCGGTGCCTGGCACCGACTCGGAGCGGGCGCGGCAGATCCTCCAGCAGCACTTTGGCGAGCGGCCCGACGGCACGTTCACGATCGTCTTCCTGACACGCAGCAAGCGCGGTGTCGCGGCGCGCGTCGCACGGGCGGCCCGCGTCGTCCCGACGGGCGAGCCCGGCGCATTGCACACGGCCGGGAACGTCGTCTTCGCCGACGTGAGCACGTCGCTCGACCTGCAGCACGCGAAGCGCTACACAGGGGCGCTTCGGCGCGCCGTGCGCGGCAGCCCGCGCGCGCTCGTCACCGGCCAGCCCGCCGTTCAGGCCGACCTCGACCCGATCTTCACCTCCGACCTGCATCGAGGCGAGGCGATCGCCGTCCCGCTCACGTTGCTCGTCCTGCTCGCGGTCTTCGGCTTCTCGCTCGCCGTCGCGATCCCGTTCGTCGTCGCAGGCTGCACGATCGCGGCGACCCTCGGGCTGCTCTACCTCGTGGCGCACGAGATCTCGATGGTCGCGTATGTGCGCAACCTCGTCGAGCTGATCGGCCTCGGGCTCGCCGTCGACTATTCGCTGCTCGTCGTGCACCGGTACCGCGAGGAGCTGCGACGCGGGCTCGCGCCCAACGACGCCGTCGCGCGCACGGTCGCGACGGCCGGCCGGGCGGTGGCGTTCTCGGGCGGCGCGGTCGCGGTCGGGCTCGGGCTGCTCCTGATCGTGCCGGTGCCGTTCATTCGCTCGATGGGGATCGGCGGGCTTCTGATCCCGGTCGTCTCCGTCGTGGCTGCGCTGACCCTGCAGCCGGCGCTCCTGTCGCTGCTCGGGGACCGGATCGCGGGCCGCGCACGCGGGGGCGCGTTCTGGAGCCGGCTCGCCCGGTCGATCATGCGCCGGCCGCGAGTGTTTCTCGCCGCGGGCGCCGCCGTGATGATCGCGCTCGCTCTGCCCGCTTTGATGCTGAAGCTGACGCCGGGCTCGCTCACGGGCATCCCGTCGTCGGCCGAGTCGGTGCAGGGATACGACGAGTTGCGAGACGCGCTCGGCGGCGGGCTCGTCACGCCGACCCACGTCGTGATCGTCGACGGCGGCGCGGCGGCGACCGCGCGCCTCGTGCGCGAGCTTGCGCACGATCCGGAGACGCTGGTCGTCGCGAGCGGCAAGCATCCGCCGTACGTCGCCGACGGCGGGCGCTACCGGCAGGTGATCGTCGCGAACCGGCACCAGTGGGGTGACGCGGCGACGCGCAGCTTCGTCCAGCACCTGCGCAACTCTCTGGTCCCGGCGGCGCAGTTCCCGGCCGGCGCGCAGGTGTATGCCGGCGGTGCGCCGCCGCAGGGCGTCGACTTCGTCTCGCGCACCTACGGCTCGTTCCCCTGGCTGATCCTCTGCGTGCTCGCCTTCACGTACCTCGTGCTGCTGCGCGCCTTCCGGTCGGCGGTGATCCCGCTGAAAGCGCTCGTGCTGAACGCGCTCTCGGTCGCGGCCACCTACGGCGTGCTCTCACTCGTCTTCACCCATCCGATCGAGGCGTGGATCCCTGTGTTCCTCTTCGCCGCACTGTTCGGGCTCTCGATGGACTACGAGGTGTTCATGGTCTCGCGCATCCGCGAAGCGCACGACGCCGGTGCGGACGACACGTCGGCCATCGCGCGCGGCCTCGAGCAGACGGGCGGCATCGTGACAGCAGCCGCGGCGATCATGGTCGCGGCGTTCACGGGGTTCGTCGTCGGCCGGATCGAGGGCCTGCGCGAGTTCGGCCTCGGCCTTGCTGTCGCGGTCACGCTCGACGCGACGATCGTGCGCGCGATCCTCGTCCCGTCGGTGATGGCCGTGCTCGGCCGCTGGAACTGGTGGCTGCCCGGCAAAGCTCGAATCTGATTCGGCGGAGCCGAACCAGATTCGCGAGTTTCGACCTGCCGCGCCCTCCGAGAAACTCGTGAAACTGGTTCGCTGCGCGAATCAGTTTCTGCTCTTGAAGGAAGAGAGGGCGTGAGGGAGCGGCGCTGCAGCGCCACTCCCCCACGTGCCGGGACCACCTACTTGACGACCGTGATCGCCAAGCGCATCGCCGGCAGCTGGTACCCGAGCGCGAGCCCGGGAAGGTCGGAAGCGTACGAGAGCATCGGGATCATCCCGTAAGGCGTGTTCGCGTACGACGGGGACTGCGTGTAGAGCAGCGGGTACATGTCGATCAGATGCGTACCGGGTGCACCGGTCGCGACCATGTCGAGCACGGTGTCGCCCTGGCTGTTGAAACCACAGCCATAACCCATGTAGGCGTTGTCGTAGTCGACTGCGATCGTGTTGTCGAGCTGCGTCCAGCCGAGCCCCTTCAGGTGAACGGTGAAGTGCTGACCGTCGTGGAGCGTCAGATCGGAGATCGGCTGCGCACTCGCGAAGCTGCGCTTCACGAAGAACGGCACCTGGGCCGTCGTGGTGCTGCCCTGAACGAGCTGCACCGCGTGCCAGCCGCCGAGCCCGTCGGGCACGGTGATCTTCGTCTTCAGCGTCCCGTCGGCGGCGGCAGTGGCCGTGCCGAGCGGAGTCGTCGTGAACGTCCAGCAGGTGCCGGTGCAGTTCACGCGGTTGCCGACGACCGAGGCCCACTGCAAGGTGACCGGCGCGTTGGGCGTGAGCCCACCGGCGGAGACGTCAACCTTCGTGAGGATCTGGCCGCTCGTGACGTTCAGCGACGCCGTTGCCGTCGTGGCGCCGGCGATCGACTTGACCGCATTCAGGGTCGTGGTCGGGGACATCGTGGGCGCGACGTTCATCGGCCAGTCGATCTCGGCGGCCGGGCGCCCGTTGTCCTTCGTCACGGTGAAGATGAACTTCTTGCTGACCGCCCAGGGGTTGGGCGACTGCGGGATGTTCATGTAGCCGAACGTGACGGAGTCGTCGAGGTAGATCACATGCTTGCCGACGGGGCCTGACGCACGAATGTGCGCGACGGCCACGCCGCGAGTCCAGTTCGCAGTCAGCTGACCGGCGAACTTGTTGTCGTAGTTGAGCGCCACCGAGCCCTCGTAGAGCGAGGAGCCGAGGCCGGAGTACGTGATCGTGATCGGCGTGCCGATCGGGCCTTTCTTCGGGGTCATCGTCGCGTGGCGGGCGATCAGGAAGCCGCCCTTCGCAACCTGGAGGCCGTCGATGACGGCGTAGATGTCGTGCAGGCCGCCGAAGTCGTGCGGAGCGGCGAGCGTGACGCTGAACGCGCCGGTTGCGTCAGTCTGTGCCGTGGCGAGCAGAACGGTGAACTTCGTCGCCTGGCGGCCCATGTAGTCGACGCTGTCGGGGCGTGCATCGAGCACCCAGTTGACCGTGGCGGTGCCCCAGGTGAGCTCGACCGTCTTGTTCGGCTGGAGACCGGTGCCGGAGATGGTGGTCTTTGTTCCTGCAACTGCGATGTCGGGCGCGGTGGTGAGCGTGCCCATGGTCGCTGCGGGCTGGCCGGGATTGACGACCGGTCCCGGCAGTGCCGCGACACCCGGGATCGCCGGTGCTTGCACCGGTGCCGGGGTGGCGAAGGCGGACGCGGGCACGACCAACGCAGTGACTGCGAAGGCGATGCCGACGACGCGCTTGAGGGTGATGGTCATGGTGTAGGTGGTCCCTTCCTGCTTGCGATCGATCCCTTACGGGATGATCGTGATGGGGTAGTCGAAGGTCCCCGTCTTGCCGGCAACGGTCTTGAACGTGACCTGAATCGTCACGTCACCGAGCGGGAACGTGGGCGGAACGATCCACGGGGCAGACCAGAAGAAGACCTGGGCCCCAGCAGCACCGTGGGCGCTGTAGTTGAGCGGCGCAGCGGCCTGGCCTGCGATCGTGTAGGTGGCGGTGTCGACGTTGTCGGTCGAGAGCGTCGAGCCAGTGGAGAGGTCGAAGCCCCACACACGGACGACAACCTGCTCGCCGCGCTTGTAGACGTTCGTCTGCGAGCAACCGACGGCGCGCTTGGGCGCTCCGACCGGCTGAGTGCCGTTGACGGTGTCCATGTAGAGCGAGACCGAGGTGTCGGAGACGGCAGGCGCTGCGATGACTGCAGGGCCATTACCGGGCGACAGCAGCGGGGTCGTGCTGATCGTCAGCTGCGCGGTCGCAACCGGCATCTGCACGAACTGACCAACCCGCTTGGACTGCGTCTTGACGAGCACCTTGAACGGAACGAGACCCGTGGGATAGTCGGCCGGAACCGTCCACGTCCCCGTCCAATCCATCCGGCCACTCGCGCCGGGCGCCTTCGGGTTGTACGTCAGCTTGACCGACGGCTGGTTCGGGATCGCAACGTAGAAGAACTTGACGTCCTTCGCCGCGACGACCTTCTTCGCCTTCGAGTCGACCGCGTACGCGCGGAAGATGACGCTCGAGCCGGGCGCGAACTGGCTCTGCATCGCTCCGGTCGAGGTGACGGTCTGCGCGGCGACGAACACCGCGCCGGCCGTCGCGGCGGGGAACGGAGCCGGGGTCGGTGCGGCTGCAAATGCCGTCGTCCCAAGCGTTGCAAACGCGACCAGCGCGACGCCGATCGTCAGGAACTTTCTCATTGCTCCTCCTAGAGGACTCGTGGGACGCACGGCGATCACGCCGTCAGGCTCCCGGTGAACTTGACCGTGAAGGCGCCGCTCGAGCGGTCGTAGGTGCCCGACATGCGCAGGGTTCCCTTCCGCTTGGCGAGCAGGCCGGTCCCCTTGAGGACGGTTGCCTTCCCGGAAACGCTGAACTCCTGGCCGGCTTCGTCTCCGCAGCCACTCGAGCCCGGATTGACCTTGAAGATCAGCGTGCCCTTCGGGCCGGAGACCTTGCCGGTGCCGGTGAACGGCACACACGGCTGGACGGAGCTGTCGCCCTTGCCGGCTCCGGTGACCTTCCCGGCGCCGATGAGGGAGCCCGAGCCCGTGCCGTTCGCATTGATGGTGACGACGTTGTCCGCCGCCTGTGTCGTCGCGGTCCCCGAGTATTTCCCGGTGAACGCGATCGGCTTCTTCACGGCGGTCGCGGCTGCCGAGGCAATGGCCAAGGCGAGCAGTGCGACAACCAAGATCGAAAGCTTTCTCACGGTATGCCCCTTTCGGTGGTCCACGTATTGGCTTGGATGCTCGTGGCCCTGCGGAGAACGAGCATCGGGGCGACCGCGGGGCACAAGTGCGGCAAAGCCCGCATCGTGAAAGGGGCGAGCTACGGGTAGCCCCTACGTTGGAGGCGCATTCGCCGCCCGCGCGCCGAGCTACACTGCGTGCGCTTCGGGGCGTTAGCTCAGCTGGGAGAGCGCCGCCTTTGCAAGGCGGAGGTCATCGGTTCGATCCCGATACGCTCCACTCACTCACTCATCTCTCACTCACTCATCATCATCTCGTCACAAAACGCTCCGATGACACGGAGCGCCCAGCTCTACCGTGTG
>Ga0265314_10003581_pt1 | contig 14955 bp, 13 predicted proteins | sample 4126metaG_FD_203106 | JGI IMG/M metagenome (GOLD analysis project Ga0265314, IMG submission 203106) | Rhizosphere microbial communities from Carex aquatilis grown in University of Washington, Seatle, WA, United States - 4-1-26 metaG | ecosystem: Host-associated > Plants > Roots > Rhizosphere >... | reverse complement strand
CGCGGCGTTCGCCTCCGGCGTTTCCCACATTCCCACAGCTCCGGCTACGGGTATTTTAGAAACCAAGCAAGATCAAAACGTCGTATGATCCGTGTGCGGAAAATGGGGGCAGGTCAGAGGTACCAACGAAGTCGGTGGCACATTCGATCGCGATCAGATCGACATGTTGAGCGCGACCTCTGTCCGCTTTGTGATCACGATGGCGACGAGCGTTCTGCGCAGCGGAAGCTACGCTGAGGCAGAGTACACCCCCGACGGAACGAGCTGGTATCCGCTATCGGGAGAAGTACCTGTAACATCGCCCAACGGAACTTACACGAGCGGCTGGCAGGGCATGCCAACCGGAGCGAACGGCGATTACTTGGTCCGCATTATTGTATTCAACGCCGGCACCACGACCGCTCAGGTGGGTGTCCGCCAGTTGCATCTGCAGTTCAAGTAGGCGCGATCCAGCTGCGGACCGATCCATGGCCTCTACTGAATCTGAATCACGCTATCCGAACTGCCGGCCTTGATCTCCTCCACTCGCGCCGCCACCTTGCGCGCAAACGCGAACAGCGATTTCGCATGGGGCGAGTTTTCTCCCTGGAGCACGGCCGGAACTCCGCCGTCGCCCGATTTGCGAATCTCCGGGTCGAGCTCAACGCTTCCAAGGTAGGCGATGTCAAACTCCTTCGCCGTTTTCTGCGCGCCACCGCGCGAGAAAATGTCGACTTCATGCTGGCAGTGCGGGCAGACGAAGTAACTCATGTTTTCAACCATGCCGACGATGTCCACCTTCATCTGGCGAAACATCTCGATCGCCTTGCGCGCATCCTGCAGCGCCACATCGGACGGCGTTGAAACCACGATCGCGCCCGTCAATGGCACCGTCTGAATCAGCGACAGCGCAACGTCGCCGGTTCCCGGCGGCAGGTCAATCACAAGATAGTCAAGTTCTCCCCACTGCACCGATCCCAGAAACTGCTTGATGATCGAATGCAGCATGGGACCGCGCCAAATCAGCGGCTTGTCTCCAGGATTAAGAAAGCCGACCGAGATAACCTTGAGCCCATGCGAATTGATGGGCGCGATCTGGCCTTCGCCCATCACTTTGGGTTGCTCGTTGGTGCCAAGCATGAGCGGGACGTTCGGACCGTAAACGTCGCCGTCAAGCAATCCCACTTTGAAGCCCATCTTAGTGAGAGCGATTGCCAGATTGACCGCGAGCGTGGTCTTGCCGACGCCGCCCTTGCCGGAACCGACGGCGATGATGGCATTGACGCCAGGTAAAGGTTGCGGCGTGGGCGGTTGCTGCCCGGGATGATGGGAATGAGCGCTCATTTTCCGATTATACGGGAGCGGAACAACGAGTGATCGCAGAGGTGAGAGGTCAGATTGCAGAGGTCGGAGCAACCATTGCAGAGGTCAGATTCCAGAGGTAAGAGCCCCGAGTGTGCGTGAGAACTAGTTCTTAGGCCAATCCGATGAAACCAGAAGATCGAAAACCCAGCCCCGGAGGGGCGGCCTAGCTTAGCCCAGCGCTTCAGCGTTGGGAAAGTGGCGACAAACGATTCAAGTCCCGGAGGGACGACCGAGTTCTCACTCACACTCTATAGGGCTCACAGTGCCGTTTGCGCCGGAGTTGTTCACCTCTGCAATCTGACCTCTAACCTCTGACCTCGCTAGTAGTGTCCTTCTCCCACCTGCACCTTGCCGCGAAACATACGATAGACGAACACAAAATAAGCCACCGCCAGCGCCGCGCCCATCGTCCACCACACCAAACCCACGCTCAGTCCATGACTGCCGGCGGCGGTGTTGTAGATGGTTAGACTATGCTGGCGGTCGCGGGCAGGCAGCACATCGGGATAGAGCGCAAACGCCGCGCCCACCAGCATGGCGGTGATATACAGGCTCGAGGCAACGAACGCGAGTTTCTCCTTGCCCTTGGGATTAGCCCAGAGCATTATTCCCAGGCTGGCGACGACGACGATCGGAACCAGCAACCCGATCGGGTGCTTCCCGTAATTCGTCATGACCTCGGGCCGGATGAAATAAGTCGCAACCAATGTGCTGAAGGTCAGGAAAAATTGCACCGGCCAGCACAGCAAGGCGAAACCGCGGGCGCGGCGGCCGAGGTCTTCGTCGGTCTTAAGCGCGACATAGTAAGAACCATGCGCGGTCAGGGTAACTAACGCCACCACGCCAGTAAGTACCGTGTACCAGTCCAGAATGCCCGTCCGCGGGCCGAGTTTAAAATTGGTCCAGAGCGGCTCAAAGAAATAGCCGGTCGCATCCAGCGGAACTCCGCGTATTACGTTGCCCAGTGCCGCCCCGAAAAACACGGCCAGCAGAATGCTCGATACGCTGAAAACCACGTCGAAGAAATCCTGCCAGACGGAGTTTTCGACGTGAGCCCGGAATTCGATGCCGATGGCGCGCAGCATCAGCAACCACAAGACAACCATCAGCGGCAGGTAGAACCCGCTGAAGCTCGACGCGTAGAGTTGAGGAAAAGCAAAGTAGAGTGTGCCGCCGGCCGCCAGCAGCCAGACTTCGTTGCCATCCCACACCGGGCCGATGGCGCGCAACACCCGGCGCCGTTCGTCGTTGGTCTTAGCTGCCATCAGATAAATCGCGCCTGCGCCAAGATCGAATCCGTCGAGCACGACATAAGTCGCGATCATCACTGCGACAATGCAGAACCAAAGGCTCGCCATATTCACCTTGCCTCCGTAGCCCGATGAAGATTGGACGCCGCTTCGCTCACCGGACCCTGCTCAATTTCCCGCCGGATCAGGAACAGAAACAGAATGCCCAGCACCGTGTAAATGCCCATGAATCCCAAAAGCGTAAACATGCCGTTACCGGCCGAGACAACCGTGGAGTAGCCCGCTTCGGTGCGCATCAGTCCATAGACCAGCCAGGGCTGGCGGCCGAGCTCGGCGGTCATCCATCCGGCAGTGTTGGCAATATAAGGAAACGGCGCTGCCAGCATCAGGATCCACAGCATCCACCGAGCCTCAAAAAGCTTGCCACGCCACAGCAGGAACAAAGCAACCACCATCACGGCGACAAAAAATGTCCCGAGTCCAACCATGATGTGATAACTGTAATAAAGTAATGGAATGTTACCCGGCCAGTCTTGTTTGGGAAAAGCGTCGAGTCCGCGGACGTTGGCATTCCACCGTCTGTAAGTCAGCATGCTCAACATTCCCGGAACTGCGAGCGGGTTATCGATCTTACCTTCCTGCTCGTTAGGCTGACCTACAATCACTAATGGCGCACCAGACTGTCCCTGAAACAATCCCTCCATCGCCGCCAGCGTCACCGGTTGCGACTCGGTAACCATCTTGCCTTGCCGGTCGCCGGTCGGAAAAACCTGCAGCACGCTGAACACGCAGCCGGCGATCACGCCGGCCTTCACGAAGATGCGGGCGTGCGCGGTCCACTTGCCGGAGAGCAGATAAAATGCCCCCACCGCAGTCATAATAAACGCGCCGGTGATCGCCGCTCCGCTCATGTTGTGCGCGTATTGCCATCCCGCCCACGGGTTCAGCACGAAATCCCAGAAGCTCTTGAGCTGCAAACTCCCGTCCGCTGCCGTGAAATAGCCGACCGGATGCTGCATGAAAGCGTCGGTGGCGATGATGAAATATCCCGACAACCACGAACCCACGAATACGGCGACGGCCGACAGCCAATGCGCTTTCGGGCTTAGCCGCTTCTCTCCGTAGAGAAACAGTCCGAGAAACGCCGATTCGAGGAAGAAGGCAAACATGCCTTCCATTGCCAGCGTCTGTCCGATGACGCCGCCCGCGAATCGCGAAAAGTGCGACCAGTTAGTCCCAAACTGAAATTCCATCGGGATGCCGGTCACCACCCCTAATACGAAGTTGATGCCAAAAATCCTTCCCCAGAATCGGGCCGCTTCGTGATACACGGGATCGTTACGCCGCAGTCCAATCGTCTTGAGCACGACGATCAGCAGTGCGAGCCCCATGGTGAGCTGCGGAAAGAGATAGTGGAAAGTAGCGGTAAAAGCGAAGTGAAGGCGATGAACGAAAAGTGCACTGTCCATAAGTACGGCCTCGGGTCTCACTTACTAGTAAGCTGCGGAATAACTCGTGTTTAGTACCCGGCGTCAGCGACGCCGGCTTCGTATCAGGGCATCGCTTTAGCGATGCCGTAACTTTTCCGAACCACGTCTAAAGGAAGTTCCGATTAAATCCCTGGGGTCCTCCGTGCACCCCTGTGTACCCTGTGGTTTACGCTTTCTGCCGACACTTGATCAGAGTTTCCCTAACTCCACACGTCTTTTCTGCGTGCCGTTTCCTTGCGCCGTATCTCCCGGCGGTGCGCGGCGTCTTCGTAGCGGCGCTTTTCATCCGCGGTCTCGGGGACAACCGGCGGGACCACCACGCGATTTCCAGCAGCATCCACCGCAACAAAAGTCAGATACGCGGAGCTCACATGACAGCTCTCTTCCGAGCGATAATACTCCACCCAGACCTTCACGCCTACTTCCATCGAAGTGTGGTAGACGCGATTGACCGACGAGCGCAGGACAACGAAATCTCCGACCCGAACGGGCACGAGAAAGTCCATGTGATCGATGGCAGCCGTCACCACGTACGCGCGCGAGTGCCGGTGAGCGGCCATGGCTCCGGCCAGGTCGATCCAGTGCATGAGCCGTCCGCCCAGCAGAGCGTTCAGCGGATTGGCATCGTTCGGCAGAACGATCTCGGTCATTTCAGAGATCGATTCGCGCACCGGACGCGGGTGGCTTAGCTTCGTTTTGTCGTCGCTCATAGAGTGTCAGATGAGAACAGCGCTCCGCCGGGCGCGATATGTTTCGAGATAGCGGCCTGCAAGTGTAAGCACTCGCGCGTCCGCATGCGCATTCAGCCAAACCTCGCTCCCCAGGTCGAAGGTCAATTCCCCATGTTCGACCGGAGCGTGGTCTAACTCACAGACAAAGCAAATCGTGACCTGCTCCCGGCCAGCGCGGGCCACCGAAAAGCGCACCGCATCCCAATCCCGGCGGAGAGGAAGATGCGGACAGGCATTAGCATAGCCAAGGTTGCAGAATTCCCGTAAGTGCGTTTCGGATGCCGCTATTTCCTGTCCCGAGGCGCAACATTTCCCCGTCCATCCCGCGCCCAGTGGCAACCGCGAAGGATGCGGCCACAAACCGTCGTTAACAATTTCAACCGGCACAAAAAAAGGGCAAGCCACTTTGTCCCTCGGAGAAAAGCCATTGTAACGCCGAGCATGATATGAATGGGAAGATCAGTTTTCAGATCTCAGCTATCAGTTAAGACCTGACACCTGAGACCTGACACCTGAGACCTGTCCTATGGATCGCATTGCAGCCTTAACCGAAATCCTCACCGCCAATCCCGAGGACACGTTTGCCCGCTATGGCCTCGCCATGGAGTACTCGAAGGCCGGCCAAATCGAGCAAGCAGTCCAGGAATTCAAAACGCTGATCGAAAAAAATCCGGATTACACCCCCGCCTACTTCATGGCCGCCCAGACGCTGGCCAGCGCCAGCCGCGTCGATGAAGCCAAGCGCATGCTGGTGGATGGCATCTCCTCCGCAGCCCGCACCGGCAACGCCCACGCGCAGTCCGAGATGACAGCCATGCTGGAAGAACTGAAATGAAGCAGGTTTCAATGTTTCAAGGTTTCAAGGTTTCAAAGTTTCAATGTTTCAAGGCAGCGGCCTCCCGACGACGACGTCCGAACGTTCGGCCCCCCAACCTTGAAACATTGAAACCTGGCTCTTTGCTACACTCTCTTGTTCCCGCGGAGGCACGCATGCGCCGTCTGGCATTTTTTCTAGCTCTGCTCTTCACTCTCCCCGCCTTCTCCCAAGCCAAACACCCCTTCACTTTCGAAGACATGATGAAGCTGAAGCGCGTCGGCGAACCCGAGCCTTCGCCCGACGGCAAGTGGGTGCTCTTCAGTGCCGTCGATGTGGATCTGGCCGCGAATACAAAGACCCCGCACATCTGGATTGTCCCGCTGAACGCCGACTCCAACGAAAAAGGGGTGCCCCACCCTTCCCCGGAGGGGAGGGGGGGCGGAAGCGAACGCATCCTAATCCCCGGTCAGGACGGCGACCGTCCGCGCTGGGCGCCGGATGGCAAGCGCTTTGCCTTCCTCTCGACCAAAGAAGGCGGCTCGCAGATCTGGATTGCCGATTTCGATGGCGCTGCCGGCACAGTCACCGCCGTCCACAAACTGACGGCGATCGCGACCGAGGCCGGTGGTGAACTCTGGTCGCCCGATGGCAAGCTGATTTTGTTCACTTCGGATGTGTATCCCGAATGCGACGGCGCGCCCGACAGCGAAGTCGCCTGCAATGCGCAAAAGGTGAAAGAGGCAGAAGACTCGAAGGTCAAGGCGATCATCTTCGACCGCCTGCTCTATCGCCACTGGAACGCCTACAAGCGAGGCATGCGCACCCACATCTTAGTGATTCCCGTAGATGCCTGCGTAGGGACAGCCGCCCCCGGCTGTCCAGCGGGCGCAGCCCGCGACCTCACCCCCGGCGACTACGATGCGCCTCCGTTCTCGCTTGGCGGGCAGGACGACTACGCCTTCTCGCCCGACGGGCAGGAGATTTGCTACACCTCGAACCACGACAAGGTCGAAGCCACGTCCACCAACAACGATCTCTGGATCGTCCCGGTGAACGTAGGGGTAGCCGCCTCGGCTGCCCGGCCCGTGGCCAAGAACATCACCGCCGACAATCCCGCCAGCGACTCGACTCCGCTCTATTCTCCCGATGGCAAGTACATCGCCTACCGCGCCCAGCAGCGTCCCGGAGACGAGAGCGACCGCTTCCGGCTGATGCTGTACGACCGGAAGACGGGGGAGAAGGAAAATCTGACGGAAAGTTTCGATCGCTGGGTTGGAACCATCGCATGGGCGCCGGACTCCAACCACATCTACTTCTCGGCTGAGAACGCTGGAGACTCTTACATCTACGAGACTCATGTTGTTGTACAGGGCAGGCGATGGCCAAGGCAGGTTGTTGGCGGTTTCAACGATGATCTGGCCATGTTGCCGGATGGTCACACGCTGCTTTTCACAAGGATGTCGGTCTCAATGCCGAACGAAATATATAAAGCATCCTCGGCTGAGCCGCCCTGTACGATTTCCTATAAAGACGGCAAGGTTCCGCCAGAGCCGTATGAAGCACCCAACTGTCAACAATCAAGCGCTGAACGGCTGACACGCCTCAACGACGCCATCTTCTCCCAAGTCGCCATGTCCGCGCTTGAATCCTTCTGGTTTACTGGCGCGCACGGCGACAAAGTTCAAGGCTTCCTCGTCAGGCCGCCCAACTTCGACGCCGCCAAAAAATATCCCGTGAAGTTCCTCCTCCACGGCGGACCCGAGGGCGCTTGGGGAGACGACTGGTCCTATCGCTGGAATCCTGAACTCTTTGCCGCTAACGGATACGTGGTCATCATGATCAACTTCCACGGCTCGACCGGATACGGGCAGAAGTTCGTTGACGCGATCAATGGCGACTGGGGCGGCGCTCCGTTTGAAGACCTGATGAAGGGCCTCGACTACGCGGAGAAGACCTACCCGTTTATCGATAAAGACCGCGAGTGCGCGCTGGGCGCGAGCTACGGCGGATACATGGCCAACTGGATACTCGGCCACACCGACCGCTTCAAGTGCATCGTCTCGCACGACGGCATGTTCAACGCCGAATCCGTCTGGGGAACCACCGAAGAACTCTGGTTCAACAACTGGGAGTTCAAAGGCACTCCCTACACCAACCCGGAGATGTACAAGAAGTGGTCTCCGAGCAGCGCGGCGAAAAATTTCAAGACGCCGACGCTCGTCGTCCACGGGCAACTCGACTACCGCCTGGACGTGAGCGAAGGCTTCCAGCTTTTCACCACGCTGCAAACCATGGGCGTCCCCTCGAAGATGCTCTACTTCCCCGACGAAGGCCACTGGGTGCTGAAGCCGCAGAACGCGCAGATCTGGTACAAGACGGTCAACGACTGGGTCGATCAGTGGACGAAGAAGTAGCCGGTCGTTAGTCGCTGGTCGTTAGTCGATAGTCGTTCGCTATTCGTCGTTCGCTCTTCGCCGTTCGCGCGAGCGCGGAAGACTTAACGCGCAGAAACCAAACGGCAACACGCTCGCCAAACCCGAATCCCGCCCCACGAATCAGGGCAGCGGAACATCCGCGGCCAGCGCGCGGCAACTTCGTTTGTCCTCAGGAAGCCAATTACTTGAAACAGGGTTGGATTGAATCTCCGCAGAGGCGGGCGCATTTGTGGGGACAACGCCGCTCCCCGCTGGCGCAGCAGCGCGCTTGGAAACCTTGCCCTCGACCGGCTTCGATGGCACCGACGGCGCGGAAGCTCCCCGCTCGCCGGAAGCCTCGTCCGCCGATGACTCCGGGCGAGCGCTCACTTGCGAGTCCACCACCGAATCGTCGCTCGAAATAACTTCCGGCATCGCGAACAGCACCTCCGGAACGCTTGGTGACGCCGACGTTTGCGAACCACTGTTTGAACCAAAGTGCGGAATGGGCTGCGCCGCAGGAGCCTGAGCGGGGATCTTGTTCGGCTGCGGCAGAACGATTGCGGCCAAGCTCTCCATCTGCAACTGCGCGCTCGAATTCCCCGCGCTCACCGCGATGAACACGTCGCACGGGCCCACGTTTCCGGCAGACGGCACAATAAACGCGACTCCGTTCTGATCGGTCACGGCCTGCGCGTGCGACGATCCCAGAAGAACGGGTATTCCGCCGCCATCGGAACCGATCCGCGCCAGCGTGGTCGCAAAAGCAACGTTCACTGCCAGCACTGGATTCGCGGCACCCGAGCCGTCGGTCACCCTCATCACCAGCGGTTGAAAAGTCTGCCCCGGCAACACAACCTGCGACGATCCGCTCACCGTCTCCAGCGTCCACAGCGAAGCGGATGTCGAGTGCAACGTAAAAGTCTGGCAGGGCGCATTGTTCGGAGCGACGCAAGCGCTCACCAGCACGTCCGCACTTAAATTCGTGAGACTTGCGATTACCGAGGCGAATCCCGCGCTGTTCGTGGATGCGCTCGCCGCCGAAAGCGAAACCGTGCCCTTTTCAGTTAGAAAATTGACCGCGACACTCACCTGCGGCGCGCCATTTTGGTTGAGCGCTTCGACGATCAGCGGAACGGCAATGGTCGCCCCTTGCGCAATCCAGCGTGTCGGCGTCACCGCAGCCAGGTTGAGCGTGGACGAGCTTGTCACCACCGTCGCCTGTTGCGATTGCGGCGGCGAGTACGACGCTGGCGCCAGCGCGATGGTGATCGTGCTCGCGCCTGTCGCGGTGGGAGTCACCCAACTGAAAGACTCTCCCGCTTCATCGCTCAGCACCGAACACGAAGACGCTGCGCCGCACACCGAGAACTGCAAGCCGTTGCTCGCGCTCCAAGCAATCGTCGCCCCGCTCACCGGCGTAACTCCATCGGCGGCAACCGCACGCACGCGGATGGGATTGGCCGCTGCCGCCCCAATAGGAGTTGCCGGCTCCGCGCCTTGCAGCAGCAGCAACAGATCCGTGGCCGAAGCGCCGTAGGTCAGCGCGCCAATCATTTGCGAAAAGGCGCCGCTCACGGGATCGGTGACCTGGACAGTGGCCGCCCCGTCCAGCGATGCGGAAGGCACGGCCACTTCGATCTGGCTCGCGGACGCAGAAAGAGTGCTCCCGTTGTTGCCGGCAACGCTCACCTGCAGTCCCGTATCGAATCCGACGCCGTTCAGCGTAGTCACGCCGCCCGCAAGACTCAGGCGCGCCGGCGTGACTGTGTCCGAATACAGCAGTCTCGCCTGGTAGAAGTAATCGGGACGGCCGTCGCCCCGGAAGTCGGCGACTCCCACTCGAAATGTATCTGACACACCAAACTGCGCATCCAGACGGCTCATTCCAAAAGTCGCCGAGTTGAATGCCGATGGCGTGGAAGCCGGCGCGGGATCGCCGCTCTCGTCGCTAAATTGCCAAATCCCGATTACGGGCAACAGCTTGGTTTCGGTCGGCTGGCCCGTTTCATTGAGCGCGGTCACCGCGACCGAGGCTGTGCGGTTCGCCTGTGCCGTGAACTTGAACCAATCGGTGCTGCCGTAGCCCGAGATCCACGACCCCCATGCGCCGCCCCGCGGAAGCCTCGCCGGATTCGCATACGTTGACCCGCTGCCGGGATGCGTCTGCGCGATTTCATCCCCCAGCATCAGGATGTCTTGCTCTGCATTCGATCCATTCGTCACCGTGACCACAACGGGAGCGAACGAGCCCGACGGCGTCACCTGTGTGGGACCGTACGGTTCGACTCCCGTGGACCAGTTCGGATCCAACGCCTCCACGGTTAACTGATACTGGGCGGTGCTTTGCCCGTTTGGAATCGTCAGTTCGCCCAAATCGTAAAAGCCCTCGAGCGAGGGATCACCGGAGCCCCACCGGTCATAGCCAAGACCGTTTCCGTCAACGTATCCATCGATGATGTTGCCCGCGTTGCCGCAAAACAGAAATCCAGAAACGGAACTCGCCACATACTGCCGCGAGGGCTGGCCCGCGACCATCAACCGCGCCACCACGTTGACACCCTGCATTGCTTGCAGTGCATTCCCCGAAGCATTGGTGAAGTACACGCTGCCATAAACTCTGCCCGCCGTTTGCGGCCCCCCGCTGACTGGATAAAGCCGCGCCAGCGCGTCCCTGTCATCCATTGCGGGAACGGCCGCGTTCGGATAGCAAACGCTGATGGGCACGCAGTTCACCGGATCGGTAAAATGCATCACCGGAAATCCCGCAAAGTCGGCGCTGCTTGGAGGCGGTTTGTGGGTCAACACATTCACATCGGCCTGCGACCACCCCAAGCCAACAATGCGCCCCAGGATTCGCACCAACCGGTATTGAACGTCAGGCAGTTGCGCGCTCGTGGCCGCACAGATTCCATTAATCACCACCAGTGCGTGCACGATGTTCCCGCTGGCGGAGAAGTTGTCAGGCCCTACATCGCCGGAACTGGTATAGACGGCGTTGGTAAAGCAATCCGCCAGGTCTCCAGCGCCTTCACCCAGCAGCGCATCGGTGACCGTTCCGTCGTAGTCGTAAACGATTCCCACGGGAGTGCCGGTCGCCGAAGGAGTAATGTCCGCAGGGGCGGTGATGGTACCGTCGGCGCCGACGACGATATTGCTGCCGTTCACGTCCTCCGCAAGATGTCCGCCCTGCGACGCCGTGAGGGCAACACTGGAAATGCCGGTCCATGCGCTGAAAGCAGCGGCCACAAAAGCATCTGCCTGCGCGCCAGTGAGGATCGGGCTCAGGTTCCCCTGGTCGGTAAAGTACTGCACCGAGCCATTCGCCCAGATCAGCGCCTGGCCTTCGACTCCAGCAGAGTAGCCGGAGCCCGCGACAAAAGCCGGCCCTCCAGCGCGGCTGAGAACAGCACCACAAAAAAGAAGACCGGCAACCGCCAGAATTCGCCAGCGCATAATTCACTCCTCTCGGGCGCTGCTGATCGCCCGCTCCAGTTGAACCACGCTGACACCACCGGCGCCGCCGGGCAGGCGCGGCTGCTGAGAAGATTCGTTTCGTAAGCCGGGTCCTAATCCGACGACCGCGGCAGGTCTCCGCTTCGCCACATTCTTCCCGCTGGCGTCGAGAGCAACCTGGCCAAGTGATCCGCCGACTGGGCTGGTAAGGCCCAAGCGGCTCGGCGGATATAAGAAGATCAAAATGCGCTCGCCACTACGCATCGGGCGGTGCCTGGACCACGCTCCCGCCCACTCATGAATGGTGACAACCTGCCCGCGCTCGACCCCGGCAATCGCCTCGTCCACACGGAAGCGCAACTCGACCGCTGCAGTCGCCCCCGGCACTGTCCCATCGTCTGCCGCAATAGGGGCCGCCGTTGTCACCACCGTTCCCTCAAATATCATCCCCGCCCGGCGCGAAACCTGCTTCCATTGCGGACCGAGGACACGCTCAGCCACAACTGCATCCGATTGCTGCGCCACCGCAAATCTCGACAGGCAAAAGCTCGACAAACACACCAGTACAACGACCAAAACGCGTCTGGACGCACGCATTGCTGTCTCTTTCTGGAGGGAACTGGACCGGGAGAAGTCCTTGGAATGGAATCAGCGTAGCGCGTTAGAGATCAGAAGGATGTGCGGGCGGTCACTGTGGATTTGTGATGAATCGTCAGGTCGTGCCAGTACCATCAACGCGAAAGGCTACTTCCTATAGCGGCGGTTCGCCTTATTCTGCGCCTTGCGTTGCGCTTTCGCGTACTTCTTCATTGCTTTCCGCTGTTTCTTGGATACCTTCTTCAACATCTTTTGCTGCTTCTTCGCCGCTTTCTGCGACCGGCGCGCATTTTCTTGGGGACTGATGGTTTGAGCGTGCAGCGACCCTACAACACTAATACTAAAGACGACCAACAGAAGGAAGGCAGCAATTCGTTTCATAACGTCTCCGGACGGAGAATCCTGCAGCGATCTTACACCGAAGCCGCACTCGAGCGACACGTTAGGCATTACTTCTGTAATCCTTAAGTTCTAACGCCAGACTCGCGGTCGGCCCGCAAGCCCATTCATTCTGTCGCTACGGCTTCGAACCCTGCGGCCACAAGGTCTGGAGCGCTGAAAACCCGCTGTCCCGCGATACCGCCGACCTCGGCTTTGTCGGCGCTTTCAAGATTCTTCCGGATTGCGGAAATCTGAGGGTCGGCAAGGTGCAGGGCTTTCATCGCTTTCATGAATCCGGACACTTTCAGAACCCTTGTCGAAAGCCACTGACCCTCATTTTGCCAGGGACGTGCACGTAGTCTGTATGTGCCGTTGCTCTCAGTTTGCGCGTAAACCACGTACGGTCGATCCTCGTAATCCCCAAAACGGTTAATAATGACAGCGCCGCCATCGGGAAAGATGGCCTGAATCTGGAGCACGCCTCCCATCACCTGAATGTAGTTCCGCAGCGTGCTGAGATACATATCAGCACGTTGTTCGATACGCGAGATCGAACTCTGGGGCACGTCCAGCAGCTCGGCCATGTCGCTCTGTGTCGCTCTTTTCGCGCTGCGCAATTCTTCAAGTGCCATCCGCTGTAGCTCTTCGCGTACTCGCACCCGGTTGTCTGCTACGCTCGCCGGGTCCATCTTCGCTTGAAGCTCTTTGTAATTCCGTGCCATTTCGTCACTCTCCTCGCCGAGTCGCCCGGCCTGGCGTGTTTCGCTTATTCGTTCTCCAACTCCCGCAGATGCGCATCGTAAATCGCATCGGCGCGCGGTACGTGTTCCTCGTACCAACGGCTGTTGCCGGTCTTGTCCCCGCCAATCAGCAGAATCGCTGTACGGCGAGGATCGAATGCGTAAAGGACACGATACGGTCGTCCTTCATGCTGAATCCGCAATTCGCGCATGTGTGCGTGGCGCGACATCTCAATGCTCGATGAATGCGGCATTCTCAGTGTCGGCCCAACCTCCTGCAGGAGACCCACCGTGAAATCAACGCTCTTCTGCTCGGCGGCATTCAGACCCTCCCACCAGCGCCCGAATTCATCGGAGAACTCGACTTCCCACGACATAATTCAGTATGTCATAGACGACATTATGCTGTCAAGGGCATGGCGGACTGGGGTTTGAGTTGAGGAGCGCCTTCTGGCAAGCTGCTAGTGAATCGTCTTCGTCTTCCGCGACATGTAATCCATCAGCAGATACTGCCCCAGCGTGTACGGCGTCGTGAAGTACGCCTTGCCCCGGCACATCTCGGTCACCTTCTGGACGAACTGCACCAGTCCGTAGTCTGACGCCAGCATGAAGGTATTGATCAAGACCCCGGCCCGTTTGCACTTCGATACTTCTTCAAGCGTCTGGCTGACCACCAGCGGATCGAGCCCGAACGCGTTCTTGTAAATGCGCCCGTCTTCGAGCGTGAGCGCCGAAGGCTTGCCGTCCGTGATCATGACGATCTGCTTCATGTCCTTGCGCTGCCGCTGCAGGATGCGTTGCGCCATGCGCAGCCCTTCGCGCGTGTTCGTGTAATACGGCCCAACCTTCACCCGCGCCAGTTGCGACAGCGGAACTTCCTCCGCCGAATCGTGAAACAGCACCAGCGACAGCGAGTCTCCCGGATACTGCGTCCGAATCAGCTGCGACAGCGCCATCGCAACTTTCTTCGCCGGAGTGAAGCGGTCTTCGCCATACAGAATCATCGAATGCGAACAGTCCAGCATCAGCACCGTAGCGCACGACGACTGATACTCGCACTGATGCACCTGCAAGTCGCGGTATTCGAGATTCAGAGGAAGCCCCAGCCCCTCGCGCTGAATCGCGGACGAAAGCGTCGCTGTGATGTCAAGATTCAACGTGTCGCCAAACTCATACTGCTTCGAAGCGCCGCTAGCTTCGATGCCCGTCGCCATATCGCGCGTGTCATGCCGCCCAAAACTCGATTTCCCGAGCGACCCCAGCAAATCGCGCAGCGCTTTGAATCCCAGGAAGTCGAGGCTCTTGTCGGTGATCTCGAACTTCGCCTGCTGAGCGTCGCCCACTTGCCCGCCCACACTCGACTGCTTGGAAGGATCGTGCGGCTGATCGATTGAGATATAGTCTTCCTGTTGCAAGCGCTCGATCAGCTTCTCGATCAGCTCCTCAAGTTCGCCTTCCATCTGCATCTGCTGTAGCCTGTCGCGCATTTCTTCGTCGAACATCTCGCCATTGAGCAGCGCCTGTTCAAGCGCCCGCCGCAACTCGTCCAAAGTCTGCTCGCCCTCCGGCAGCTCATACCAGAAGTTGTCATTGAACCCGCTCTGCAGAAAATAATCCGAAAGCGCGCTGAGCAGGTCCTCCATGCTCATATCGCTGGCCGGGTCGGGGACGTATTTGGAGTAGCGAATGCGTTTCATGAAAACTATCGTTAGTCGTTGGTCGTTAATCGTTCGCG
>Ga0265314_10003580_pt1 | contig 14956 bp, 14 predicted proteins | sample 4126metaG_FD_203106 | JGI IMG/M metagenome (GOLD analysis project Ga0265314, IMG submission 203106) | Rhizosphere microbial communities from Carex aquatilis grown in University of Washington, Seatle, WA, United States - 4-1-26 metaG | ecosystem: Host-associated > Plants > Roots > Rhizosphere >... | reverse complement strand
CGTGTCGTTCTTCTGGAACGCCTCGCACGACGGCGTGCTCGCGTTCGACACGACCACGATGCCGCTCGCGACCTCGCTCGGCGCGATCGATCAGCTGCAAGTCATGACCGGCGATCTCGACGACGACGGATGGATGGATGTGCTCGTCACGACCGGAGGGGCGACCTTCGTCGTGCTGCAGAACCGCGGCGATCGCACGTTCTCCGAGCGCACGTTCACGGCGAGCGACGTCAACGACGTCCACACCGCCGCGCTCGGCGACGTCGATCTCGACGGTGATCTGGACGTGGTCCTCTGCTGGGGACCGACCGCCGTTCCCATCCAGAGAGAGTGCAGCTTCGTCGACAACCAGACGAACGGGGACGACTTCCTCGAGCTGGCGCTTCGTGGCCACGCGGGCAACGCGAACGCCATCGGCGCGCGCGTCGTGCTCTTTCCCGCGGGTCATCTCGGCGACTTCGGCGCGCGACCCCTGATCGAGCGCCAAGTCGTCGCGAGCAGCTCGTCACACGGCGCGACGCTCGTGCACGTGGGCCTTCCGCCGTCGGGCACGTTCGACGTCCGTGTCGTCTGGCCGAGCGGCGCGACGCCGACGGACATCCTCGGCGTCGAACGCGGCGCGAGGCTACGCGTCCAAGAGCCGTAGCCCCTATGCAGCCGCGCAGGCTCGTAAGCGGAGCACCTCGTCGTGGAGCGCACCGGACTCGAGCAGGTCGGGCGCGATCGGCGAGCCCGCAGCCAGCGTGATGCGCGGCCTCAACGTCCTGGGCCGCCTGCGCGACGCGCGCGAGAAGACGCTCCCCCACAGGCCCTCGATCGCCACGGGGAACACGCGCGTCGGCCGCGCCGCGATGATGTGCTCGATCCCGCGCTTGAACGGAGCGAGCTCACCGTCGCGCGTGAGGGCGCCTTCCGGAAAGATCGCGACGACCTCGCCGCGCGCGAGCGCGTCGTCGATCTCGCGCATCGCTCTGTCGAGCAGCTCCGGCTTCTCGTGCGCGCTGGCGATCGGAATCCCTCCGGAGAACCGACAGAACCAGCCGACGAGCGGGATGCGATCGAGACCGTGCCAGTAGACGAAGCGCAGCGGCGGCTCGCTGCACGCGAGCAGAACGAAGGGATCGACGTACGCCGTGTGGTTCGCCGCGATCAGCGCCGGCCCGCGCTCGGGCAGCGTGCCCGCGCGCAGGTCGATGCGGTAGAGCGCGCGGATCATCAGCGTCAGAAGCGCTGCGAGGATCCGCCGCACGCGAAGGCTCGCGGGACGCATCAGCGCGCCACGGCGTCGCGATAGCCGCGCTCGGAGTCGACGCGCGCGCGCCCCACGTCGGCGTCGTCACGGATCGTCTTGGCGAGCGTGAAGCACTGCGCGACCGTGAAGAGGAATCCGATCCCGAGGAACGCCTTCGGCCACACGTCGAGCGGCAGCCAGAGGATTCCGATCGCGGTGATGCCGAACGAGAGGATGAACGCGGCCCAGGACTGGAATCGCCATGCGGGAGTGATCTGGTTCATGCCTGGACGACAGAGCACACGCCGGGCCGTCCCATTCTTGCCGCGGATTCGCGCGGTGTTTCGGCCGGGCCGCCTCGCGACGTGCAATCGATGTACATTCGTAGGCACCAAAAGTGTCCTTCTCGCTCCAGGGCAAGCAGCGGGCTCAGCTCGCACGCGCTGCGGTCGCGCTCGCGACCAATCCGTTCACGCCGCAGCGCGCGGCGCTCGATCTCGAGATCACCGAGCACGTGCCAGGCGACGCCGCCTTCGTCGCTGCGCTCGCGCGGATCGAGGCGCTCGCTGGCCGATGCCTCTCCCGCGAAGGTCGCGCCGTCCTGTCCGACGCCGACCAGGAGACGGCGTTCCGCGCGTATCTGTTCGCGCTCTTCCACCGCCACGTGCCCGACATGAACGCGCTCATCGCCGCCGAGGCCGAGAGCGAGGCACCCGTGGCAGCACCGTTCGCACACGCGATCCTCGATGCGCTCGAGCAGCGCTTCGTTCCGCCCGCCCGCGCCGAGCGTCTCGCGGCGCTCTTCTACCAGACGCAGCGAGCGTTTCTCCTGCTCAGCGCCGAGCTGCGTGGCCCCTCGCGTTCGATGCAGGCGCTGCGCGCATCGTTGTGGAACGCCGTCTTCACGCACGACGTGACCCGCTACGAGGCGGTGCTCTGGGACCGCATGGAGGACTTCTCGACGCTGCTCCTCGGCGAAACGGGCACCGGCAAAGGCGCGGCTGCCGCGGCGATCGGTCGCGCCGGCATCGCGCGCTTCGACCGGCGTCGCGGTATCTTCCTGCCGCCGTACGTCGACCGCTTCCTCGCCACCAACCTCGCGGAAGTGCCCGAAACGCTCCTCGAGTCGGCGCTCTTCGGCCACGAGAAGGGCGCGTTCACGGGAGCGCTCGCCACCACCGAAGGGCTGCTCGCGCGCGTGCCGAGACACGGCGCGATCTTTCTCGACGAGCTGGGAGACGTGCCACTGCACGTGCAGGTGAAGCTCCTGCGCGTGCTGCAAGAGCGCACGTTCACGCCCGTGGGCGGCAGCAAGCCGCGCCGCTTCCTCGGCCGCGTGATCGCAGCGACCCACCGGCCCATCGATCAGCTGCGCGAAGAAGGTCGCTTCCGCGACGACCTCTACTATCGGCTCTCGACCGAAGCGATCACGGTGCCGCCGCTGCGAACGCGCATCGAAGAGAGCGACGCGGAGCTGCCCACGCTCGTCTCGCACGTCGTCGCGCGGATCCTCGGCGCCGATGACGAGGCGCTCACGCACGAGGTGCTCGCGTCTCTGCGCCGCGACGTGGGCGCGCACCATTCCTGGCCCGGCAACGTACGCGAGCTCGAGCAGTGCGTGAGACAAGTGCTCCTCACCGGACGCTGCACCCGCGGCGCCGGGGACGAGCACGCGGTCGCGAAGGCCGTGCACGCGATCGATCGAAAGGACGAGAGCGCGGACGAGATGCTCGCGCGCTACTGCGCACGGCTCTACGAGCGCGAGCGATCGTACGAGTCGGTCGCGGCCATCGCGCGCCTCGATCGCCGCACCGTCAAGAAGTACGTGCTCGCCGCAAAGGCCTGACGCCCTCAACCCGGCGGGCGCTTTGGTCGATGAGGAGGCGAGTGCTCCCCTCATGCAGGCTCATCCTCACCGTCCAGGCGCCGTCGATCCACGCCTGACGCAGCGGCTCGGCAAGCTCATCGATGCGCTGCCGGTCCTTCCGACGGCGGTGACGGAGCTCATGGCGCTCGACCGGACGAGCCCGCGGTTCTTCGACGGCGTGAAGCGCATCGTGGAGGCGGACCCGGGCGGGGCCGTCCGCGTGCTCTCCGTCGCGAACTCGGCCGCGAGCGCGCCGCGCGTTCCCATCACGAGCCTGAGCGCGGCCATCATGCGCATCGGCAGCACGAACGCGGCCGACCTCGTGCTCGCTGCGGCCGTCACGCGCGTGTTCGCCCCGAAGCATGCATGGCAGCGGGATCTCTGGCGACATGCGCTCTCGGTCGCGGTCTGCGCCCGCTCGATCGCGGGCTACGTGCGCGGCGGCACGGTCGCTGCCGACGAGGCCTACGCTGCCGCTCTCTTGCACGACGTCGGTCGCTTCGTCTTGATGCTCGGCGCGCCCGGCGCCGTCCCGCCCACCGAAGAGTGCGATCCGTCGAACGTCGACGCGATGCTGGCCGAGGAACGCGCGGTCTTCGGCGTGACGCACACGGACGTCGGCGAGATGACGTGCGCGCGCTGGAAGCTGCCGGCGATCATCCGCCACGTCGTGCGCGAGCACCACGCGCCCGTGCCCGATCCGCGGACGTACGAGGATCGGCTCACCGCGCTCGTCGCGCTCGCCGACGTGTCGGTGCCGTGTCTGGCCGCGACGGCGACGGCGACGCTCCAGTCGGCGTACGAGCTGCACGCCGTCTCGCTGCTCGACGTCTCGTGGAGCAGCTTCGAGTCCGTGCTCCACGCCGCGCAGATCGAGTCCGACGCGATGAGCCAAGCGCTCGGGCTCGGCGCGCCGGCCTGATCTCGGCAGAGATCAGTAGGGCCGCTGGCCGACGAAGTTGCCGGGCGGCGTGTAGTCGCAGACCACGAACACCCAGCTGCCGCTGCCGAATGGGCTGTTCTCGGTGCAGTTCGCGAGCGCACATCCGACTTGGATCGAGTCGCGCCAGACGAGCTGCGTGTAGTGGCCGCACGTCGCCGTGCACGCGTTGGTCGCGTAGTCGTAGCTCGCGTCCTCCGAGGCCCAGTCTGCGACGACCCCGGTTCCGGTCGTGGTGCCGCCGCTGGCCGCGTAGATGTTCTCGCCGTAGCCCGATCCCGTGTTGTGCATGAAGTGGCACTGGTTCGCCCACGCCTGCGCGACGCTCGCGGCCTCCGCCGACCAGGTCATGGGCGCGAGCGCGGGAGACGGCGCGGGAGACGCGCTCGCACGAACCATGTTGTGCGCCCGCAAGATCTCGTCCTGGAACCCGCTCGGCGTGGTCCCGCCGTCGGGCACTGCTCCACCCGAGGGCCCGCCACACCCGCTCGCCCCGGCCAAGATCACGCAGAGACCGATCATCCATGCGTTGCGCATGGACGCCACGTTACCACGCGAGCCGCGCGGCCATCCGCGCTACGCTCGCCCGATCGATGGCCGTCTCTCTCTCGAGCGAGCAGGATCGTGAGCTCGGTGGGCTCTTGCTCTCGGCCGTGCAGGTCGCGAACCCGATGCAGACACTGCGCGCGGCCGAGTGGCGCAATCGTCTCTCGCGCGTGGGACTGCCGGTCCCGTTCTGGGTGGTGCACGATCTCGGGCTGCTCTTCCTCGGTCCGCCGGACCGGCTGGCCGCGCGCCCCGGTCTCGCGCAGGCCGGTCTTCCGCCGGGCGTCGCGAAGGCGCACGCGGCCTGGATCGCGCTGCTCGAAGAGATCGCGACGACCGAGATGATCGAGCGCGCGCGCGCGTGGAAGCTGCGCGACGATCTCGTCGCCGTCGTGCTGCTGCGCGTGCTCGCGCCGGTGTACGAGCGCTTCCTCGGACCGGGTCGTCGCCCGATCGGCGTGCCGCTCCCACTCGATCCCGAGGTCTACACGTCGCTGCCCGATCGGATCGGCACGGCGTTCCGCGCGTACGATCGCCAGGGCGATGCACAGTTCCTCCAGCACCTCGCGAGCGAACGGCTGCGTCTGGTCACCGCGCTCGAGCAGATCGATCTCGACACGCTGCGCTTGCTCGGGATGTTCGGCGCGGAAGCATCGGCTGCGGGCGCGTTCGGCATGCTCGATCTCCTCGAGGTGCTCGGCAGCCCCGATGCGAACGACGTGGTGAACTTCTCGCTCGATCTCTTGCCGAGCGTGCTCGAGACCAAGCGCGCGACCGGCATGCAGTCGTTCAACGTCGACGGGTACGCGGGCCTCGCACGCCGCGGCACGCTCGACTCGTTGATGCTGAGCGAGCTCGCGTTGGACGACGACCTCTTCGATCAGCGGTTCAGCGAGAACGAGGTGTTCTACTACGCGCACGAGAAGAGCCGTGACGAGGATCGGAGGCTGCACTATCTCGCGGTCGATGCGACGGCCTCGATGCGCGGTCAGCGCTCGGTGTTCGCGCGCGGTCTCGCGCTCACGCTCGCGAAGAAGCTGCTCCTGCGCGGCGACGACGTGTTCCTCCGCTTCTTCGACTCGCGCCTCTACGACGTGCAGCAGGCGCGTGCGAAGCGCCGCGGCAAGACCGAGCTCGACGTGCCGTACGTTCTCTCGTTCAAGGGCGAGCACGGGCGCAACTACGCGAAGGTGTTCTCGCTGCTCGCCGCGGAGCTCGCGCGCACGCGTCGGCGCGAGAAGAAGTCGATCGTCCTCTACTTGCTGACGCACGCGGAGTGCCACGTGCCGATCGAGACGATCGAGAAGCTGCGCGACGAGGCGACGCTCTACGGCGTGTTCATGCTGCCGAGCGCAGGCGAGCTCGACCTCGAGTACCTGCCGCGGCTGCACACGGTGCAGATCGTCAACGAGGCGTCGCTCGGTCAGCGCGACGCGCGTGCCAAGCGCGCGCTCGACATCGTCGATGATGCAGCGAAGGAAGAGCGCACGAGCATCCCGCCGCGCGCGCGCGTGAGCGAGGAGAAGCAGAGAGCGAGCGATCTCGAGGCCGCAAAGCGCGAGGTCGACGAGATCGCTCCGGAGTGACGCATCGACGGAGACTCATCTCACCGATCGTCGTCGTGCCTTCGGTGGGGTCGCCAGCCCATCGAGCAGCAGCGACATCCCACGCTCGAACAGCGACTCGAGCGACATGTCGATCCCAGGCTGATCGGAGAGACGTCCGAGCGTCGGGAATCGCTTCGCGAGCGGTGCGAAGAGATCCTCCCGCGAGGCCATCCACTCGTCGCTGCTCTGTCCCGTGTCTTGCTCCGCGCGTCGCTCGGCCTCGAGGCCCTCGGCCATGCCGCGCACGTAGGCGAGCAGCATCACGCCGGTGCGCATCGTGATCGCTGGCCCCAGCTTCAACGTCTCGAGCGCTTCGAGCACCAGCTCCGTATGCTGCATCCCGTTCGGCAGGAGCTGCGGTCGCGTCATGGACAGCGTCGCACCGAGCCACGGATGCATCGCGTAGCCTCGCCACTGCGCGCGCAGCACGGTCTCGAGCGATCCACGCCAGTCACCACGCGCGACGCGCGGCAGCGGCACGTCGCCGAGAACCGTGTCGGCCATCCGCAGCACGAGCTCTTCTTCCGACGCGAACATCCGCGTCAACGTCACCGTCGGCACACCGAGCTCGACGGCGACCTGCCGCATCGAGAGACCCGCGATGCCCTCTTCGTCGGCGATCGCGATGGCCGCGCGGACCACCTGCTCCTGCCGCAGCTCGCTGCCGCGCTCTCCGGTCTTGACGATCGTCCCGACACCGCGCTGCGGCTTCACGAGGCCTTCCTTGCGGAGGATCGCGAGCACCCTCGATGCCGTCGCGATCGCCACGCCGTGCTCGCGCACGATCTCGCGCGCCGAGGGCACGCGTTGCCCCGCGCCGATCTTGCCGGCGCGGATGCGTTGTTTGATCTCGGCTGCGATGCTCTGAGAGGTGTTCTGCTTCACGGCAGGTGTTCTAGTACACCCTCCGCAATTGCTCGACCCTCGGGCGCGTCGGCCCTACTTCGTGGCTGATGAAGATCCTGATTTCGGGCGCGAGCATCGCGGGGCCCGCCGCGGCGTTCTGGTTGGTGCGTCGGGGACACGACGTGACCGTGATCGAGCGAGCGAGCGCGCTTCGTCGCGGAGGCTACGCGATCGACGTGCGCGGCGTGGCCCTGCAGGTGATCGAGCGGATGGGGCTGCGCGAGACGCTCCGTCCGCTCGAGACCGACACGCAGAGCAACTCGTTGGTCGACGGCCGAGGCCGACGCTTCGGCAAGCTGCCGCGCGGCTTCGGCGTCATCGATCCGGGCGACATCGAGATCCTGCGCGGCGACCTGGCGGGCGCGCTCTTCGACGTCACGCGCCCGGACGTGCGCTATCGCTTCGGCGAGACGATCGCGTCTATGCTCGAGCGCGGCGACCACGTCGAGGTCACCTTCACGAGCGGTGCGCGCGAGCGCTACGACGTCGTGATCGGCGCCGACGGGATCCACTCGCGCGTCCGCGCGCTCGCGTTCGGCCCCGAAGAGGACTTCGTGGACGACCTCGGCAGCGCGATGGCGATCGCCACGGTCCCGGCCTCGCTCGGGCTCGTGCGCGAGCAGCTCTCGTACAACGACGTCAAGCGCATCGCGACGGTCAAGAGCACGAACGGCGATCGAGAGATGAAAGTCTGCGTGTTCTACCCGATGACGCGCGAGGCCTTCGATCCCGAAGACGAGGCGCTCCAGAAGCGGCAACTGCTGGACGCCTTCCGCGGCAGCGCGTGGGTGCTGCCGCAGCTGACCGAAGCGATGGCGCAGGCGGGCGACTTCTACTGCGATCTCACCTGTCAGATCCGGATGGATCGGTTCCACGAGGGACGCGTCGCGCTCGTCGGCGACGCCGGCTACTGCCCGTCGCCGCTGAGCGGTCAGGGATCGAGCCTCGCGTTGGTCGGCGGCTACGTGCTCGCGAGCGAGCTGGGCGCGAGCGCCGATCCTCTCGTCGCCCTGCCCCGCTACGACGCCGCGGTCCGCGACTTCGTCGTGAAGAACCAGGACTTCGCCAAGAAGATCGCAGGCGGCTTCGCGCCGAGCTCGCCGTTCGAGCTCGCCGTCCGCAACGCCGCGATGCGCGTGCTGCCGTATCTGCCGGGCACGAGCTGGATCATGTCGAAGGCCATGGCCGGAGTGCGCGATGCCGCGATGGCACTGACGCTGCCGCAGCTCACCTGACCGGATCGGCGTTGCGTTCGGCCGCGCGTTCCCGAAAGATCCCGTCGAGATGGCGGCCATCGACGTCCGAGAGCTCGAGCGACGCGCCCAGCGCGCGATCCAGAGCGGCGCGTTCGAGGAGGCGCTCGTCTCGCTGTGGCCGCTCGTCGATCGGCCACAGCTCGAGAGCGAGTCGTTCCGCGGGCACGTACGCATGCTGGTGCAGTGCTTCGCCAAGCTCGATCGCAAGCGCGCGCTCTCGGCGGCGCAGCTCTTTCTCGGCGACGTCGAGGGCGCGAGGGCGAGCGCCGAGCTGCCGATCGATCGCGCACGCATCGCGATGCACGAGAAGAAGCACGCGCGCGCGGCGCGTGCGTTCGAGGAGTCCGGCTGGCTCGGGCACGCCGCCATCGCGCTCGAGGAAGCGAAGAACGACACGGGTGCGCGCATTCTGTGGGAGCGCCTCGGCGCCGATCCGCGCCTCGGCTCCGATCTCTACACGCGCGGTCTCGTGCGCTTCAACCACGGGCGCGTGTGCTTGCGCCTCGGCGATCGTGGCGCCGGTCGCAAGTCGGTCGTCGAGGCGATGCATCTGCTCACCGCCGCGGCCGACGGCTTCGAGCAGCGTGGTCTGCGCGAGCGCGCGTTCGACTGCTACGGCGTGCTGCTCACGATCGGGCGCGAGGGCAGCTTCGAGAACCTCGCCGAGGGGTACCTGAACTGCATCCGCATCTTGCGCGAGGACGGTCTCAAGAACTACGTCGTGCAGTACTACGACGACTTCGGCGAGCTCGCGCTGCAGCGCAAGGAGCTGCACGCCGCCGCGACACTCTTCCGCGAGGCCGCCGACTACGCGCGACGCCAATCGCTCCCGTACGTGCGTCACTACCGCAAGCGCAGTGCCGAGGCGCACCTCGCGGCCGGCGGAGAAGGTCTCGCGCACGGCGGCCCGCCCGAGATGGCGGAGAACGCGTTCGCCGCCGCGATCGACGCGTACAACGAGCTCGGCCTCTACTCGAAGGTGCGGGGCACGTACACGACGATGGCGGGCCTCGATCTCGGCGACAAGCGACGCGAGCGGTACACGCGCCTCGCATCGCGCCTCGCGGGCCTGCGCGACGACGACGCGGCCTCCCCTGGATTTCCAGACTACCTGCGCGCCGAGGTCCCGTATCCGGAGATCTGGCGCCTCGACGTGGTCGAGTGGGAGCAAGCAGGTGACCCCGCCGAGACGATGGCCGACCTCGTCGTCGATCCGCGCGCGCCCGACTCGGTGCGGCGGAAGGCGTTGGTCGTGCGCCTCTTCCAGCTCGGTGCCGCACCCGGCCCGCTCTCGGCGCCGCACCTCGTCGCGCTCGCGGGACAGCTCGCTCGCGTCGAGACGTACGCGGTGCTCGCGCCGCTCGAGCGAATGCTCGACGATGATCGCGCGACGGTGCGCGCGGCGGCTCTCAACGCGGTGCGCACGTTGTTCTTCAAGCGCTCGTTCGTCGCGATCCGCCGCGGGCTCGAGGACCAGGCTCCCGAGGTTCGCGCGGCCGCGATCGCCGCCGTACAAGCGCTGCACTTCGGCCACGTCTTCGATCCGCTGCAGCGCATCTATCGCGAGACGGAAGATCCGGACGTGCGACGGGCAGCGCTGCACTCGCTCGGACAGATCTCGAGCGTGGAAGCGATCGAGGTGCTGATCGACGTGCTGCGCAGCGGCGTCCCCGCGGAGCGCACGATCGCGCGCGAGTGCCTCGTGCGCGCCGAGCATGCGGAAGCGAGCGGCATCCTGCGGCGCGCGGCGGCCGACGAGACCGGGCAGGCGCGCGAAGAGCTCGAGCGGATCGTCCGCGCGCGCGGCAGCTGACGAGCTCCGACGGCGAGCAGAGCGCCACTTCGAAGCGGCGACCCTTCATCGGCCGATGCCGCTGGCGGACCCACGAAGGCTCTCGCGCAGCGACGCCACGCTCGCGAGCGTGCGCGGCGCGCCGACCAAGAAGAACACCACGAGCAACGCGATGCCGATCGAGGGGCCGATGCGGTCCCAGAGCGCGCGCCGCTCGAACGGAACGAGGCCGTCCACGATGCGGCTTCCGTCGAGCGGGCCGAAGGGAAGGAGGTTGAAGAGTGCGAGCATCACGTTGGTCGCGAGCGCGAAGTCGAGGACGTGGGCGAGGAGCGGTCGCTCGATCGCGAGATCCGGCGCGACGCGCGCGAGGACGACGTCGAGACCGAGCAGCGCCAGCGCGAGCGCGACGTTCGAGAGCGGGCCCGCGAGCGCGACGAGCAAGAGCCCCGTTCGCATCGAGACGTTGCCCGAGAAGCTCGTCGTGTCGACGGGCACCGGCTTCGCCCAGCCGAACGGAATGCCGAGCAGCGGCAAGAGCACCGTGCCGACCCAGTCGACGTGCGCGAGCGGATCGAGCGTCATGCGCCCCTGCTTCTGCGCCGTGTCGTCGCCGAGCGCGAAGGCGGTGCGCGCGTGAGCCCACTCGTGAATGCTGAGCGAGATCCAGAGCGGGAGCACGAAGAGCACGCGCTCGAGAAGCGTGTGGACCAGGCCATTCATCCGGCGTCGGGCTGCTGCGCGGCGGGCACGCGCAAGACGTCGTTCGCACCGACCGCGGCGACGTCCGCGTGCGCGGCCACCGCGACGACATCGTTGCGGCTCAGGACGATCGAGGCCTTCACGGTGACGATCTTGAGCGAGTAAGGATCGGCCCACACGAGCGCGCCTTCGTGGGTACCGCTGGTGCGCGTGTGGACGGTGACGCGGAGCGGCGCGCTGGGCTGCGCGACGCCGGACGTGGCCGCGGCCAGCAGCGTGTCGAGCTTGTCGAGCTGGCTCGACTTGGGCCGGAGGCTCTCGGCTGCGCGCTCGAGATCCTCTTGCGTGATCTTCGGCGTCGCCTCGCCGCGACGCGCGACCGCCATCGCGGCCATGTTGGTGATCTGCTCGAGATCGGCGCCGCTCGCCTCGGGCGTCATCGCGGCGAGGGCATCGAGATCGATGTCTTTCGCAGCGGGCTTGTTGCGCATGTGCACGTCGAGCACCGCGCGTCGATCGGCCTCGGTGAAGTCGCCCACGCGCAGCACGATGTCGAAGCGACCCGGGCGCAAGAGCGCGGGGTCGAGCACGTCGGCGCGATTGGTGGCCGCGACGACGACGACGCGAGAGCGACCACTGAAGCCGTCGAGACACACCAGGAGCTGGTCGAGCGCTTGTTCACGCTCTTGGTGCGTGAGCGTCGCGCCCGCACCGCCACGCTTGCGGCCCACGGCATCGAGCTCGTCGATGAACACCACGCAGGGCGCCTTCTTCTTCGCCTCGTCGAAGAGATCGCGCACGCGTGCCGCACCGACGCCGACGAAGAGCTCGACGAACTCCGACCCAGAGACCTCGAAGAAGGGCAGCTTCGCTTCGCCCGCGAGCGCCTTGGCGAGCAGCGTCTTGCCGTAGCCCGGAGGCCCTTCGAGCAAGATGCCGCGCGGCGGACGCGCGCCCGCGGCCTCCCACTTGCCCGGGCTCTTCAGGAAGTCGACGGTGTCGCGCAGATACACTTTGGCGTCGGCCGACCCCCCGACGTCGTTCCATCCGACGTTGGGCTTCTGACTCACCAGACGCGCGGTCGTCTTGCGCAGGGCGAGCACGCCCTGGCCTTGGATGCGCCGCAGGACGAAGACGAACGCCGCGAGCACCAACACCAAGACGCCGACGATGATCAACGGGAACGTGCTCGAGCCGGCGTCGCTCTCCTCGTGCCAGGCGACCTGTACGTCGTCGCGAGCGAAACGCTCGGAGAGTGGCTCGGTGTAGCTGAGGCCGTCGACGCGATACTCGCTCCCGTCGCCTCGATGCGCGTAGATGTGATTCTCGCGATCGATGCTGACCTGGGCGATCCGATGAGCGTCGAGATCGGCGTAGAACGCATCGGCCGAAGCGTGCACGGCCGCCGGCTCGTCGTTCGACAGCAGCGAGTAGGCGCCGAAGAAGACGAGAACGAGGAAGATCCAGACGAGCGCGGTACGAAGACGCGGGGACATGCGGCGTCAGACTACGTCGCCTCGTCGCGGTTGCCGAGCCCCGTGTCCGTCACCGCGCTCGGCCGCTGCCTGTCACGTGGGCTCGCGCCAGCGCTCGCGGCGTCGGCGCTTCAAAGTCTCGATCACGTCGCTCAGCGTCGCATCGGTTCGGCGCCGGACGTCCAGGCGCGCGCCCTTCTGCTGGTTGCAGCGCGCGCAGGCGAGCGCGACGTTGTCGAGCGCATCGGTCCCGCCGTGTGTGCGGGGCTCGATGTGCTCGATGGTCGCGCCGTAGGTCTCGCCACGCGCGCCGATCGTCAGGTGCGAGCCGCAGTGGATGCAGCGGCCGACGAAGACGACCTCGCCGCGCACCTCGCGACGCTCGAACGTCGTGTCGGTGGCGACGATGGCCAAGACGAGCTGCGCGCGACTTCTCAGTATCTCTCCGAGTCGTTCTTCGGCGTCATCGGGCTCGGCGGCGGGCTGACGCCGTTCACCGTGATGCCGGCGTGCATGAACGCGCCCGCACGGGCCACGAACGCCGCCGGGAAGTTCAGCGTGGGCTTGCTGACGGCATCGAGCTTGTCGCGATCGCTCGCGCTCAGCCTCACCGCGAGCGCATCGAGGTTGTCGTCGAGCTGCTCGACCGTGCGTGCACCGAGGATCGTCGAGGCCACGCCCGGCTTGCCCTGCACCCACGCGAGCGCGACGCGCGCTGGCGTCGTGCCGCGCTCCTTCGCGACCGCGGCGACCGCCTCGATGATGTCGTACGTGCGGCTCTGATCGAGCAGCCCGCCGAGGAACATCGCGCGATCGGTCTTGTGCTTGCCCTGGTTCTCGCGCGTGTACTTGCCGCTCAGCACGCCCGACTTCAGCGGCGACCACGGTGTGACGCCGAGGCCGTGCTCGATCGCCATCGGGACGAGATCGCCCTCGACGGTGCGCTCGATCAACGAGTACTCGATCTGCAGCGCGATGAGCGGCGACCAGCCGCGGAAGCGCGCGATCGTCTGCGCCTCGCTCACCTTCCACGCCGGCGTGTCGGAGAAGCCGACGTAGCGCACCTTGCCGGCGCGCACGAGATCGTCGAGCGCACGCATCGTCTCTTCGATGGGCGTGTTCACGTCCCAGCAGTGCATCCAGTAGAGATCGATGTAGTCCGTCTGCAGGCGCCGCAGCGATTGCTCGCACGCGGCGACGAGCGATTTGCGGCCCGCACCGCCGCCGTTGGGATCGCCGCCGTAGAGGTTGCCGAAGAACTTCGTGGCGATGACGGTGCGATCGCGCTTGCTCGGCGTGCGCCCGATGTGATCGCCGATGATCTTCTCCGAGTGGCCGCGCGTGTACATGTTCGCGGTGTCGATGAAGTTGCCACCTCGCTCGAGGAACCGATCCATCACCCGCTGCGAGACCTCGACGCTCGAGCCGAAGCCGAACGCTTCGCCGAACGTCATCGCACCGAGACAGAAAGGACTGACGCGGAGGCCCGAGCGACCGAGCGTGATGTAGGAATCGAGCGGCATGACGTTTCTCCGGTTGGGCGGAGAGGATACGTCAGCTCGCTCAGAGCTTGTTGCTGCCGAACCCGCTCGAACGGCGGGGTCGCGGCGCGATCTTCCGCTTCTCGATCTCGCTCGCGAGCTGCGTCTCGAAGGTGACCGCATCGTCGTGCGCGACCAGCATGCCGAGCAGCACGATCGAAGCGACGCTGACGCCCATCCGCACGAGCTTGTTCGTGACGAGGAAGTGCACGCGCTCCACGTCGTTCCGGATGTCGAACCCCCACTGGGTGAGCTGCTGCCGGCATGCGGAGTCGTAGCTCGTCACGCCCGACCAGTCGTGGAAGCCGATGAGCTTGCCATCGCGCGCGACGACGTCGTTGCCACCGGAGATCATGCGGCCCGCGATCTCGGCGTCGACGTGCCCGATCACGCGCGTGACGAACATGCCGCGGGCCGGCGCCCAGGTCGCGATCGAGCCTCGCGCAGTCTCCCACGTGCGAGCAGGCAAGCCGACGATCGCGTCCACCGCCGGAGCATACGCCGGTCACCAGCGCCAGACGACGAGCTCTCCGCCACCTGGGATGTCGTGCAGGTTGCCCGCGAGATTGCGGTACGGACCCATGACGAGGATCGGAGCCGCCTCGACGCGGAGCCAGCGCTGCGCGGCGCCCGCGACGTCCTCTGCCGTCACCGTCTCGACCGCGCGTGCGCGGGCGAGGAGCGACTCGAGCGTCTGATCACGGAGGAACAACCCCGAGAGCGTCGTCGCGGTCGCGCCGTTCGTGAGAAAGCGATTGCGGTACTCGGCCAGAGCGCTCGCGCGCGCGGTCTCGAGCTCGTGCGGATCGATGTCCGCGGCGCGAGACACGCGGCCGAGCTCCGAGATCATCATCAACGCCGACGAGTGCATGTGTCGTCCGGGCACCGCGAGATCGATCTCGAGCGCCGAGTACGACCGATAGTCCGAGACGCGCGCGTGGATGCCGTACGTGTGCCCCTGCTCCTCGCGCAGGACGTGGTTGATGCGGGCGCTGAACATGCCTCCGAGCAGCGCGGTGACGACGTCGAAGGCCGGTCGATCCGGATCGCTCCGTGGCGGCGCGTGCTCGCGGAGCGAGAGAATCGACTCGTC
>Ga0265314_10003579_pt1 | contig 14961 bp, 8 predicted proteins | sample 4126metaG_FD_203106 | JGI IMG/M metagenome (GOLD analysis project Ga0265314, IMG submission 203106) | Rhizosphere microbial communities from Carex aquatilis grown in University of Washington, Seatle, WA, United States - 4-1-26 metaG | ecosystem: Host-associated > Plants > Roots > Rhizosphere >... | reverse complement strand
ACTCGAGCGACATGGACACCAACTCGTGACGGGCTTCGGTTGCACCGGGCAACTGCCTGATCTTGTCGTCGAAATCGAAGACTTTGCGGGATAGCAACTGCAACTGCTGGAAGCGCTCCTGGGCGATGAGGCGCTGCCGGTTCGCCAGGTAAAGTCCCACCGAGAGCCCCGCAATGGTCAAAGCGGCGGCGACCACCATGGTGCGGTAACGCCGCACGAACTTGCGGGCCCGGTACCACGTGTTCCCCGACCGGGCGCGAATGGGGCGCCACTCCAGGAACGCCCGAATGTCGTCGGCCAGCGCTTCCACTGAAGAATAGCGATCCTCCGGTTCCTTGCGGAGAGCTTTCAGGAGGATGCAATCGAGGTCCCCTGGCAAACTCGGGTTCACTTGGCTGGCTGGAGTCGGCTCGGTGGAGCAGATGGCGGCATCGATGGCTTCCGGCGTACGGATGGGAAACGCGTGGGGCGACTGGCCGGTGAGCAGCTTGTAGAGAACAGCGCCTAGGGAGTAGACATCGGTCGCAGTACGCTGGGCCGCGCCCCGGACCTGCTCGGGACTGGCATAGTCCGGCGTCAGCAGGCGCTCTTGCGTGCGCGTCTGGTCGGTGGCCGCGTCCAGAATCTTGGCGATACCGAAATCCAGCAGCTTCGGTTCGCCCTCCGCGTTTACCAGGATGTTGGAAGGCTTGAGGTCGCGGTGGACGATCAGGTTGCGATGGGCATACGCCACCGCGTCGCAGACTTTCAGGAACAGGCGGAGTTTGCCAGTCAGGTCGAGCTTTTCGGAATACACGTCGATCGAATCGCCATCGACATAATCCAACACCAGATACGGCCGGCCGTCCTTCGTCTCACCGGCATCGAGCAAGCGGGCGATTCCGGGATGATGCATGGAAGCAAGAATCTGGCGCTCCTGCAGAAAGCGGTCCCGGAAGGAGCGCCGCGGAGCGCCTGTCGAAAGAAGCTTGATGGCGACGCGCTGTTCGATCTGGCCGTCGGCACGCTCGGCCAGAAAAACTTCGCCCGCGCCGCCGCGGCCGAGAAGGCGCGTCAGGCGGTACGGCCCGCAATGAAGTCCTTCGGAAACCGGCTGGCGCGATTCCAGGACGGCTTCCGCCGTTAGTGCGATCAGATCGGTGAGCGGCGCATCCGCCGAATCGAACCGCAGCAGCGACTCCACCTCTGCCCGCAGCTCCGGCGTCACCTGATGCCGCTCGAAGTAGAGCTGGCGCTCGGCGGGAGCGAGATCCGCCACCTCGCGGAATAATAGAGGGACCTCGTCTTGCATGGTTACAACATGATGTCACAGCGGACCGGCGTCGTTTGGGACGGTTGTGCCTTTCTGATTTATATAGCGGTGGATTTTGGGGAAATTAGCGGGGCGTATAATAGCTTCCATCAACGCCGAACCCCATCCTCCGATTACCGAGTTGCTCCATCAATTCCGTTCCGGTGACGAATCCGCGCGGGGTGAGCTGATGGACATGGTGTATGCCACCCTGCACCGGATTGCCAGGTCCCATCTTCGAAAAGAGCGCTCGGATCACACTTTACAACCCACAGCGCTGGTGAACGAAGCGTATCTGAAGCTTTTTGGCCATGCCGAAATCCAGTTCGTCGACCGGGCCCACTTCTTTGCGGTGGTATCTCGTGCCATGCGGCGGATCCTGGTCGATCATGCCCGGGCAAGAGCTACGGCGCGGCGCGACGCGGGAAATGTCCAATCGGAGACGGCGATTGAACTGGAACCTGGCACTGGGCTTGAGCCGATCAGACTCCTGGAACTCGACCTCGCCCTGGAGGCGTTGGCGAAGGAGAAGAGTTCGCTTGCCGAACTCGTTGAAATGCGCTATTTCGGCGGCATGACAGCCGAAGAGACCGCCGAAGTGGTGGGTCGATCGGTACACGTGGTGCGCCACGAGCTTCGACTGGCACATGCCTGGCTGCGGCGCGAACTGGCCGGGGAGTAGTGAGGAATCAGCTTTCAGCAATCAGCCGTCAGCTTTCAGCTTGACTCGGCGTGATGCGCCCAGGCCCGCGCCGGGCCCTCTAGCTTCATGGACGCTTCCTCGCGGTCGCGGCTCAATACCTCCGTCGCTCCTTGCTAATTCTTCTCGCTCCGAGCGCTATTGCAAGTAGGAGCGCTCCATGACGACGTGCGTCTGCACCTGCAAATACGCGATATTGTTATTGCTGGCGCTGGGCCTCAGAACGGCTTCGGCGGACACCGGAATCGCCTACGCAATGGTTGGCGTTCGGAACCCACCAGTCGAGACCAGTTATTCGCTGAACCCGAGCGGCGGTTCCATCACGTCGGTCCACCTCGCAACGGGCCAGTACACGGTCACCTTTCCCAATTCCGGAATTGGCAGCGGGTGGTCGGTGCTAGCTACCGGGTACGGGAACGACGACACTAATTATTGCAACGTCGCAGGCTGGGACTCCAATGTTGTTTCCGTCAATTGTTTCAACCCATTCGGCGGCCCTTCGGACACTGACAACTTTACGGTCCTGGCGATCTCGAATCAGAACGACAAGCAAATCGCCTACACGTTTGCCAATCTGCCGACAACCGCCAGCTATACTCCCGCCGCTGCTTATTCTTACAACCCCGGCGGCACGACTACCGTCAGCCGCTCCGGCAAGGGCGTCTACTCCGTGTTTTTCAATGGCCTGAACGGGTCTGGTGGTACCGTCCAAATTAACGCTTATGGCAGCAGTGCGAACTGCAATTCGGCAGGGTGGGGAGGCTCGCTGCAAGCCATTGTGAAGTGTTACGATCCGGCGGGGAACCCGGTGGACTCCAAGTTTGTGATCGCCGTGGTTCCGGCCGGTGTAAGCCCAACGGGACTTGCCTATTCCCTGGCCAATCAGGATTCGGCGGCCAGTTACACCCCCGCTGTCTCCAGCACATACAACCCTACCGGCAAACCAGTGGGCATCGTCCGCAAGTCGATCGGTCAATATGAAGTGACTTTCGCCGGATTGAACGCGGCCCACGTCCCAGGAGGCAACCTGCGCGTCACCGCCAATGTGTCCACGGCGCGATGTAAAGTGGGTTGGACCTTCAATGAAGCCAGCAGCCTGATCGCGAAGGTTTACTGCTTCGACATTGCCGGCAATCCGGTGGACGCCGAATACCAGGTTCTGGCCCTTCCTCCTGTGGGCTATGCCTACGCCTTGATCTCTGGAACCGCCGACGTCTTGACAGGGTATTGGGTGAATCCGGGGGGCACTGCCCCGACGGCCGACCACATCGCCACCGGAAACTATACCGTGAACTTCCCGAATTCCGGAATCGGGGCGGGCTGGGTGGCCCAAGCCATCGCTTATGGCACCAACGCCAGCATCTGCAAGATTAATTTCTGGACCGGAAATGCCGTTAGTGTCATCTGCTTCAACAGCGCCGGAACGGCGGTAGACGCGTCATTCACGGTTCTTGCCATCTCGAACACAAACGGTAACAATATCGCCTTCGCCCGCGCCGACCAGGCCGCAACGTCAAGCTACAGTCCGGATGCCTTTTCCGCCTACAACCCTGGCGGCGCCATCACCATCACCCGAGCCTCACCCGGCACTTATGCCGTGGTCTTCCACGGCTTGAACGGGAATGGCGGAACCGTTCAGGTGAGCGCTTTCGGACCGGGCACTGCCACCTGCTATTCAAATGGCTGGGACAGCCCCGATTTCGAGGCTGACGTGAGCTGCGAGACACCCTCCGGAGCGGCCGTCGATTCCCGATTTGTGATCACCGTGATCTCCGCCCATTGGTATCCGTTTTCATCCGCCTACGCGTGGGCCAATCTGCCCACTACGACCAGTTACACCGCCAATACCAGCTACGCGTACCCCACCAGCGTGGTCAACATCACGCGCCATTCCACTGGGTCGTACGGCCTGACCTTCGTGGGACTGGGCAATGGGTTATTTAACGGCGGCAACGCGCGGGTCACCCCTTACAGCACTGTCAACCGCTGCAAGGTCGTGAGCTGGAGCGGTTCGGTCGACGTAACGGTGGAGGTGAATTGTTTTAACACCTCGGGCGCCTTTTCCGACGCCGAGTTTCAGGTTCTGGTCTTCCCACCAATCAACAGCCCGCTGTCGATCGTCCATGTGAACGGCGCATCCTCACAAAGCACCGTCGCGACTACCCCGTTCGGAACGGCTCTGGGCGCCTGGGTCATCGATTCGAGCACCAATCCTGTTGAAGATGTTCCCGTGACATTCACGGCTCCCAGTTCGGGGGCCAGCGGAACATTTCCCGGTTCTGTCTTATCGGTACAGGCCTACACGAATGCGTCCGGCGTGGCCACCGCCCCCACCTTTACCGCCAATGGTACGACCGGGTTGTACACGGTGACGGCCTCGGTTCTCGGCATCGCCGCCCCGGCGAACTTCTCCCTCACCAACACACCGTTGACTTCGGTCACGCTGCAGACTTCACCGGCCGGTTTGAATGTGAGCCTCGACGGCGGAGGCTTCGTTCCGGCGCCTATCGACGCCGAACTCGTTCCTGACTCCAGCCACACCATCGCCACCCAGTCGCCGCAAGCCGGCGCCGCCGGCGTTCAATACGTCTGGCAGAATTGGTCTGACACCGGGAACATCTCGCACAGCATCGTGGTGCCCGGCCTCTCCACTATCTATACGGCGAACTTCAAGACGCAGTATCAACTGACCATCGTTGCTTCGCCGGTGGCGGGGGGCTCGGTGACGCCGGCCAGCGGCACGTTCTTCGATTCCGCCACGGTGGTCCCGATCACCGCCACGGCGAACGCTGGATTTACTTTCGGCGGCTGGTCGGGTCCGGTGGTGAACTCGTCCAGTGCTTCCACGACTGTCACGATGAACGCGACTGCGACGGTCACCGCGAACTTCCTGCCGTTCACCAACGTCACGATCCAGACTAGTCCGGCGGGCTTGCAGTTCAGCGTGGATGGCGGCGCAGCGCAGACCGCCCCTCAGACGATCGCCCTCTCGCAGACGAGTCACACTATCGCCGTGGTAACTACGCAGGCAGGCTCGCCTGGCACGCAGTATGTGTTCACTGGTTGGAACGACAGCGTCGCTGCCTCGCACAATATCGTGGTGGGGGGTTCGGCGGCTACTTACACTGCCAGTTTCCAGACGCAGTATCAATTGACCCTCGCGGCTTCGCCGGGGGCGGGAGGCTCGGTGACTCCGGCAAGCGGCACGTTCTTCGATTCCGCCACGGTGGTCCCGATCACCGCCACGGCCGACCCGGGATTTGCATTCAGCGGATGGTCGGGACCAGCGGCGAACTCGTCAAGCGCTTCCACCACGGTCACGATGAACGCGCCTGCGACGGTCACCGCGAACTTCCTGCCGTTCACCAACGTCACGATCCAGACCAATCCGGCGGGCTTGCAGTTCAGCGTGGATGGCGGTGCGGCGCAGACCGCTCCGCAGACGATCAGCCTATCGCAGATGAGTCACAACATCGCCGTCGCGACCACGCAGGCAACCACGCCAGGCACGCAGTACGTGTTCACGCAGTGGAACGACAACGTCGCCGCATCGCGCAGTATCGTGGTGAACGGCTCTCCCGCTACTTATACCGCGACCTTCAAGACTCAATATCAATTGACCCTCGCGGCGTCGCCGGCAGAGGGAGGCTCGGTGACGCCGGCAACTGGCACGTTCTTCGATTCCTCTACGGTGGTTCCGATCGCCGTCACGGCCAACGCGGGATTCACATTCGGCGGATGGTCGGGACCGGTGGCGAACTCCTCTAGCGCTTCCACCACGGTCGCGATGGGCGCGCCTGCGACCATTACCGCAAACTTCCTGTCATTCACGAACGTCACCATCCAGACCAGCCCGGCGGGCTTGCAGTTTAGCGTGGATGGCGGCACGGTGCAGACCGCCCCACAGACGATCGCCCTTTCACAGACGAGTCACACCATCGCCGTGGTGACCACGCAAGCAGGCACGCCGGGCACGCAATACTTGTTCACCGGTTGGAACGACACCGGGGCCCCCTCACACAGCATCGTCGTGAACGGTTCTCCCACTACTTATGCCGCGACCTTCAAGACTCAATATCAATTGACCCTCGCCGCCTCGCCGGGCGCAGGAGGTTCGGTGACTCCGGCAAGTGGCACGTTTCTCGATTCCGCTACGGTGGCCCCGATCACCGCCACGGCGAACCCGGGATTTACATTCGGCGGCTGGTCGGGACCGGTGGCGAACTCGGCCAGCGCTTCCACCACCGTTACAATGGGCGGACCCGCCACCCTCGCGGCGAACTTTGCGGCAATCGTGATCAATCCTTGCGATGTGAAGTTGCACGGGGGGCCCGACATCTCGGATGTGCAAGCGATGATCAATCAGGCACACGGTTTGACGGCGGGGGTGAACGATCTCGACCAGAACGGCCGAGTCGACGTGACGGACGTTCAACTGGTGATTAATTCGGCGCTCGGTCTCGGTTGCCACGCGACATCGATGTAATATGAATCGTGAATCTTTGTGTGAACCCGCCGGTATTGCCGATGCTGGCCAAACGCGTGGACGATTTGCCCCTCGGCGGCGAATGGATTTTCGAGCCGAAGTGGGACGGATTCCGGGCCCTGATATTCCGCGATGGCGACGAAATCCACATCCAGAGCCGCGACGAAAAACCGCTGAACCGTTACTTTCCCGAAGTGGTGGAAGCCCTGCGATCGCAGACTCCGGCGCGATGCGTGCTGGACGGGGAGATCGTAATCTCGCGCGGCAGCGTACTCGACTTCGATGCGCTGCAGCTGCGTCTGCATCCGGCGGCGTCGCGGGTGAAAATGCTCGCTCAGCACATGCCGGCATCGGTCGTCTTCTTCGACGTGCTTTGCGAGGGCGACCGCGACCTGAGAGGCGAACCGTTCGAAACACGCCGCCGATGCCTGGAAGCGATGCTCGTCTCAGTCGAACCACCGGTCCACCTGACGCCGGCGACGCGTGATCGTGCCACCGCGGCGGATTGGTTCAAGCGTTTCGAAGGCGCCGGCCTCGACGGCGTCATCGCCAAGCCCGTGTCGGGAATTTACGAACCGAACAAACGGGTGATGCTCAAGGTCAAGCACGAACGGGAGTGCGACTGCGTGGTGGCGGGATTCCGCTGGTACAAAGGGTCGGAGGGCACGGCACTCGGGTCGCTGCTGCTGGGGCTGTATGACGAGTCCGGCAAGCTGCAGCATGTGGGCGTGTGCGCCAGCTTCACGGCGGAAAAGCGAAAGGAGCTGGTCGAGTTTCTGGCGCCCTACCGGCAGGACGCGCTGGTCAATCACCCGTGGAAGGAATGGGCGGACCATCTGCCCGAGGAGGGCGACGCCGGCCATCGCAGACCCGGCGGGCAGAGCCGCTGGAGCCGCGGCAAGGACCTCTCGTGGGAACCGCTCCAACCGGTGCTGGTGGTGGAAGTGGCGTACGAACACATGCAGGGTACGCGATTCCGCCACATGTCGCATTTCCGTAAGTGGCGGACCGATAAGCCGCCGCGCGATTGCACGTATGAGCAACTGGAAGTAGTCCCGCCGCACGAACTGGCTACCATCTTCGCGGCTGGACGCTAGTGAAGACCGCGCGGTTGAAGACGCTTTGGATTTGGCCACAGATGGACACGGATGGACACGGATAAGAATAAGAGAAGACATTTTGCTTATCCGTGTGCATCTGTGTCCATCCGTGGCTGATTATGGTCTTCCTGTGGTTGTCCGAAAGCGAACGGCCGACCGACGATCTACCTTTGGTCGCGCGTCCCGCTGTGGACACTTCCTCGCGATCGCGGCTCAGCATCGGCCCGAAGGAAAAAACATTTGAGCCGCCGATAAACACAGATGAACGCCGATCAAGAAGAACCGTTTTTCATCGGCGTTCATCGGCGGCAAAAACAGGTCTTGCCTTAACGCGATAAGTTCAGGTCTTTCTGGCAGGCCGACGGGCGTGCGCTTGACGCCACTCGCGGGTCGGATCGTCATCGGGATCGGGAATGCCTTGCGGAGGCCGTTGGGATTCGGGCACGTGGCGCAGGTTGACTCGAATCCGAGTCCAGGTGGACGACCTGCCTCGCATGGAATCGACAAGCACGTCGTCCACGGCAAGGTGCGCGGCCGCCTCCGGGTGTGCAGCTTTCCACCGTTCCAGGCCGGCGAGCGCGGCCTCGCGGTCAGGCGAATTGGCCACGGTCACCAGAGGCATCTTGACTCTGGGCTTGGCAGCCGACCTGGCGCGGGAAGGCGCCACTCGCGGAGCTTCACCCTCCATGCGGCGGAAGTGGGGCGGCCACGGCGCGTCGGCCAGGCCGGACGCCTCGTCACGGTCGGCGAGTTCCAGCAGCTTGTCGAGTGAGCCGGGGGAGCCATTCATATCGGCGTGCGGATCGCCCAGGCTTTCGAAACGCTTCGGCACCGTGAAGATAGTGAAAGCGGCGGGGTCGCAATCGGGCACCTCACTCCAGGACAGCGGCGTGGAGACGCGGGCGTCGGGGAGCGGACGGACTGAGTAGGCGGAGCATGTGGTGCGATCTTTAGCGTTCTGGTTGTAATCGAGGAAAACGCCGTGGCGCTCCTCTTTCCACCATTTGGAACTGGCGATGGCGGGCGCGCGCCGTTCCACAGCACGGGAGAGGGCGACAGCCGCACGGCGCACCTCGGCGAAGGTCCATTTTGGTTCGATTCGCACGTTGATGTGCATGCCGCGGGAGCCGCTGGTCTTGGGCCAGCCGCGAAGGCCCATGTCGGAAAGTAGCGACTGGACCTCGAGCGACACGGAGCGCACGTCGGACCAGGGGACGCCGGGACCGGGATCGAGGTCGACGCGAAGCTCGTCGGGGTGATCGAGGTCGGCGGAGCGCACGGGATGCGGGTGCAGCTCGATGCATCCCAGGTTGACGATCCAGGCGAGGCCGGCGGTGTCATCCACGACGACCTCTTCGGCGGTGCGGCCCGAGGGGAACGAGAGCACGACGGTGCGCAGCCAGGCGGGTCGTTCTTTGGGGGCGCGCTTCTGATAGAAGGCCTCTCCCTCGGCGCCGTCGACGAAACGCTTGAGGACAATGGGACGGTCCTTGATGGGAGCGAGAGCTCCGGGTGCGACCGACAGGTAGTAGCGGACGAGATCGAGTTTCGAGACTTTCACCTGTTTGGAAAAATACAGCTTGTCGGGATGACTGATGCGGACCTCGCGCCCGTCCACCTGGAGAATCTGGGCCCCCTCTTCTTGCTTCACAAAAACAGACTACCAGAAGCTGTCAGCGATCAGCTTTCAGCGGTCAGCATGGCGGTGCCCTGATGCGTCTCCCAAGGGGATATGACCCGGCGAAATGGCGAAGCGAGCTGCGATTAGTGGTATCCCATGGTGGGATACAGAGCTTTGAGGGAGAGCGTGAGGATGGGGTCGAAGAGGGGATCGAACAGCTTCCAAGCAAGCAGCAGGCCGATCATGCTGTAGGCGCGAATCTGCTGTCCGAGCGCTTGAAAACGGCTGGCGGTGTCTTCCTGCAGGAGAAGTCCCACAGCTCCGAATCCATCGAGCGGAGGGAGGGGCAAGAGGTTGAAGAGCCCCAGGATCAGGTTGAGCGAAAACAGAATACTGAGAACGAAAGCGGCGCCACCGGCCGCGCCCGCCTTGGCGGGGTCCACCATGTGCGTAAAGTTGGCCGACTCCGGATGGTTGAACACGCCGATCCAGATTCCGATGTGGATGAGGAGGCCCGCCAGCAGAGTGAGGGATAGGTTCGCCGCGGGGCCGGCAAGCGACATCCAGGCCGCGCGGCGCGGATGGCGCTGTGCCCACAGCGGGTCGTAGGGCGCGCTCGCCCAGCCCATCATCCACCCACCCAGCGCGTACGAGAGGATCGGAAATACCACCATTCCGAACGGCTCGCGCCGGATATGAGGGATGGGGTCGAGGGATACCTGACCGCCATGGAACGCCGTCAGATCGCCGCCGAGTTTGGCTGCCAGGGCGTGCGCCGCCTCGTGACACGTCGTGGAGAACAGGAGGACAACATACCAGGCAAGGCCGAGAACCAGGAATTCAGCGTTCATGCGATGTGAGCGGGCTCGAAGATCGTATGGTAACGCCGTTTCGGCTGCCGCCGGAGGCGCCTTTCGCGCACCCTTGTTGTGCGATCTTTCACGCTACTGAACCCGCTAGCCCCAAATGGGGGTGGAACAAACCAGACAAACTCCGTGAAGTGGCTTACGATGAGCCGATGGCTACCCCCGCTCCCGTCTTATGCATCGAGAAGGAGCGGCTGATTCGAGCCTTTGCTCACGCGGCACTGGAATACAATCGCCTCACATCCATACGGGTGGCCGCCCTGCTCAAAGGTGATCAACCGCCGCCGCAAGGTGCTATTGCCGACGCAGAAACACGAAAGGAAAACGCCAAATACGCCGTTCTCGCCCACCAGGACGAGCACGGCTGCTGAAGACCCCACCCAACGAGTCTCGCCCCTTGTGAAGTAGAGTACTACATAGGTATACTGGGAGCATGGCGGACGGACTGCGACTGTCTCACACCTCGGCCATGATCCTCCAGGCGGTCGGCACCGGCCATCTTTATGGCTACACGGTGATCGCCGTGACCGGTCTTCCCAGCGGCACCGTCTACCCCGCTTTGCGGCGCCTCGAGACCGACGGATTGATCCGCTCGCACTGGGAGAAGCAGTCGGCGGCGGATGCAGCGCTGCGGCCTCCGCGGAAATACTACAAGCTCACTCGCCCGGGCGAAGCCGCGCTGGATGTCTCGCGGCAACGGTACCCGCTGCTGGCCAAGCTAGCGCCGAGCGAAGAACTGGAGGACGCATGAAAAGCGGATGGGTGCCCAACGTGATTCTGCGAGCCGCATCGCTGCTGGCGCCGCGCGAACATCGCGCCGAGTGGGTGCGGGAATGGCAGTCGGAGCTCTGGTACGTCCCACGGCGCGGGTCGACGCGCTTCTGCCTGGGCGCGTTCCGGGACGCGCTCTGGATACGGCGCGAACGGCCGCGGGCGGCGGAGAGAAGCGGCATGTATCTCGAGTCCCCGCTCCATTGCCTGACATTCCTGTCGGTACTGGCGTCAGCCGGCCTGGCGATGGCCGCATGGCTGCCGGCTCCGCGATTGGCGGGGATGCCCGCACACTTTCGACTTCGCGATTTGCCGGCAGCTTGCATGGCCATGGCCTTGTTGTCGGGTTTGATGCTACCGGCCCTCAGGATGGTGATGGGCCCCCATCACCATGCCATGCCGAGGCCAGGCAAACTGCGCCGCGGAGTCTTCCTGGCACTGAAACTCGCGCTGGTGCATCCGATTATTCTCTGCGGATTTCTGATTCAAAACCGGCTCGCTCCGGTGGCGCCGATAACCAACCTCATCGTCACCGGCGCGTGGATATGGGCTCTCCGCTGGATCCTGCTGGATCAACGCCAGCGCTGTCCGGTGTGCCTTCGTCTGCTGACCGACTCAGTGCGCATCGGCACGGCGTCGCAGACCCTGTTCGAATGGTACGGCGCTGAATCGGTCTGCTCGCGGGGACACGGGCTGCTGCATAGCGCGGAGAGCTCCGCGAGTTATTCCAGCGAGCCCCAGTGGCTGCGGCTGGACCCTTCGTGGGACAGCCTGTTCGTGGAGTCGGCTAAGGAGCGGCGGTGAGCTTGCAATTCCGGGTCCTCTATCGACAGTTCCTTTTCCGTTTGATGGACGTGGAGATGTTGTCGGCCTCGGCGCGCGGAGACGCCAGCGAATTGCTGGGACAGTTCGGCGCGCTGCTGATTTTCGGAAGCGTGGTGAGCTCGCTTGCGGCGGTCACGGTCGGGCAGAGTGTCCGGCATATAGCGATGGCCGGCCCGATATGGGCGGTAGAGCGATTCCTGATCGCGCTCAACATGCTGGTGGTGGCGGTGTTTGCCCTGCTGAGTTGGGACTCCTCGTTTCCCGATCGCCGCGATGTGCTGCTGCTGGCGCCCCTGCCGATTCGCGGACGCATGCTGTTCGCCGCGAAAATTGCGGCCGCGGCGTCGGCGCTGGGGCTCGTGATGGCGGCCTGGAACAGTTTGGCGGCGTTTGCCTGGCCCCTGGTAATGGCCCCCGCGGAGTCGGGTGCCGTGGCGACAATAAGGTTCGTGGCAGCTTTTTGGGTCGCGCTGGCGGCATCGGGCGCATTCACCTACTGCGTGGTTTTGGGTGTGCAGGGAGTGGCGGCGCAATTGCCGCGAAGGTGGTACCTGCGCGCTTCGTCAGTCCTGCAGATTGCGGCATTCGTCCTGATCCTCGGCGTTTTTTGCTTCGAACCGTCGCTGTCATCTCCCCAAGCTCTGGCGGCACCGGAAAATCAGCGAGCGCTGGCGTGGCTGCCGTCGTACTGGTTTCTGGGGCTGCTCAGCGAATTGAGTGGGGCACTCCCGGTCGCGGGGCACGCTGTGATGCCGCTGCTAGCATATCGTGCCGTGGCAGGTCTGGCGATCGCGATGGTGGCGTCGGGCGGAGCATTCCTGCTCTCTTATTTCCGGACGCTGCGGAAAATCGTGGAAGAGCCGGACGTGGCGCCGGGCTCGCGCGGTGGGATGTGGCTGCCGCCCTTCGGCAGCGCGCCGCAGACCGCCCTGGCACAGTTCGTAATTCGCACCATGCTGCGCAGCCGCCAGCATCGGGCGATGGTGGCATTCTATCTGGGCGGCGGGCTGGCGCTGGTAGCGGTGTATCTGGAAGGCACGCGTCAAGCGATGCATCTCACCTGGGCGGATACGCTCGGTACCGTAAGCGTCCCCATGCTGGTGGCGTGCGTGCTCATGTTGTGCGCCGCCTGGTTGGGGACCCGAACGGTATTTTCGCTGCCACTCGACATCCGCGCCAACTGGCTCTTTCACATCACGCCTACGCGCGGGGGCGCGGGCTTACTGCCGGCAGTCCGGCGCTCTCTGCTGGCGCTCTCGGTGTTTCCGGTCTTGACGGCGTCGGCGGCACTGCTGCTCTGGTTCTGGCCCTGGACTCCGGCAGCCGAGCACTTGCTGCTGCTCTGGATACTTGGCAGCGTGCTGGTGGATATCTCGCTCTTGAACTTTCGGAAGATACCGTTCACGTGTTCTTACTTACCGGGAAAATCGAAGGCGCACCTGGTGTTCTGGTTCGGCGTCATCCCTGTGGTGATCGCCATCCACCAGGCGGCGGGACTGGAACGGGACGCCATGAGGAATCCGTTGACCTATTGGTCTTTGGTTGCGGGTCTGGGCGCGGCGGCTGTGGTGGCCCGCTGGGCGAGCGATTCGCGCGCGAGGCGGGATGGTCCGGCAATTCAGTTCGAGGAATCGGCATCAGACGAAGTGATCGGGCTCGGGCTGAATAGATAGCCTCTTCCCGGCCCCGATTGACCCGGCCATGAACTCGTCTTCCTCACCTATTTCACCACTTTACGTCTAACCGTATTCGTTCGCCGATGCACTGTTCCTGTTCGACAACGCGGGAAAGAAAAACGGCGAAAGTCGTTTACGGAGCTCCACCTGATTTGCATCAGCATATGGGTAAGATGCTTCCAGATCTAATGAGGTGAAACAGACGATGAGTATTCGCGGAAACTCAACTCGCCGCTCATTTCTTCGGACCGCCGCCGCAATGGGCGCCGTGGCAGCTTGGGGGCGCGCGGCGGAACGCCCGCCGGCAAAGTGGAAAGAACGCCGGGAACTCTTTCCGGAGGGCGTCGCATCAGGTGATCCGGATCATCACAGCGCAATTCTATGGACCCGCGTTACTGCTCCCGCTGTCGACAAGTTGTACGTCGAGGTCGCGGAGGATGAGCGCTTCACGAAGATCGTCAGCAATGCCGCTACCCCTGTCTCGGCGGCCGCCGACTGGACCACTCGCGTTCTGGTAGGTGGGCTGAAGCCGGCGCACGTCTACTGGTTTCGGTTCATGACGAAGGATGGCTCAGGAAGCCGGGTCGGCCGCACCATCACGGCGCCCGATCCCAACGATTCACGCCCCGTGCGGTTTGTGTTCGTCAGTTGCCAAAACGCGAATCAGGGCGCGCAGAATGCATATCGACGGATGATCTATGAAGACCTGCGCGCGCCAGAGAACGAACAGCTCGGATTCGTGCTGCACCTTGGCGATTTCATCTATGAGATCGTCTGGTATCCCGAAGACCGCAAGACGATGTACGACCGCCGCATCCGCGACGTCGTCCGCTATGCACACGGTGAGAAAATTGACGACTTTCACATCCCCACGACGCTGGACGATTATCGCGCCGTGTATAAAGCATACCTTCACGACCCGGATCTGCAAGACGCACGGGCGCGCTGGCCCTTCGTGCCGATGTGGGATAACCACGAGTTCAGTTGGCAGGGCTTTCAAGGGATGCAGCGGTTCTCGGGAAAAGTACGGCCAGCGCAGACCAAGAAGGTTGCCGCGAACCAGGCGTTCTTCGAGTATCAGCCGGCGAGAATGGCGCGTCCCTCGGGGAAATCGCTGGAGATGTTCGATCCGCCGGCCGTGAAGGACACGCCGGTCACGAAATACGACGAGCACGGACTGGGACAGGAACCGAACAATCTGACTGCGATTAACAGCCTTCGAGGATATCGCACGCTGCGCTGGGGCAAGCATGTCGATCTGATCATCACCGATCAGCGCAGCTACGCGTCGGAGTACCGTGGCGCTTTGCCCCAGTCCGACCCGCTAGACATCCCGGAGTTTCCTGAGCTCTATCCGGAAGAGGATTTGTACGCCTTGGATGCGGGGCAGCCGATCGCCGACTTCAAGGATGCGGCCCCGCCGTGGACGATTCTGGGCGCGACGCAAAAGGCCTGGTTCCTCGACCAACTCCGCGCATCCAAGGCGACCTGGAAGATTTGGGGAAATACCATCGCGACGATTGCGATGCGGGCGGATCCGCAGAATCTGCCGGAAGGAATCACCAAGAAATGGCGCGGCGCCGGATTCGCCGGGTTTGGCGGCGACGACTTCGGGAATGCGTACT
>Ga0265314_10003576_pt1 | contig 14965 bp, 11 predicted proteins | sample 4126metaG_FD_203106 | JGI IMG/M metagenome (GOLD analysis project Ga0265314, IMG submission 203106) | Rhizosphere microbial communities from Carex aquatilis grown in University of Washington, Seatle, WA, United States - 4-1-26 metaG | ecosystem: Host-associated > Plants > Roots > Rhizosphere >... | reverse complement strand
CGTGGGTTATGACAGCTTTCAGGCCGGAACGACCGTTCTGATCAAGGTGCGGGAACTTGACCGTGTCAAAGCCGCGGTGACGCTGTCGCTGACCTTTTCCACGCTGGAAGGATACACGGCCGACGGTGTGGCCCCGATCATCGATCCCACGGGCCTGGAATGCACGGTCAACGTGGTCGCCGGCGGCGTGTACCTGGCGGGCGTGTTTGATCAGGTCTCCGCCACGAGCTCGCTTTCGGGGCCACTCTCGCTGGGCGCAAAGAAGGTGAAGGAAACCCATCGTTTCGAGGTCTGGATGCGGACCTATCGCATTGGGCCTGTGTCTCTGAGCGACCCCGAAGCGCCCTTATCCAAGAGCGCCCAAGGCGTTCCTCAACACTTGCGTTGATGTATCCGGGATTGTAAAAACGGCGTTGCTAACCAGTGTCCTTCTCCCATGAGCTTCGGTTTCGCCTCCCTGGCATGCCGGGGCTCAGTTTATTTAAGAGGGGATGGATGCTTTGTCAGCGATATTCGACGAATGCAAAGCTTGCCGTCCCGTCGGCCCATGGCAAAGCCGGTGGTCTTTTCAGGGGCGTCCATGCACAGATGTTGAGCATTCCCGCAGAGGCTTGTCGGTTCGGCGGGAGCAGGCATTGGCGAGGTGCTCTGGCCCGGCTTGTCTGCGACTTGGCGTGCTCCGGATATCTCGCGATGCTGCGTGTGGGCTGCTGCCGATGTGAGAGGCGCCCATGGGAATTTGGGCAGGGAGGTCGGCTTCCTGCTGGTGCATGCGGCGCAAGCGTCTTCAGGGAATGCATCAAACAGGTTCAAATGGAAAAAGGAACCCTGGTTGGGATTCCCGCTTTTGACGCTTAGCCGCCGCATCCGATGCACACTGGAAGCTGGACATCCTCCACCGACAGATACCCTTTGGGCGACACTGCCCACCGGCATGGACAGCCCACCTTCGCATCCAGCGCGACAATGTACACCACCGCATCGCATTTGCAGGCATGTTGCCGGGCAACCTCGATCACCTCGCCAAAATCATCGCTTCCGCCGGACATCGAAAGCTCGTACGCGGGAATGTGCAACCGATAGCTGTGCATAAGGACGCTCCTGAAAAGACAGGAGTTGGCGTCCATGGGCGCACAGACGGGAAGGTCAAGTTTGGCAGCTCGCGAATATCGCCAGGCTGCAAAAAAAACGCGCGCGGCGAAACTGGTTTCCTCTCTGACACAATTCCGAGATAGATGGTCGAGCCGGCTGCAAAGTGCGGTCGGGAGTTTTTGGCCCGGTACAAGGAGGTACCAATGAAACGTCACCCGACAAATCGTGCACGGAACCATGGTGGGCTTCAGCGTCCCTGGAAGATCGTCTCCTATCGCGCGACGCCCGATGGTCGGCAGTTGCACCTTCGGCTGCGACCTCATCGAAATCGGCATGGAAGACGATGACGCGAGGCGGGGAGGGACCCCGTGACCGAGGGGAGGGGTCCCCGCCTCGCGGCAGCGCTGGGGGGATCGAATAACATCCCCCCTTCTAATCGCCTCACGGGGAAAAGCCGTGCGACACGTTGCACACGTCGCACAGGGTTTTTGTCTTGAGCCGTGACTCCGTGACACAGTAAAGCAGGACCGTGATGAAAACAGCGGCCTGCCAAACTCTTTCGAAACACAACTCTGAAGCGCGCACGGCGTTTCGCCTCAGCGTCACTGACGCGGCTCGGGAGAACCCTGCGCAGGATGCGGAATTCCTTCGAAAACTTCTGGCGCGCTGGATCGCGCGCCGGATCAGCCGTGCGCACGGAACCACATGCAGCGGCACCCAAAGAAAGTGCGAACGCGAGAGCAATTGCAAATCCCCGAGAGGCCAATGACTTACAGCGTGTGTCACAAGATCGCCTGTAACTATTTGTTGACAAGCCGTTTGTACGGTTTATGTTTGGTAGTCATCAAACCTCGCCCGGAGGCGGGAAAAAGTTTTCGTGCCAAGGGAGCAGCGCCGTTGAGCGGCCCGGGAAGTGCCGGGTCCGGGGATGCTGCGCGCATCGGAAGGAATTTTTGAGAAGGGTCACCATGGACAAACTTTCTGAACATCTTCACATCCGGTTGACCTCTGATGAGCGGGAGCGCCTGGAATTGCTTATGCAAACTGTGGGCGCTGACCGGTCGTCGATCACACGGCTGGGCGACGTATTGACCACGACCGACCGCAACGGCACGGTCCAAACTTACGGTTACGACGCCTTGGGCCGGCAAATCAGCGATTCGGCCAGCACAAAGCCCGCGCCTTCGATCATTGTCCCAACGACCATCTGGACGAGCTGGACGTACACCGGAAGCGCAGGCTCAACAACCGATCCCACCACCGAAAGCACCATTGGCTATCTCGAAAGTGGCAGCAGTGCTTCTGCTTCCATGTCGCAGACCTTCAGCTCCAGCAGCGGCACGTACGCCATTTCCTTCGATGCTGCCCTGCGCTCAGGCGACGCCCAGGGGATCGACGTAAACGTGGACGGCACCGACCTTGGCACCTTTACGATTGGGTACAACCAAGGTTCCATCGACTACCACAACGTCTTTACCGATTTTGGCACCATCGATATGACCAGTTTCATGACCGGGACAATTTCCTTGAGCGGTGGCAGTCACACCGTGACGCTGACCGCGACGGCGACCTCGGGGGACAACATCGCCTATGTCAATAACGTGGTCCTCACGGCGCCTACGGAATCGGAGATCACCGCCACCGGAGATCCGGATATCGAGGGGGATGCGGGCTTCGGCGATTACGGCATTTATCTGGTCGAAAACTTCTCCTCCGGCGTCACCTATCTATCAATGCCGATTCATCTGGATGCCGGCACCTATCAGATTGGCGATTTCACCGCAAAAGAATTCTCTGATGGAGAGCATCAGGGCGGGGTTATTACGCTCAATGGCACGATCATTGGGACCGTGCAGCCTGGGAATTCAACACCGGAAAACGGTTCCACCGACACCTTTACGGTGTCGGAATCGGGCGATTACACGCTCTCGTTCATGCCCCTGGAGTACGGCGGAGACTCCGGTGAAGGCGTGTGGCTGGGCGGCAGTTTTGACTTGTATTCGCCGGCCTCAGACTTTGCTTCCTTCACGAATCCTGCAAGTGTGAGCGGCACAATCTCGCTGGGCACGATCATCGCGAGTCAGAGCATCAAGACGACCTATAACAGCCAGGGGCTCGTTGATACGGTGACCAGCTATGATGCGGCGGCGGGCAGCGGCAACATCGTCAATCAGGTCAAGAACACCTACAACGGCTTTGGGCAGCTCACTAAACAGTACCAGCAGCATGGCGGGGCGGTGAGCACGTCCAGCACACTCGCGACGACCTATGCGTATAACACGAGCAATGCTTCGGAGAATGGGAGCAGGCTGGTCAGCTTGACCTACCCTGGCGGGAGCGAGATTGATTACAATTACGGCGGTACGGCAAGCCTGAATTCCGCGATCAGTCGGCTGGATTCCATGACTCAGGGGACGGCGACCTTGGAAAGCTACCAATACATGGGCTTCTCCACCGTGGTGGAGAAGGATCATCCGCAGGATGGGGTGAATCTCACCTACATGGGCACCTCCAACGGCGATGCCGGGGATACGGTGGTCGGCCTCGATCGCTTTGGCCGTGTCATCGGACAATACTGGGTAAGTGGGACCACCAATGCCTCCGCCGTGCTTGACGGCTACACCTACACATACGACCAAGACGACAACGTTACAAGTAAAATCAACCTGACCCACTCCTCGTTCAGCGAAAATTACACTTATGATGGCCTCTCGCGTCTGACTGCTGTTTCACGTGGCACTGACAGCAGTTACCAGTCGTTTGCCATGAACAGCCTGGGGGATTTTGACAGCATCACGACCGATGGCTCGACACAAACTCGTTCGACCAATGACCAGAATCAGATCATCAATATCGGTGGGAACTCCATAAGCTATGACTCCAATGGCAACATGACTACCGATGACCAGGGCAATACGCTTATTTATGATGCTTGGAACAGACTCGTGGCCGTGTATAACTCAAGCGGCCTTTTGTTGAAGGGCTACGCCTACGATGGTTACGGAAGAATGACCTCCGAGACCAATGTCACCACCACCACAGACCTGTATTACTCAGGCACGCAGGAAATCGAAGAACGAACTGGCGTCACCGATTACACTGGCACGAGTCTCTCAAGCAATGGAACGACCGCCGTTACGAACGTCTATAGTCCTGATTATATCAATGACATTTTGCTGAGGGATTCAAACAGTACGCGAGTGTATTTCACCAATGACGCCAACTTTAATGTAACTGGTGTCGTGTCAGCCAACGGTACCGAAAGCGCAATGCTCCAGCGAATGGTATACGACGCTTACGGCACCGTGAAGTTCTATAACGGAGGCTGGACACTTCTAAGTGGAGATACGTTGAACTTGCGAAATCTCTTTCAGGGAATGAGATTCGACGCTGCGATCGGTTGGTATTTCACAGGTAATTCAAACTTTGGCAGGTGGTACAACCCGAGAATGATGGTCTGGAATAGGCCAGATGCTGGTTACATCGATGGAATGTCGCTCTATCAGTTCGTAAAGGCAAATCCTGTTAGGTTTACTGATCCGTCTGGTCTCACATACTGTCCGCCACCGCCTGCGCAAACAACCGTGGGCGACTACTACAAACCGTACGTTGTGGAGATCCCGCCGCTTAATGGCAAGCGCCGTTACGTTTGGGGGATTATGCATCAATATTACCAGCAAGCACCGCAAACTCGCCCAGGACAGACACCAGCAAAAGTCATTGTTACACAAATTATAACAGCTAAATATGTTGTCTTAGGGGACTGCGGGCTAGCCCCAGGCGTTCGGTCGGATGCTGAGGAGCTGATGCGGTGGGCTAAAGAAGAGGTTGCGGCCTATAAAGATCAGCAGGCCCTAAATGCGAATGTTGCCGTAATTGGAGGGGCGATTGCCGCGCTGGCTATCGTTGGCGTGGGTGTGGCGGCGGTCGGGGCCGGAATACTCGTGTACCCCACATTGGTGGAAGCGGCAACGGCGTTAGTCCAAGCGGGCACGGCCACGGCTGTTGCAGCCGCCACGTTAGAAGAAGAAGATGACGGAGCTGCGTTACAGGAAGCAGAGGCAGAGTTCCAAGAAATTGAAAATGAGATCCAAGAGGCGCTCGCCTGTTTTAGGCCCGGGACCCCAGTTTTACGGGGAAATGGATTCACTCCCATCGAGACGCTTTCACTAGGGCAACGTGTTAGGACTGGTCCTAACGACACAATAAGGACCGCGATTAAGCAGGAAGATTATTGCGTGCTCGATTTGGCATTCGCGAAAAATGGACAGGATTTCCGCATGAAGTTCCTGAGACCGTCGAAACTGTTTGAAGGGTTGGGCATTGGAGATTTTGTCGATTTGAAAGTCTTGGAGCTTGAAGTCCGCGGTAAAGCCCGAGTATTGGGTATTGGCCCATGTCCTCCGATTGAAAAAGAAGTCGGCCGAGTAATCACCGGTGCTTTCTCCAGTCAGAGCATCGATGTTAGGCTGCTCAGGCTAGTGGGTTTGGAAACACCTATTGAGGTGACCGGCAACCACCCAGTATTCAGCGAAGACCGCAAACAGTTTGTTGCCGTCAGCACGTTGGCCCGAGGTGAGCGCCTGCGCACGTTTGACGGCGTGGCCGTGGTAGAGTCGATGAACCGGCTCGACGGCAACTGGGATATCTATAATTTGGAGGTTGAAGGGGCGCATCAGTATTATATAAGTGAGCAGCGCGTTCTCGCACATAATGCAAACGGGGTCACCGGTGGTGAGGGAACCCCGTTTTTTGAAAGCGAGGAACAAGCAACTCAAATGTGGAATATGGTTCGGCAACAGTTTCAAGCCTTCAAGGACGCTGGCATGACAGACACAGCGAACCAGGCCATGAGCGCTCGTGTGGAGATCGAACAAGAGATGGAGAATCAATTCCCAGGATTACTGGACCAATTGCTGCAGCAGAATGGGATGTGAGGTTAAGGATTATTTTTATGAAACGAGCGACGGACGAAATTGATAGCTATCTTAGAACAACGGTTGGTGATATCGGAAGTGTGTTGACAGAAAGTTATAGCAAAGCATTTTCCTATCTGTCTCATTCTAAGCCCGAAATTCGAAGTGCTGCCATACTGGCATGCCAAATTAAGTGGTCGAAGGAGATCAGCCGCGAATTCGTCGAAGAATGCTTGCGAATGGCTACTCTGGATTTGGACAACGCTGTCCGCGTGGCGGCGGCCACGGCTTTGGGCGAGTGCAAGAAGAATAGCCGCGATCCGGAAATGTCTCGCGGCCTCGCGGCGATTGCAAGCGATCTGAACCAATCGTTATGGCTGAGATACACAGCATTTATAGCTCTTCGAAAAGTGCGCGGTGCCTTTGGAATGAACGATATAAGGCGACAGCTGTTAGCGTTCGACAAAATACTTCGTGAGTCGGGCCACAATTCAGATAGGGAGAAGCGAATCGGTGCCGAATGCTCCCACTTCAAAACCTCTGTGGATACGCCATGGGACGATGTCGAGGCCGCAATTGACGAGCAGTTCGTAAGACAATTCCTGTAATTTGTGAATGAGGAGCTTGAAAACGCGATCGGCGAGCGCTCGGCTGATTCCGCCCGGGAACATCGGTATTAGGGGCAAACGGGCTCTTTTTCATCGAGATCGCGTCGCTTAGGAAGCGAGCGAACACAAGAAGCTTGGCTGCGCGGTGTGGTTGTTGGACTCATGACGATCTAAAAATATAATAATTCAATTACACTGGAGATGAATGATGCACGATTGGCGGTATCATTGACGCTGATATGTGGGACTTCATAGATGCAGAATTCGGCGACGATAACGACCATTTCTTCCGCAGGGAGCGGTCCGTTTGTGCTTGAATCGTTGGAACGGCGCGTGCTGTTGGATGCGGGCATTCAGGTCTCGGGCCGAAGCCAGGGTATTTCGAACGGTGAGCTTGCCCCGGATACCAGAGATCTCACTGACTTTCGCAGCGCGAGTACCATGGTAAGTAAGAATATTGGCGTGACGGGACATGTGTTTAATATAATGGATACTGGCGATTCACCACTCCAGCTGGGCGACGTGATCGTTTCAGGCGCGAACAAAGGCGACTTCACTCTCACCACCCAGCCTTCCACCATCATCCTGCCGGGTGGCTCTTCCGCTTTCACTCTTAGCTTCAAACCTCGCGGTACAGGCGTTCGCACTGCAATGGTCACTATCCATTCCAACGATCCCAGTACGCCAGATTTTACCTTTGCCGTCCAAGGCACCGGTGTCAAACCCACGAACCTCGGCCAGAACCTTTTGAGTGCCACCACCCGGACCGGCAGCGGCAATAGCGCGGTCCTAGGCAGCCAGGTAACGGTTAACTACACCGAATGGTTGCCCAATGGCCTGGTCGTGGATTCGTCGGTGCCCGATCCCCAGGTTCCCAGCCCTCATGCCTCCATGCAAATCATCATCGACGCCCACAAGGTGATTGCCGGCTGGGAACAGGGCCTCGTCGGCATCCAGCCCGGCGAGACACGGATCCTCTTTATCCCCGCAGCCTTGGCTTATGGGGAAACCGGCAATTCCAGCGGCCTTGTAACCGTTCCTCCAAATTCACCCCTCATCCTCTCGGTTACCGCTGTCACAGTCTCCGCTGCCCCGACGCTGGAAGTCACAGGCAATAATGATGGTAGTGATGTTCCCATCATTGAAGGCTCCGAAATCCCCACCTCTGCCAATGGCACCTTTCAAGCGACTGACACCGGCTTTGTCGATCCCTTGATGTACACCTTCAAACTGGTCAATGTCGGCGGCGGAGCTTTGGTATCTTTCCATACCAGCCTCTCGGGCAAGCAAGTCAGCAGTTTCTCCGTCAGCCAGCCGGTGGTGGATTCGGGCGGCGGCTTTGCGAGCTTTCAGGTGACCTACACGCCGCAGACTCAAGGCACCCAGACGGCTGTCGTTCACGTGGCCACCAATGACCCGATTCATCCGGATTACACGTTTACCGTGGGGGCAGAATTCACCCCCTATGTGGACCTTTCCATCGAATCGGGAACTGTGAATTTTGGCAAAGCCCACAGCATTATTTCTGGCAGCCTAGCCACCTACAAATTCCCCATCGTCGTCACCAACCAGGGCAACATTGCCGTGCCGGTGGCCACACCTCCTATGGACCTCAAGGTGCTGCTGGTAAATACCTCTGATTTCTCTATGCTTCCCATCGAATCAGAAACCACCACTGCTCTTCGCCTGCTCAAACCCGGCCAGAGCCGGACGCTAACGCTGTCTGTGCCGGTTCCTATCGGAATCCCCAGCGGAAATTACTACGTCGGGGCGGCGGTTAACCTCAGCGGCGTATTGAGCGAGACGGCCACCTCCAACAACGTGTTCTTCGGCAGCCAGATTGTCAGTGTCACCCAAGGAGAGTATGCCTTCAGTGGTACCATCAGCGGTACGACGTTCCCGGCAACGATCGCGGCCAATGATCCCTTGAATGGAAGCCTTGCGTTTGGGCTCCTGAACACCGGCAATCTGACCTTACCAGCAGGGACAAAATTCACCGTGCAGCTCATCGCCATCAGCACGCAGGATGCGTCCCAGACGACCATCGGACCTGCGAGCACCCTGACCCTTGGAGGCCTTTTCTCGATTCATCCCAAAGCAATCTTCCTAAAAGGCAGCCTCCTGGCCAGCCTTCCTGCCGGAGACTATGACCTCGGAGTTAAGCTTACCCCGCTGATCGTACTTGATGGCCTGGGCCCTGTACTCTTGGAGACCACCGCCGACCATGAGATGATTTCCCTGACGGTCTCATAGCCTGCAGCTGAAAATCCTCACAGGAAAGCCCGCGGATGGCCAAGATTCTTCTGGCGTGGGAGTTTGGTTCGGGGATGGGGCACTTGATGACCCTGTGCTCCCTTGGGGCAGCATTGGCCAAGCGCGGCCATCAGGTCACGGCAGTCGTCAGAAATCTCCCCAGGGCCAATGAACTGTTCGCTCACACCGGGATCTCGTGCATGGCCGCGCCCATGCGGCCTTACCCCGAGCTCTTGCCGTTTCCCACCATCCACAGCATGGCTCATGTTCTGGGCAACGTCGGCTTCGCCAATGGCCAGCACCTTTATGAGCAACTGTCGGCTTGGACCGCGCTAATCGAGAGAATTCAGCCAGATTTGGTCATAGCGGATTACGCGCCAACTGCACTTTTGGCACTTCGAGGAAAACCGATCCGAAAGGTCAACGTGGGCGTAGGATTCTCTTGCCCGCCTGACACTTCTCCCATGCCTTACTGGGGGACGCAATTGAATGGTGCTGGCTTGGGAGAACAGATAAGGGCCGATGAGGCAAAGATGCTCGCGTGCATCAATCAGGTCTTGGAGAACCTAAAGCGCCCCGCACTAGAGCGAGTGAGCCAAATCTTTAATGATGTGGATGAGGTATTTCTGGCCACGTATCCAGAATTCGACCACTACGGTCCCAGGCAGACGGTGCGCTATTGGGGCCACTGGAACCTGGGAACGGGCGCTCGACCCGATTGGCCAAAGGTTCAGGGAGCCAAGGTCTTTGCGTATGTGAAACCATTTCCCGGCCTGGAGCTGCTGCTGAGGATTCTCGCAGAAGCCAAGCTGCCTACGATCATGCTCGCGAGCGATATTCCCTTACCCTTGCAGCAACGATATGCCTCTCCCATATTGCGTTTTGAATCCGATCTCTTGGATATGCGCCGCGTTGCTGCCGAATGTGATCTGGCGATACTCAACGCTGGCCATGGCACGACCCTGACCATGCTTATGGCCGCCAAGCCGTGCCTGCTGATCCCGCTGTTTATCGAACAGGTGATCACCGCCAAAAAAGCTGAAGGGTTCGGCGCAGCCAGGTTGGTTTCAAAGACTGGCAACGGTTTGCTGGAAGCATTGCGGGACCTGCTGGAGTTGCCCAAGTACCCCACCAATGCGCGAATATTCGCTTCGCGGTGCGCAGGTTTCCCAATAGATCGTCAGGTCATCGAGGTGGTCAACCATTTGGAGAAACTCGCTATCATGGATAATTGAAAGATCGCTTCGAGCATGGATCCTTAACTGCGCGAAGCTGATTTTTCCTTTTATTTTTTCCATTTGCGGGGTGCTTTCCGGTGGTATACGGGACCCGAACAAGCTGGGCGATTTTAGTTGGATTTTCATTGCTGGTTAAATCGTCAAGTCGTTAAATGGGCAGCGATTCTCACGCCGCCTTCGATGCCGCCCTTTGGCATCGCAAGCCACTTTACCGCTTGACCCGTTGACCATTTAGCCGTCCTCCCCCCTCAGATTCCGATAAGAATCCATCCACCCGCCCTTTCCGGGCGCTTCGCTCTAAAGCCATAGCATGCCTTCGCCGAATCTCTATAATCTCAGCCTCCGTAATTTACATTGGGGATTTTTGCATGGCTTCTACTTTCCTCCAACGCATCGCCGACCGCTCGGCGATCGTCGGTGTTCTCGGTCTGGGTTATGTCGGCCTGCCGCTGGTGCGGGCGTTCTCCGATGGCGGCCTGCGCTGCGTCGGCTTTGATGTCGACCCGGAAAAAATCAGAAAACTCAAGGCCGGCCAAAGCTACATCAAGCACATCCCCTCGCGCCTGATCCAGGAATTGAACAAGCAAAAACGCTTTGATCCGACGACGGATTTTTCGCGACTCAAGGAATGCGATGTCCTGATCATCTGCGTTCCCACGCCGCTGACCAAAAACCGCGACCCGGACATGACTTACGTCATCAAAACCGCCGAGGCCATCGCCCAGCACCTGCGGAAGGGGCAGCTGGTCGTGCTTGAATCGACGACTTATCCCGGCACGACCAAAGAGGTGGTGCTCCCGGAGCTCGAAAAAAGCGGCCTGAAGGTCGGCCGTGATTTTCTGCTGGCCTATTCGCCGGAGCGCGAAGATCCCGGCCGCACCGATTTTGACACGGTGACCATCCCCAAAGTCGTCGGCGGCTTCGATCCGCCGAGCCTCGAGGCCGCATCCGCCGTCTATGCCTGCGCGGTGAAGAAAGTCGTCCCCGTTGAGTCCTGCGAAATCGCCGAGGCCTCCAAAATCCTCGAGAACTGCTACCGCTGCATCAACATCGCCTTCATCAATGAGCTCAAGATGATTTTCGATAAGATGGGCATCGATGTGTGGAAGGTGATTGAGGCGGCCAAGACCAAGCCCTTCGGCTTCCAGGCGTTTTATCCCGGCCCGGGTCTCGGCGGGCACTGCATTCCGATCGACCCATTCTATCTTTCCTGGAAAGCCAAGCGCTACGACGTCACGGCCCGCTTTATCGAGCTCGCCGGCGAATTAAACGTCATGATGCCGTATTACGTGATCGGCCGCGTCGCTGAGGCGCTCAACGAAAAAGGCAAGGCGATCAAGGGGGCGAAGATCCTCGTCCTCGGCCTGGCCTACAAAAAAGATGTCGATGACCTGCGCGAGTCGCCGTCGATCATCCTGATCGAGCAGCTCCAGCACCGCGGGGCGAAGGTGGACTACAACGATCCCTTCATCCCGACCACGCATAAGCAGCGCGAGCACGATCTGAAGATGAAGAGCGTCCCGCTCACCCCCGCGACCCTTAAGAAATACGACATCGTGCTGATCTCCACCGACCACACGCAGTACGACTACGACATGGTCGTGAAGCATGCCAAAGTGGTGGTCGATTCGCGCAACGCCACAAAGGGTGTAAAATCCGGCCGCGACAAAATCTGGAAGGCGTGAAAACGCCGCTAACGGAGCCACCCATGCCCAAGTTCATCGTCGATTCCATCAAGGACGGCATCATCACCCTTCGCGTGCCGGGATCGAATTATGCCAACTCCTTTGCCATCCACGGCGAAGTCCCCGCAACGCTCACGCCCGGCGCCCGTGTCCGTGGCACCATCCTCGCCCCCGCCTGGAAAATCGACGACGTCGAACTCGGCGGGAATTACGTGGAGCCGCTCTTCGGCCGCCCCCGCCGCATGCAGGGCACGATCCTCTCGGTGAACACTGCGACCAACGAACTCACCGTGCAGGTCGGCTACGAAGCCACCGTGATTCTTCCCGCCGGTGCGAAGGCCAGCGACTACAAGGTCGGCCAGCGCGTCGGCTGGGACAACATCGAAATCCCCACATTCGAATTGCAATCTGCGCCACAGCCCACCAACGTCTGATAGATTCCGAGACGCGACCGTCAGGGAGCGTTGCATCGCCGGCGAATAAACGCTCCCTTACGGTCGCGTCTCTGAATCCTGCCCGGCTCGGATATTTCACTCTGAAATCGGCGGCGCCTGCCCGGTCCAGCGCGGGGAGAGCGCATGCGGCACGTCCAGCAAATCCAGCACCCGCGCCGCCACCGTGTTCACCACCTCATCCACCGTCTGCGGCAAATGATAAAATCCCGGATTCGCCGGACACACAATCGCCCCCGCCTGCGTCACCTCCAGCATATTCTTGATCTCAATCAACCCCAGCGGCATCTCCCGATGCACAATCACCAATCGCCGCCGCTCCTTCAGACACACCTGCGCCGCCCGCGAAATCAGATTGTCCCCGAGCCCGTGCGCCAATTCCGCGAGCTTGTTGTTCGAGCACGGAATCACGACCATGCCGTCGGTTTTAAAAGACCCCGAGGCAATCGCCGCCCCGGTATCCCGATACGGCAGCACCGTGATCCGATGATCCGCCCGCCCCGCGAGCGCCGCCAGATCCAGCGCTCCGCCCGCCTCCATCCCCAACTCCTCATGCAGCAGCCTCCGCCCGATCGTGGACACGACGAGAAAAATTTCCACCTCCGCCGCCGCCAACCCCTCGATCACACGCTTCGCATAAAGCGCCCCTGATGCCCCGGTGATCGCAACGATAATCCGCTTGGATGCCATCGAGTCACTCCGAAAACCCGCGAGCTTCACGTCCGTCCATAATCATCCCCCACCGCCAGGCGCAGGAGAAAACTCGCGAGAAACGCCACGCCTGCAATCGCAAAGAGCCAGCCCATCTTCTGCCCCCAAAACACAAACGACCACACCGACGTAGCCAGCAGCAGCACGATCAGGGCAATCTGCAACCAATTCGGCGTCCGCATTATTCCAGTTCCTCTTCCGCCACGAAGTGCCGCTCCACCAGGGCGTGCACATTGTACCAATCGTAGATCTGCGGATGGTTCAGAAAATCCTCGCCATACTGCCCGCGAAGTTCATCGGAAAAATCCTTCTGCCGGCAGTCGCGCAGATGATCCAATAGCGACATGCTCGCGAAAAACCACGTCGGCTTGATCAGCTCCGGCAGCCGCGATCCATAATGCGCGATCCGCTCCGAACCGAAAACTTCTTCGCAATATTTGCACCGCCACTCGCAGCGGACCACGTGACGGAGGATGTGCTCAGGACCACGCATAGTTTAATGACGAATGATCGAATGACGAAACAAACCACGGGCGATCTTTTGATCATTCGGACCTTCGTTATTCGGATTTGATTCGTCATTCGTCATTCGAATTTCGTTATTCCGCAAAGCGGTTTCGTCATTTTTTGATGCCGCGATAACACACGCATATTCCAAACGTGAGTGGCCGGGCCACGATGTCAGTAAATCCCGCCTCTTTCATCCGCCCCTTCATCGCCTCCCGCGAGATAAACGTATTCACCGACTCCGGCAGATACTTGTACGCCCCGGTCTTGTCACCGCTGATCAGGGTCGCCGTCACCGGCATGATTTTTCGGAAATAAAAATTGTAAAACGCCCGAATCGCCCCATTCGTCGGCAGCGAAAACTCCAATATCACCAGCCGCCCGCCCGGCTTAAGCACCCGTGCAAATTCCTCAATCGCCTTCCCCCAATCCGCGACGTTCCGAATGCCAAACGCAATCGACACAATATCCGCCGACTTGTCCGGCAGCATCAGATTCATCGCATCGCCCTGCAGGAAAATCACGCTCGATGGATGCGAACTCATCCGCCGCGCCTTCTGCTCCGCGATCGGCAGCATCGCCGCCGTAAAATCGATCCCCGTCACCTGCGGGGCCCCGGTCCCCGGCGCCTCGCGCCGCTGGTGCTTCCAAAGCGCCTTGGAAAACTTGATCGTCAAATCCCCCGTCCCGCAGGCCACATCCACGATCCGGTCATTCGCCCGCACCCCCGCCATCTTCACCGCCACATTCCGCCAGTGCTGGTCCATCCACATCGAGTGCAGGCGGTTGTTGATGTCATAAGACGGCGCGATCGCCGAGAACATCTTGTTCACCCGCGCCGCCTTATCCTGCACAGCATGCGGATTCGCGAGAAGCGGATCGGTCCACGCAGGCTCAACGGGCGAAGATGGCTGAACTACCGGCGGCATCACGACTCACACAGAAAAAACCAAACGAGCCCCGGATGGCAATCCGGGGCTTTCGCTTGCACATTATACAAAAATATCCGCAGCCAAACGATTCCCGGCGGCAGGGATCACTTCCCCGAATACCATGTGCTCTTGGGTAAAAACCGCTCCACCGCAAAAAGAAACACCCGCGCATTTCCCATCTCGCCATAAGGAAAGCTGAATTTTCCCTTGCTGGAAAACCATCGTGCATCCCGATGCTGAATCGAAAACTGCCCATTCTGAAGCTGAATCGACTTGATATCCCCCGCCTCGCACCGGTCCACCCGGCCGCCGAAATGAAACTCAATGAACCCGGGGCCGATCAGCACGATCTTATTGTAGCCGACCTGAAAACACAGCGATCCCCGCTGAGCAAGCTCTTGGTCGGCGCGGCGGAGCTGGAAATTACTCCATGCGATCTCCGCGGCTTCCGCAAAATTGAATGCGTTCTTCGGCTCGGGGCGCCGTCCGGAGTCGTCAAATCTTCCGGATAACGCTAGCTTGGGCTCACCGTTGAAATCGACCCAAGTATACGTGTATTTCGTACCTGTGT
>Ga0265314_10003575_pt1 | contig 14966 bp, 17 predicted proteins | sample 4126metaG_FD_203106 | JGI IMG/M metagenome (GOLD analysis project Ga0265314, IMG submission 203106) | Rhizosphere microbial communities from Carex aquatilis grown in University of Washington, Seatle, WA, United States - 4-1-26 metaG | ecosystem: Host-associated > Plants > Roots > Rhizosphere >... | reverse complement strand
AAACCCGTCTTGTGCACCCGCATCCCCGGCGCCTGGCCGGCGATCAGGAGACGCGCGGTGTGGCTGACACGGACGACGGGATTGGGCTCGAGAATGTCGGCGCAGATGCGACAGGACCGAATCTCGGCGACGAGCCCGGCGAGTTCGCGCGGCGACGCGACCATCAATCCCCCTTGAGCATTCCCCGCGCGATGACGATCTGCTGGATCTGACTGGTGCCTTCGTAGAGGCGAAAGATGCGCACGTCGCGGTAGAAGCGCTCGATGCCGTAATCGGCGACATAGCCCGCGCCACCGAAGATCTGGACCGCCTTGTCGGCGACGCGACCGACCATCTCGGAGGCGAAGTACTTGGTGCAGGCCGCCTCCATCGTGATGCTTTCGCCTCGGTCGCGCTTGCGCGCGGCGTCCATCACCATGCATTTCGCGGCATAGGTTTCGGTCTTGCAGTCCGCCAGCATGCCCTGGATCAACTGGAATTCGGCGATGCGCTGACCGAATTGTTCACGCTCTCGGGCATAACGCACACTCTCCTCGATCAGCCGCTCGGCGACGCCGACACAGACGCCCGAGATGTGCAGCCGGCCGCGATCGAGCACCTGCATCGCGACCTTGAAGCCTTCGCCTTCTGCGCCAAGACGCAGGGAGGCGGGTACGCGCGCATTGTCAAAAATCACATCGCAGATATGGGCACCCTGCTGGCCCATCTTCTTCTCCGGCTTGCCGATGCTGATACCCGGCGTGTTCGCCGGGACGATGAAAGCCGATATGCCTCCGGCGCCTTTTCGCTCTGGATTGCTGCGCGCCAGCAGCGTGAACATGCCGGCACGGTTGGCGTTGGTGATGAAGCGCTTGGTGCCGTTGACGACATAGTCATCGCCGTCGCGGACTGCGGTGGTGCGCAGCGAGGCGGCGTCGGAGCCGGCGCCCGGCTCGGTGAGCGCGAAGCTCGCCACCACCTCGCCGCTGGCGAGCTTGGGGAGCCATTCGTTCTTCTGTGCGTCGTTGCCGAACATCACCACGCCCTGGCTGCCGATGCCGACATTGGTGCCGATGACGGAGCGGAAGGCGGGCGAGGTGTGGCCGAGCTCCACGGCGACGAGAACCTCCTCCTCCATGGTGAGGCCGAGGCCGCCATATTCGATCGGGATGGAGAGACCGAACAGGCCTAACTCGCGCATCTGGGCGATCACGCCGTCGGGCACGCGGTCGTCCTCCGCCACCTTAGCCTCGATCGGCACGCAGGTTTCGCGCACGAAGCGGCGCACCGTGTCGAGCAATTGTTCGCGTGTATCGATATCGAGCGGCATGGCGGATCTCCCTGGCAGGGGAGACTAGATCAGCTTACTGCAGGTTTGAAACGGGACTTGCCGACGCTGTCAGACCACGGCCCTGGGCACGTAGATGCTGACCACGAGAATGTGGTCCACGGTCTCGCCATCCTCGGCCAGCGGCAGGAAAACGCTCTCGTAGTAGACGAAGCGGGCGTCCGGAATTTCGCGGCCGACCCAGCCGCGCACGGCGAAGGGCTCGGCGGTGACGCGGACATGCTCATAGAGCCCGAACATCATTTGACCGAATTCCGGCGACAGGGCGACGATCTGGTTGATCCGCATGTCCTGGAATGACAGGCCGTAGGCCTGCACATGGGCATCGCCCGTGATGCGATATTCATAGTCCTGGCCGCCGTCGATCACCTTGAGCAGCACGATGTTGCGCAGGATGCCGATCATGTCGCGCGGCCGAAGCTGCGAACGGGCGGGGAGCTTGCGGCCCGCCTTTAGGGCGCGCCAATAGGCGACGCCGGTGCGCACGACGGCGTTTTCGAGCTCGTCGAGCGAAACAACGTAGACGGAGGAATTGTCCGGCCCGCTTTGCGGCTTGGTCGACTGGGCAATACGCATGCGTCCCTCGTAAGGCGCCAGCCTCGCCGCAAATCGCTAACAATTTATGGAGGAAATCTATCGAATCCGACGCGCCTCACATGCGCTTGGGGTCGTCGCGCGCTGGTTGTACTCAATCTGGGGCTTTGGGAACATGAAAGCTCGCCACGAGCAGATGATCGACCGTCGTGCCATCATCGCCAAAGGGCAACACGACGCTTTCGTAGAACACGAAGGGGGAATCTGTCTGGTCGCGCCCGACCCAACCGTGCAGGCCGAGCGGTTCGCCGCTCGCGCGGACATGTTCGTACAATTTGCGCATGCGCGCGCCGTGTTCGGGTGCGGCGGTCTCGATCTGGGTGAGGAACATGCCCTGGAAATTCAGGTGATAGGCCCAGGCGAAGACGCCGCCGACGATCCGGTATTCGTAGTCGCGGCCGCCGTCGATCACGCGGATCAGGACGATATTGTGCAGGATTGCGCGCATGTCGCGCGGCGACAATTCGGAGCGTGCCGGCATCTTCCGCCCGCCGCTCAGCTTGAACCAGTAATTCAAAGCAGTGCGCGTGACCGCGTTCTCGATCTCATCGAGCGAAACGACATCGTAGGTCGATCGCTCCGGTTGTACCGATTGGGTCGAGAACTCGTCGCGTTGGGCGTTTTCCATAGGCCTCGCCCTCAAAGATCGAGGCTGTCGCGCGGCGTATAGACGGAGAAAATGAGGACGTGATCGACGGTGGCTTCGTCCGGCCCCATCGGCATGAATGCGCTCTCGGAATAGAGGAACGGCTTGTCCCGAGCGACGCGCTCCATCCAACCTCGGAACGCATAGGCTGTGCGCTTCCGCAGCACGCGGTCGAAGAGGCTCTTTAGGACCGCGCCATAACCCGCCGAGAACTGATCGATCTCGCTGACGCGGCGGCCCTGCATGGAGAAGCCATGGCTGATGACATGGGCATCGCCGACGATGCGGTATTCGTAGTCCTGACCGCCTTCGACGACTTTGAGCAGAATCACGTTGCGGAGAAGGGGCGCCAGAGCCCGTGGATTCATGTCGGTCCGCGACGGATAGGTGCGGCTTCCCTTGAGCGCGGACCAATATTCAAGCCCCTGGCGGACGATGGGGCTTTCGACGTTATCGAACGAAATTACGCCGGACGCGCCCTGCGGCACGGTTGTAGGAACGGTTGCAATGTTCGGTGAACTCGACACGGCGGGTTTCTTGAATAGTGTGGGCACAGGCTGCGCTTATCCGGTTAACGGAGTGCGAACGCCGAAGGCAAAAACGGTCCGTATGCGATGCTTCTGTCCGTTCTAGACCAGTCGCCCATCCGCAAGGACGGCACGGCGGTGGACGCCGTCGCCGAGACCATTGCGCTCGCCCGGGCGTGCGACCGGCTCGGCTATCACCGCTATTGGCTGGCGGAGCACCACAACAGCAATTCCTTCGCCGGGTCCTGTCCCGAGATCCTCATCGCACGCGTGGCACAAGAGACGCGGCGCATGCGCATCGGCTCGGGCGGCGTGATGCTGACCCACTACAGCCCGCTCAAGGTCGCCGAGCAGTTTCGCATGCTCGACGTCCTTACTCCGGGGCGCATCGATCTGGGGCTGGGGCGCGCTCCCGGCTCCGACCAGATGACGGCGAAGGCGCTGCAATCGGGGCCACAGGCCTTTCCCATCGACGCGTTCCCGAGCCAGGTTTTCCTGCTGCGTCAATTCCTCGACGACGCGGCGGGGCGCGCGCCGCTACCGGCGGATCATCCCTATCACGGCATCCATGCCATGCCGCGGGCCCCGACCCCGGGGCCGGAATTGTGGATGCTCGGCTCGGGCATCCATGGCGCGGTCTATGCGGCGGAGTTGGGCCTGCCCTTCAGCCATGCCTATTTCATCTCGACCGACGGCAGCGAGGATGCGGTCAAGGAATACCGCGACCGCTTCAAGCCCAGCCCGGCCTGCCCCGCCCCGCGCGTGTCACTGGGCGTCGCCGCGCTGGTCGCCGAGACGGAGGAGGAAGCGAATCGCCTCGCGGCCTCGCGCAACCTGTGGGTTGTGCGATTGCTGACCGGCCGGCCGATCCCGTTCCCCTCGCCGGAGGAAGCCTTGGCGCAACCGCTGTCGCCGCGGGAGGAGAAATTGCTCGCCAGTGTCTCCAAGCGCTCTGTCGTCGGCACCAAGAACCAGGTCCGCGAGCGGCTGACGAGCTTGGCCGAGGCGCATGGCGCCGAGGAGCTGGTCGTGGTGACGATCACCTACGACTTCGCATCGCGGCTCAGGTCCTACGAACTGCTCGCGGAGGTCTTCGGGCTCAGCGCCACAGTGCGATGAGGACGAAGCAGATCGCGTATTCGGTGACGTCGCTGACGTTGTGGCCGACGATCGGCGCCACGATGCTGCGCGACTTCTCGAACCAGTAGGCGTAGAGCACGCCGAGCGCGAACGCGTAGATTTGCTGCCCGGCCGCGGCGAAGGATGGCCGGGTGAAGAAGTTGGCGGCGTGCGCCAACGCGAAGATCGCGGCCACGATCACGCCGGCCCAGCTCATCTCACAGCGGCCAAGGCGAAGCTTTCCGGGCAGCGCGGCAATCAAATATCCGACGAGAAGGGAGCGAAAGAGGATTTCCTCCGTGGGGCCAACATACACGCCCTCGAAGAACAGCCAGCCGCCGATGGAGGCCGACGACAGGTCGGCGCCGTCGATCGGCGGCGGCTTGTGCGCCAGGAGCTGCGGCGCGTAGTCGACCACCGTCATCAGGACGCCGAAAAAAACGCCCCACAGAATCGCCGGCAGGATGTAGGACTTCCCCGGCGGCCGGCGCAGTCCGGCATCGAACGGAAAGACGAGCCTGATGAGGGCGATAGCGATGAGGGCCAGCGCCGTCTGGAAGAAATGCTGGGAATAGAGCCACGGCAGCAGTGGCCCCTTGTTCGAGGGAAAGGCCGGCAGGTAGTGACTGAGCGTAGCCGCCAGGATCGCGCCCAGGATCGGTAGGCCGAGACCGAGCACAATGACCGCCGGCACCGACAAGAGACGGTGGATGCGAGAGGGACTTGCTTGGGCCGTCATCGTTTCGTCACGTCTATGTCACCGGCAGCAGGCCGATCATTGCGCCGGTGAGGCCGCTGGCCATCGTGCCCGAGACGATGGCGCGCATGGCGAGCGGCACGATCTCGTCGCGCCGGTCGGGGATCAGCGTGCCGAAGCCGGCGATCAGGATACCGACGCTTGCGAAATTGGCGAAGCCGCACAGGCAATAGACCATGATCTGCGACGTGCGCGGATCGAATGTGCCGGCCGGGAGCGCCGCTAGGTTCGAATAGGCGATGAACTCGTTCAGGATCGTCTTGACGCCGAGCAGGCTGCCGGCCTGCACCGCCTCGCGCCAGGGCACGCCGTAGAGCCAGACGACCGGCGCGAACAGCCAGCCCAGGATGCGCTGGAGCGTCAGCGGCTCGCCATAGACAGCCGGAAAGTGGCCCAGGATCGAATTGACGATCGCCACGATCGCGACGGTGACGATCAGCATCGCGATGATCTGAAGATAGATCTTCAAACCATCCTCGGTGCCGCGCGCCATCGCGTCCATCGTGGAATGATATTTGTGGCTGGGATCGGTGTCCTTCATGTCGGTGACCGCGTCGCCCGGAACCATGATGCAGGCGACGACGATGGCGGCGGGCAGCGACATCATCGAGGCAACGAGAATGTGGCCAAGCGCGCCGGGCAGCACATGCGCCAGCATGTTGGCGTAGACCACGAAAACGGTGCCTGCGACCACGGCGAGGCCGGTCGTCATTAGTATGAAGAGTTCGGTGCGGCTGATCCTCGCCAGATAAGGCCGCACCACCAGCGAACCCTCGATGTTGCCCAGGAACACGGTCGCCGCGGCGCCGAGGCCGACCGCGCCGCCAATGCCGAGCGTGCGCCGGAGCACGAAGGCCATCGCACCGACGATGAGGGGCAGGATGCGCCAGTACCACAGGATCGCCGACAGGGCCGATATGATGATCACCAGCGGCAGGATGGCGAAGGCGAAATTCGTCAGCCGCGCCGGATCGACCACGCTGGGAGGAAAGGGCGAGGGGGCACCACCAATGAAGCCGTAGACGAAGCCGGTTCCCGCCCGCGTCGCCTCGGTCAGCACGGAGACGACGCCGTTGAGCCCGAACAGGGCATCGCGCGCCACCGGCACTTTCAACAACAGCAGCGCGATTCCGGCCTGCAGCGCGATGCCGACGATGGCGATCCGCCAGGGAAAGGCACGGCGGTTTTCGGAGAACAGCCAGGCGAAGAGGAGGATGGCAAAGATGCCCAGGGCCGATTGCAGATGAAGCCCAAAAGGCTGAAGCGACTCGATGAATGCCATGCCCTATCCCCCAATACGAAGGGTCAGCTTACGGGAAAACCTTCGCAGGGGAAGCCTTAGGAGCCCGCGGCCGCTGTGCTAGAAGATGCGCCGCGCCGGCCGGCGAATCCGTTTCGGCCGCGCCCCGGGGCGAGCCTTGAGAACCGTCTGCCTGCATGGGCCGGAATCCACCGGCAAGACGACGCTGGCGAGTGAGCTGGCGGAGCATTTCGGCACCGTCGCGGTGCCCGAATATGGCCGACTCTATTGCGAGATCTTCGGCAATGAGTGCGACATGGATGACCTGCGGGCGATCCGGAGGGGCCACGATCTGCTCGCGCAAGCGGCGCGCCGCAAGGCCAAGGGACTGATCGTGTTCGACACCGACGCGGTGATGACGGCAGTGTGGGCCGACGTCCTGCTCGACCAGCGGCCGGCCGATCTGGACCGCATCGACGATCCGGCCGATCTTTATCTGCTCTGCGATATCGACGTGCCCTTCGTCGCCGACGGCATCCGCTACTTTCCCGATCAGGCGACGCGGGCGAAAATGTTCGCGCAGACGCGACGCGAACTCGAACGACGGAATCTACCCTTCGTCACGATCACTGGGTCGCGCTTCGTGCGGCTCAAGACCGCGGTCGATGCAATCACGTCGCGTTTTCCGGAGCTTGCCTTGTCATGACCGAGGCGCGTCCGGGCGAGATCAAGGCGCTGGCCGGTGCACGGGCGATCCCGCCGCTGATCCTGGTGCTCTATCATTTCTGCGAAGGGCATCATTACCGGAACTTCAAGCCGTTCGACCTTCTGGTCGGGCATGGCTATCTGTGGGTCGAGTTCTTCTTCGCGCTGTCGGGGTTCATCCTGACCTATGTCTATGGCGCGCGCGCCGCCGCGTTTTGGCGCGGCAGCACCTACAAGGACTTCCTGATTGCACGGCTGTCGCGGCTCTATCCCCTGCATCTGGCGATGCTGCTGTTCATCCTCGTCCTGATGCTGGTTTTAAACGAGATCGCCGACGCGACGCACACTCTCTCGATCTACCAGGAAAAATATCATCCGATCGTGACCTGGCCGAGCTTCGTCGCCAATCTGTTCCTGGTGCAGGCCTGGAATATTCTGCCGACATTGACCTGGAACGGCGCAAGCTGGTTCGTCAGCGTCCTGTTCCTTCTGTGTCTGTTGTTTCCGGTCTATCTCCAGCTCGCGCATGGCGGCTGGCTGAGCGCCATTGGCATGATCGCGGCGGGCATGGCCGGTTTGGCGTATCTGTCGTTCACCGGCAAGCATGGCCTCGACATCACCTTCCACAACGGCATCTACCGCGGCATGAGCGCGTTCGCGGTGGGCGTGGGAATGTGCGTGCTCTACGGCAAGACCAAGCCGTTCGCAGACCGGCTTCCGGACATCGCCATCTCGGCCTTCCAGCTCGTCATCCTGGTGTGGTGGGGCTACGGCACCTTCGACAATGGCTGGTCGCACACGACCCGCGACTTCTACTCGGTCGCACCGATGCTATGGCTGGTTTTCGCACTGAGTTTCGATCGCGGATTCCTGGCGCGATTTTTCCAGACCGCGCCGCTCCTCGCCCTCGGGGAATGGTCCTATGCCATTTACATGGGCCAGACGGTCTGGCTTCAGCTGATCCGCATGGCCGAGCGCTACTACCCCTGGGATGCAACCGTCTTCGGGCAGCCCTTCGGTGCCGTCATCTGGTGGCCGGAGCCCTTCGCGCTTCTGGCCGTGTGCACCGCCTGGGGCGCTCTTCTTTGCGTCACCATCGAAATCCCCGCCAACCGCGCCCTGCGGCGGTTTTTCGCGCGCTAGCGGGCGACGCTTGACCGGCCCCAAGCGCTGCGCCATCACTCCGCCAGCCCAACCGAGAGGAATTCCGCCATGACCATCGAGTTCAACGGCAAGGTCGCCATCGTCACCGGCGCCGGCGGCGGATTGGGCCGCGCCCACGCCCTCGAACTCGCGCGCCGCGGCGCCAAGGTCGTGGTCAACGATCTGGGCGGTTCGGTGGACGGCACGGGCGGGAACTCCGCCGCCGCGGAAGCCGTGGTCAAGGAGATCACCGACGCGGGCGGCGAGGCGATCGCCAACGGCGCTTCGGTCAGCGACGACGCGGGCGTGGCGCATCTCGTGGCGCAGACCATGGACAAGTGGGGCCGCGTCGACATCCTGATCGCCAATGCCGGCATCCTGCGCGACAAGAGCTTCACCAAGATGGAGCTGAAGGACTTCGACGCAGTCATGGCCGTGCACCTGATGGGCACCGTCAAGCCGTGTAAGGCGCTATGGGAGATCTTCAAGAAGCAGCAATATGGCCGCATCGTTGTGACGACATCGTCGACCGGCCTCTATGGCAATTTCGGCCAGACCAATTACGGCGCGGCCAAGCTGTCGCTCGTCGGGTTCATGAACACGCTGAAGCTGGAAGGCGCCAAGGACAACATCAAGGTCAACGCCATCGGCCCGATCGCGGCCACGCGTATGACCGAGAACCTGATGCCGCCGAACGTGCTCGCGATGCTGCAACCGGAGAATGTGACGCCCGCGGTGGTCTATCTGGTGAGCGAGGACGCGCCGACCGGCATGATCATCACGGCCGGCGCCGGCGTGTTCGCCGCAGCCCAGATCGTGGAGACCGATGGCGTCAATCTCGGCCACAAGGCGACCGCCGACGACGTCGCCACCTATATCGGCAAGATCGCCGACTGGTCGACCGCCAAGCACTACAATCAGGGCGGCGAGCAGAGCGCGAAATTCTTCGCCCGCGTCCAGGACAAACCGCTGGTCGGCTAATCCCGTCGGAGCAATCGCCGCAGGAAGGCGCGGAACCGCGAGGCAGGCCGCGCCTTCGTCTCTTCGTCGAAGCGCAAGCCGGCTTCCGCGACGGCGTCGCCGTCGAGCGCGCGGACAGTCAAGATGCAATTGTCGAGCGGCAGGCGGTCGCCGATTTCGGGCGCTTGGTCGAAGCGCTCAGCGAAAAGCTGCGCAATCGACTGCGCGACGTCGACGCCGGTCAGATGGATGTCGTACATGGCCGCCAGCGCGATCAGCGGCGTGTCGCCATGAATCTCGAACTCACAATCGCAGTCGTCGATGCCGGCCGCCTCGGCCAGCGGCGCGAACAATCCGTCAAGCCGTGCTACCCGCAGCGCCGGCGCAAGGAAATAGGCGTAGTCGCCGCTTTTGAGCTTGCCGGCGGCGGCCGGCTCCAGGATTTCCCGATCGCGCACCACCAGCGCGGCGCGGCTCCAAAAAGGCATGGACGTAACGTTCAGCACGCGGCTGTCGGGCAGAACCGGATAGCCGACCATCTCGACATCGGTCTGGCCCGGCAGGTCGATCTCGACACGCTGTACGGGAGCGGATTGGCGCGGCAGCACCTGGCCGAGGCGCTGCGCCGCCCATTTCGTCGTCCAACCCTGCAGCACCAGCGACACCAGCACCACGAAGAACGCCACGTCGAAATAGAGCTCGGCATGGCGCAGGCCGGCCAGCGTCGGCACGGCGGCAAGGAAGATGCTGACCGCCCCTCTGAGGCCAACCCAGCTCACGAAAGTCTTCTCGCGCCAGGTGAAGCCGAATCCCTGCAGGCAGGCCCATACCGCGACCGGACGCGCGACGAAGATCAGGAACAGCGAAATCGCGAGGGAGGGCACGGCCACCGCGATCAGCCGGTGGGGCGCCACCAGCAAGCCGAGCACGACGAACATCACGATCTGCGCCAACCAGGTGACCGCGTCGTTCAGGCTCAAGATGCTGGCATAGGCGCGTACCGGGCGGTTGCCGACGACAAGACCCGCGAGATAGGCCGCGAAGAAGCCGGATCCCTCCAGCACTGCCGCAAGCGCGTAGATCAAGACGGCGCCGCTGATGGCAAGCAAGGGATGCAACCCGGTGGGCAGATTGAGCCGGTTGAGCAGCCACACCACCGCGAATCCTCCGGCAAGACCGACAACCGCGCCGATACTGGCCTGGGCGATCAGCGATCCGGCGACCTGGACCGCATTCATGCCGCCATGGGCCGCGAGGAACGCGACGGTGGCCATGGTGAGAAATACCGCCACCGGATCGTTGGTGCCGGACTCCAGCTCCAGGATCGCACCGGATCGTCGGCGAAGCTGGACATTGCCGGTGCGCAGCAGAAAGAAGACCGCCGCCGCATCGGTGGACGCGATCACGGCGCCGAGCAGAAAGCTTTGGGCCGCGTCGAGGCCAAGCGCGTAGTAGGCGACGATGCCAGAAAGGCCCGCCGTGATGACGACGCCGATTGTCGCCAACAGCAGGGCGGGCGCGAACAGGCCGCGGTACGACGCCAGCCTGGTGCGCAAGCCGCCGTCGAACAGGATGACGGTCAGGGCCAGCGAACCGATCAGATTGGAGAGGCCGTAGTCCGAGAACTGCAACCCGCCTGGTCCGTCTTCACCAGCCAACATGCCGATTCCTAAGAAGAGCAGCAGCATGGGCGCGCCGAACCGCGTCGCGATCAGGCTGGACAGGATGCCGGCCAGGATCAGCGTCGAACCGAGCAGCAGGACAGTATTGGCGGTCGCGATCGCGTGCATGGTCGGGAGATAAGACAGACGCCGCGTCAATGCCAGCGCAGATTGGCGACCACGGCGATCACAGCTACTGTTCCAGCATGATAACCGGCATCGACCATATCGCCGTTCTGGTGCGCGATTTCGAGGCGACGGTCGCGGGCTACACAGCCGTGTTTGGCCGCACACCGAACTGGCAGGGTTTCATGCGAGGCGGACGGCATGCATGGTTCCAGTTCGGCAATGCCGCGCTCGACGTCATCGGAACGCATGGGGAAGGGCCGGAAGCCGATGTCTCGCGCGCCGAGATCGACAAATTCGGTGACGCAATCTGGGGCCTCGGTTTTTCGGTGCCCGATCTGGCAGAGGCGTTGCGTCTCTATGAGAGACGCGGCCTCGTATTCTTGGCCCGGCACACGACGCGGACCAAGAATGCGCAAGGTGCCGAGCGGAGCTGGGAGCTGGCTACGATGAAGCGCAAGAGCGCCAACGGCGTTGCACTGTTCCTGGTCGAGAACGCGCCCGGTGCGACGCGCTGGCCGGTGCCGGACGCGAATGTCGCGCAAGACGCTGCTGTCGGCGAGCTCGACCATATCGTGGTCCGCACCGACGATGCGGAGCGGGCAGTGGCACTCTATGGCGGGCGTCTGGGTCTCGACCTCCGGCTCGACCGCACCAACGAACAATGGGGCGCGCGGCAATTGTTCTTCCGCTGCGGCAATGCCGTGGTCGAAATCGGCGCAAGCCTCCAGCCCCCAGCGGGCGACACAAAGGACGTGTTCGGCGGCCTCGCATGGCGCGTACGGGATCCGGATGCCGCCCGTGCGCGCATCGCGGCCGCGGGTCTCGATGTGTCCGAGGTAAGACGGGGCCGCAAGCCGGGCACGCAGGTATTTACCGTGCGCAGCGGGACCGGCGGCGTGCCGACGCTGATGCTTTCGGGGAACGGCTAGCCCACCAGTCGCGCCACCATCGCGGCGGTCGGGACCGGTGCAAGTCGCCGGCGCAAAAGGGGAATGGAGATTCCGATTTTCGCTTGACGCATCCGAAAACTAATGGCTTTTGCACGGCCAATAGGGCCGCCCATGTCAGGGGAGGCCCAAGGGGAGCTAAGCGATGAAGATCCTGCGTACGCCCGATGCGCGGTTCGACGGCCTGGACGGATATCCCTTCGCGCCGCATTACACCGAGGTCGACAGTGGCGACGGACAGATGCTTCGCATCCATCACATCGAGCAGGGAGCGGGCAAACCGGTGCTCCTCCTGCATGGCGAGCCGTCCTGGAGCTACCTCTACCGCCATATCGTGCCGGAACTGGCGTTCAAGGGTCATCGCGCCATTGCGCCCGATCTCGTGGGATTCGGCCGTTCCGACAAGCCGTCGGAGCAGAGCGACTACACCTATGAACGCCATGTGAAATGGATGAGCGATTGGCTGCTCGCCAATAGGCTCGAGGACATCACCCTGTTCTGCCAAGACTGGGGCGGGCTGATCGGGCTTCGCCTCGTCGCCGCGTTTCCGGAGCGCTTCGCGCGCGTGGTGGTGGCCAATACCGGTCTGCCGGTCGGCAGCGGCCTCACGCCGGCGTTTGAAGCGTGGCTCAATTTCAGCCAGAGCGTGCCGGTGCTGCCCGTCGGCCAGATCCTGCAAGGCGGCACCAAGCGCGCGCTGAGCGCGGCGGAAATCGCGGCCTATGACGCGCCCTATCCCGACGAAACCTACAAGGCCGGGGCGCGGCGATTTCCGGCGCTGGTGCCCGTCACGCCCGAGCACGGTTCGGTTGCGGAGAACAAGCACGCCTGGACGGTGCTGGAGAAATTCGACAAACCGTTCCTGACCGCGTTCAGCGATTCCGATCCAGTGACCAAAGGCGGCGAGCACGTCTTCCAGACGCGCGTGCCGGGCGCGAAGGGACAGAAGCACGTCACCATCGCCGGCGGTGGTCATTTCCTGCAGGAAGACAAGCCCGCCGAGATCGCCGCGCTGCTCGACGCGTTCATCCGCCGTTAGAGGAGATTTCCATGAAGGTCGAAAACGCCGTCTATCCGACGCAGGACCGCATCGCGGCCCTGATGGCCAACCCGTCGGCCGAGCCGATCGTCATGCTCAATCTGCTCAAGTTCAAGGACAAGGCGGCGTACGCGGACGGGCGTCCGACCACGCTGAGTGGGCGTGAGGCCTATATGCTCTACGGCGTGGCCATGCAAAAGCATGTCGAGAAGAATGGCGGCAAGTTCATCTTCAGTTCGCCGGTCCAACAACTCGTCATCGGCGAGGTCGAGACCCTGTGGGATGTTTGCGCGCTGGTCGAATATCCCTCGGCGGCGGCCTTCGCCAGAATCGCAACCTCGCCGGAAGTGGCGGAGATCGGCGTGCATCGCGCGGCGGGACTTGAGGGCCAACTCCTCATCCGCGTGTCGCCGAACATGCGTTGAACCCGCTAAGCGGACTGCAATCGCCCGCCCAGGATGCTGAGCAGCACCAGCGAGACGAAGAACGTCGCGTGGTACCAGATCGGGAATTGCGTCCAGATCGTCGCGTGATAGGGCACGAAGATCAGCAGGAGAAGCAGCCCGGTCACGAGCGGCGCGCGGCTGCGATCGGCGGCGACGACCGCCGCCACGAAGCCCGCGGCGAGCGTGCCGAGGAAGCTGACGGCGAGCCTTTCGCAGAGCGAGACAGTGGTCGCGTGCACGTTCATCGCCGCGGACAGCGCCGGCGCGACCTCGCGCAGGACAAGACTGATGCCGACGACGACAATGACCCACGCGACGACGCCCGCAATGACGCCCAAGATCAAACGCAACATTTCATATCCCCCATTTTGATTTCTTAGCGGCCTTTGAATACCGGTTCGCGCTTCTCGACGAAGGCTTTCGCAGCCTCGCGGTGATCTTCGGTCAGACCGGCATGGTTGTGATGCGTCGCTTCCAGATCGAGACAGTCGTCGATGTCAGCGCCGGTCACTGCGCGGTTGATGTTCTCCTTCATGTAGCGATAGGCAACCCGCGGGCCATTGGCGAGGCGCGTCGCGATCTCGCGAGTCTTGGCCTCGAGCTGATCGCCCGGCACGGCCCAGTTCACCAGGCCGAGGCGAAGCGCTTCCTTCATGTCGATGCGGTCGGAGAGGTAGTAAAGCTCCCGCGCCTTGGCGCTGCCGACGAGGTGGCTGAGGAAATAGGTGCCGCCGTAATCGCCGGAGAAGCCGACCTTGGCGAAGGCGGTGGTCATTACCGCGCCTTCCGCGGCGATGCGTAAGTCGCAGGCGAGCGCCAACGACAGGCCGGCGCCGGCCGCGGGACCGGGGATTGCGGCAATGGTCGGCTTGGGCATTTTGTAGAGCCTGCCGGCGGTGGCGCGCTGGCTGATGCGTTGGGCGTGGATCCGGCTGTCGAGATCGGCGCCGGCCGCCGCGGTCGAGCCGCCGCCGGTACCGTCCGCCATGCCCTTTACATCGCCACCCGCGCAGAACGCGCCACCGGCGCCGGTCAGGACAACGCACGCCACATCGAGATCGGTTTCGCAGGCCGCCAGCACCGATGACATTGCCGTGAGCATGTCGCGCGACAGGGCATTGCGCCGCTCCGGCCGGTTCATGACCACGACGGCAATGCCGTCCTCCACCGTAGCGAGGAGATCAGTGGTGCCGGTCTCAAGTGTGCGTTTTGCCATGTCTTCCTCCGATTATCTTGCGGTCAACGTGGCATGGGCGAGACGGGCTTAGAAGGGCCATCCCGACACCGGCATGGGAACGCCATGCCACTCAGGCAAGGAGCGGACACATACGAAAACCGCATGGCTCGCATTCGATGCAATGCAGCATGGTGACTATTGCGAACTGCCCACCACACCCCATCTCCGGCTCACAGGCGGACGAAGTGGTTTCGACCGCTACAACAAAGGGAGTGGGTCATGATGAATGAACGAGATACCGAAGACGGCCTGGGCGCGAAGGCGCTGATGTTCGCTTTGATCGCCGGTGCAGCGCTGCTGTTCCTCGAGGTCACCTGGTCGCCGACGTTCCAGCCGACGCATCATCCGGTGGCGCAAACCGTCACGGTTCAGCCCCAACGCGTCGCGAGCAACAGCTAGGCAGCACGCTCTTCCAGCTTCACGTCGTGGCCCCACAGGCGCTCGACGTGGGCGAGAACAAGCTCCTTGGTCTGATTGTGCAGAGGAATG
>Ga0265314_10003573_pt1 | contig 14976 bp, 14 predicted proteins | sample 4126metaG_FD_203106 | JGI IMG/M metagenome (GOLD analysis project Ga0265314, IMG submission 203106) | Rhizosphere microbial communities from Carex aquatilis grown in University of Washington, Seatle, WA, United States - 4-1-26 metaG | ecosystem: Host-associated > Plants > Roots > Rhizosphere >... | reverse complement strand
ATCTCAGTGCCGCTGTACGCCAGCCGCGGCCTGTACCTGACCGCGGTGCTGTACGCGGCCTACTGGCTCAACGCGCTGGTGTCGTGGTACTACTGGCGGCGCCAGCACCGCGCGTCGCTGGATGCCGATCGCGTATGCAGCAAGGAAATGGTTCGTTCCTAATATTATCGACAGCACCGGCCAGTTCTCCTATGATGGGGCGACCTATCAAAACAATAAGGGGACGGACATGGGCTGGTTCTACGACCTGAAGATCGGTAAGAAGCTGCTGGTGGCGTTTGCGCTGGTGATCGCGATGACCTGTTTGCTGGGGGTGTTCTCGATCACCCAGCTGGTCAAGGTAAACCAGGCCTCGACCGACATCGCCACCAACTGGTTGCCGGCGGTGCGCTACCTGGGGCAGATGCAGGCCTCGCTGGCGCGCTTCCGGATCTCGGAGGCGACCCACATCCTGCTGGCCGAGGAGGCCGACATGGCCGCCACCGACAAGTCGCTGGCGGGCCGGCTGGAGACCTTGCGCAAGCAGCAGGCGTCGTACGCGGCGCTGGTGTCGGAGCCGGACGAAAAGAAAATCTACAGCGAGCTGCAAAAGACGCTGGACGACTACCTGGCGCAGAGCGGCAAGCTGACCGGCCTGTCGCGCGCCGGCCAGAAGGACGAGGCGCGCACCCTGTTCCGCGGCCCGTCCAACAAGCTGTACCGCCAATTCAACGAGCAGCTCGATGCGCTGATCAAGATTAACGACGACGGCAGCAGCGCCTCCGACCAGTCGGCCACGGCGACCTTCTCGATGTCGCGCAAGATGATCATCGGCATGCTGGCGGCGGTGATCGTGGTGGCGCTGGCGATGGCGCTGTGGGTGGCGCGCATCGTGGCCGGGCCGCTGGAGGACGCGGTGGGCGTGGCGCGCCGCGTGGCCGACGGCGACCTGACCGCCAACATCGCCAGCAGCAGCGGCGACGAGACCGGGCAGCTGATGCACTCGCTGCGCGACATGAACGACAGCCTGCTGAAGGTGGTGGGCCAGGTGCGCGGCGGCACCGACGCGATCGCGACCGCGTCGGCCGAAATCGCCAGCGGCAACCTGGATTTGTCGGCCCGCACCGAGGGCCAGGCCAGCTCGCTGGAGCAGACCGCGTCGGCGATGGAGGAACTCACGTCCACCGTGCGCCAGAACGCCGACAACGCGCGCCAGGCCAACCAGCTGGCGCAGTCGGCGTCCGGCATCGCCAGCGACGGCGGGCGCGTGGTGGGCGAGGTGATCGCCACCATGGAGTCGATCAGCGGCGCCTCGCGCAAGATCGTCGACATCATCAGCGTCATCGACGGCATCGCGTTCCAGACCAATATCCTGGCCTTGAACGCGGCGGTGGAGGCGGCGCGCGCCGGCGAGCAGGGGCGCGGCTTCGCGGTGGTGGCGACCGAGGTGCGCAACCTGGCGCAGCGCAGCGCGGCGGCGGCCAAGGAGATCAAGGGCCTGATCGACGATTCGGTGCAGCAGGTCGACGCCGGCACGGCGCTGGTGCAGCAGGCCGGCAGCACCATGCAGCAGGTGGTCAGCAGCGTGCAGCGCGTGACGGACGTGGTGGCGGAGATTTCGTCGGCCAGCGCGGAGCAGAGCAGCGGCATTGACGAGATCAACAAGGCCATCGTGCAGATGGACGAGGTGACGCAGCAGAACGCGGCGCTGGTGGAGCAGGCCGCCGCGGCGGCGGCCGCGCTGCAGGAGCAGGCGGCGGCGCTGGCGGGCGTGGTGAGCCAGTTCCGGCTGGCCTGAACACGGGCGGCTGGACCCCCAGCTGCAGGCGCGCGGGCGCCGGCCGGCCTACACGCCGTCCGGCGTTTTTTTATGCTGCATCGAGTGGCGGAAGGCGCTGGGCGTGATGCCCATGCGCTCGCGGAAGGCGGTGGCGAAGTTGCCGGCGTTGTTAAAGCCGATCATCAGCGCGATGTCCTGCACGTCGATGTCGGTCTCGCGCAGCAGCTGTTCGCCGCGGCGGATGCGTTCCTCGCGGATGAAGGCGAACACCGTCATGCCGGTCTGGGCGCGGAACTGCTGCGACAGTTTTTCGCGGTAGGTGCCCACGCTCTTGGCGATCTCGGCCAGGCTGGGCAGCTCGGCCAGGTTGGCCCCGATCAGGCGCTTGGCGGCGTTGACCACCACCGCGTCCGGGTCGGCCGGGCCCTGCTGGGCCGGCTGCGGCGCGGCCTGGCGCTGCACCAGGTTCAGGTGCACCTGGATGCGGGCCGCCAGCTCGCCCGGCGAGAACGGCTTGGACACGTAGTCGACCCCGCCGATCGACAGGCCCATGATGCGCTCGGCGTCGGCGTCGGCGCCGCTGAGGAAAATCACCGGGATGTTCTGGGTGGCCGGATTGGCCTTCAGCAGCCGGCAGGCGGTGTAGCCGTCCATGCTGGGCATGCGCACGTCCAGCAGGATCAGGTCGGGCTGGTTGGCCAGGGCCAGTTGGTAGCCCTGCAAGCCATTGAAAGCTACCGAAAGTCGATACGGATACTCGCTCAGCATGTCCACCAGCATGCGCTGTTCAAACGCGGAATCTTCCACGATCAGTATGGTGTGTTCGAGTTTTTCGCCGAGGGTGTGCATGGAGGGTGGGACGGAGGCTCTTGATAACCAATTATCAGCTGTTGTTGCATATTATGCCTATCTTTTTATTTTTTTTGATAGTTTTCGCCGCTAGCAAAATGGTTGTCGCTTGCAGCAAAAGCGGGCTTTTTGTAGTTAGACAATAATGATTGTTAACAGTTGAGTAACAGCAAGACCCTTGTTGTTGCGGCGGACTGTTTCAAGCTGCAAGTGAGTTTTGGTGAGACTTTCAGGCGTTGATTTCGATTACTTTCTTATCAAACGGTGTGGGGACGCAGCCGCGTCCCTTATGTCTAACCCTTAGGAGGATTCAGCAATGAAACATACTGATTTTGGCCGCATGCCTTGCCCGATCGCCCGCAGCCTGGGCAAAGTGGGAGAATGGTGGAGCATCCTGATCTTGCGCGACGCCTTCTACGGCTTGACCCGTTTCGACGAGTTCGAGAAGAGCCTGAAGATCGCCCCCAACATGCTGACCCGGCGCCTGGCCGGGCTGGTCGAGGGCGGCCTGATGGAGCGGCGCCAGTACAGCGCCCGGCCACCCCGCTACGAGTACGTGCTGACCAAGTCGGGGCGCGCCTTCAAGCCGGTGCTGCTGGCCTTCATCGCCTGGGGCAACGACCACCTGGCACCGGAAGGCGCCAGCCTGCTGGTGGTGTCGCGCGAGACCGGCAAGCCGGCCGACCAGGTGCTGGTCGATGCCAACAGCGGCCTGGCCATCAATGACGAGGACTACATGTTCGCGCCCGGCCCTGCGGCCAGCGAAAACATGCGCTCGCGCCTGATCTCGCTGAGCAAGCCGGCCGGCCAGCCGGCCTAGGGCGTCCCCTCCAGCTGGGCATAGACCGCGTCCGCGATCGTGCCCAGCGCTTCGCGCGACTGCGCGCCCGACAGCGCGTAGCCGAACTTGCCGTCGATCCAGTAGAACACGCTCAGCTGCCCTTCGCGCGCATAGCGGAAGCCGGTGCCGCTGTTGTGGGTCTGTTCGGTCGAGACGTACAGCGTCAGGCGCGTGCCGGCGTGGTCGCGGTACATGAACTGCGCCACCGGGCCGCTCTGGCCTGGCAGCAATCGTCCTCCCTCCAGTTGATAACCTTGCGCCGCCAGTTGTGGTGGGCGCAGCGGCGCGCCCAGGCGCTTGGACAGCCAGGCCACCAGATGGGCTTGCTGGTCGGCGGCCACTTCGACCGGGTGCTTCTGTTCCGGCGTGTAGACCGCGTGCGCCACGGCGGCGCGCTGGGCCAGGCCGGCGCCGGCCGCCAGCACGGCGGGTGCGCCGGACGGGGCGTCGCCGGCGCTGGTGTCAACGCCGCTGCCGCGCAGCAGCCAGCCGGCCCCGCCCGATCCCAGCACCAGCACCAGCAGCGCGGCGGCGCGGGCGGCCGGGCGCAGCGCATTGGCGGCCGCGGCGGCGCCGGGCCAGCCGCGCAGGCTGTCGTGCCAGGCGTGCGCGGCGCGCGCGGCCAGCGGCGGACGGGCCAGCGTGGCGGGCAGCGGCTGGTCCAGCAGCGGGTTGTAGCGGGAGCGCAGCGCCACGTTCTGGTCGCGGTAGGCTTGCAGGCGGGCGGCGTCGGCCGGGTGCAGCGCCAGGTAGGCGTCCACCGCGGCGCGGCGCGCCGGCGCCAGCTGGCCGTCGGCCCAGGCGTGCAGCTCGGCTTCGGTGACAGGGCTGTTCATTTGATCACTTTCAGCGGGGCGGGCACGGCCTGGCCCGCCATCAAGAGGCGCAGCCGCTCGCGTCCGCGCGACAGGCGCGACATTACGGTGCCCAGCGGGATGCCGAGCGTGGCGGCCACCTGGTCATAGCTCATCTCTTCCAAGGCCACCAGCAGCAGCACGCTGCGCTGCTCGGGCGGCAGCCGGGCCAGCAGGCTGTCGAGGTCGCGCAGCGCCAGGCCGGCCGCCGGGCCGGGGCCGGGGTCGGGCAGCGTGCCGTGCTCGGGCAGCGCGTCCAGCGACTCGGTCGGCGGCGTGGCTTGGCGCAGGCGGTCGACGTGCAGGTTGTGCATGATGCCGAACAGCCAGGCCCGCATGTCGCTGCCGGCGCGCCAGCTGGCCAGCTTGCGCCAGCCCCGCTCGACGGTGTCCTGCACCAGGTCGTCCGCGCCGGCGCCGGGCCCGAGCAGCGCGCGCGCGTAGCGGCGCAGGCGCGGGATGGCGGCGATCAGGCTGGTGCTGGCGTCGGACATGGGCGTGCGGGGCAGGGCGGACGGGCGGGTGCGGTCAGTCCTTGACCACGTGCCAGATGTCCTTGAAGTTGTCGCCGTTGCGGTCGCCCGGCTTAACGTCCTTCTTGAAGGTGTACAGCGGCTTGCCGCGGTAGGCCAGCTGCTTGGCGCCGTCGTCGCGGGTCAGCGTCGAGTAGGGCGCGGCCACGCTGGCGGGGGCGCTGACGGCCGGCCAGTTGTCGGCGCAGGGGCCGATGCAGGCGCTGGTGCCGGCGCCGGCCACGTCCTTGTCGAACACGTAGACGGTCATGCCGGCGCCGTTGACCAGCACGCCGTCCTTCTTCATGACCTCGTCGGCCCGGGCGGGGCTGGTCAGCAGCAGGGCGGCCAGGGTGGACAGCGTGAACAGGGGGGAGCGTTTCATGGCGGTTTTCCTTTCGTGGAGTGGGTCCGGCGGGGCCGGAACGGGGCTTGCTATCGCGTATACGTTGGCGGCGGCCGCGCTATTCCATTGCACGGTGAATTATTTTTGATGTCATCACCATCACAGTGTGCCATGAAGCTGGCGCGGGTGGCGGCCGGGGCGGGCTAGAATAATTCTTCAAGTTAATATTTATTTCTTTGTGGAACGCGCGATGTCCAGTAACATCAGCCTCCTGGCCGGCGGCTGGGGCCGTTAAATTATGGAATAATGAACAACACGCGCCGCGGCGTGGCGCACGATAACGCTTGAGGACAGGGATTTGGTGGACATATTCGCGCGCGACGACATGCTGGCGCAGTGGGACGAGGAGCTGGCCGGCGCCAGTGCGGCGGCCCGCCCGGCGCTGCTGGTGACGCTGGCCTGGCACTGGCGCCAGCGCGACCCGGCACGGGCGCGCGCGCTGGCCGCCAGCGCGGCGCCGCTGCTGGCGTCCCTGCCCGAGCGCGCGGCCGCGCTGCTGCGGGCCCGCTTGCTGCTGGTGGAGGCCGAGTCGCATTGGCTGGGCGGCCAGCTGGACCTGGCCGAATACCAGGCCGAGCAGGCGCTGGCGCAGTTTGGCGCCGGCGTCGAGGCCACCGGCGCTGCCGACAGCGGCGCGGACGGCGGTGCCGACGCCCAGCTGGGCCGGGCCGACGCCCACTGGCTGCTGGCCTGGATCGCCAACGACCGCGGCAACTGCGGGCGCGGCGACCAGCTGCTGGCCCAAGGCGCGGCGGCGGCGCGGCTGGCGGGCGAACCGGTGCGCATCGACGTGTTCGACGCCGCCTCCGCCATCTGCGCCGTGTTCTCCGACTGGCAGAGCGCCAGCCAGGCCTGGCGCAGCCGCTTCGAGGTCGACCTGGAGGCCAAGCCGGCCATCGCGGCCGGCTGGATCAGCGACTTCTTCGGCACCTGCGCGTTCCAGGGCAGCGATTACGGGCGCGCCATCGGCCACCTGATGCGCTCCTACGAGACCGCGCTGGCCACCGGCCAGCTGCGGCGCGCCATCATCATCGCCACCAACATCGGCAACGGCTTCACCAGCCTGAACGCGCACGAGGCGGCGCTGGAATGGATGCAGCGCGGGCTGGACCTGGCCCGTCCGACCCAGTGGCCGATGAGCGTGGGCATGTGCCTGATGCAGACCGCCGAGACCCTGCGCCTGCTGGGCCAGCGCGAGGCGGCGCAAAGCCTGCTGCGCGAGGCGCTGTTGACCCTGGCGCCGCTGGCCGGCTCGCGCGCCTATGCGGTGGCGCTGGAATACCAGGGCGACCTGGCGCTGGACCTGGGCAACTACGAGGCGGCGCTGGACAGCTTCACCCGCCTGGCCACGCGCGGCGACGCGCTGTGCCAGTCCGACTTCCAGAGCAGCGCGCGGCGCGGCCAGGCGCACGCGCTGTCGCAGCTGGAGCGGCCGGTGGAAGCGGTGGACGCGGCCGGCGCGGCGCTGGCGCTGGCGCGCGAACGGGGCGACCCGTCCAACCAGATCGCCGCGCTGGACGTACTGGCGCGCATCTACGCGCGCCACGCGCTGCCGCCGCCGCCGGGCATGACGGCGCCCAATCCGGCGCTGCACTTCTTGAAGCAGGCGCTGGAAATCGCCGCCACCATCGAAGGCTACATCGTGCCGGGCGCGCTGCTGGATGCGGCCGCGCGCGAATACGCGGCCAGCGGCAACCATGCGCGCGCCTACCAGATCGCGCTGCAGGCCAGCGCCGCGCGCGACCAGATCCACAGCCAGCAGGCCACCAACCGCGCCATCGCGATGCAGGTGCAGTACCAGACCGAACGCGCGCAGACCGAGGGCGAGCATCATCGCCAGCTGGCGGCGGCCGAGGCGGAACGGGCCGAGGTGCTGCAGCAGACCAGTGCCACCTTGGCGCACTTGTCGGCCATCGGCCAGGAGATCACCGCGCACCTGGACGCGGCGGCGGTGTTCCGCGCGCTGGACCGGCACGTGCACGGCCTGCTGGACGCCACCCATTTTTCCGTGTTCCTGCTGGAGCCGGACGGCCAGAATTTGCAATGCGCGTTCGGCGTCGAGGCGGGCAACACGCTGCCGGCCACGCGCTTCGCGCTGTCGGACCCGCACGCCAATTCGGCGCGCTGCGTGCGCGAGCGGCGCGAGATCCTGATCGAGATCGACAGCGACGGCGCCACGCCCAACCTGATTCCGGGCACGCTGCCGACTTTGAGCCTGCTGTTTGCGCCGCTGCGCGTGGGCGAGCGCGTGCTGGGCGTGATGACGGTGCAGTCGCTGCATGCGCAAGCCTATGGCGAACGCGAACGGCTGATCTTCCGCACCCTGTGCGCGTACGGCGCCATCGCGCTGGACAACGCCAGCGCCTACCGCCAGGTGGCGGCCACGCTGAAGACCTTGAGCGCGACCCAGGAGCAGCTGCTGGAAAAGAACCTGGAGCTGGAGCAGGCCTACCGCGCGCTGGAGGAGGTCAGCCTGACCGACCAGCTGACCGGCCTGCGCAACCGCCGCTTCTTCCTGCAGAACGTGGACGCCGACGTGGCCATGAGCCTGCGCGGCTACGACAAGGGCTTGCACCAGCAGCTGACCGAGTGCGACATGATCGAGGCCAAGGACCTGGTGTTCTTCATGGTCGACCTGGATCACTTCAAGGAGGTCAATGACCGCTATGGCCACGGCGCCGGCGACTCGATCCTGGTGCAGATGCAGGAGCGCTTGCGCGAGGTGTTCCGCGAGTCGGATTACCTGGTGCGCTGGGGCGGCGAGGAATTCCTGGTGCTGGCGCGCGCCACCCATCGCGACGAGGCCAAGGTGGTGGCCGAGCGCATGCGGCGCGCGGTGGCGGATCGCGACTTTGAACTGCCCGATGGCGTGCGCCTGTCCAAGACCTGCTCGATCGGCTTTGCCTGCTTCCCGTTCATGCCGGAGCAACCGCGCCTGCTGTCATGGTCGCAGGTGGTGGAGCTGGCCGACCAGGGCCTGTACATCGCCAAGCGCTCGGGGCGCAATGCGTGGGCGGCGCTGTACAGCACCGAACAGACCCGGGCCGAGGGCATCTTCCCGCGCCTGATGCAGGAGCTGGACCAGGCGGTGGCGGACGGCGAGGTGCGGCTGGTCTCCAACCTGAACGGCGCGCTGCAGCTGGGCGGCGAGCGGCGCCGGGTCGGCTTGTCCAGCGATCTCGAAGCCTAGGGCTGCTCGACCACCACATCGGCCTTCAGCGAATTGGCGATGTAGCACTTGTCGTGCGCTTCGTGGTGGATTGCGTGCAGCTCGTCGGCGCCCGGCGGCGCGGTGCCGGCAAAGGCGATCGTGGGCCGCAGCGTGATGCGGGTCATCGCCATTTTTCCTTCCTTGTCTTTTTCTAAAATACCGATGGCGTGGTCGCGGTAGCTGTCGACCGTGTGGCCGCGCTTGGCCGCGATCGACAGGAAGAACAGCATGTGGCAGCTGGAGGCTGCGGCCACCAGGGCTTCTTCGGGATCGACGGCGGCGGCGTCGGACATCGGCAGCGGCACCGACAGCGGCGACGAGGAGGCGGGCACGCGCTGGCCGCCATCGAACTGCCATTCATGCGCGCGGCTGTAGCGCTGCCCCAGAAAATCCTGCCCGTTGCGCTGCCATTCCAGCTTGGCTTCGAATTGCATGTGCACTCCGTACGTTGGTGGTGTGGAGCCGTGATACTACCCCGTTTTTTAGTACGCCACGTCTTCCATGCGGTAGCGGTATTTGCGGCGCTCCGGCAGGTCCCAGCCGGGTTCGCGGCCGATGTCGCGCGGTGGCGCGGCCGGTGGCGGCTCAACGGCACTTTGTTTGGCAGGAGCGGACGGGCTGGCTAGTTCGGCGCGACGCGCGGCGGCGTTGGTCCAGCGCTTTTCGCCGGGCAGCCGGATCGCCAGTTCCTGCCAGGCGTTGCGCACGCCGCCGCCAAAGGAATTGGCGAACTGGTTGGGGGAAACCGGGCGGCCTTGGTAGAGCAGGCGGTCGCCTTCGACCATCGCGTATTCGTGGTCGCCCTGGTATTGCATGCGCAGGCGGGTGCCGTCGGGCAGGAACAGCGATTTCCATTGGTAGCCGCGCTGCGGCGTGCCGGGTGCCGGCGGGGGCGGGTAGGCTTGCATGGTCTCCAGCCATAGTGTGATGGCGGCGGCGACCGCTTCGTCAGGCTGCTGCACGTTGCCGGTGCGTTTCAGGTACATCAGTAGCTCGCACATGACCGGGGTGGGGACCGCTACGCTCACTGTCGCAAACATGATATTTTTTCCTATGCTTTGCTATGGAATGCTATGGATTACTATGGATTTGACCTCCTGCAAGGGAAAAGGTTCATTCCATAGCAAAGCATAGGAAAATAGAGTAATCCATAGCGAAAAATAGAGCGTTTGCGAGAGGGCGCTGGCAGGGGGGGCAGGTGCTCCCGGCGCGCCGTTTGGGGCAAATAATTTATACTGCGCGATTGGGCGGGATTCGCCCTGATTGCCTGATCGCCGACATGACCATCGATACCACCGTTCCGCGCTGCCGCTGGGCCAATTCCGCCAATCCCCGCTACGTTGAATATCACGACCACGAGTGGGGCGTGCCGTGCCACGACGAGCGCACGCTGTTCGAGATGCTGAACCTGGAGGGTGCGCAGGCAGGCCTCAGCTGGGAGACGATTTTAAACAAGCGCGAAACCTACCGCGCCGCCTTCGACCACTGGGATGCGAACAAGATCGCCGCCTACGGTCCAGACAAGGTGGCAGCGCTGCTGGCCGATCCCGGCATCGTGCGCAACAAGCTGAAAGTGGCGGCGGCGATCACCAACGCGCAAGCCTATTTGCGCCTGCTGGCCGAAGGCAGCAGTCTCGATGCGATGCTGTGGAACTACGTCGGTGGCAAACCGGTAGTCAATCGCACCGGCGAGCGCATCGTCAAGACCGAGTTGTCGGACCGGATCTCCAAGGATCTCGCCAAGCGCGGCTTCAAGTTTGTCGGCTCGACCATCATCTACGCCTACATGCAGGGCATAGGCATGGTGGACGACCACGATCCGAGTTGCTTCCGCCATGTCGGCAAAAAGAAAAAGGCGAGCGCCACATCGTGAACGCACCGTACGTCATCCTCGATACCGATTTCGGGCCAGGAGCGCATTTCCTGCTCGGCCGCGCCGGCGCGCAGCAGACCGGCCGCGCGCTGCACTATCTGGCGATCGCGCCGCAGCTGCCGGCCGCACCGGAAGCGCTGCGCGATGTATGGCCGCTGGCGGTGCCGGGCTGGCATCGCGTGCTGCTGGATGACGGTTTGGTGACGCTGGACCTGATCGTCGCGCCGCTGGAAGCCGCGCTGGCGCAAATCGAAGCCCGGGTGGACGAATTCCATCTGCCCGCGGCCGGCGTGCCGTCCAGCGAAGGCACGTTCACCTTTGCGGCACTGGCGCGCGCGCTGGCCAGGCTGGCCGCGCCGGACGCGCAGCTGTACGCGCAAGCGCCGGATGAAGCACTGGTATGGGCTTTGCACGGCGCAGGCTTTTCCGGCCGCAGCGTGGCGCCGGCGGCAGCGCAGCGGCAGTCCGCACCCGACCTGCACGCGGTTTACGCCAGCCGCAAGCCGCAGGCGTCCGCGCCGCCCGTGCCGGTGCGCCGCGCCATCGTGATCGGCGCGGGGCTGGCCGGATCGGCCGCCTGCCAGCGCCTGTGCGCGAACGGCTGGGACGTAACGCTGATCGAGCGGCATGCGGCGCCGGCGCAGGAAGCGTCCGGCAACCTGGCCGGCATCTTCATGCCGCTGCTGTCCAAGGACGACAACATTCCCACGCGCCTGAGCCGCGCGGCCTACCTGTTCGCCCTGCGCGAGTGGCAGCGGCTGGGCGGCGTGGGCCGCGCCTTCGACGGCGCCGCGTGCGGCGTGCTGCAGCTGGCGCGCGACGCGGAACACGCGCAGGTGCAGCGCGACGTGGTGGAAGCCTGGCAGTATCCGCAGCAATATGTGCGCTGGCTCGATGCCGACGGTGCCGGCGCGCTGCTGGGCGCGGCCACGCCCCACGGCGGCTGGCTGTTCGAGCAGGGCGGCTGGGCGCGTCCGGCCTCGCTGTGCCAGGCGATGCTGGACGCCTGCGGCGCGCGCCTGGCGCGGCATTTCTCGTCGTCGGCGCTGACGTTGAGCCATGTGGAGGGCATCTGGCGCGTGCACGCGGCCGACGGCGCCATGCTGGGGCAGGCGCCCACCGTCATCATCGCCAGCGGCACCGGGGCGCGCACGCTGGCGCAGAGCGCCGACCTGCCGCTGTTCGCGCTGCGCGGGCAAGTCACCCATCTGGCGCTGGACGCGGAGGACGGCAGCGACGGCAATGGCGTGCCCAACCTGCCGCTGGTGGTATGCCGCGAAGCCTATGTGACGCCGCCGTCGAACGGCATCGTGTGCGCCGGCGCCACCTACGACAATGACGACGATCCCGCGCTGCGCACCGCCAGCCAGCAGGAAAACATCAGCCGCCTGGCCGAGATCCTGGGCGGCGACGCGGCGCTGGAACAGCGGCTGGCGCGCGCGCCGCTGGCGGGCCGGGTCGGCTTCCGCTGCGCCGCGCCGGACCGGCTGCCGCTGGCCGGCGCCTTGCCGCACTACGCCGCCGCGGGCCGGCTGGAGCGGCTGCGCGACGTGCCGCGCCATCCCGGCCTGTATGGCCTGCTGGGCTACGCCTCGCGCGGCCTGATCTGGGCGCCGCTGATGGCCGAGCTGCTGGTGTCGCAGCTGGAGCACCGCCCGCCGCCGCTGGAAGCGTCGCTGGCGGCCGCGCTCGACCCGGGCCGCTTCCTGCTCAAGCAACGGCGCCGCATGCAATAGCCGGGCGCGGGCCGTACGCTATAATTCACTCAAGACAACAATCCCGGCGCGGATGGAGAGTGCAACGATGGAAGACCCAGCGGAGGATCAATCAGGTTCGCCCGAACTGTTCTTGTTCCTGGCTTCGACCGTGCACGACATGAAGAACTCGATCAGCGTGCTGAGCGGCACGCTGGAAAAGCTGCTCAGCGCCGGTCCCGCCGCCGCCGAACCCGCCGCGCCGGACCCTGCCGACCCCGAGGCCGCCTATCCCCAGCTGGCGCAGATGCTGTACCAGACCAAGCGCCTGAACGACAACCTGATCCAGCTGCTGGCCCTGTACAAGGACGTCGGCAAGCCGGGCTACCCGTTCGAGCCGCAGCCGCAGCAGATCGGCGAGCTGGTCGAGCAGGTCGCGTCGCAGGCGCGCATCCTGCTGCACTCCAAGGGCATCACGCTGGACCTGGACTACCCCGCCGAGCAGATCTGGACCTTCGACGAAGACCTGGTGATCGGCGTGCTGGTCCACGCCATCAACAACGCGATCCGCTACACGCGCGACCGCGTCAAGCTGGCCATCGCGGTCGACGGCGACTACCTGGAGCTGCGGGTCGAGGACAACGGCGACGGCTTCCCGCCGGCCATGCTGGAGGCGGGCAGCGCCGCGCTGGACAGCCAGCGCAGCGGCGTCAACTTCCTCAACAACAGCAGCGGCCTGGGGCTGTACTTCTCGCGCGAAGTGGCGCGCATGCACCGCCACCGCCAGCGCAGCGGCAGCATCGCGCTGGCCAACGGCAGCAGCCTGGGTGGCGGCCGCTTCACGCTGCGCCTGCCGTAAGCGGGAACGCCCATGAGCCACGAACTGCCTTCCGCCGCCGTGCCCATCGACTGGGCCGAGAAACGCTACCTGCTGGTGGACGACTTTGTCGGCATCCGCCAACTGCTGCGCGAATCGCTGCGCAACCTGGGCGCCAAGCACATCGACCAGGCCGCGAGCGGCGGCGAGGCCATGCCGCTGCTGGCCAAGACCCGCTACGACGTGGTGCTGTGCGATTACAACCTGGGCGAGGGCAAGAACGGCCAGCAGGTGCTGGAAGAGGCACGCATCCGCAACCTGATGCTGCCGTCGTCGGTATGGCTGATGGTGTCGGCCGAAAAAAGCGTGGAGTCGGTGATGGGAGCGGCCGAGCACCAGCCGGACGCCTACATCATCAAGCCGATCACCGAGGGCGTGCTGCTGACCCGATTGAACCGGGTGTGGCACAAGAAGCAGATCTTCCGCGAGATCGACCAGGCCTTCGCCGACAAGGATTATTTGCGCGCGGCGCGCCTGTGCGACGCCCAGATCGCCCACAACCCGCTGCACGAGATCGACCTGCTGCGCATGAAGGCCACGCTGCTGCTGAAAAGCGGCGAGCCGGAACAGGCGCGCGCCGTCTACGAGCAGGTGCTGGAACAGCGCGACTACAACTGGGCCCGCGCCGGCCTCGGTAAAATCCGCATGGCCAACGGCGAGATCGAGACCGCGCGCCAGATGTTCCAGGCCGTGATCGGCGAGAACCGCTTTTACATCGACGCCTTCGACCAGCTGGCGCAGGCCTACCAGCTGCAGGGCAAGACCTCGGACGCCTGCGAGGTGCTGGAGAAGGCCGCCAAGCTGTCGCCCAACTCGGTGCTGCGCCAGCGCAGCCTGGGGCAGGCCGCGCTCAAGCTGGGCAACATCCCGCTGGCCGAGAAGGCGTTCCGCAAGTGCATCGAGATCGGCGAATACTCGGTGCTGAAGACGGTGGACGCGTATTTCGGGCTGGCGCGCGTGTGCGGCCAGAAGAACGACATCAAGGAAGCGATCCGGCTGCTCAACGCGGCGGTGCACCAGTTTGCCGGCGACCAGATCGCGCTGCGCGCCAAGATCACCGAGGGCCTGGTGTACCACGAGAGCGGCGACTACCGGCGCGCCCGCAAGTCGGGCGACGAGCTGGAACTGATGCTGCAGTCCGACAGCAAGCGGCCCGACACCGGCACCTGCCTGGAGATGGCGACCCTGCTGTTCGCGGTCGGCGTCAAGGAAGCGCCGGTCAACCTGCTGTGCTACGTGGCGCGCAACAACGACGACAACGTGCCGCTGCTGGACGACGTGCAAAAGATCTTCGACGGCGCCCGCATGGGCGAGGAGGGCGAGGAGCTGATCCGGGCCTCGCGCAAGGAAGCGTCGGACATGATGAACAAGGGCGTGCTGCTGTGGAAGACGGGCAAGCTGGACGAGGCGGTGGCGTGGATGCGCGACGCCCGCACGGCGCTGCCGCACAACATGCGGGTGCTGTTCAATTCGGCGCAGATATTGATCTCGCACCTGCAGCAGCGCGGCTACGAACGGGCGCTGGCCGACGAGGCGATCGGCGTGCTGATGCAGGTCGACCACATGGCGCCGGGGCAGCAGCGCTTTGCCCAGATGATGGAGCAGCTGGCGCTGCTGGCGCCGGCGCCGTCCGCCACGGGGGCCGCCGCGCCGGCCGCGCTGGGCGAGGCGCTGGAAGCGATCATCGGCGGCATCGGTGGGTGATGGCTGCGCGCAACGCCCGTCTTGTTTCCCCGGCGTCAAATGATTACACTGGACCACGACCAGCGGCCTGGCCACGCCGCGGCCAGCCTTCCGTTGCCTCCTGGCCAACCGCACTTTCGCAACCAACAGAAGGGACGCTACATGCGCGACATCGCCAAAGAAGTGTACGGCAAAATGAAAATCGGCAGCGTTGCCTGGATCCGTCCGGTGGCCGCCAAGGGTGACACGCTGGACAGCTTCCAGGCGGCGCACGACAGCGCCCAACTGCTGGCCGAAGAGGGCCTGATCAACATCGAAAAGGTCACGCGCCAGGCCGACGGCCTGATCGACGCCATCCGCATCCTGCGCCTGGCTTGAAAAAAGCGGGGTCAGTTCCGGCATTTCTACACGAGCTCA
>Ga0265314_10003572_pt1 | contig 14983 bp, 9 predicted proteins | sample 4126metaG_FD_203106 | JGI IMG/M metagenome (GOLD analysis project Ga0265314, IMG submission 203106) | Rhizosphere microbial communities from Carex aquatilis grown in University of Washington, Seatle, WA, United States - 4-1-26 metaG | ecosystem: Host-associated > Plants > Roots > Rhizosphere >... | reverse complement strand
GTAAAACGATATCTCGTTCGAACATCAGTTTACGATTGACACCGCCAGCAACCGTAGCACACTTTTAACAGTCGCGAAGGCGTACACCAAGGATCCATGAGCACCGATAAACACTCTTCCGGTTCAATCTCCGACCCCTCACGCAAGACCGGCGTCTACAAGCACGAGTCTGGCACGACGAAGGATTACATCGCCGTCGCGCGCGGTTCGGACCTCGTCGTCATCCGCGTTGTGGGCAAAGGCAACATGCTCAACGCGTCCGCGCTGAGCGATTTTGTCGAACAGCAGCGCAAGGCAGGCTTCAAGCGTTTCGTCTTCGACATGGAACGCTGCCACGGTCTCGACAGCACGTTCATGGGCGTAATGGTCGGCATGCAATCGCAGCTCAAACCCGACAGCGAACCGAAAATTTCCGTCACGCTGCCCGCACCCGCTCCAGAAAGTCCCGCCGCCGAAATTCTCGTCCCGATCAACCCGCAGGAAGCCGCCGCCGCGCTGCAGGCCGAACTTTCCAAATCGAGCCAGCCTCAACCCGCCGCGCAGAGTGAAACCGCGTCCGGCGGCGAAGGCATCATCAGCGCCGTCAACGTTTCGAACGACGTCCGCGACCTGATGAGCATGCTCGGAGTCGACAAATTTGTGAAGCTGCGCGGAAGCTGCGATCTGAAGCAGCTCGAAACGACGATCCTGCCCGAAAAAAATATCGCGCCCGACGAGCGCCGCCGCCTGGTGCTGAAAGCGCACGAAACGCTGGTCGAAGCCGACAAGCGCAACCTCGCGCAATTTGGCCCGTTTCTGAAGACCCTCTCGATGGAATTATCGAAGGAATAAATTCCGCCTTCGCGCCGATCCCGAAAACGACATGAAAAGTCGCCAAAAAGCACGATAATGCGTGTATTCAATGAATAATTTCGCGCGCCATTTGTCCTTGTCCTTGGGATTTGGGAGTGGCAGTTGCAATTCAATAAGGAGTTCCGCATGAAAAAGCTGTTTGCCGTTTTCGCCCTCGCTCTGCTCGCGACGTTCTCGCTGAGCGCCCGCGCAGCCGCCATCCCCGACGACTGCAAGATCGGCGGCTTCGCCGTCTCCTGCCAGGCGTGGAGCTTCAACCGCTTCAGCGTCATGGAGGCGATCGAAAAAACCGCCGCGACCGGCGCGAAATGCATTGAGTTCTTCCCCGGCCAGAAGCTGAGCAAGGAAGAGCCGAACGTAAAGTGGGATCACAACGCCAGCGACGAAGTGATCGCGAAAGTGAAGGCGAAGCTCGCCGAATTTAAAATTCGCCCCGTCAACTACGGCGTGGTCGGCATTCCGAAAGACGAAGCCGGCGCGCGCAAGGTGTTCGAGTTCGCGAAGAAGCTCGACCTGTACGGCGTGACGACCGAATCGACGGAATCGATCGACGTTCTCGACAAGTTGGCGAAGGAGTACGATATCCACGTCTGCTTCCACGATCATCCGAAGCAGGACAAGAACCCGAAGTACCAGATGTGGAATCCCGCGTACATCCTCGAAGTCTGCAAAGACCGCGATCCGCGCGTCGGTTCGTGTGCCGACACCGGCCACTGGCAGACCTCGGGCCTCAAACCGCTGGACTGCGTCAAGCAGCTTGCCGGCCGCGTGCAGAGCTCGCACTTGAAGGAACGCGCTGAATTTGGCAAGGGCGGCCCCGACATCGTTTTCGGAACCGGCATGGGCCAGGTCGCAGAAGTGCTCGCCGAACTGAAAGCGCAGAAGTTCACCGGCAACATCTCGATGGAATACGAAAATCACTGGGAAGATAACGTTCCCGACATCAAGAAGTGCATCGAGTTCATCAAGGACTGGGGCGAGAAGAACAACAAGTAACGCGCTCGAAAAAATCCGGCGGCGGGCGGGTCCGATTTGCGTCGTGACCCGCCCGCTTCCTTTTGTGTGTAAGCAATCATGCCGATTCGATTTATTCTCTGTCTCGCGCTTTTGTCGGGCGCGTCCACGCATGCGGCCGATTCATTTCCAGAATACGATTTCGCTCGATCCAAAAATTCCGCCGGCTGGACCGCCGCGCACGATCTCGCCGCGACCGAATCCGGCCCTGACGGCCTGATTCTCACGATAACCGGAATCGATCCGCAGCTTCGCGGCCCCGAATTTTCGCTCGGTGAATGCGACGATCTGTGGCTGCGCATCCGTTTGCGGTCCGAGACCGGTGGCCTCGGCCAGATTTTTTTCAACGCCGATGCCGCGACGCCCGAGGAATCGCTCTTCTTTGAAGCACCCGCCGGTTCGTGGTCGGAGCAGCTCTTGCCGCTCCCGCGATTGAAGCCTGGCGCGCATCTGCGCTTTGATCCGCCCGGCGAAAAAGGCCGCTGCACTCTCGCTCTGCTGCGCGTCGAACGTCCGGCGCTCGCCGGCGTCACGCACATCGAAGCGAGCGCCGACGCGCTGACGCTCACCGTGAAATCGTTTGATGCGCCGCTCGAAATTTTCGAGCGCACCGCGACCGAAACCATCGACACGCTCACGGACGCGAAGCCGCTCGAAAAAGTCGCCGCCAGCCGGGAAGAAATCACTTCCATTCCGCGCTTTGATGGCGCGCGCGACCGGCTTTACTCCGGATTCGTCGCGCGCGACACCCGCGGCGCGCTCGGCGCTGTTCATTATGTCGATGAGATGAACGGCATCTCAAAAAACACCGCGCCGTTTCCGGTCGCGGCGAGCAAAAAAGGCCTGCAGGTCCAGATGGTCGACGACGCCATCGCGATCGGCGTCAAACACGCGGCGTTGAATGTGAATCTAGCCGCGCTGATCGATCCCGCCGGCGCTGTCGATTCGCTCGAATGGAAAATGGATGGCGAGACATTTCATTTTCACCGCCGGCAAGTCGAAGCCATTCCCGTCAAACCGCTGAGCGCCGCCGGCGTGCAGGTCACGCTGATCCTGCTCAACTATGTGAACAGCGATCCGGCCGTAACGAAAATCATGCGCCCACCGCGCTCAAAAGTGGAAGCGCCCAATCACATCACCGGCTTCAACGTCGACACGCCGGAAGGCGCGCGCTGGTTCAAAGCCTGCTGCGAGTTTCTCGCCGACCGGTTTTCCGCGCCCGACAGTCCGCACGGCCGCGTCGTCGGCTACATCGTCGGCAACGAAGTGAATTCGCACTGGTACTGGTACAACCTTGACCGCACGCCGCTTCCTGTTCTCGCCGACAACTACCTGCGTGCGTTGCGCATCGTTCACACTGCGGTGCGAAAAAGTTCGGCCTCGGCGCGCGTCTATATTTCGCTCGACCATTTCTGGACCGGATCGATCGAAAAGGACGCGCTGCGCAGCCTCGGTGGAAAAACGCTGCTCGACTATCTGGACCGCCTCGGAAAAGTCGGCGGCGATTTCGACTGGCACATCGCTCATCATCCGTATCCCGAAAATTTGAACGAGCCGCGCGTGTGGAACGACAAAACCGCGCTGCCGAATTTTGATTCGTTGCGCATCACGTTCAAGAATCTCGAGCAGTTACCGCTGTATCTGCGCCAGGAAAAGATGCTCTGCCGCGGCCAGCCGCGTCATGTGATCCTCTCCGAACAGGGCTTTCACACGCCGATCAAGCCCGGCCCAGTCGAAGGCCAGTTGCGCCAGGCCGCCGGCTACTGCTACGCGTATTACAAAGTCGCGCATCTCGACGGCATCGACGCGTTTATCTATCACCGCCACGTCGATTACGACGGCGAAGGCGCGCACTTCGGCCTGTGGACATTCACGCCTGGAACGCGCAGTTCGCCCAAAGATAAAAAGCAGATTTACGAGATTTTCAAAAGCGCCGACACGCCCGAGTGGGAAAAATCCTTCGAGTTCGCGCTGCCGGTGATCGGAATCCAAAAATGGGACGAGATTATGAAATCCGGTGCGTCCGGTCCGCGTTAAAAATCTCCCGTTGGCGGCGGCGGCGGTTTCACCGGTTGATTGGTGACATTCGTTTGCGCGCCCTTTTCTTTCAGCGCGGCGATGGACTCCTTGGCGCTGTTCAGCTCGGCATACCACAGCGCCGTATGGCCATGATCATCGGTCTGATTAACGCTCGCGCCGCGTAAAACCAAAAATTCGATCGTTGCTTTCTGGTTGCCCATGGCCGCCCACATCAGCGGCGTGCGCTTGCCATAAAATCCGCTCGACACAGCATTCACATCCGCGCCTTTGTCGAGCAGTATTTTCGCCGTCTCGAGCTTGCCCATCATTGCCGCGCAATGCAGCGGAGTCCATGGGCACACCGGCTTGGCTCCGCCCGCCAGCAATTCCTCCAGATGCTTTACGTCGCCCATCCCCGCGGCGCTATACACATCCAGTTTGGCTCCGCGAGCCAAAAGCAAATCGGCGACCTCAACGCGCGCGGCACTTACGGCTTTGTGAAGCGGCGTGATATTCTGGCTGTTGGGAATATTGACATCCGCGCCCAGGTCAAGAATTTCTTTGACGTAGGCCATCGATCCAATGCTGGCCGCGCGAAACAGGCGCGTCTCCTTATCGCGGAATCGCTCGTTGATCGTTTTGTCGACGCGCTCTTTACGCTCCGTTTCGTTCAGCAATTCCCACGCGCGCGCCCCGGTAATTTCAATCGTCGTGCCGACCATGCCGAAATCCAGGATGTACTTTTCTCCGCGATTGACCTGCGGTCCGTAAAAAATGCGCTGCCCATCGAGCTGCATTTCGACTTGGCCGTTCAGAATAAAGAGCCGGTACGTGTGCTCGCTGTCCGCCACATAAAAGCCCGGCTTGTTCAAATGGATGTTCATACTCACCGAATCGATGCGTCGAACGCGGATCGACGGCATTTCGTAGGGCGTGAATTCCAGGCCGACGCCATCGGAGATGGTCTGGAATTTCGCCTCGCCATTCTCATCCACGGGCACCGCGCAGATTGCAAAACACTTCAGCCAATTGCTGAACTCCGGCGTCGTCTGTTTCACTTTGAAGCGGCAGGAAAACATCAGGTTCTCCACCGCCGGCTTCAGACGGAAATGCCGGAACGTCCCCGACTCAAGGGCGATATGGTGCTGGCCACTTCCCAGCATGTCCTGCGCGAAGGCCTCGCGGATTTGGTCGTCTTTCGGCATTGAAGGCACCGGCTCCGAATGCAAAAAAATGTCGTCGTGAAAATAGCTCTCATGCTCGATGCTCGGCGGCAAGCGCAAGCGTTTCTCCGCGGTGAGTGCGTCGTGTGCCGCCACCAGCCGCTCCAGTTCGTCCACGTTCCTTTTCAACGACGGAGTTTTCCGCGCAAGATCGAGCGCCGCTTGCAATTTGTAATTGCACGTCGCTGCGTTGTAAAAATTCGATTGCGCAGCCTGATCGTTCGGCGCTTCCTTCAGTGCGTGCCATCCGAAATTCATGGCCTCGTCGTAGCGCCCGATCTTCTGCGCCAGCGCCGCGCCCAACGCTTTCATCCGCGAAGTCATCTTCATCCCGGTCGCTACCGCTCGAAAAAAAGCGGTCTCGACCAGTTCAGGATCACCGTTGTTGAAGAGAAAACTCGCGATTTTCAAATCGGCGTGCCATCGCGGATCGTTGTACCCTTCGCCGATTTCGCTGGGATCATCGCGAATGAAGGTGCTGAAACGTGTCCCCAGCAAACCCGGCTGAATTTCCACCGTGACCGTGCCGCGTTTGATCGAGAGGATTGTCATCTGCTGCGGCGTATTGGTGCGCATCGGATTGAACATCGATGCGTCCGTAACGTCTTTCCCATCCAATTTTAAAATATAGTCGCCCACTTCAAGATTCAGCCGTTCACCTTGCGAATTCGGATTGACAGAGTCCACGCGCAGACAGCGCGCCGGAGCCTTTGCGCGCTCGGCTTCGAGATTCGCCAGCTTGACCTGTTCGACTTTTATGCGGGCTGTGTAATCACCGTCTTTTAAGAGCTCGCGAAACGCCGGGCACTCCGCCGCAGGCGCCCACGCCATTGGATCGACGGGCTTTTCCTCGGCCAGAGCTATTCCGGCAACAAGGAAAATGATTGAGATATATCGAATCATGCCAAGGGGCCTCCATATAAATAAGCACAACAGGTTTTTACCTAAACTTTTATAAAGCGGACGTCCCTACATGCGGTTGAAACTGGAAAACGTCAGTCGACGTACCCCAAATCCGCCAACCGCTGCTCGACCAGCGCCTTCTCCGCATCCGAATACACATCCGCGCCGCCCTGCGCGACCAACGAACTCGGCGCGCCCTTTGTTTCGCTGAGTCCCTCGTTGAAAAAATCGCTCCACACGCGGCCCGTCATGTCGCTCGGAACATTCTGGCCGAGTGCCGCCAGCACCGTCGGCGCAATATCCGCTATCGAAGCCTCAGCAGTCTTTGCTTCGCAAACGCCCGCGCCGTTCAGCACAAAAAATCCTTCTGGACGATGCGTGCCGCGATGATTGCCGTCCGGAATTTCCACCGACGGCCCGAACGACAGTTTGCGCACAAAATTCACCCCGCGCGCCGCCAGCGCAAACACCTCGGGAAAATCGAACGCGCCGCGCACCGGATACGCTTCGGTTGTCGTCTTCAGCCCGTCGAAGAGCGGCTTGCCGCTGTGCGGGCTTTTCAGCGTCGACAATTTCTCGATGACTTCGCGCGCAATTGCATCGCACTGTTCGTCGGCCACATGTCCGTACATTTCGCGGCCTTTGCGATTGAGAAAAATAAATCCGGCAATCGCTTCAAACGGCATATACGCGCGCGTCTCCGCCCAATCGACCGCGATGCCCAGACCCTTCTGCAATTTCTGTCCCGTCACGCGTTTCCACGCCGCGGTGGCCTGTGTCAGCACGCCGCCGCGCTTAAGCAATCCCGCATCCGCGAGCAAACCGTTCACGCGCACAAGCTCATGCACCGGTCCATGTCCATGGTCCGAACAGCCGATGACCAGCGCGCCTTGCGACTGTGGCAGCGACAAGATTTCACCGAGCATTTCGTCGAGCCGCGCGAAGAATTGATCAATGCGCGCGTCGCGCTTCGGATCTTCGCCCCGCGTCTGAAGATCGCACCAGCGCCACGCCTTGTGAAACAGAGGATCCGTCTGCTGATAATAAAGGAAGAGGACATCCCACGGCCGGCTAGTCGCGAGGTATTTGTTCAGCGCATGCGACTTTTCCATCTCGTCCGTCAGAGAATCCATCCCCGCCGAAAAATCCTCAAACAGCGTCCAGTCTTTTCCCGCGCCCGGATCTCGGATGCGCTCGGATTTGAAACTGAACCCCGGCACTTTGCTCAGCACTTCTGCTTTCAGTTCTTTTGGCCAGGTAAAATCCGCCTCGGTCGACGGCGTCTCGAATCCCGTCACTGCGAATCCCCGTTTTAATTCGCGCGCGGGATAGCTCTGCGGCTGTCCGACGACGCCGACGCGCAGGCCCGCTTCGTCGAGAATCTGCCAGATTGTTTTGTGCGGCACGTCGCTCGTCGTGTTTAGGCGGTTCTGCTGTGAGCGCGGATCGAAACGGCGGAAATTCATCACGCCATGCACGCCCGGATGCTTTCCGGTCGAGAGCGTCGTCCACGCCGCGGCCGTATGCGCCGGAATCGTCGACTGCAGAATCCCGCTCACGCCGCCGGCCATCAGCCGCTTCAAATTCGGCATGCGCCCGCCGTCGAGATGCGGCTGCAGCGACTCGAGATTCACGCTGTCGAGCGCCAGGATCAGAACTTTTTGCGTGCGGTGCGGCAAACCCATCTCCATTCAGTAAATAATGGCGCCACTGGTGCGGCAGTTTGCAGCCAGTGTTGGCGTATCACTGCTTCTTGGCCTGCGCTTCCAATTGCTTCACCATCTGCGTTGCCTCTTTGTGTCCCTTCGCCGCAGCCTTTTTCAACCACTTCATCGACTCTTCGCGATTTTGCGGTACGCCGCGTCCGGCAAAGTACATCACTCCGAGCAGAAACTCCGCTCCGTCGTTATCCTTATCGGCCGCTTTCTGGCACCACTGCGCCGCGAAGCCGACGTCTTCCTTCACGCCGTCTCCTTTAAAGTACGCCACTGCGACCGCAAGCTGCGCCTCTGCGATTCCGCTCTCCGCCGCTTTCATGTACCACTTGAACGCTTCCTTCGGATCTTTCTCGACGCCTTCGCCCACCGCGTACAACTGCGCAAGCTGATACGCCGCCTCGCCAAAATTTTTGTCGGCAGCGGAGCGGTACCACTTTACCGCTTCGATCATGTCCTTTTTCACGCCGGCGCCCTGCGCGTACATCTGCCCGAGGATCACCATCGACATCGGGTTGCCTTCCTCGGCTTTTTTGCGAACCATGTCCACCTGGTCCTGCTTCACCTCGTTTTCACCGGCGAAAACAGTCGCGCACAGCATTGTTGCCAGCACGAAACGAATCAAGTTGGACATGACCCACTCCTTTATGAAGCCACTCCCGTCGGCTCAAGCGCCCGTAGATAAAGCGCCTCGGTCTTTTCCGCGATCGCGTCCGCGGTGAACTCGCCGAGCACTTTTATTTTTCCCGCCGCGCCCAGTTTCTCCGCGCGGGGCCGGTCGCTCAACAGCGCAATCACCGCATTGCACAGTCCGGTCACGTCGCCGGGCTTCACAATAATACCCGTTCGCCCGTCGTCGACCACTTCACGCGTGCCGCCAATGTCGGTAGCGATCACAGGCACACCCATCGCGCCCGCCTGCTTCAGCACGGTGGAACTCGCCTCGCGCGTCACCGAAGTCAGTGCCAGCAGATCGTAACTGGCCATCACATTCACCATATCCTTGCGAAAACCGAGCATATGCACGCGATCGTCTAGTCCCAGTTCTTTCACGCGCGCGCGAATATCGTTGTCGAGCGGCCCGTGTCCGGCCATCGCGAAGTGCACGTCCGGAACCGCCTTCACTACGCGCTCGGCCATCGCCACAAAATCCAGCGGCGCTTTGTCCGGATGAAAATTTGCCACGAAGCCGACAAGCGGCACATTCTCCGCGAGCTTCAATTCCTCGCGCGCCGCTCGATTTACATTATTGGGAGAAACGAATTCGTGCGGCAGCGGTGAATGCAGAGTCGCCATTTGCTCGTCGCAAAGCAATCCACTCTCGGTAAAAAATTTCTTCTGTTCGCCGAAGATTGTGATGACCTGTGCCGTTTTTTTGCGAAAAAGCCAGCGGTTGGCCGCATGATTCTGAACCGGATAAATATTGTGCCGCGTGCGCACGATTTTCGTCGCAGGGCTGTGTTGTCTCACCGCCAGCGCGCCGATCCAATGATCTTGCGATCCGTGGCAGTGATAAATCTGTGCGTCTTCTTTATTCAGTAAATTTCCAAGCAGCTTTACGTCACGCAAAAACGCGAGCGGCCGGAAGCCTTTCGTGAACTGGCATTGGGTAAAGACCTGTAGTCCCGCGTCTTTCGCGCGAGCGACGAGATCGCTCACCTCAATTTTTCCCGCGGTCTCTTTGGTCGGCGGAGCCGCTACGATGACGCGATGCCCGCGCCGCACCAGCGCCGTGCTCAGCGCGAGAACGACCTCCGCCTGCCCGCCCCAATGCCGGTGAAAATCGGCCTGAACAATCGTGAGTTTCTGGGAACCCTGCATCCCCGCATTGTAGCAGAAAAGCGAATGAGCCGCCAAGACGCCAAGAGCGCGAGTGAAAGTTGGGTTGACGCCGTGGTGAAGAATGATTCGTGCGCCACGGGCAGCCTGCAGGTTGGCTGCCCGTGCGGCCTGGGCCCTCGATTCAGCGTTAGTGATCTCGCCGCGACGCCGGCAAGAAATCCGGAATCTGCCCATAGCGATGCCGCGTCTGCGACACAGCCTGCTCGCGCAGCCAGAACCGAAGTTCCGCGCGACCATTCGATGTGATCGGCGCGTCGATCCAGTTCAATCCCGCGGCGTGCGCCGCGGCGAGAACTTTCGGCGACGGCGCGCCAACCGTGCGAAGAAACTCAGCGCGCTTCGCAATCTCCGGCAGTTGCGATGCAAACGCATCGTCCGATTCCTCGCCTGCGATGCTGATCGTCAGCTTTACGCCGGTGATTTCACTCGCGAGTTTCGCGCGCGCGATTACATCCTCGTCTCGAGACGCCAGCCGCAGCACAACTCCGCGCGACGGGCGATATCGAAAATCATTGCTTTCCGCCCGCAGCGCAGAAGGATCGTGCTCAATCGAAAAGTAGTTCTCCCATGCGTCGCGATAATTCCGCGCGATAGCGTCCATCGGAGCCGCGGTCGCTTCGGATAGGCGGCAAAACGATAACACATAATTCGGCCCGCCCGCTTTCGCGCCGGGACCAATGCACGATCGCTTCCAGCCGCCGAACGGCTGCCGCTGCACGATTGCGCCAGTGAGTTGCCGGTTGATATAGAGATTTCCGGCCTGCACGCGCTCGCGCCAGAATTTCTGCTCGCGCGGATCGAGTGAATGCAGTCCCGCCGTCAGACCGTAATCGGTCGCATTCTGCCATTCGATCGCCTTCGCCAGCGATTCAGCGCGCATGATACCGAGCACCGGGCCGAAACATTCCGTGCGATGAAACCACGACCCCGGCCGGACGCCCAACTTGATTCCCGGCGACCACAGGCACGGGTCATCTCCAATCCGCCGCGGTGGCAAGAGCCACGATTCGCCCGAATCGTTAGTCGTCAGCGCACGGAGCAAGGCTTCTCCCGGTTCGCGGATGAGCGGCGTCACTACGCTGCGCGGATCTGTCGCGGGGCCGACGGCGAGACTCGCCGCCGCGTCGCGTAATTGCCGCTGAAACACCGGATCGTCATACACTTCGGCTTCGACGATCGCGAGACTCGCCGCGCTGCACTTCTGTCCTGCGTGGCCGAACGCCGATTTCACCAGATCTTTGATCGCCAGTTCTCGATCCGCCTGCGCCGTGATTACCAATGTATTTTTTCCGCTCGTTTCGGCGAAGAGATGCAGGCCAGGCCTCCAATTCTGAAACATGCGCGCTGTTTCGTAGGCGCCCGTCAGCACGACGCACGCCACACGCGGATCGGTGATCAGCGCGCGCCCGGTCGCGCCATCTTCGCACGGGAAAAAATGAAGCACGTCGCGCGGCACACCGCCCTGCCACAATTGCTGCGCAAGGAGCCACGCCGTTTCAATCGTTTCGGGGGCGGGTTTCAAAACCACTGAATTTCCCGCCATCAGCGCCGCAAGTACCCCGCCGCACGGAATGGCATAGGGGAAATTCCACGGCGGCGTGACAGCGACAATGCCCAATGCCTTCGCGTTCAGCCCGTCAGGAATCTGGAAATTCCGCGCGTAGTACCGCGCGAAATCGATCGCTTCGGAAACTTCACCATCTGCTTCCGGTATCGCTTTCTTGCCGTTCACGCGCAGACACGCGATGGTGTCAAAGCGCTGCGCGGACATCACGCGCGCACACTGCTGCAGAATTTGCCCGCGCTTTTGCGCGCCCAATCGTTCCCACGCCGGCTGCGCGTTTGCCGCTTGCTGCAATATCGAATCGAGCTTCGGCAAATCCGGCATTGGCTTCGGCGTCCACGTATTCACGGCCGCCCAAAGCGCATCACGGGTTTTGGTTTGTGTCCAATCGCTGTCGGGCTCATTTTCGAATCGATCCGGGTTTTCCGGATCGATCGCAAACGCAGTGCGCCGTGACTCCGCGCCGATGGTGGCCCGCTCGTTCCAACCCTGCACAAATTTCTCGCTCTGCCGTTCCCACGCCGGCGTACCAGGTTTCAGGCCGAACATGTCGCGCAGAAAATTGTCGCGCGCGGTGTTTTCGTCGAGACGCCGGACCAGATAAGCGAGCGCGCTCAAAAAGTCATTTTCTTGCACCGCAGGCGCGTAGAGAAGGAGGCCGCCCGCCGCGTCGCGCACTGCCCGCGCCTGATGGTTGGCCATGCCTTCGAGCATTTCCAGTTCGACGCGCGATTGCGTGCCGTTGCGTTCGCGCAGAATCATCGCGAGCGCGACATCAAACAGATTGTGCGACGCAACGCCCAGCCGCACCGCTCCCGCGTTCTCGCGCTGGCATCCGAATTCCAGCATGCGGCGAAAATTTGCGTCCGTATCGGCCTTTGTCGTGAACGGCGCCTGTTGCCAGCCGTGCAACTCCGCTTCGACTGCTTCCATCGATAGGTTTGCGCCTTTCACCAGTCGCAATTTGATGTCGGCTCCGCCGCGCGCGACGCGTCGTTGCGCCCACGCGGTCAACTCGCGCTGCGCCTGCCGCGAATCGGGCAAATACGCCTGCAGCACCACGCCCGCAGACAAGCTCATAAATTCCGGCTCGTCGAGCACATCGCGAAACGCCGCGAGCGTCAGCGCCAGGTCGCGGTATTCTTCCATATCCAGGTTGACGAATTTGCGTTGCGCCAGCGCGGCGCGATAAATTTTGCGCAGGCGGTCTTTGATCTCCGCCAGCGTATCCTCCCACGCAAGTAGATTGATCTGGCTGAAAATCGCGGAGATTTTCACCGAAATGTAATTCACCTGCGGACTTTCCAAATGCGAAAGAATCGCCTCCAGACGGTGGGAGGCCTCTTCTTCGCCGAGTACTGCTTCGCCGAGATGATTCAGATTGATGCGAAAGCCTTCGGCTTTTCGGCGAGCGAGATAATCATGCAGCGGTTTTGGCGCGCCATCGACAATCACGCGCGCACTCTCCGCGCGCATGCGATTCGCGATCGCGGGCATCACGATTCCAGGCAATGAGGTGGAAGCCAGCGCTCCGATTTTCATCAGAGCGCGTTCGCTTGTCGGCGGATATTTCGGCAGACCAAAATCGCGCAGCAGCGAACGATACCGTTCGGCCTGAATCGCGGGGACGTGGCTGCGGAAAACTTCATCGACCATCGCGAACGTGAACGATTTTCCGGCGGGATCTTCCATCAATCGCGCGAGTTTTCCGCCTTCGCGCGCTTCGTCGGCGGTTTGTTGACGCGTGGCCTTCTCGAGCAACTCTGCCGCAAGTCGGACAGCCGCAGTGGAGACCTCGTCGGACCCGCCAGGCGTTGGGCGGTCCGCCGGAATGGCGGGGCGCTGCGAAGCGGAGGGCACCGCGCTGTTGCGGGGGCCTTCGGTTTCCAGCGGTCCTGACGAGTGAAATTTCATCAGCGCGTTTTCCATGCCCTGAATATACGCTGCAATCGCTGCTGAATCGTGTTTCTATTCTCGACCTTGAATGCGGAAAAAGTACAAATTCAGGTTAACTTGTCATATACTGAGCGCATGGCAGGGGCAAAGAAATCAAACCTAAAAGCGGCGCATGTGTTGCGTGAGCAAATTCTGCGCGCTGCGCCGGGGCTTGAAGCGGCCGAAGCGCTGTTCGACTCGGTCAATGATGTGATTTTCTGCGTCAAAAATCGCGAGCGCCAATACGCCGCGGCCAATTTTGCCTTTGTTCATTCGGCCGGACTGAAATCACGTGCGGATCTGATCGGCCGCACGGCGCGCGACATTTTTCCGCCGCTTCTCGCCGCCGGTTACGAACAGCAGGACGACGATGTGTTCAAGCGCGGTGCGGAAGTCCACGACCGGCTCGAAATGGTCACGCGCGCCAACGGTGAAATCGGCTGGTTTGTCTCGCAGAAAATTCCGGTGCGTTCGCAAAGCGGCGAGATCATCGCGCTCGCCGGAATTTCGCGCGACCTCGCCACGCCTGCTGCGCAGAAAGGACGGCTTGGCGCCATGGCCGAAGCGCTCGACGCGCTGCACCGCGATTTCGCGACGCCGCTGCGCATCGGAGAACTCGCGCGAAAGGCCGGGCTCTCCTTCAGTCAGTTCCAGCGCCGCGTGACTGCGCTCACGGGACTTTCGCCGCGCCAATTGCTCACCAAGTCGCGAATCGAGGCGGCCGCGCACGCGCTCGCCGGTTCGCGGAAGCCCATTGCAGAGATCGCGATCGACTGCGGTTTCTACGATCAGGCCGCATTCAGCCGGCATTTCCGGAATTTCACCGGGCTCTCGCCGCGCGCATATCGTTTGGCATCTGGAAAAACGGATTAACCACAGAGATCACAGAGAACGGCCAAAAAATTACGTTCTCGTTCGCTGGTGTGCTCTGTGATCTCTGTGGTTCAAAAAATACTATTTCAATTCAATGATGCGCACGCCACCGGCGGGAACGGTGAGACCGATCGTCGCGCCGCCATTCTCGCCTTTCACATCGAGTTTTTCATCCGGAAAGAGCCAGTCAGACGCGGCGTTGACGGGAACGTGCGCGCGAATCGTGATCGTGCGGTTTTCGCGAAAATCGGTCGGCGTGATGCCGTGTTGTGGCTTGGCCTGGCCGGCTGGATTCAGCAGTGTCACCACCCAGCCGCTCGCGTTTTTATTAAGCATCCATTCGACATCGCCGGAGACTTCGATCGGCATCAATCCGCGCGTCGCATGCGCAATCAGTTGCGGTAGCACCGGGACTGCCGAGCGATCGATACCCAAACCGTGCGGAACAGCGAGCATGATTAAGCGTCCCGCGCCACGATCGAACGCCGCGCAAAAAACATTTCCGTCACTCGTCGTCGCGAGCGCTGTTCCGCCCGTGATTGGCTTGTAACGGAACCGCTGCGCGCTGTGTTTTGCGCCGGTCGACGTCCACGTGTACGTATCCGTTTCAGCGCTCGCGCCGAGGCCCGGAAGTTCCAGCGCCGCGAGTCCCGGGCCGCTCAGGTGCTCGTCGGCGACGATCAGCGTGCCGCCTTGCTGAACGTATTCTGCCAAGCGCTTCCCTTCGTCGGTCGTGAGCTCAATCTCTCCCGCTGCGATCACGACTGGATACGTCGCCAGCGTCGTCCACTTCTTCACGTCGGGATAAGCGAAGACGACATCAAACATGTCGCCGAAGACGCCGGGCACATAGACTTCGTTCGTCGCCGTGATGGGCTCGGTGCTCTTCGGGCCAATCGGATAATACGCGGTCCAGAAATACTCCTTCAGCATCTGCTCGTGCAGCCCGTACATCGTGAGATCCGGGCGCTTCGTATGTCCGCAAAACGCATACGGTTCAAACGGCGAGGGTTCCCAGCCATGCGCGTAATCGAGCAGAAACG
>Ga0265314_10003569_pt1 | contig 14986 bp, 12 predicted proteins | sample 4126metaG_FD_203106 | JGI IMG/M metagenome (GOLD analysis project Ga0265314, IMG submission 203106) | Rhizosphere microbial communities from Carex aquatilis grown in University of Washington, Seatle, WA, United States - 4-1-26 metaG | ecosystem: Host-associated > Plants > Roots > Rhizosphere >... | reverse complement strand
CTGGTCCGCGGCCGACGCCCCCGTCGGCCTGGTCGCCGAACCGATCAACATGATTCGTCAGCGCGAAAGCGGGTCCAGGGGGACCCGAGCGGACCAGGGGGTCCGCCCCACACTCCAATGCACAATACGCGGTTTCGGGAAAAGTATGCGGCATTGCGCTAAAAGCGTGCGCCACGGCTAGCCCGGAACGCGCTTAGTGCGCCACGGTCTCGAGCGCCACCTGGCTGCGCGCGGTGCGGATGCGGTCACGGTACTCCTGGATCAGCGTGGTGAAACCCGCCCAGTAGTAGCCGCCCACGAACAACAGCAGGAACGGCAGGCAGAAGAAGTTGTAGACGTCGATCGCGAAGACGCACATGGCGACGAAATACGTGCCGATCGCGATCTCGATGAACGGCAGCCAGCCGCTGCGGCGCCGGTACTTGGCGGCTACGCTCCGCGCTGCGCCCCCATCGGCCGCATACTTCGGGGTGCGCACAAAGCCGCTCTGGATCCCAAGCAGTGCCTCGATCACGGCGCGGGTGTTGATGACGGTCAACGCCACGCCCACCGCCAGCAGCGCCGGCAGCATCAGAATCGAGCGTAGGACGCTGCGCGGATACAGTTCGCGCTCCGCCAGAACGTAGAACGCCGAAATAGACCAGAACGAGGCGACGATCAGCGGCAGGTCCAGGAACACCATCTGGAACCAACCCATGTAGAACCGGACGATCATCACCGGAAGCATGAGCGCCGAGACCATCATCATCATGGGGTAGCTGATGTTCGGCGTCAGGTGCATGAACGCCTCCACCTTCAGACGCCATGGGATGTCGGCTCGCAGAATGGAGGGCAGGAGCTTCTTGGCCACCTGAGTCAAGCCTTTGGCCCAGCGCATTTGCTGCACCTGGAAGGCGTGCATCTCGACCGGCAGCTCGGAGGGGCAGTCCAGCGCCGGCAGGTAGACGAACTTCCAGCCTTTGAGCTGCGCCCGGTAGCTGAGATCGGAGTCTTCAGTCAGGGTGTCGTGCTGCCAGCCGCCCGCGTCGTCGATCATCCTGCGCCGCAGAATGCCCGCGGTTCCGTTGAAGTTGAAGAACAGCCCGCGGCCGAATCGCGCGCCGTGCTCGAGCACGAAGTGGCCGTCCAGCAGCATGGCCTGGACCTCGGTCAGCACGTTGAAGTTGCGGTTGACGTAGCTCCAGCGCGTCTGGACGACCCCCACCTTGGGATCGGCGAAGAAGTGCACGGTGCGCATCAGGAAGTCGGCGGGCGGGATGAAATCGGCGTCGAAGATGGCCATCAGCTCGCCGGTGGCGGTCTTCAGGCCTTCCTGGAGCGCGCCCGCCTTGAAACCGGTGCGGTTGGTACGGTGGTGGTATTCGATGGGATGGCCCAGTGCCCGGTAATGCGCCACCAGCCGCTCGGCGAAGGGGTGGGTCTCGTCGGTGGAATCATCCAGCACCTGGATCTGCAGCAGCTCCCGTGGATACTCGATCTTGAGAGTCTCTTCGAGCAGCCGCTCCACCACGAAACGCTCGTTGAAGAGTGGGAGCTGAATGGTGACCGGCGGAAGCTGCTCGAAGCGTGTGGGCGCCACTTTGGGGAGCTTCCTGCGGTACTTGAAGTAGGTTCGGATCACTTCGTAGCGGTGCAAGCCATACACGGACAGGATCGCCAGCAAGCCGAAGTAGGGGATGAGGATCATCCAGTCGAACCAGGACAGCTGGTAGATGCCGGCGAAGGTCTCGTCCGCCAGCGCGTGCTTGAGTTGCTGGAAGGCGGTGGCGGTCACGAGCAACGCCGGGCTGAAGAGTGTGGTCATGGGACGGCCGGTAGAGGGATGCTGCCCTCCTCTATTGTATGGCGCTGGTGAACCATTCTACACCTGGGACAAGGGGGAGGGGATCGGGCGTTCCCCTGAAGGGTCTGTTCGCCAAACGGACTTCCGCCGATGGAGAGACCTGGAAGCCCGTGCCACTCCTCGATACAACTGCCACCGGCGCCAGGCTGGTCTTGGCCTCCGCCGGGCCGGCCCGCAAGCTGGCGGCCGTCGTCGCGCGGGCCACCTTCGATATCGCCCGGGACCGGCTCGTGTTCACGCCGGAGCACCCCTGGCCCGCTGGGACGGAGGCCGTCGAGACGCCCTGGGGCACCTTCCCGCCCGATACACCGTTCCCCAGGCAGGGCATCGACGTCTTCGTGCTGGGCAGCGCTTGGCAGCCCCAACGCCTGCCGGCAACCGAACTGACGCTGGCGATCCGCGTGGGCGCGATGCTCGAGCGGCGCATCGCGGTCGTCGGCGACCGGACCTGGGTGCGCCGGGATGGCTCGCTCGTCCCCGGAGAGCCACGGCAGTTCGTCTCGATGCCCCTGACCTACGAGAACGCCTACGGCGGCCGGGGCGCCCCCAATCCCTTAGGCAAGGGCTTCTACGCCAGCGAGGCGGAGGCGCTTGGGCAGCCGCTTCCGAACCTCGAAGACGCGGACGCCCGTATCCGCTCTTTCGCGGACCACCCGGATCCGGTCGCGACGGGGCCGTGTCTGCAGCGCGGGGGGCGCTCCAGCCTGATCATCGACCCGGAGCGGGCGCCCCACCCCGGCACGATGGTCGAAATCACGCACGCCACACCCGATGGCGCCCTGCGCTTCGCGCTGCCCGATCTTCGGATGCACGTCCGAGTGGCGGACCAACTGCTGCCGCTGCGGCTGGATGAGATTGCGGTCTTCACGGAACCGCGTCGTGTCTCCCTGGCCTACCGCGCGGAGTTCGAGTACACCGGCGCGGACCCGCGCGCTGAGGTAAGCTGAGGGTGCGCCTTTGAATACAAACGCCGTCCGATAGTTCTTCCTCGCGGCCACTACCACTAACTATTCGTGTGTCTCTGGAGGAGAACTATGCATTCCAACTGGCAAGAGGGTTTTTTTCGCGGCGTCGCACTCGACGCCTGGCGGCGTATCGTCAATCCCGAAATGACCCGCACCGAGGTGGACTTCCTCGAGCGGGCCCTTGAAGTGAGCCCCGGCGCGCAACTTCTGGACGTCCCTTGCGGCAACGGGCGGCACTCCGTTGAGTTCGCCGGCCGAGGGTACAGAATGACCGGGCTCGACCTGAGCGAGGAGTTCATCGCGGAGGCGTGCGGCGCAACGCCTCTCCCGGTTCGATGGGTGAGGGCCGACATGCGCACCCTTTCGTGGGTTTCCGAGTTCGACGGTGCGTATTGCTTCGGCAACAGCTTCTGCTACTTGGGGAGCCCAGAAGCTCGGCAGTTCCTGGCCAGCGTGGCGCGCGGGTTGAAGCCCGGAGCGCGACTCACCGTAGACACCGGGATGGCGGCCGAGTCGATTCTGCCTTCGCTGGCGCGGACACGGTGGTTCCGCATCGGGGACATCCTGATGCTCAGCGAGAATCGTTACGATCCCGCCGAAAGCCGGCTCGATATCGACTACACTTTCGTCCAAGGCGGCGTGGTCGAGACGCGGCCCACTTCGAGCTACGTTTTCACGGTCGCCGAACTCTGTCGGATGCACCGCGAAGCGGGACTTGAGCCGTTGCAGTTGCTGGCCTCGACGAATGCGGAGCCGTATCAGATGGGGTCGCCGAGGCTGATTCTGGTTTCCGTCAGACAATAGAGCGGCGGCGGCTCACGCTACAATCGGCTGAGAAGCCTATGAGCAAGCTCAGCCTGTCGTTGACCCTGCCGATCGTGTGCTCCGCCGTCATTCTGTTGGCCGAGACCCGGCCGTCGTCCTCCCGCGACGAGGAACTGTGGCGCCATCGCAACCTGGGCAAAGCGCTGTATGAGACGCCGACCAGCGTCCCGCAGTCCGCCGTGGAGCTGAAGAAGGCGCTCGATCTGGCGCCCAACTCGTTCCGCGACCGCCTCAACTACGGGCTGGCGCTGCTGCGCGCGGGCGACCTCAAGCAAGGCATGGCGGAACTGGAGAAGGCTCAAAAGCAGGACCCGAAGTCCCCCTACACCTGGTTCAACCTGGGCGTCGCCTACAAGCGCGAAGGGATGTATCCGGAGGCGATCCACCAGTTCGAGGGCATGGTCAAGCTCGTCCCCACCGAGCCGGTTTCGCATTACAACCTCGGCCTGCTCTACAACCTCACGGACCGCCAGCCGGAAGCGCTGCAGCAGTTCGAGATCGCCAAGAAGCTGGACTCGAAGCTGGTGGCGCCGCGTTTCCAGATCTATAACGCATACCGGCTCATGGGCAAGGAAGTGGAGGCCAAGGCGGCGCTGGCCGAGTTCCTGAAAGCCAAAGAGGCGCAGAAGGCCGCCGACGATTCCGAAGACATGGAGTGGTGCTACTACGCCGAGCTCTACGATCCCATCGAGGCGCATCCGGCGCCCGCCGCCGCGGCGCCGGCGGCCGCGCTGCGGTTCGCCGACACAAAGCTGGACGGCGAAGCTCAGCCGGGCATTCTCGTGATGGACACCACTGGCGATGGCAGCTCCGATCTGCTGGTGTGGTCGAAGGACGGAATCCGCGTGTACCGCAAGGGCAAGGACGCGATCGCCGACTCCGGCCTGGGCGATCTCGAGGGCGTGCTCTTCGTCGCTGCGGGAGATTTCGAGAACAGCGGCCTGGCGGGGTTGTGCGTGCTCACGGAGAAGGGTCCACTGCTCTATCGCAACGTGAAGGGCAAGTTCGTGAAGGTGGCGGCGCAGCTTCCCTCAGGGCGGTTCGAGCGCGCCGTCTGGCTCGATTTTGACCATGACTACGACCTCGACCTGTTCCTGCTGGGCGAAAAGTCCGTGCTGCTGCGCAACGAGGGCGAGCACGGATTCCAGGACTACACCGCCCACTTCCCCTTCGTCAAGGGCCGCGCGGTTGACGCCGTAGCGTTCCGCCTGATTCCGGATTCCAAGGGGATCGACCTGCTGGTGAGCTACGCCGACCGCGGCGCGGTCCTGTACCGCGACCAGATGCGCGCGGTGTTTGAAGCCGTTCCGGTGGACGCGATTCCGGCCGGCGCGCGCGCACTGCAGGCGGCCGACATCGACAACGACAGTTGGATCGACGTGGCATTCTCGGGCCCGAAGGGTGTCCAGTTCGCGATGAACCGTGAAGGCACGCTGGTTGCCGAGTCGACGCCGGCGCCAGCGGTTCGCGCGCTGACCTTCGCCGATCTCGAAGACCGGGGCCTCGTGGACCTGGTGGCTGGCAATGCCGTCTACCGGAACCAGGGGCTGGGCAAGGTGGGGGCGGGCACGAGCCCCGGCGGCTTCCCGGACGCGGTGGCATGGGCTCGCGCCGATTTCGAGAACGACGGGCGGATCGACCTGGCGGCAGTGGCGGCGGACGGCAGCATCCATCTCCTCAGCAATGAGACCGCGACCAAGAACCAGTGGATTCGGGTGGCGCTGGCGGGCGTGAAGAACTTGAAGCTGGGGCCGGGAACTGAGGTCGAGATCAAGTCCGGAACGCACTACCAGAAGCAGATGTACGAGGGCGTGCCGCTGCTGTTCGGCCTGGGACCGGAGAAGGCGGTGGACACCATCCGCATCAGTTGGGCGAATGGCATGATCCAGAACGAAATGGACCGGCCGCTGGCGCAGACCGCGGAGCTCAAGGAGGCGCCGCGCCTGTCAGGATCCTGCCCCATGATCTTTGCCTGGGACGGCGGCAAGTTCGAGTTCGTTGCCGATGTGCTGGGCGTCGCGCCGCTCGGCGCCAGTTCCGGCGACGGCGGGTACTTCCCGGTGTCTAGCCACGAGTACGTTTCGATTCCCGGCGATCGGCTCGAACTGCGCGACGGTCGATACGAGATCCGCATCACCGAAGAGCTGCACGAGGTTTCGTACATCGACCAGGTGCGGCTCATCGCTCTCGATCATCCGGCCGGGGTCGATATCGTGACCAACGAGAAGTTCAAGTCGCCGCCGTTCCCCGAGTTCCGGCTGTTCGGCGTGAGCCGGCGCATTTTCCCGGTCTCGGCGCGCGACGGCCAGGGGCGCGACATGCTGCCGAAGGTGCTGCGGCGCGATCGCGTCTACGCGGACGGCTTCCGGCACGACATGGCGGGCGTGGCCGAGATGCACTCGCTCGAACTCGAATTCGGTTCCGATGCGGCGCGCGACAATCGCGCGGTCCTGATGCTGAGCGGCTGGATCGATTGGGCGGACGGCAGCACCTTCATGGCCGCGTCGCAGGGTAGCAAGGACGGGCTGATCCTGCCCTATCTCCAGGTAAAGGACGCCGCTGGCCAGTGGCGCACCGTGATCGAGGATATGGGCGTGCCCGCGGGCGAACCGCGCACCATCGCGGTGGACCTGACCGGCAAGTTCCTGTCGGCCTCGCGTGCGCTGCGCATCGTCACCAACACGTGTGTGTATTGGGACCAGATCTACCTGAGCGAAGACACGGCGGCTCCGCGGACTCGCATGACGGCGATGGACGCCGAGACGGCCGATCTGACCCTGCGCGGATTCTCGCGCGCCGTGGTCGATCCGCGGCACGAGCAGCCGGAGTATTACGATTACTCCGAGTGGCGGCCGGCCGCGATGTGGAACCCGGTGCCGGGCCTGTACACGCGCTATGGCTCGGTGCGTGAGTTGCTGGCGGCGGCCGACGACCGATTTGTCATCATGGGCTCGGGCGACGAGATCCGTCTGCGGTTCGATCCTGCCCGGTTGCCCCCGCTGGCGGCGGGCTGGAAGCGGGACTTCCTGGTGCTGGTGGACGGCTGGTCGAAGGACGCCGACGCCAACACGGCTTTCGGCGATTCGGTGGAGCCGCTGCCGTTCCACGGCATGAGCCAGTATCCGTACCCGGCGGCGGAGCGCTTCCCGGACGACGAGGCGCACCGCGCGTGGCGCAAGGAGTACAACGTGCGGCGGCCGGTGAAGTTCATTGAGCCGCTGGTGGCGGGGCGGTAGGGGCGAAGCCCCGGACTCAGGGCTACTTCATCTCAGCGAGCCTGGCGTCGAGTTCCTTTAGAACTGCCTGCTGAGCACCATCGAGATCCGCCATGGAGAAATCCTTGCGGGGCGAATACCATCGCTGCTGGGCGGCAAATGCCTTGGCCGTCGCGCTGCCCGGTTCTTTGCCGAAAGTAGCGAGCAGGACTTCCCGCACAGCCTCCAATTCCGTCCTCGCGTTGGCGCCGGGCGGCAGAACCTTCCGGAGGCCGTTCACGAACGACGCCACCTCCGCCGGCAGGCGCGGAAACTGTGTCAGGGAGTAGGCAATGTTGATGGGGTCTTTTGGCTTGAAGTCGCTGTACTGCCACTGTACGCCTCCCTCAACCGCCTCCCACCCCGCAGGGGTGATCTCGCGGAACCACCATGGGTGTCGCACGGGGACCTCGGTCTGCAACTGCTGCGCCTGTTCGGCGCTCAAGAATCCCTTGGATTGCTCTGCAGTCAAGTCCGGCCAGACGTCTTGCCATCCACGATGGTTCAAGTAGCGCTCGAATGGTTCCGTGATGATTGTAAATGTCGCCGTCTCGACTTGCTTTGCCCACGATGAGCCGGTAGCCGTGATGTAGCCAGCCAACTCCAACGTCCCTACGTCAAGGACACCCGGCGCCGCAAAACCCCGGCGGCCGCCGGACCAGCGTTCTTCCTTCTCAGTCTCGACGAGCCCCATCGAAATCGGAATGCGGTACTGCACGGTCAGTGCCCTGCTCTCCTTTGCACCAAAGTGCATCCGCCAGACGAAGAGAGACGCGTATTCCCCGGGAGAGGGCTTAGGCTCCCGCCGAACGAAGTCGACGTGGTAAGTGGCTTGGTCATCCCGCGCAATGAAATCGTAGCTGAGAACCCAATCCTTCGAGGCTTTGGTGGAGACCTGCTCCCGCCCACTCGCAAATTGCGAGTCGACCGGAAACCCCACTTGCACATCCACCGGTTTGTCCGTGAGATTCCGTAGGCCAAAAGTGCAGTAGTACTCTGCCTGATCCATGCCCGGCACAGTCCCGTCGAACAACAACGGGCCGCGGCCGAGGGTGATCTTTACATCTATCGAAACAAGCTGCACCGCCTCGCTGCTGATCTGATGCAGGCTCTGCCCGTTCCCCGCGAACACGCCCGCGTCAGCCAACGCGGGACGAGCCTGCCCCAGACAGATCAGTAACGCTGCGAGCACCATCGCGACAACTCTCATTCCGGAACCTCCACTGCCAGGTTGTCGATGAGGCGCGTGGCGCCGAGCCAGGCCGCGGCGGCGATCAGCACGGGGCCGGCGATCTCGGTCACCGGCTGGAGTTCGTCGGGGTCGACGATCTCGAAATACTCGACCCGGATGCGGGGCTCGGCTGCGAGCACGGCCAGCGCCGCCTGCTTCGCTCGCTCGGGATTGCGCTCGCCGCTCGCAATGGCCGCCTCAGTCGCCTGCAGGGACTGGTAGAGCGAGGGCGCCACGGCACGCTCCTCGGCTGACAGGTGCTGATTGCGCGAACTGAGCGCCAGGCCGTCCGCCTCCCGCACTGTGGGGACGCCAACGATCTCGACCGGCAGGTTGAGGTCCGCCACCATGCGCCGGATCACGGCCAGCTGCTGCGCGTCCTTCTGGCCGAAGTATGCGCGGTCCGGCTGCACGATATCCAGAAGCTTCGCGACCACGGTGGCAACGCCGCGGAAGTGCCCGGGGCGGAACTGGCCGCACAGATGCTGCGTGAGCGCCTCGACGTCTACGTAAGTGCGCTGGCTGCGGGGATACATCTCCGCGATTTCAGGGGCGAAGACGAGATCGGCGCCGCGTGCTTCCGCGAAGGAGGCGTCGGTCGCAAGCGTGCGCGGGTAGCGTTCGTAGTCGTCCGCGCGGTCGAACTGAATCGGGTTGACGAAGACGCTGACGGCGACGGCGCCGCACTCGGCGCGCGCGGTTTCGATCAGGCGGCCGTGACCGGCGTGGAGCGCGCCCATGGTGGGAACGAGGCCGATGGTCTTCCCGGCGCCGCGGAGCCGCGCCACCGCCTCGCGCACTCCCGCGATGGTGTGAACGAGTTGAGCGCTCATGCCGGATAGAGTCCTGCGCGGACCTCGTCGGCGTAAGTCTTCGCAGCCTGCACCATGAGCTCGCCGATCTGCGCGTACTGCTTGACGAACGGCGGCACGGGGCCTTCGAACAGTCCCAGCGCGTCGTAGGAGACCAGCACCTGGCCGTCGCAATGCGGGCCGGCGCCGATGCCGACGGTGGGGATCGCCAACGCCGCCGTCACCGCCGCCGCCACCGCGTCCGGAATGGACTCAAGGACGATGGAGAACGCTCCGGCGTCCTCCAGTGCGTGAGCGTCTTCGAAAAGCCGCTTGGCAGCGTCCTCGCTCCGCGCCTGCTGGCGGTAGCCGCCGATCTGGTGGACCGACTGCGGCACCAGGCCCAGGTGGCCCATCACCGGAATCCCGATCTCGACCAGCCGCTTGACCACGTCAATCATCGGCCGCCCGCCTTCGATCTTGACCGCCGCCGCGAAGCCTTCCTGAAGCAGACGCCCGGCGTTGCGCACGGCCTCGGGCACGGTGACCTGGTAGCTGAGGAACGGCATGTCGGCGACCACCAGGGCGCGGCGCGCGCCGCGGCTCACGGCCCGCGTGTGGTGAACCATGACGTCGAGCGTCACGGGCAGCGTGGTCTCCTCGCCCATGATCACGTTGCCGAGGGAATCGCCCACCAGCAGCACGTCGATGCCGGCGCGGTCGAAGAGGCGCGCCATAGTGGCGTCGTAGGCCGTGAGGACGGCGATCTTCTCGCCACGCTGCTTCTTCTCCTTGAGATCGGGGACGCGGATACGTTTCTCGGCCATCGCAGTCAGTCTCCTATCGTGGTACGGTCCGCTCCCTGACGGTCGCGGTTCGGTGCTGCGGACCGCAGAAGCGCCTCGATCTCGCGGGCCTTGGCCTCGGCGAGTCCTCGGCGGCGCGCCACCTCCAGAACGTGCAGGCCCGCCGAACGGTACAGGCCATCCACGGACGGCGGCGCTGCAGCGAGGCTCCGCAAATGACGGCGCACGGTGTCCGCGTCGCCGCGCTCGATCGGGCCGGTCAGCGCTTTCTCGGGTCCGAGCGCCAGCGCGTTCGCCACTCCGGCGTAGACCAGCGGGCCCAGAGCGTCCAGCGCCGTCTTCTCGTCGATGCCTGCCGCCCTCATCAGAATAGCAGCCGCGTCGATGAGGCCGGCGACGTAGTTACTCGCCATCACGGCGGCTGCGTGATAGAGCGCCATCGAGTCCGGCGCGACGTGCAACGCGGTTCCGCCAAGCACTTTGACGATCCGCTCGGCCCAGGCGACCGCGGCGGGGTCCCCGGAGACCGCCAACGCGGATCCGGGAAGAGCGTTGACGCCGGCCTCGGGAGTCGCGACCGTCTGTAGCGGGTGCAACACGCCACAGGCAACGCCGGCGCGCGCCAGGGATTCGAGGACTTCCGGCCCGCGCGCGCCGCAGGTGTGGAGCGCCACGCCCTGGTTCCAGCCCGCCTGCGCCAAAGTGTGCGCGACGGCTGCCACCGCCGTGTCGCTGACCGCGATCAGGATGCGGCCGGCGCGTTCGGGAAGCTGGCGCGGTAAAACGGCGGCGACGCCGATGAATTCGGCCGCGCGCGCGGTGTGCCCGGGGCTCCGGCCGGCCACGGCTACAACCGGCTCGCCGCGCTCGCGCAGCAGCCGGCCCAGGGCCTGCGCCACGCGGCCGGTTCCGGCGATGCCGATCGATTCCTGGGGATTCGCGTTCACGTTCGGAACAACACCGATTCCTTCGAAAAGACCCGTACCGCGGCGAAGAATGCCAGGCCCGCATAGACGATGTTCGAGGCCATGGTGATGGCGAACGCGAGATGGCTGTACTCGCCGAGGAAGATCTCCTTGATGAGCTGGCAGACGTTGAACAGCGGAATCAGTGCCAGGACGGGCGTAAGCTGCAAGCCCGGCAGCATCCCCACCAGCAACGGGAAGATGGACGCCATCACCAGCGGCGTCAAGTAGCTCTGAGCTTCCTTGAAGCTCTTGGCGAGCAGCGCGATGGCGACCATCAGCGACGCCGCCAGAACGGCCATCGGCACCAGCGCGACGAATACCAGTGCGATGCCCGTCGCGTCGAGCGGGACGCGGCCTGCCGCTTTGCCGACCTGGATCCCGAAGTCGGCGAAGCGAAACGAGACGATGAGGCTCACCATCGCCAGGATGGCCGTGACGAGCACCGCCGTGGTGGCGGCCAGGACCTTCCCCAGGATGATGGCGCCGCGGCTGGCGGGAGAGGAAAGCACCACCTCCAGCGTACGCCGCTCCTTCTCGCCCGCGGTCATGTCGATGGCCGGATACATGCCGCCGGTGAACATCAGAAGCACCACGCAGTATCCCATCATGCCGCCCCAGAACATGCCGGCCATTTTCTTCTCCGGCGCAAGGTTGACGGACTTGACGGTGAACGGGTTGATGACCGAATCCGGCTGGCCCAGCTCGGTGAGCCTCAGCTTCATGGTGTTTTCCTTGAACCTGGCGAGCGCGGCGCGGATCCGGACGTCGGCCACGCCGGAACTGCGCCGGGTCAGGTCCGAGTACACCCGCACTTCGATCCTGCCTGCGCCCGGCAGCACGACCGGCTCGACGCCCGCGGCGATCTCCTTCTTGGCTATGGCGGCCTCGAGATCGTCGCGCGAAGCGAGCTTGAAACCGGCCTGGGAGAGCGCGATCAGCAGCTCGGGCAGCCGGCGGACGTTGCGCACGGCGATCGTCACCGCCTCGTCGCCCGCTTTCTTTTCCGTGGAGCTGACGAACCGGCTCATCACCAGGAGCAGCAGGGGAATCGCCAGCAGCGGCACCGCGATCATGCTGATCAGCGTGCGCCGGTCGCGGATGGTGTCCAGCATCTCCTTCTTGTAGATCGTAAGAACCTGGCTATGACTCATGCACCCTCCGGGCCGCGTTTTCGATGCCGAGCAAAGCGAGGAAGATCTCGCGGAGCCGCTGCTTTCCCGTGGCCGCGCGCAGATCCTCCATGGTGCCTACGATCTTCACCGTGCCTTCGTGGATCACGGCGATGCGGTCGCAAAGGTACTCGGCCTCCTCCATGACGTGCGTGGAGAAGAGCACGGCCTTGCCGGAGTCGCGTGCTTTCAGAATGAACTCCTCGATGACGTGCGCGGTAGGCACGTCGAGGCCCGAGGCAGGCTCGTCAAGGATCAGGATCGGCGGATCGTGAACCAGCGCGCGGGCGACGGCGACCCGCTGACGCATACCGGTCGAGAGGCTGTCGATCTTCGTGTCGCCGAAACCGCTCATGTTCAGCAGGGAGAAGATCTCTTCGATGCGCTCGCCGAGCGGGGCACCGCGCATGCCATTCAGCTCGCCAAAGAACTTCAGCACCTCGCGCGCGGAGAGACGGAGGTACAGGCCCATGTCCGCGGATAGAAACCCGATGCTGCTGCGGACGGCTTCGGGCTCCTTCAGGATGTCGTGGCCGTTGAGGATTGCCGTGCCCTCGCTGGGGCTCATGACGGTGGCGAGCATGCGCAGGGTGGTGGTCTTGCCCGCGCCATTCGGACCGAGCAGACCGAAGATTTCGCCGGAGCGGACCTCGAACGAGATGTGATCGACGGCGTGAACGGCGCCGCGCTTCGAATCGTGGAAGGTCTTGGTGAGGGCCTGTACCTGGATCATTCGGCTGGTGCCATTGTATCGAAGCAGACCGTGAAGTATGGTGATCGGAGGGCAGGGGGCGCTCCAGCCGGAGGGCCAGTTGGTGTAAGCTACTGCTCGATGGAGGGCCGGTGAGCAAGAACAAGCATAAGTCGGATTCCGCGATTTGCCTGAGCGATGCCGACTACGACAAGGAACTGCGGCGGTTGCAGATCGAGCTGGTCAAGCTGGAGGAGTGGATCAAGCACGAGGGCCTGAAGGTGGTGGTCCTCTTCGAGGGCCGGGACGCCGCTGGCAAGGGCGGCGTGATCAAGCGCATCACCGAATGCCTGAACCCGCGTATCTGCCGCGTGGTCGCTTTGGGCGTCCCAACCGAGCGGGAGAAGACGCAGTGGTATTTCCAGCGCTACGTTCCCAATCTGCCGGCGGCGGGCGAAATGGTTCTCTTCGACCGGAGCTGGTACAACCGCGCCGGAGTGGAGCGCGTGATGGGGTTTTGTACGGAGAACGAGTATTTGGAATTCATGCACTCCTGCCCCGAGTTCGAGCGCATGCTGGTGCGGTCGGGGATCATCCTGCTGAAGTACTGGTTCTCGGTAAGCGACGAGGAGCAAGAGCGCAGATTCCAGGCCCGCATCAAGGATCCCACGAAGCGCTGGAAGCTGAGCCCGATGGACCTGGAGTCGCGCCGCCGATGGGTGGAGTACTCCAAGGCGAAAGACGATATGTTCTCGTACACGGATGTGAAGCAGGTGCCCTGGTACGTGGTCAACGCCGATAACAAAGAATGCGCGCGGCTGAACTGTATCCACCACCTGCTCTCGATGGTTCCGTACAAGGACCTGACGCCCGAGCCCGTCAAGCTGCCGGAACGGGTGCGCAGCGCCTACGTGCGCCCTCCCATGACGGACCAGACGTTCGTGCCGGAGATCTACCGGCCGTAGGGCGGCGGGTTCCGCGCGACAGGCCGACAGGGGCGTCGGCTCGAGGCGGTCACCAGGCGGGACGTGGACGTCCCGCGCCTGCCCCACCAGTAACCTGAGATCAAGCCAGCTTGGAGGCGGCCGCCTCCATCATGATGAAGAAGGCTTGGCCCTCGGTCGCGACTCCGGCATGGTCGAAGTTGGGCGCGCCGCACACACCCTGCACGTAACCGAATGAATCCATCTTGGCCCGCGCCGCACTTCGCATGCGGTCGGCTGCGGTGAGATACTCCTTGGGCAGCCAACCGCCCCTCACGCCCGTATAGATCGCGAAGGCCAGCATCTGGGCAAGGTTGGTTTCGACGAAGGTGTCGGGGCGGTCCACTACGTTGTGGAAGAGGCCATCGGGGCGCTGGAAGGCGAGGCAGCCGTCGATGATGTCCCTGGCGAAGGCGGCCAGCCTCTTGCGTTCTTCCGCGCGATCTACCGGCAGGGCTCGAATCACGCGCGCCAGGCCGGCCGCTGCCCAACCGTTGCCCACTCCCCAGAAGTTCCGATCCTTGAACTGCCGCGCGCCGTCGTCCCAGATGTGCGAGAGAAGCTTCCTGCCGGGGTTCCAAAGGCGCTTGCGGTAGCCGTCGATCTGGCGCAGCGCCTCATCGTAGTGGCCGGTCGCAGCGAGAAAAGGCGGAGCGCCGTTGAAGCCGTCGGACCACATCTCGGGCTGCTGGAAGACGTGGTAGAGCGTCCCATCGGCGCTGCGCGGCGCACGCACCAGGATCCACTCGAGCAAGCCGCGGGCGGCTTCCTGGATCTTGATGTCGCCGGTCATCTCGCCGGCACGCCAGTACGCTTCGCCGCCCATTGCGGGATCCGTCGGGCTGCCTTCGATCACCACCCCCAGGCGCCCGTCGGGGACTCGCTGAACGATCGCGGCCTTGGTGAGGAGAATTACGCGATCGCGGTCTCCGGCCTCGAGAAGCGCCTGGACCAGGATTCCCTGTTCCCAGTCGCGGCGCTGCATGGCCAGTGCCGCCTCCGCCGCTCTGGCGATCCACGAGGACGCGCCTGCTTGGACGTCCACAGGGCCAGTCAATCCGAGCAATCCGGAACTACGGAGAAAGCGGCGGCGGTTCATTGGTAGATTATTCTAACGCCCACGAGGCAGGGCTGAGGCCAGCCCTCCGACAGCCCCATAGACCTGTTGGCCTTGCTATACTGAATTTTCACGGAGTCTGGAGTTCAAGGCTCCGATTGTGTTCAGTTGAGGGAGCGGTCGCGCTTCCGGGTCGGGACGTACAATGCCAAAACGCACATTTCAGCCGAATAATCGCCATCGGGCCAAGACGCACGGCTTCCGCCAGCGTATGAAAAGTAAAGACGGACGGGCCGTTCTCTCGCGCCGTAGGGCGAAGGGGCGCTGGAAGCTGACCGTCAGCGACGAGCGCGCGGTTCGTAACGCCAACGCAGACTAATCCGATCGAACCGAAGAGGGTTTT
>Ga0265314_10003568_pt1 | contig 14988 bp, 12 predicted proteins | sample 4126metaG_FD_203106 | JGI IMG/M metagenome (GOLD analysis project Ga0265314, IMG submission 203106) | Rhizosphere microbial communities from Carex aquatilis grown in University of Washington, Seatle, WA, United States - 4-1-26 metaG | ecosystem: Host-associated > Plants > Roots > Rhizosphere >... | reverse complement strand
TCACCTTCTCTTCGAGCGACCGCGATGATCCACTGGCCGACGGGTTCGGAGCCCTGCGGATGCTCAACGAGGATTGCCTTCCCCCAGGGGCGGGCCTTGGCCATCCCCATCACGATGCCGAGCTCGTCACCTACGTACGCGAGGGCGCGCTCGCGTACGATGACTCGATGGGCCGCTCGGGCATCATCCAGGCGGGCGAGTTCAGGTACGTGAGCTCGAGGCAGCGGGGACGCCACAGCGAGACCAACCTTTCGCGGACCGCCTGGGCCCACGTGTTTCAGATCTGGGTGCGTCCGTCGGAGTTGGGGTTCGAGCCCAGCGATGAGCAGAAACGCTTCAGCTCCGCCGACCGGCGGGGCCTCCTGTGCGTCGTCGCCTCGCCCGACGCCCGGCGCGGATCGCTGCGCATCCACCAGGACGCGCTGCTGTACTCGGCCATGCTCGATCCCGGCCAGCACGTGATCCACGAGCTGGTGCAGGGACGCAGCGCGTGGCTCCACGTCGTGCGCGGCGATGCCACGCTCGGAGACATCGTCCTGTCGACCGGCGATGGTGTCGGAATCAGCGCCGAACGTGCCGTCTCGCTCACGGCGCGGGCAGGAACGGAGCTCCTGCTTCTCGATATCCGCGATCCGCAGCCGAGGTCTTCCCAGAACGGACAAGAGAAGGGCGAGCAGACGCCATTCGTCGGCGTCCCCCCTCAGCGAACCGTGCCGCGCGCGGCGGCTGGCTTTTCCAGGGGGACTCTGTAAAAGAAGGCAATGACGATCGGCGGCTACGACTCTGGTCCCGAGGAGTTCTTGCGCGTGACGCGTCGTTTGGTCGCGAGCCTGCGGAGCTCGCGGCGGCTCTTGCTGTGGATCGGCGGTGTGGTCTTCGCCCTGGTGTTGATCGCTGGCTCGTACTACCAGGTCGAGCCCGACGAGGTCGGCCTGGTGACCCGGTTTGGGCGCTACGTGCGCACCACGGGTCCCGGCCCGCACAGCAAGATCCCTTTCGGCGTCGAGCAAGTGATGAAGGTCCCCGTCCAGCGCCAGCTGAAGCAGGAGTTCGGCTTCCGCACCGAGCGCGCCGACATCCAGAGCACGTTCCACAAGGACGAGAAGACCATCGCCGAATCGCTGATGCTGACCGGTGATCTCAACGTGGCGACGGTCGAGTGGATCGTGCAGTACAAGATCGCCGACCCGTACAAGTATCTGTTCAAGCTGCGCGACGTCGAACCGACGTTCCGCCTGATGGCCGAGGCGTCGATGCGCACGGTCGTGGGCGATCACAGCGTGACCGAGTTGCTGACGGTGGGACGCGAGTCGATCGCGCTCAAGGCCAAGGAGCTGCTGTCGAACCTGTGCAAGCTCTACGACAACGGCATCGCCGTTCAGCAACTGGTGTTGCAAGACGTGGATCCGCCCGAGCCGGTCAAGCCGTCGTTCAACGCGGTCAACCAGGCGATCCAGGAGCGCGAGCGCGCGATCAACGAAGCGTGGGCCGAATACAACCAGGAGATCCCGCGCGCGCGTGGTCTGGCCGAGCAGAAGATCCAGGGCGCGGAGGGCTACGCCGTCGACCGCGTCAACCGCGCCAAGGGCGACGCGCAGCGCTTCATCGCGCTCGAGCAGGAGTACCGCAAGGCGCCCGAGGTGACCCGGACCCGGATCTACCTCGAGACGCTGACGGCGGTGCTGCCCGCCGCCGGCAAGAAGCTGATCTTCGACGAGAAGGCCAAAGGAATCCTGCCCCTGTTCCCCCTCGGCGGCGGCAGCAGCGCAGACGTCAAGCCGGAGCTCAAGCCATGACGCGGTCGCGGTGGATCGGCGCGGGCGTGCTGGTGCTGGGGCTGATCACGCTCTGGTCGGCGTTTTACACGGTGTCGGAGACCGAGCAGGTGGTGATCACCCAGTTCGGCCAGCCGATTGGACGCTCGGTGACCCAGCCGGGGCTGCACATGAAGATCCCGTTCGCCCAGGAGGTGAACGTCTTCGACAAGCGCTGGCTCGAGTGGGACGGCAACGCCAACCAGGTTCCGACACGAGACAAGAAGTACATCTGGGTCGACACCTACGCGCGCTGGCGCATCTCCGATCCGTTGCTGTTCTTCCAGCGTTTGCGTGACGAGCGCGGCGCGCAGTCGCGTCTCGACGACATCATCGACGGCGAGACCCGCAACGTCATCGCCAGCCACAACTTGATCGAGGTGGTTCGCAGCAGCAACCGTTCCTTCGAGCGGGCCGAAGAGGTCGAGGACGTCATGGAGACAGAGGCCATGCGCGCGGTCGAGTTCGGGCGCGACAAGATCACGCGTCTCATCCTCGAGCGCGCGTCGCTGGTCATGCCCGACTACGGGATCGAGCTGGTCGACTTGCAGGTGCAGCGCGTGAACTACGTCGAGAGCGTTCAGACCAAGGTGTTCGATCGCATGATCTCCGAGCGCAAGCGGATCGCCGATCGCCACCGCTCCGAGGGCCAGGGCAAGAGCGCCGAGATCCGCGGCAAGAAAGAGCGCGAGCTGAAGGTGATCGAGTCGGAGGCCTATCGCAAGACCCAGGAGATCATGGGTCGCGGAGACGCCGAGGCCGTGGCGATCTACGCCGACGCCAACAACCGCGACCGCGAGCTCTACCGATTCCTGCGCACCATGGAGACCTATCGCGCCACGATCGACAAGGACAGCTGGTTGATCATGTCGACCGACGCCGACGTCTTTCGCTACCTGCAATCATCGCGGGCGATGACCGCGGGCCCGGGGGCCGCGCGGCCGGGAGCCAGATAGGAGCCATCTCGGTCGAGATCGCTTCGTCTCGTCACCCCGGAGACGATGCCGGCGGGCAGGTCAGGTACAATCCGGTCAATGCAGAACACCCGGAACCTGAGGGTCGAGAGCGTGCATCCCTTGATGTCGCCCGCGATCCTCCTCGAGGAGATCCCGCTGTCTCCCGCGGCGGCCGACACCGTGGTCGGCTTCCGGCAGCAGGTCGCCGCGATCCTCTCCGGAACCGACGACCGCCTGCTGCTGGTGGTGGGACCCTGCTCGATCCACGACCCCGCAGCCGCCGAGGAGTACGCCGGCCTCCTGCAACCAGTCGCCGCGCGACTCGCGCCGGACCTGTGCATGATCATGCGCGTCTACTTCGAGAAGCCGCGCAGCACGGTCGGCTGGAAAGGGCTCATCAACGATCCCGATCTGGATGGGACGTTCAAGATCAACAAAGGGCTGCGCGCCGCGCGCGGGTTGCTGGCCCGGCTCACCGACCGTGGCGTTCCGTGCGGCGGCGAATTTCTCGATCCCATCTCGCCGGCGTTCGTCGCCGACGCCATCAGCTGGGGCGCGATCGGCGCGCGCACCGTCGAGAGCCAGGTGCATCGCGAGCTGGCCTCCGGCCTGTCGATGCCGATCGGGTTCAAGAACGGCACGTACGGCACGATTCAGATCGCCGTCGATGCCGTGACCGCCAGCGCGCAGGCGCACCGCTTTCTCGGCGTGACCGAGCAGGGGCTGGCCGGCATCGTCACCACGCTCGGCAACCCGCATTGCCACGTCATTCTGCGTGGCGGTACGGCCGGACCGAACTTCGACGCCGCCAGCGTCGGCGCTGCGGCCGCGGCCATGCGCGACGCCGGGTTGCGCCCGACGATCATGGTCGACTGCAGCCACGGCAACAGCCAGAAGGACTATCGCCGTCAACCCACGGTGGCTCGCGCGGTGGCGGCGCAGGTCGCGCTCGGCAACGCCGACCTCATGGGTGTGATGATCGAGAGCAACCTCGTTGCGGGACGCCAGGATCTGAAGCCGGGCGGCGCCCTCACCCGCGGTCAGAGCATCACGGACGGGTGCCTGGGATGGGACGCGACCGTGCCGTTGCTCGACGAGCTGGCCGCCGCCGTGCGAGCCCGCCGCCAGTCCCGCTCGCTGCCGTGACCGACGACGGAAAAGACGTTCCTCGATCAATCAACCAATCGACCACTCATCATCATCAAGGCACGGTGGAGGGCGGCTGACCGCTGCCGGTGCTGGTGGCTTTCGGCGTCTGCGGAGACGATGCGGCGGCTGCCGGCGACGAAGCGAGCCTGGCCGCCGTCTCGTAGTGCGCGCGCAGCGTCGGCAAGAGCCCATTCAGTAGCGCGCGAAGCTCGGGACTGGATACCTGGGGCACCGTGGTCTGCACCAGCGCGATCACCTGCGCGTGGCCGTCGCGCATCGTTTGGGCGAACTCCTGGTCGAATCTCTGCCCCGTCAATGGGCGGAGGTGTTCCACTTTGGCGTGTTCCGCCTCCATCTTGCTCGCGATGTCGTGTGGCATCGCGTTCGGATCGATGCCCGCTTTCTTCGCGTACGCGAGCAACGTCTGGTCCGCCGCCTGATGATCGCTGACCAGGGTCGCCCCGAAGTCGCGCACCGCCTGGGCGTATCCGTTCGTCTCAGCCATCTTTCCGGCAGAGATCTCCTCCTGATTGATCGCGTGCAGCCTCGCGACGATTCGACCGTCCGAGGGCGCCAGCACGGAACGCGGCACATCGCCGGGTGACGCCGGCTGTCCGCTCGCTCGAGTCACCAGGCCCGACCCAACCACGAGCGCAACGACCCCGCACAGACTCCCCAGGAACCTTCGCTTGAGCGACACCGTCATCATTTCTTCACTCCCCTGATGTTCAACGTGTGACGGAGGCCAGGGCAGTCAATGCGACATCTGAGACCTCGTCCGGGCCGGCCGGTCGAGGTACCAGGGCGTGGTCAGCACGGCCAGTCTCGCCAGGTCTCGCCCGCCGATCCCTTCGAAATCAGGATCAATTGCCATCGCCCGGGTGCAGCCCCGAACGCAGGTTGTCTGCGCGCGGCGAAAGGACGGGTCGTCATGGCGTCGAAGATCGAGGACTACGGGCTGATCGGGAACAGCCACACCTGCGCGCTGGTGTCGCGCAGCGGGTCGATTGACTGGCTGTGCGCGCCGCGCTTCGATTCGGACGCCTGTTTCGCGGCCCTGGTCGGCTACGACGAGCACGGCCGCTGGTCGCTCTGTCCCGCGGCGGGGCTGCGCGAGAAGCGCCAGCGCTATCGCGACGACAGCATGGTGCTCGAGACCGAGCTCGTCTGCGACTGTGGCGTGGTTCGCATCATCGACTTCATGCCGATGGGCACCCGCTGCGACGTCGTCCGGATCGTCGAAGGTATCGAGGGTGAGGTGCCGATCGAGATGCGGCTCGACGTCTGCTTCGGATTCGGCGCCGACGTGCCGCTGATCGAGATGACCCGCGACGGGACGCGCTTCCTGGCCGGACCGGACGCGCTGATCCTGCGCGGGCCCCTGGCATTGACGCAGCAAGGGGCGTGCGTGTCGGCGCAGCTCCAGGTCCGGAAGGGCGATCGGATCCCCATGCAGCTCACCTGGTATCCGTCGCACGAGCCGCCGCCGGCGGGCGCCGATGCGGATGAGCGGCTCGCGTCGACGGACGCGTTCTGGCGGACCTGGGCGGGCCGTTGCACCTACCAGGGGCGCTGGCGCGACGCCGTCGTGCGTTCGCTGCTCACGCTCAAGGCGCTGACCTACGCGCCGACCGGCGGCGTCGTGGCGGCGCCGACGACGTCGCTGCCCGAGGAGATCGGCGGCGTTCGCAACTGGGACTACCGCTTCTGCTGGCTGCGCGACGCGAGCCTGACGCTGGATGCGTTCATGATCGGCGGATACCTCGACGAGGCGCTCGCGTTCCGCGACTGGCTGCTGCGCGCCGTCGCGGGCGATCCGGCGGACTTGCAGATCGTGTACGCCGTCGACGGCTTCCGGCGCCTCACCGAGATCGAGCTCCCGTGGCTGCCCGGCTACGAGGCGTCCAAACCCGTCCGCATCGGCAACGCCGCCTCCAAGCAGTTCCAGCTCGATGTCTACGGCGAGGTGCTGTCCTGTATCTACGCGGCGTACCAGCAGGGCATGCACGGGACCGAGCAGGGGTGGAAGTCGGGCGCAGACGTGCTGGGGTTCGTCGAGAAGGCCTGGCAGCAGCCGGACGACGGCATCTGGGAGATGCGCGGCGGGCGGCGCCACTTCACGCATTCGAAGGTGATGGCCTGGGTCGCCATCGATCGCATCGCCCGGGCGATCGCCGAGTTCGGCGCGGGTGGCGACGAGGGGCGCAAGCTCTTGCCCCACCTGCGCGCGCTGGCCGAGCGGATTCACACCGAGGTCTGCGAGCGCGGCTTCAACCCACGAGTCGGCGCGTTCACGCAGTACTATGGCTCCACCGAGCTCGACGCGAGCGTGCTCGTCATTCCCCACTTCGGGTTTCTGCCGGGCAGCGACCCGCGCGTGCAGGGGACCGTGGCCGCGATCGAGAAGACGCTCGTGCGCGACGGCTTCGTGCTTCGCTACGGCACCGAGCACGGCACCGACGGGCTGCCCGGATCGGAAGGCGCGTTCCTGGCGTGCAGCTTCTGGCTGGCGGACAACTATGCCTTTGCGGGCCGGCTGCGCGAGGCCGAAGCCCTGTTCGAGCGCCTGCTGTCGCTGCGCAACCATCTCGGCCTGCTGTCCGAGGAGTACGACCCGAAGCTGCGGCGCCAGATCGGCAACTTCCCGCAGGCGTTCTCGCACCTGGCGCTGATCGTGACCGCGCAGGTCATCGACGCCGTCTCCCAGAAACGGGAGTGGTCGCGCTTCGCCGTCTCCGCCCAAGCAGATACATAGCGAATGCTTCCTTCCGGATCGAGCGCGCAAACCGGTTCCAGGTGCGCATCCGCCTCCTCGACCGCGACAGCGAGCACCCGTTTCGGATGGGCACGACGGCCGTGGTCACGGTTCGCGGGGTTCCGTAACGGCTTCTCGACGCTCCTCCACTCGTGCGCGCAGCTGGCGGTAGGCGGTCCCGGGGGCGTCTCCCCAGAAGATCGCGCTTCCGGCCACGAGCAGGTCGGCGCCGGCGCGCCTGACCGCCGCGATGTTGGCGTGGTGGATGCCACCGTCGACCTCGATGATGCCGGAGGGCAGGAGCTTGCGGAGCCGGCGGATCCGCCCGCAGGCATCGGGCAGGAACGACTGGCCGGAAAGGCCGGGGTGAATGCTCATGCACAGCGCAAAGTCGCCGGACTCGGCGGCAGCCGCAGCTTTCTCGACGGGGGTCTCAGGGTTGAACGCAACGCCGACGCTGAGACCGAGCGCGCGCGCGAGCTGGATGGCGGCGGCCGGGTCGGCGCATGCTTCGAGATGGAAGCTGACACTGTCCGCCCCGGCGGCCTTCAGATGGGCGAACTGCCGCTCGGGCTCGGCCACCATCAAGTGACAGCCGATGACGCCGTGGCGCTCGTGGATGAGGGGCGCGATTGATCTGAGGACCACCGGACCGATGGTGATGTCCTCGATGAACTGCCCGTCGCCGACGTCGAAATGAAAGATCCGCGCCCCGGCCTCGAGCAGTGAGACCAGCTGCGCTCCCAGCTTCGAGAAGTCGGCGGCGTAGATCGAAGGAGCCACGTCGACCCCGCAAAACCACTCCGGCCGTAACGGAGTCTTTGTCACCTTCCGCTCCCAAACCTAGATTAAGACCATGGACATCCCACGCAAGCACGGCGTCGCCGCGATGAGCATCGAGCACGAGAAGCGGCTCGCCGCGGAGGCTGCCGCCGAGCTCGTCGAGCCTGGCATGACCATCGGCCTCGGCACGGGCTCGACGGCCGCCTTTCTGCTGCCGGCGCTGGCCCGGCGGTCACTGTCCCTGCGTTGTGTCGCCTCGTCCGTGAGGACGGAGCAGGCAGCGCGCCGGCTGGGCCTCCACGTCGAGGCGTTCGATCGACTCGACCGGCTCGACATCGTCATAGACGGCGCCGATCAGGTCGCCCCCGATGGTTGGTTGGTCAAGGGTGGCGGGGCCGCGCATACGCGCGAAAAGATCGTCGCGGCTGCGGGCGATCGGTTCGTCGTCATCGGCGATTCGAGCAAACCGGTGCCGTCGCTTCACGGCCCCATTCCACTGGAGTTGCTCGCGTTCGGGTTGCCTGCGACGCTGCGCCGCCTGCAGCCCACCATCCTGCGCGACGTACCGCAAAGCCCCGACGGAGGCGTCATCGCCGACTATCACGGGCCGTTCGATGATCCGGCGGCCTTGGCGGCATGGCTCGACGCCACCCCGGGCGTCGTCGCGCACGGCCTCTTTCCGCCGGCGCTGGTCAGCGAGGTGCTCATCGCGCGCGGTGACTCGGTCGAGCGACGGGTGTTCAAGCCGCGGCGTTGAATCCGCCTGCGCCCCGCGCGCTAACCCTTGCTCCTGAGGCTGCGGTAGCGCCGGATCAGCGCGTTCGTGGACGCGTCGTGCGCGAGCTTGGGCTCGGTCTTGCTCTGGAGCTCGGGGATGATCCGTTTCGCCAGCACCTTGCCGAGCTCGACGCCCCACTGGTCGAAGGAGTCGACGCCCCAGATGGTGCCCTGGGTGAAGACGCTGTGCTCGTAGAGCGCGACCAGGGCACCCAGCGTGTGCGGGGTCAGCTTCTGGGCCAGGATGACGTTGGTCGGCCGGTTGCCCTCCATCACCCGATGCGGCGCGACCGCGGGCGGCGTGCCCTCGGCCCGCACCTCGTCCTCGGTTTTGCCGAAGGCCAACGCCTCGGCCTGGGCGAACACGTTCGACATGAGGATATCGTGGTGATCGCCGAGTGGGTTGAGCGCCTGGCCAAAGCCGATGAGGTCGAGCGGGATGAGCTTTGTGCCCTGGTGAATGAGTTGATAGAAGCTGTGCTGGCCGTTGGTTCCCGGCTCTCCCCAGTAGACGGCCCCGGTCTGATAGTCGACGACGGCCCCATCCAGCGTCACGTGCTTGCCGTTCGACTCCATCGTCAGTTGCTGCAAGTACGCCGGGAACCGCTTCAGGTATTGCTCGTAGGGCATCACGCCGTTGCTCTGCGCCCCGAAGAAGTCGCCGTACCACACCGCGAGCAGCCCCATCAGAACAGGCAGGTTCTGCGCAAACGGGGCGGTGCGGAAGTGCTCATCGAGCGCGTGGAAGCCGGCCAGCATGTCGCGGAAGTGATCGGGGCCGATGGCCAGCATCGTCGACAACCCGATCGCGGAATCCATCGAGTAGCGTCCGCCGACCCAGTCCCAGAAGCCGAACATGTTGGCCGGGTCGATGCCGAACTCCGACACCCGCTGGGCGTTGGTCGACACCGCGACGAAGTGCTTGGCGATCGCCGATTCACTTCCGAGCTTGGCGATGGCCCACTGCCGCGCCGATCGAGCGTTGGTCATGGTCTCGAGGGTCCCGAACGTCTTCGACGACACGATGAACAACGTCTCTTCCGGCTCGAGGTCGCGCGTGGCCTCGACCAGATCGGTCGAATCGATGTTGGAGACGAATCGGAAGGTCATGTCGCGCCGGCTGTAGGCGCGCAACGCCTCGTACGCCATCACGGGTCCGAGGTCCGACCCGCCGATCCCGATGTTGACCACGCTTCGGATGGGCTTACCGGTGTGACCCTTCCACTCGCCCGAGCTCACGCGCTCGGAGAACGCGCGCATCCGGCCGAGTACCTCGTGGACCTGCTTGACGACGTCTGTGCCGTTGACGAGGAGCGACGCCTTCGCGGGCATGCGCAACGCGACGTGGAGCACCGGGCGGTTCTCGGAGACGTTGATCCGGTCGCCGCGAAACATCGCGTCGATGTGCGCGCGCAGCCCGCTCTCGTCCGCGAGCTGCAGAAGCAACCGGATGGTCTCGTCGGTGATCCGGTTCTTCGAGTAGTCGAGCTCTAGCCCGGCCGCTTCGCAGGTAAAGCGCTCTGCGCGCGCGGGGTCGGACGCGAACAGGTCGCGCAGATGGCGGCCGGCCAGCGCGCTGTGATGTTGTTCGAGAGCTTTCCAGGCGGGACGCTGCCGGAGTGTGACGCTCATGATTTCACCTGTTGATCGATGTGTTGGAGAAGATCTTTCCACGAGGCGTCGAACGCCTCGGCGGCTTCGTCCTGGAGCTGCGCAGCGAGGGCGCCGACATCCACGCCGGCGGCCGCAAACTGGGCCAGCACCAGATCGCAGTCGCCGCCATCGGGAGGCATCTGCTCACCGACCTCGCCGTGCTCGAAGAACGCGACGAGGGTCTTGTCGGGCATGGTGTCGACGGTGAAGGGTGCGGAGAGACCGTGCACATAAAAGGTGTCCGGCGCGCTCGGGTCCTTGGTGCTGGTGCTGGCCCACAGCAACCGCTGCATGCGGGCGCCGCCGTTCTCCAATCGCTGCCATCGTTCCGACTCCATGAGCTGCCGATACGCGCGGTAAATGTCGCGGCCGACGGCCAGCGCGAGACGATTCTTCAGCTGCACAGGCACCCGCGGATTGGCGGCTTTGTCCCAGCGTGACATGAACACGGACGCAACCGAGCCCACCCGAGGATTGAGCCCGGCCGCGATCCGGCGTTCGATGCCGCGCAAATAGGCATCGGCGGCACCTCGATACTGATCGGCCGAAAACAGCAGGGTCACGTTGATCGGGACGCCGGCGGCGATGCACTCCTCGATCGCGACGCGCCCCTCGGCGGTGCCGGGAATCTTGATGAACAGGTTGGGGCGACCGGCTCGCTCGTGCAACGCCTTGGCCGCCTCGACGGTGCTCTCGGCGTCGTGGGCCAGCAATGGGGAGACCTCCAGCGAAACCCAACCGTCCACGCCATCGGTGCGCTCGTGAACGGGAAGGAACAGGTCGGCCGCGCGCCGCAGGTCTTCGATCGCGAGGTCGAAGAACAATTCCTCCCCCGCAATACCGCGCGCGGCCTTGTCTCGAATCTCGGCGTCGTAGTCTCCCGATTCGATCGCCTTGTCGAAGATGGAAGGATTCGACGTCAGTCCCGTCACCGAGTACTGCTCGGCGTAACGCGAGATCTGGCCCGAATCGAGCATCTTGCGTGTGATGTTGTCGAGCCAGAGACTCTGGCCATCATTGCGCAGCTTTTCTGTTGCTCTCATCGTGTCCTCAAAGGAAACAATGGGCATGCCGATGGCGCTTACCAAGCTCTGATCGCAAGGTCAGCGATAGGGGGGTGCTGCATGGGCGAGGTCCAAACATTTCCTGACAAGAGCGCGCTGGTTCGCGCGCAGGCAGAGCGGATCACGAAGCTGGCGGCCGAGGCGATCGGTGCTCGTGGCCGGTGCCTGCTCGCCTTGTCGGGCGGATCGACGCCGCAGCCGCTCTACCAGTTGCTGGCGAGCGCGCCCCATGCCTCCGCTATCGAGTGGTCGCGGATGCACCTCTTCTGGGGTGACGAGCGGTGCGTTCCGCCCGATCATCCTGACTCGAACTACCGGATGACCCGGGAAGCGCTGATCGACCGGGTGCCGCTGCCCCCGGAGAACGTGCACCGCATCCGTGGTGAAGACCGGCCCGAGCAGGCGGCCGAGGCCTACGAGCGCGAGCTCCGGAAGTTCTTCGGTCCCGGTGATAAGCCCACCCGCAGCTTCGACCTCGCACTGCTCGGGCTCGGTCCCGATGGTCACACGGCGTCGATCTTCCCCGGGACCGCGGCGACCACCGAGGCGAGCCGCTGGGCCATGGCGGTGCACGTCCAGCACCCGCGGGACATGTGGCGCGTGACCCTGACGACGATCGTGCTCAACGCCAGCGCGGACGTGACGTTCCTGGTGGCCGGCGCCGATAAGGCCGCGCGCCTCCGCGAAGTGCTGCGGGAGGGTGATGCGCGCGGTCCATTGCTGCCGGCGCAGCTGATAAGGCCCGGCAGCGGCAAGTTGCACTGGATGGTGGATGCCGCCGCCGCCGTCGAGCTCGACGGTGCTCGTCCTCTACCCAAGTAGCCGAAGCTGATCGCGAACACGTTGCCGCGGGTCCGTTCGTCATTGAACGCGCCCAACGTGTGATCAGTTTGCAGGTAGATGGGGAGATCGCCGGCTCTGCCTGCCGGCACACTCGAGTGGTGGAGGCCGTGATGAATCAGGAAGAGCTCGATCAACTGTGCGTCAATACACTTCGCTTCCTCGCGGTCGATATGGTGCAAAAAGCGAGATCGGGCCATCCCGGCATGCCGCTCGATGCGGCGCCCATGGCTTACGTGCTGGCGACGCGCTTCATCCGCCGCAACCCCGCCGATCCAGGCTTCATCGATCGTGACCGCTTCGTGCTGTCGTCCGGCCACGCGTCGGCGCTCTTGTATGCGGCGCTCCATCTCACCGGCTACAAAGACATGACCCTCGAGCAGCTCAAGAGCTTCCGCCAGTGGCACAGCCTGACGCCCGGCCATCCCGAGAGCCACCTCACGAGGGGCGTCGAGGCCTCGACCGGGCCGCTTGGCCAGGGTATCTCCAACGCGGTCGGGATGGCGATCGGCGAGGCACACCTCGCCGCGCGCTACAACCGCCCGGGGCACGAGGTATTCAATCACTTCACGTATGTACTCGCCGGCGACGGGGATCTGATGGAAGGCGTCCAGGCCGAGGCGGCTTCGCTGGCGGGTCATCTGAACCTCGGCAAGCTCATCGTCCTTTACGATTCGAACGGCGTCACGCTTTCGGGCACCACGTCGCTCGCGTTCACCGAGGACGTGGCGGCGCGCTACCGCGCGTACGGCTGGCACGTGCAAAAGGTCGAGGACGGCAATGATCTGCGGGCCATCTCGCGCGCGCTCGAGGCGGCGCAGCAGACCCGCGGGCAACCCTCCCTGATCGTGGTGAAGACGGTGATCGCTTACGGCGCGCCCGATCTCGCCGGCTCGTGGCACGCGCACGGCAACCCACTGGGCGTCGAGGAGGTGAAGAAGACCAAGCGCAACCTGGGCTGGCCCGAGGAGCCGCTCTTCCACATTCCGGCCGAGGCGCTCGCGCACTTTCGCTCCGCCCTGGAGCGCGGCAAGACCCTGCAAGAAGGCTGGGACAGGCGCTTCGCGGCTTATGCGAAGGAGTTCCCCGAGCTGGCGCAGGAGATCACCCGGCGCTTCAGCGCGCAGCTCGAGAGCGGGTGGGACGCCAGGCTGCCCCAGTTTCCCGCCGATCCCAAGGGGTTGGCTACCCGCAAAGCCTCCGAAACGGTGTTGCAGGAGCTGGCCAAGACGGTGCCGGAGCTGGTCGGCGGCTCGGCTGACCTCGATCCGTCGACATTCACCTGGCTCAAGGAGGATGGCGACTTCGAGTCACCGCTGCGGCCGCGCGAAGGCGTGGAGGGGACCGTCGGCGGCGGCTGGGGTTACGGGGGCCGCAACATCCACTTCGGCGTGCGCGAGCACGCGATGGGTGCGGCCGTCAACGGCCTCGTCTATCACGGCGGCTTCATCCCGTTCGGCGCGACCTTCCTGGTCTTCGCCGACTACATGCGCCCGCCCATCCGGGTGTCGGCCATCGCCGAGCTGCGATCGATCTGGGTCTACACGCACGACAGCATCGCCGTGGGCGAGGACGGGCCGACGCACGAGCCGGTGGAACAGATCGCGAGCCTGCGCGCCATCCCAGGCGTGACCGTGCTCAGACCCTGCGATGCCAATGAGACTCGCGTGGCCTGGAAGATGGCGGTCGAGAACCACGATACTCCGACGGTGCTCTTGCTCTCGCGCCAGCAGACACCCACGCTCGATCGCGGCGTCTTCGCGCCCGCCGAGCAGCTGCGCCAGGGGGCGTACGTGCTCAATCCAGGCGAGAGCGAGCCCCAGCTCATTCTGATCGGCACCGGCACAGAGGTGTCGTTGATCGTCGCCGCCGAGCCGATCCTGCGCCAGCGCGGCGTCCGGACGCGCCTGGTGTCGATGCCGTCCTGGGAGCTCTTCGAGCGGCAGAGCGCGGGGTATCGCGAGAGTGTGCTGCCCAGGACGGTCAAGGCCAGGCTCGCCGTCGAGGCCGCGAGATCGTTCGGCTGGGACCGCTGGGTCGGCTGGGACGGCGATGTTCTCTCCGTCGACCGCTTCGGCGCATCGGCGCCCGGGGAGATCGTGCTGAAGGAATATGGCTTCTCGGTCGACGGCGTGGTGGAGCGGGCGCTCGCGCTCCTGGGGAGAAAGTCATGAAGCCCATCAAGTTGCTCATCGCCGACGTCGACGGAACGCTCATCACCCAGGACAGAGTCCTCACCGATCGAGCGTGCCAGGCCGTCGATCGACTGCGAGCCGCCGGCATCCAGTTCGCGATCACCAGCGGACGGCCACCGCGCGGGATGGCGATGCTGGTCGGGCGGCTGAAGCTCACCACGCCGATCGCCGCGTTCAACGGCGGCATGTTCGTCAAGCCCGACCTCACGACCGTGATGGACCAGCGGACGCTTCCTCTCGCTGTCGCGAGAGAGATCGTGGACTACCTGCTGCAGGCGGGGCTCGGCGTCTTCGTGTACCGTGGAGCCGACTGGTTCATCCGCGACCCCCGCGGGCCCCACGTCGCGCGCGAGCAGGCGACCGTGGAGTTCGAGCCGACCGTGATTCCGGATCTGCGCAGCGTGCTCGATGGCGCCGTCAAGATCGTCGGCGTGAGCGACGATCTGCCGCTGGTGGCGCGCGCCGAAACCGAGCTGCGCCGGCGCGTGGGCGCGCATGCATCTGCCGCGCGTTCGCAGCCGTACTACCTCGACGTCACCCACCCCGATGCCAACAAGGGCATGGTCGTGCGCCTGGCCTCGCGCTTCCTCGACGTCCCTCTGGAGCAGATCGCAACCATCGGCGACATGCCCAATGACGTCCTCATGTTCGGCGTCGCGGGCATGAGCATCGCCATGGGCAACGCCAGCCTCGAGGTCAAGCGTACGGCACGGTATGTGACGACCTCCAACGACGAAGAAGGTTTCGCCAATGCCGTCGATTCCTTCGTCCTCGGAAAATGACCGTGCTACCCGGGCTTCGTGGCGGACAACCGGCGGGTTCGCTCGCGCCGCAACCGTTCCCTCAAGCTGAACAGGAAGACGCCCAGCGCCGGCAGCGCCAGAGTGAACGCGTGCTCCGGCAGGCGCGGCGCCTCGCGCTCGACGGGGAGATCGCAGGTCACCATCGCCGAAGCCTGGTGGTGCCGCACCACGGTCGTGAGCCGCCATCGACCGGGGGAGG
>Ga0265314_10003566_pt1 | contig 14999 bp, 11 predicted proteins | sample 4126metaG_FD_203106 | JGI IMG/M metagenome (GOLD analysis project Ga0265314, IMG submission 203106) | Rhizosphere microbial communities from Carex aquatilis grown in University of Washington, Seatle, WA, United States - 4-1-26 metaG | ecosystem: Host-associated > Plants > Roots > Rhizosphere >... | reverse complement strand
CGTGGATCAGCTCGTCGTGCAGCTTGCGGATGACCGGCTGCGGCGTGCCGCCCGTGGCCGCCATGCCGACCCAAACCGTCGACTCGAAATTCCTGACGCCCGACTCGATCAGCGTCGGCACGTCCGGCATCATCAATGAGCGCTTCTTCGAGGCGACTGCGATCATGCGCAGTTTCCCGCTCGCGACGTACGGTGCGGCCGATGCGGTCGAGGTGAACATCAACGATACCTGGCCCGCCAGCATGTCGATCATCGCCGGCGCCGCGCCTTTATAGGGCACATGCGTCATGTTGATGCCGGCAGCATGCTTCAACGCTTCCATCGTCAGGTGCGAAATAGTGCCGTTGCCGGTCGAGCCGTAGTTGAGCGGATTCGCTTTTGCCACGGCGATCAGTTCCGCGATATTTTTCGCGCGCAGCGAAGGCGTTACGATCAACGCCATCGGAGTGTCGACGAGCTGAGTGATCGGCGCGAAGTCCTTGATCGGATCGTACGGGAGCTTGGGATGCAGGGCAGGCGCCAGCGAAATCGGGCCGCCGGTGATGAGAAACAGCGTGTAGCCGTCTTTCGGCGCGTGCGCGACGAGTTCGGCCGCGATCAATCCCGCCGCGCCGCCGCGGTTGTCGATCACGACCTGCTGCTTGAGCGATTCGGTGAGCTTTTGCGCGAAGAGCCGCGCGATCACGTCCTGCGAGCCGCCGGGCGTGAACGGCACGATCATGCGGACCGGTTTGTCCGGATAGTTTTGCGCGGCGGCAGGCAGAGCCGCGCAAGCGAACAGCGCGGCCGCAGTGCAGCAGGTAAAACGAAATAAGCAAGTCATGCCATCGGGCTCTCTTTGCATATCAGACCTATTGCCACGACCAGAAGTCGCCGCGCTCCTTCATGAGAAATCTTGCGAGCACCATCTTGTGCACTTCCGACGCGCCGTCGACGAGCCGCGCCTGGCGCGCGTAGCGGTAAATCCATTCGAGAGGCGTATCCCCCGAGTAGCCGCGCGCACCGTTCAACTGGATGGCCGTATCGACCGCGTGGTGCAGGACGTCGGCAACCGCGACTTTCGCCATCGACACTTCCTTGCGCGCGTAGTCGCCGCGGTCGAGCTTGTCCGCTGCGCGCATCACGAGCAGGCGGCCGATCTCGATCTGCATCGCCGCGTCGCCGAGCAGCCATTGCACGGATTCGCGATCGGCGAGCTTGATGCCGAGACCGCTGCGCTGCTCGACGTAATCCGCCGCGATCGCCATCGAGCGGCGCGCGAGCCCCAGCCAGCGCATGCAATGCGTGAGCCGGGCGGGGCCGAGGCGGATCTGCGTGTATTTCAAACCGTCGCCGACGTTCATCAGCCGGTTCTCGTCGGGAATTTCGAGCCCGTCGAATTCGAGCTCGCAATGACCGCCGTGTTCCTCCGGTCCCATGATCGGAATGCGGCGCACGATGCGCCAGCCCGGCTGATCGCGGTCGAACATGAACGCCGTAAGACCTTTGCGCTTGTCGTCGGACGTTTTCGCGATCAGGATGAAATGCTGCGCGACGCCCGCGCCGGTGATGAACCATTTGCGGCCGTGGATCGCCCACTTGCCGCCTTGTTTCGTCGCCGTGGTGAGCATCATCGTGGGATCGGAACCCGCGCCCGGCGCAGGCTCCGTCATCACGATAGACGAGCGCACCTTGCCGTCGACGATGGGCTTCAACCAGCGCTCTTTCTGCGTGTCCGTCGCGACCTGGTTGAGGGAACGCATGTTGCCGTCGTCGGGCGCCGCGCAGTTGAACACGGCCGGCCCGAACAGCGAGTAATTCATTTCCTCGTAGCACGCCGCGATGCCGACCATGTTGAGCCCCTGCCCGCCGAGAGCCTTGGGCATCTGCGGCGCCCACAGGCCTTCCGCCTTCGCTTGCGTGCGCAATTTGTCGAGCAGGTCGAGGCGGATATTTTCGTGGTCGTCGAACGACGCCGGATCGCGCTCGACCGGCAAGACGTGCTCCGCGACGAATGCGCGGTAGCGCCGGCGGAAATCTTCAACTTGGGGCGGCAGCGTAAAGTCCATGGTTGAATCCGTGATGAGTGATGAGTGATGAGTGATGAGTGATGAGTGACGAGTGATGGGTGATGGAGGCAGTTTACCGCTTACCGTTCACTCATCACCCATCGCCGGAGTTCTTGGCGCGCTCGCGCAAAACGAATTTCTGGATCTTGCCGGTCGCGTTCTTCGGCAACTCGCCGAACACGATTTTCTTCGGCGCCTTGAAATGCGCGAGCAGATTTCGCACGTGCGCGATGAGTTCCGCTTCGGTCGCGGTGGCGCCCGGTTTCAGCGTCACATAAGCAATGGGCACTTCGCCCCACTTGGCATCCGGGCCGGCGACGACTGCGGCTTCCATCACGGCCGCATGCGCGGCGAGCGCGCGTTCGACTTCGACCGATGCGATATTTTCGCCGCCCGAGAGGATGATGTCCTTCGAGCGGTCCTTGATCTCGATATAGCGGTCGGCATGCATCACGCCGAGATCGCCGGTGCGAAACCAGCCGTCGGGCGCCGCGCGGCGGGTCGCTTCTTCGTCGCGGTAATAACCCAGCATCACGTTGTTGCCGCGCAACGCAATTTCGCCGATGGTTTTCGCATCGGCCGGCACGTCGCGGCCGTCGACGTCCACGATGCGCAGTTCCTGCGCGACCACGTTGCCGACCCCCTGACGGGCTTTGATCTGCCCCTGCTTTTCAAGCGGCAGCGCATTCCACTCGACGCGCCACTCGCAGACGACCGCGGGGCCGAAGGTTTCGGTAAGTCCGTAAAGGTGCGTTACTGCCATGCCGAGTTCCGCCATGCGCATAAGGATCGCGGGTGTCGGCGGTGCGCCGCCGGTGGCTGCATGCACGGGTCGCGTGAGCTTGCCTTGTTTTGCCGCCTCCGCCCACGCGATCATGATCAATACCGTCGGCGCCGCGCAAAAATGGGTGACGGCCGATTCGCGCAGGTGCCGCCAGATGAGTTCGGGGTCGAGCTTGCGCAGGCACAGGTGGGTTGCGCCCGCCGCCGTGACGCCCCACGTAAAACACCAGCCGTTGCAGTGGAACATCGGCAGCGTCCACAGGTAGGTGCTTGCGCAATCGAGCCGCATGTGCGCGACCATCGCGAGCGCCTGCAGGTAGGCGCCGCGGTGGTGATACATCACGCCTTTCGGTTTGCCGGTGGTGCCGCTCGTGTAATTGATCGAAAGCATGCCGCGCTCGTCGGCGACCGGCTCCGCATGCGGAGAAGCGGCGGTTATCCACTGCTCGTACTCGTCGGTGCCGCCGGCGCGTATCAGTTTGAGTCCCGCGCCGATCTCGCGTGCGATATTTCGCGCGACGGCTTCGAATTCATGATCGTAAACGAGCACCTGCGCGTCGCTGTGGCGGATCGCGTAAGCGAGATCGCCGGCGGTCAGTCGCTGATTGAGCGCGACGAGCACCGCACCGGCGAGCGGCACGCCGTAATGCGCTTCGAGCAGCACGTGCGTGTTTGGGGCCAAAACCGCGGCGCGTGCGCCCGCGGTCACGCCCATCGCGCTCAGCGCGCCGGCAAGCTGCAGCGCGCGGCGGTAAAACTCTGCATACGTATACTTGAGATCGCCGTCGATTACGGCAATGCGATCGCCGAAAACGGTGGCCGAGCGCTTGAGGAACGCGGTCGGCGTCAACGGCTCGAACGACATGGACGCGGGCGTCATGGTCGGCAATGTCGCTTCAGGATTCCAGCGCGCGCGGATTCGATACCGCGAGTTCGTCAGCCGCCGTCTGCGCGAGATGGTCAAGCAATGCCGCGCGGTCTTTGTCGTCGAAACGACCCGCGCGTATTGCTGTGGCGAGGCGGCGGTTCAAGTCGGCGCGCGCAGATATCAATTCTGCGCTGGCGAGCGGTTCGTTGCGTTCTGCCAGCAATGCGGACAGCCGCGCAAGCCCGGCGTGCGCGGCCTTGTCGCCCGCCGCATGTTCGCGCGCGGCGATGACCATTGCATTGGCGATCATCAGCGCGTCGTAGCGCAATTCGTCCGGCAGTCGCGGCAGCAGTTTGTCGAGCAGCGTCGAGCGTGCGATCGCGAGCAGTTCGGCGGCCTCGGGAATATCGTTCATGGTTGGAGAGCCGTTATGGGTGATGAGCGATGGGTGAAGTGTGACAGACGTTTTTTACCCATTGCCGATTACACATTACTCATCACCTTGCGCGTCAGCGCAACAATTTCATATTCGAGTTCGGCGACGATACGGCCGGTGAGCGCCAATTCGAGCGAGCGCTCGTCGCCCGACAAATGCCGCTGCGCCTGCTGCAATGCGATGATCGCCCACCGGATATGCGCCATGACCTGCCAGTATACGAGGGCAGCCGGCGTTACGGCGCGCCTGGACGCACGTTGATAAGGTTCGAGAAACTCGGCGGCTTCGGCGATCCCGCCTGCGGGCCTCGCCTTGGCCGCGAATCGCCAGCATTTCGCGAATATCCAGCCGACGTCCTCGAGCGGATTGCCGAACGCCGCGAATTCCCAGTCAAGCACGCCGGCGAGCCGGCCTTCGTGCACGAGGTAATTGCCGGTCCGATAGTCGCGGTGAATGAACGTGGCTTCCTCCTCGCGCGGCGCGTGCACTTCGCACCAGCGCAATCCCCATTCGAGGGCGGGATGCGCGGCGGGGAGTTCATCGAGATATTTCCGATAGTGCGCGATGTTGTCCCGCGCGAGCGTCGTCGCAAGGAACGCGAGCTTCGGTTGCGGCGGCTTGATCGCGTGCAGGCGCGCCAGATTTTCGGCCAGTTCGCGCGCGAGCAGCGCGCGGTCGGGCACCAGCGCGGCTTCGCGCGTGACGCGATGTCCGCTCGCGATGCCCGGCAGGCGTTGCATGATGAAGAATTCGCGGCCGGTGACCGCGAGATCGCGGCATAGCCACAGCGGTTCCGGCGCGTGCAGGCGGGCGGCGTGCGCGAACTGCAGGATATGAAACTCGTCGCTGCGTCCGAGGCTCGCCGCGACGCGCGCGGCGGCATCGGTGCGCAACACCCATTGATGCGGACCGGGATGCGTGCCGCCGGCCATGTCGGCGTCGAGCGCCCAGTTCTCCTGCACCGCGCCGCCGGAGAGGCGGTGAAGCTTTCTGATGTGTACCGCATCCGCGCCCGCGGCGGCACGCAGAAAGGTTTCCAGGCGTGCGCGGGTATCCGCCGCGTCGAGGTTCATGGTCGCCGGAACAGGAGCTACATATGCGAATAAAGCAGCCGCCCGGCCGTGGGCACACGCGCGGTGAGCACGCAGCCGCTGCCGGAGTCGGTGATGTAGACCGTCTTGCGGTCGGGGCCGCCGAATGCGACGTTGGTCACCAGATCGCTGCCGCACGACTGCACGCGGTACAGCGGCTCGCCGCGGTGATTGAAGATCCACACCGCGCCCATGTCCGGATGGGCTACGACGAGCCCGTCGTGTTCGTCGATGGTCATGCCGTCGGGCCCGCGGCCGCCCGACATCTGGATTTGCACGCCCATGCGCGCGACCGTGCCGTCGGGCGCAAGCGGAAAGCGCCACACCGCGTTCGCGCGAGTCGCGGCGACAAACAAGGTGTCTTCCTTGACATTCAACACGAGACCGTTCGGGCTAGGCACGCAGTCGGCGAGTTTCTGCAGCACGCCGGCCGCCGTATACCGATACACGCGGCCGGTCGGGTCCGACATGTCGCTTTGACCCTGGTCGGTGAAATAGAGATCGCCATTGGACGCGAACGTAAGGTCGTTGACGCCTTTGAAGTGTTCGCGATGGTAGCGCGTGACGACGGGTGTGATGGTTCCGCTCGCGGGATCGAGCAGCACGATGCCGAGCTTGTGGTCGGCGACGAAAATGCGCCCGTCCTTGTGGATGCGCAGGCCGTTGGGCTCGCCGTCGTATTCGGCGACGACGTCGAACTTGCCCTGCGGCGAAATGCGGAATATGCGGCCGTACGGAATGTCGACGACATAGAGATTGCCGGCGCGGTCGAACGACGGGCCTTCGAGAAAGCTGCCGGCGGGGATTCCGCCGCCGCCCGCGGCGATGCGCTCGGCCGGCACGTGGGTCTTGCGCAGGTTTTGCGGCACGGCGGCGAATACTTCGGTTTCGATGAGTTGGGGTGGCGCGAACATGATGGAAGGACCCTGGATACTGGAGGCACGATTATATGCGAGATGCGGCGCGGCGCTATAATCGCGGCGACGTTTTGCATTTGCCGTTGGCGGTCTTTTTTACAACTCCCATAGCTTAATCGATGAAATCCCCGCTTGACGTGATCCGCTCGTACCCGCCGCACGACTACTCGCTGAACGGCGTGTTCATGAGCCGCCTTGAGCGCGATCCGCGCCGGCCGTTCATCGTGTTCGAGTGCCGCACGTGGAGCTGGCAGGAATTTCACGGCCTCACGCTGGGCGCGGCGAACCTGCTCGCGACGCGCGGAATCAAGCACGGCGACCGCGTGGCCGTGATGGCGCGCAACCACCCCGGACACGTGTTGATGCTGCTGGCGCTGGCGCGGGTTGGCGCGATCATGGTGCCGGTCAATCCCGAATTCGGCGTGACTGAAGCGCGCTACGTGATGGAGCACGCGCAGGTGGCGGCGGTCGTATGCAGCGCGGAAACGCTGGCGGTTGCGCGCGAAGCGGCAGGCGGAATCGCACCGGCGCCGTGGTTTGCGCTGCTTGACAGGGCGACGGACGGCGTGCCGGCACTCGCCGATCTGGTCGCCGCAGCACCCGCCATCGATATGCCAACGCCCGGCGGGGCCGACGATACATGCCTGATCGTCTATACGTCCGGCACCACCGGCTTTCCGAAAGGCGCGATGCACAGCCAACGCAGTTTCGTCACCGGCGGCGAGGCTTTCGTGCAGCGCATCTACGTGCAGCCGGAAGACCGCCTGATGATCGTGCTGCCGCTTTTTCACATCAATGCATTGTTCTATTCGGTCGCCGGCACGCTCGCCGGCGGCGCGTGCATGGTCATCGTGCCGCGATTTTCGGCGACCACGTTCTGGCAGATTGCGGCCGACACGGGTGCCACCGCGGTCAACATCATCGAAGCCATCGGTACGATATTGATGAAGCGTCCGCGCGAGGAATTTCGCCCCGACCATAAAATCACGAAACTCTACGGCGCGCGCCAGCCGATGATGCACACGTTCCGCCACGAGTTTCATGTCCCGCATCTGATCGGCGGCTACGGCATGACCGAGATCCCCGGTGTCACCTGCATACCGCTCGAAGGCCCGGCGAAGGTCGGCAGCATGGGACCGGTGGGCCGGCATCCGGATCCCGCGCGGCCGTGGGCGCAATGCCGCGTAGTCGACGATGACGGCAACGACGTCGCCGTCGGCGAGGCCGGCGAACTCATCGTCAAGACGCCCATCATCATGCAGGGCTATTTCCGCGATCCCGGGCAGACGAAGAACGCGTTTCGCGACGGCTGGTTCCTGACCGGCGATCTCGTGCGGCGCGATGCCGACGGCTATTTCTTTTTCGTGTCGCGCAAGAAGGACATCATCCGGCGCCGCGGCGAAAATATTTCCGGCGCCGAGCTCGACCGCGTGATCGGCGAGCATCCGGCGGTGTTCGAAGTCGCGGCGATCGCGGTGCCGTCAGAACTCGGCGAGGACGAAATTCTCGTCGCGGTGGTGCCGCGGCCGGGGCGGACCGTGACCGCCATCGAAATTGCCCAATGGTCGCGCGAACGTCTGGCCTCCCAGAAAGTGCCGCGCTTTGTTGCAATCGTCGATGAGTTGCCGCACACGCCGACGCACAAGATACTGAAAGCGAAACTGCGCGCCGATGCCGCGCTGCGTGCAGGCGCAGTGGATTTGAGCAAAGGATGAAGGATGAAGGATGAATAAGATCTGCCTCCGTACGTTGTTGATCTCACTATTTTCGGTGTCGCAAGCGTACGCGCAAATCTATCCAGGCAAGCCGATCCGCCTCGTGCTCCCGTATCCGCCGGGCGGCGGCACCGACGTAATCGCGCGGCCGCTGGCGCAAAAATTGACGGAGAGTCTCGGCCAGCAGGTGATCGTCGACAATCGCGGCGGCGCGGGCGGCAATATCGGCATGGAGTTCGTTGCCAGGAGCCCCGCCGACGGCTATACGCTGCTCTTTGCGTTGACCGCGCAGTACGCGGTCAATCCCAGCCTTTATCCGAAGCTGCCGTACGATCCGGTCAGGGATTACGCGCCGATCAGTTTGCTTGCGAATGCGCCATATTTGCTGGTCGTGCATCCCTCCGTGCCGGCGAAGTCGGTCGCGGAATTGATTGCATTGATGAAAGCGCGTCCCGGTCAGCTCGCGTATTCGTCGTCGGGCAACGGCAGCGGCGCGCATCTCGCCGGCGAAATGTTGCGCAGTCTCGCGCATGTCGAAATCACGCATGTGCCCTACAAAGGCGCGGGGCCCGCGATGCCGGACCTGATCGCGGGTCAGGTGCAATTGTCGTTTGTTACGTATACCGCGGCGGGGCCGCATATCAAGACCGGCCGCCTGCACGTGCTCGGCGTGACGACTGCGAAGCGCTCGCCGACGTTGCCGGACCTGCCCGCAATCGCCGAAACTGTGCCCGGCTACGATTCCGCCGTGTGGTACGGGTTCGCGGCGCCCGCCGGCACGCCGCCCGACATTATTGCCCGGCTCAACAGCGAGGTTCTGCGCGTGCTCGCCTCGTCCGACTTCCGCAGCAGGATCACGCTCGAAGCCGTTGCGCCGATCGGCAGCACGCCGGAGGAGTTCGGCAACTTCATCAAGAGCGAAATCGTGCGTTGGGCGAAAGTCGTGAAGGATTCGGACGCCAAGGTCGATTGAGCCGCGCCGCGACCGGCTGGCAATCGGTATAATCGATCGCACAACAGCAGTCGCACCTATTCCGGCGTCGCGCACGCGGCTTGCGGATCAGGGCATGCCAGAGACAGGAGCAGGCAGTTTTTTTCCACGCGGTGTGCGCCGCCGCTTGCTGCATGCTATGGAGATCGCCATGAAATTCTTGCCAGGTTTTACCGGGCTGTGCTTTGCCATGCTGCTCGTCTGCGCTGCTTATGCGCAGGATTATCCGTCCAGGCCGGTACGCATTGTCGTCGGCTATACCCCGGGCGGGGGCACCGATCTTTTGGGGCGCATCGTCGCGAAAAATCTCGGCGAACTGTGGGGCCAGCAAGTCATTGTCGACAACCGTCCGGGCGCGGGCGGCAATATCGCCACCGATCTCGTCGCCAAGGCGCCGCCCGACGGCTATACGTTGCTGGTTGCGCCGAGCACGCACGCGATTGTGCCAAACCTTTATTCAAAGCTGCCGTTCGATACGCTGAAGGATTTCACGTTCATTACGCTGGTCGCGGCGAGCCCCAATATTCTCGTGGCGCATCCTTCGGTGCCGGCGACGACCGTGAAGGAATTGATCGCGCTCGCGAAGCGCCGCCCCGGCGAACTTACGTTCGCGTCCGCGGGCATCGGCGCCACGACGCATCTCGCCGGCGAATACTTCAAGAACGTGGCGGGCATCGATGTGCTGCACGTGCCGTACAAAGGAAGCTCGCAGGCGCAGATCGATCTGGTGGGCGGCCATGTGTCGTTCATGGTCGACAGCATGCCGTCTGCCCTGCCGAAAGTGCAGGCGAACAAGCTGCGCGCGCTCGCGACCACCGGCAAGCGGCGCTATCGCCTCCTGCCCGACATGCCGACGGTGCTCGAATCGGGCCTGCAGTACGAATCGATTTCATGGTGGGGGGTAATCGGCCCGGCGAATATGCCGCAGACTGTCGTCAACAAGCTGCTTGCCGACATCACTCGCGTCATGGCGCTTTCCGATGTGAAGGAACTCGTCATCACCCAGGGCGCGGAAGCGACGACCGATACGCCCCAGCAGTTCCTCGATTACGTGAAGCAGGAAACCGCGCTGTACGGCAAAATCATCAAGGCCGCCAATATCCGCATCGAGCAATGACTTGAAGTCAAGCAAAGATTCCACACCACCGCGTTTTCGCATAGGCATAGACGTCGGCGGCACCTTCACCGATTTGTTTCTCCTCGACGAGGGCAGCGGCGCGGTCGCGCGCCACAAGCTCCTGTCGACGCCGGGCGAGCCGCATCGCGCGCCGCTCGCAGGCATCCGCGAAATTCTCGCGCAGGTCGGCGGTGCCGGCGCCGATGTCGCATTCGTCGGGCTCGGCACGACCGTGATGACCAACGCGCTGCTCGAGCGCAAAGGGGCGGTGACCGGTTTGATCACCACCGCCGGATTCCGCGACCTGCTGGAAATCGCGCGCCAGATCCGGCCGCACACGTTCGATCCCTTCGTTTCCAAGCCCGAGCCGCTGGTACCGCGCCAATTGCGGCGTGAAGTCCGCGAGCGCATGGCTGCCAACGGCACGGTGATCACGCCGCTCGATCAAGCAAGCCTTGATAACGCCATCGACGCGTTGCAGGCGGCGGACGTCAAAGCGATTGCGGTATGTCTTTTGAATTCCTACGCAAACCCGGCCCACGAACGCGCGATTGCGGATGCGCTGAAGAAGCGGTGGCCGGCTGCGCACGTATCGGTTTCGGTCGATGTGCTGCCGGAGTTCCGCGAGTACGAGCGCTTGAGCTCGACGGTCGTCAACGCGTACCTGATGCCGGTCACGCGCGAATATTTCCGCGCGTTCGAAGGCGAGGTCAGCGAGATCGGCGTGCCCGAGCCGCCGTTCATCATGAACTCGGGAGGCGGCATCATGACGCCGGAGCAGGCCGGCGAGCGGCCGATCGACACGCTTTTTTCAGGCCCGAGCGGCGGCGTCAGCGGCGCGATCTATGTCGCCGCGAGCGGCGGCCATTCGAACATCATCACATTCGACATGGGCGGCACGAGCACCGACGTATGCCTGATTCAGAACGGCAAGCCCCAGCTTTCGCACAGCCGGATTATCAATGGTGTTCCGTTAAAAGCAGCGGCGCTCGACGTGCACACGGTCGGCGCGGGCGGCAGCAGCATCGCGGGCCTCGATGCGGGCGGCATGCTTTACGTCGGACCGCACAGCGCCGGCGCACGGCCTGGCCCCGCCTGCTACGGGAATGGAGGCGACAAGCCCACGGTCACCGACGCGAATGTTGTGCTCGGGCGTTTGAACCCGGAGTTTCTGCTCGGCGGCGCACTGAAAATCGACGCGGCGCGCTCGCAAGCCGTCATCGAGCGCGACATCGCGAAGCCGCGCGGCGTCGATGGCGTCGACGCAGCTGCCGCGATCATTGCGATCGCGGACACCAATATGGCGCACGCGGTGCGCTTCGTGTCGGTCGAGCGCGGGCTGGATCCCGGCGACTTCATGCTCGTCGCGTTCGGCGGCGCAGGCCCGGTGCACGCGGCGGCGGTCGCGCGTCATCTCGGTGTGGCGGGCGTGCTCGTTCCGCCGGCACCCGGCGTGCTGTGCGCGATGGGCGTGCTCGTCAACGATTTGCAGGCGGATTTCAGCCGCACGCGCATGACGGCCGAGTCGGCGCCCGATGGTCTTTCAGTTGTCGACGCCGTCTATCGCGAACTCGAAGGGAGGGGGCGTGCCGCCTTCAGCGCGGAAAAAATCGACACGGCGAAATTGAATCTCGGGCGCACCGTCGATGCGCGCTATGCGGGCCAGAACCACGAATTGACAGTCGATGTGCCGGCAGGCGCGTTCGATGCACAGGCGCTTGCTGTCACGAGAGCGAGTTTTCACGCGGCGCATCGCGAAATGTTCGGCTACGACTCGCCCGAAAAGCCCATCGAGCTCGTCACGTTCCGCCTGCGCGCGCGCATGAACGTTGCGCGAGGCGATTTCACGGGCGCGCAGCCCGTCGCGCGCGAGGGCGCGCTCGCGCCGGCCGCCTCGCGCAAAGTGTATTTCGACAATGCGGGCGGTTTCGTCGATTGCCCGGTCTACGATCGCAACGCGCTTCTGCCGGGCGACGTGTTTCGCGGGCCTGCCATCGTCGAGCAGATGGATTGCACGACGGTGGTGCCGCCGGACTTCGGTGTGCGCGTCGACGAGGCCGGCAATCTGCTGCTGACACTTTCCTGAGAAAGACGCTCATGGCCCACGCTCAACTGGAAATCGTCGCTGCGGCATTCGAAGCGGCAACGCACGAAATGGCGGCGAGCCTCGTGCGCACGGCGTTTTCGCCCAACATCAAGGAGCGCGCGGACTGCTCGACGGCGATTTGCGATGCCGAGGGCCGCGCGCTTTCGCTGATGACGAACGCGCCCGCTCATCTGGGCTCGACGCTGCGCATGGTGAGCGCGATCCTCAAGCGCTTTCCTGTAGAAACGCTTAGGCCCGGCGATGCGTTTCTCGCCAACGATCCGTACATCGTCGGCGTGACGCATCTCAACGATTGCACGGTGGCAATGCCGGTTTTCCACGCCGGCCGCCTCGTCGCATTCGCGGCGGCGGTTGCGCACCATTCGGACGTCGGCGGGCGGGTGCCCGGCAGCGAGGCCGGTGACAGCGTCAGCATTTTCCAGGAAGGCATCCGCGTGCCGCCGGTGCAGATCTACGCGGCCGGCAAGCCGCGCGCCGATGTGCTGGAAATGTTCTATCTCAATTCGCGCATGCCGCATTACGGCGAGGGCGATTTGATGGCGCAGATGGCGTCGTGCAACCGCGGTATCGCGCGCGTACAGGATCTCTTTGCGAAGTACGGCTTCGAGCCGATGCTCAAATGCATCGACGATATGCTCGACGCAACCGAACGGCGCATCCGCACCGGCATCCGCAACGTGCTGAAAGAAGGCACCTACAGCGCGGTGGACTGGCTCGATGAAGACGGCGTCACCGGCGAGCGCGTGAAACTCGCCGTTACGGTCACGATCAAGGACGGCCATTTGACATTCGACTTGTCGGACTGCTCGCCGCAACTGGGCAGCGGCAAGAACGTGCCGCTCACGCATTGCTTTGCGACCGCCTACTTTTGCCTGAAATCGGTGGTAGATCCGTTCGTGCCGACGAATGAAGGCCTGTATCGCACGGTCACGATTATTGCGCCAGAGAAACTCGTCGTGAACCCGGTGGCGCCGGCGGCGGTGAGTTCGCGCAACATGACTTCGATGATACTGGCCGAAGCGATCAACAATGCGCTCGGCCAGGCGGCGCCGACGCGCAGCGTCGCGGCGGGCGGGCCGGGGCAGGGCTGCATCAGCGCAGGTGCCGATCCGCATACGGGGCGCTACTTCATCAACTACGAAAACCTCGCGGGCGGGCAGGGCGCGCGCTGCAATGCCGACGGCATGGACGTCGTGATGATCAACATGACGAACACGTCGAACCTGCCGGTCGAGGCGATGGAAATGGAATTCCCGCTGCGCATCGAGCGCTATGAGCTTGTCATCGATTCGGGCGGCCCCGGCAAGTTTCGCGGCGGCATGGGCATCGTGCGCGATATGCGTTTACTCGCCGACCACGCGGGCGTGTCCCTCCGGAGTTCGCGCCAGAAATTTCCGGCGCCGGGCATGGCGGGCGGCGCGCCCGGCGGGCTTGGTGCTTTCATTCGCAATCCGGGCCGGCCGGATGAGACGCGTTTGCCGATGACGACTTCCGGCACGCCGTTCGCGAACGGCGACGTGCTGCGTGTGGTTTCGCCGGGCGGCGGCGGCTACGGCGATCCGCGCGAACGCGATCCCGCGGCGGTCAAACGCGATCTCGTCGAGGGCAAGATTTCGGCTGCGGTCGCGCGGGAGATATACGGCAGGGACAAGTAAATCAATTCAAGGGAGGTGCGTCATGAAAATAATTTCCATCGTGTTTGGCTTCATCCTGGCGTTCGTGCTTGCACCGGTGCACGCCCAGGGCACCCGCTTCAAGCCGATTGCGGAAAACGACATGACCGAAGTGCAGAAGCAGGCGGTCAAGGACATGATCGGCGGCCTGCGCGGCGGCTTCAACTGGGACGGTCCGAACGCGCTGCTGCTGCGCAGCCCCGAGCTGCAGTCGCGCACGCAAAGAGTCGGCGAGTATCTGCGCTACAAGACGGCGATCCCGCAGCGCCTCAATGAATTCGCCATCCTGATCACCGCGCGCCAGTGGGACGCGCAGGGCGAATGGATACAGCATCAGGCGCTCGCCGAGAAGGCGGGGATCGCACCTGCAACGATCGCCGATCTCGCGCAGGGGAAACGTCCGGGCGGGATGAAAGACGACGAAGCACTCGTCTACCGGTTTTTGCACGAGCTGCACACGACCAAAACCGTGAGCGACGGCACGTTCAAGGATGCGAAAGAAAAATTCGGCGAGCAGGGCGTGATCGACCTGGCCGCGGTGTCGGGTTACTACACGATGCTGGCAATGATTCTGGGTGTCGCCGGCAATCCGGTGCCCGCCGGGGTCACGGCGCCGCTGCCTAAATTGAAATAAGCGTTGAAGTGACGGGCGCGGCTACTCGACTTTTATATTCGCCGCCTTTATCACTTTCGCCCACTTTGCAGTCTCCGCCTTCAGGAACGCGCCGAATTCCTCCGGCGTGCCGCCGATGGCTTCCATGCCCGACGCGGTGAAGCGATCCTTGACGTCCGCCGCGCGCAGGCTGCGGCCGATTTCAGTCGCGAGCGTCTCGACGATCGCCCTGGGCGCGCCGGCCGGTGCGACCACGCCGTTCCATGCGGTACCGACAACCCCCGGCCAGCCCGCTTCGCCCATGGTCGGCACCTGCGGCAGGAGTGAAGTGCGTTTCTCGCTGGCAACGGCGAGCGCGCGCAGTCTGCCGCTTTGAATGAAAGGCAGCGCGGCGGGCAGCACGCTCCACAGCGCCTCGACCTGGCCGCCGGCGACATCCGTCGCCGCTTGCGCGCCGCCTTTATAGGTAATGACCTCCATGCGCACGCCCGTCGCGTGATTCAGCATTTCGGCAAGCAGGTGCTGGACCGACGCGATCGTGCTCGCGGCGATGTGCAGGTTGCCCGATTTCGCGAGCGTGATGAGTTCTTTCGCCGTGCGCGCAGGAATCGAGGGATGAACCGCGAGCACGTTGGGACTC
>Ga0265314_10003565_pt1 | contig 15001 bp, 9 predicted proteins | sample 4126metaG_FD_203106 | JGI IMG/M metagenome (GOLD analysis project Ga0265314, IMG submission 203106) | Rhizosphere microbial communities from Carex aquatilis grown in University of Washington, Seatle, WA, United States - 4-1-26 metaG | ecosystem: Host-associated > Plants > Roots > Rhizosphere >... | reverse complement strand
GGCGGAAAACCATGGATCGACGAGCACACCGTCGATGCGTGAAAACAGGCGCGTGATTCGAAGCGGACAAACGGATCCGCGACGCGGCGATTTATTAGACCGGCGCTGGGGCGGTGCGTTTCTCGAGCGAAAACACGGGCGCGCGGGCGAGACAGTTCTCACAGGGCGTTTATTGGGTTGTCTGAGGTTAAACCTCGGGTTGTGAGGGCCACCGGTTTCGCATGCGCGTGAGGTGGTCAATGGCCCTGACGTCTTCAAATTACCTTATTTAAAGGCTTGAGGCAAGGCTTTTGTCAGCCGTTTTTGGCGGGAATTTCGAGGGTGGTACACTGGTGAACGACTGATGGTTAACGGCTTCTTTTCTTTGGTAAGGTCCCTCGCCGGCGCGCGCCTTTGACCGTTCAAAGTGGGGCGCGCCGCCGAGGGACCTTACCCCAAAAGAGGGCGGTTTTCGCTCTATCCTCGGTGCAAAGGCCACGACACGACTACAGCTTGCGCGGCTTCGCCGCACTTGCTCAACGACCACGGCGTGAGGATTAGATTTTGGGACGTCTCGTTCCTGGGCCTACGGCGCGCTTGAAAGGCCTTGCGGGAGGCGGGCGCCAAAGTAGGCTCGCCGCAAATCTGGCCATCAGATCCGCGCCGCGCGCGCGGATTCGCCTGGACAAAATGGGGCGCCCAACGGCTTGGCGTGCGTTCTAGGCGCGCTTTTGGGTGCGTATTTCCCGAGCGGACATCCGCAGGGCATGAGGAATGCAGGCATGGAAACGAAACGCCGTAGCATTGCGAAGACGCTGAGCTGGCGGGCCTGGGCGACGGTCATCACCGCGACGGTGGTCTACATTTCCACGGGCGAACTCAAGTTCGCAATGGAAATCGGACTGATCGACACCAGCGTCAAACTTGGCGCGTACTTCCTCCACGAACGCATCTGGAATCGGATCAACTTCGGCCGCATCATGCCCTCAAAACAGGATGATTTTCAGATTTAGGGCGGCTGTTTTCCGCTTTATGTTTGCCTGAAGACGGTATCTTCACGCGGCCATTCGATAGCACTTCACTCCAGGAGCGATGGAACACGATGCCTGAGCCGGTCAAAAAGCCGTGGCGGTTGCTGGAAGCGACGCTGAAAGACACGCGCAAGACGAAGTTCCAGGCGGCGGTGCTGCCGTTCGGCGCGACCGAAGCCCACAACCTGCACCTCCCGTACGGCACCGACAATTACCAGATTGAAGCGCTCTGCGACCGCGCTTGCGGCTACGCCTGGAAAAAAGGCGCGCGCGTCGCGCTGCTCCCGCACATTCCTTACGGCTGCGACCAGAACCTGATGGAATTTCCGATGACGATCAGCATCGAGCAGAGTTGGCTCGACATGCTGGTGAAGTCCGTCGCCGAGTCGCTCGAAAAACACGGCGTCCACAAGCTGATCGTGGTCAACGGGCATGGTGGGAACAATTTTAATCAGGGCATCCGCAGTCTGTACGGCCGCACCAAAGTCTTCATCTGCGCGCTCAATTTTTACACGATGATGTCCGACGTAGGCAAAGAGATCTTTGAGTATCCGGGCGAGCACGCCGACGAGATGGAAACGAGCCTGATGCAGGAACTCGCGCCGCATCTGGTGCAGATGCAGGACGCCGACGATGGCGCGACATATCCTTCGCGCTTCGAAGCTGCCAACCGGGGCTGGGTCTGGTATCCGCGCCCGTTCGACCGTCTCACCACGAACAGCGGCTATGGGTATCCGAAAAAGGCGACCGCGGCCAAGGGCCGCAAGTACATCGCGGCGCTGGAAGAGCGCATGGGCGGGTTCTTTGTGGACCTGGCGCGCGCCAAGATGGACAAGGATTTTCCCTTCGACCGCTCGAAGCCGCCGGGGCAGCGCGGCAAGCCGGGCGGCGGCCATGCGTAGCAAAGCAGATCCCAAGTGAGCGAACTGGAACTCGCCTGCGGGCCGCAGGGTCTCAAGCTGAGCGTCCCTGAAGGCGTGCGCGTGCACGCGCCGCGACCCGTGCAAAGCGCGCCGGTGGAGAAGCAACTGCCTGCGGCGCTGCTCGAAGCCGGATTTCGCGCGGCCGGGCAGGAGTTCTCCAAACTGGGCGAAGGCAAGCGCCGTGCGGTGCTGCTCGTCGGGGACCTGGGGCTGCCCGCGCCGTATCACCCGATCTTGGGCGAACTCTGCCGTGCGCTGGTCGCGCAGGGTGTACGGCCAACGCGCGTGACGCTCTTTACGTGGCCGGGCCTCGGCGGGCCGGTGCGCGGACGCGCGGCGATCCGGCGCTACGGCGAAGGCTCGGTTGGCGAGTTCGACCTGCACGCGTGGGAACCCGAAGGCGAAGTCAACGCGCTGTATGCGAGCGCGGATCTGCGCATCGCGATTTTGGGTGCAGGCCAGCCGCGCCCGGCGTTCCCCGAGCCCGCGCCGACGCACGTGCTGAATTTCAAGGTGGGGCAGGGGAGTTGGGCCGCGCTTGAGCGCGTGGACGTGTTCAGCGGCGGCGAAGTTAACGCCGCGGTGTCGGACGCGAAGATTTCCGAGACGCCCGGCCGCGCCGACGCACCGGTGGTGCTCGTTACGGGAGGCGGCGCGCCCGCCGACGCGACGCTCGAAGAAGCGCTGCTGGCCTTGCGCTATGCGCCTCAAGGCAGCGCCGCGCGCACCTTGGTGCTCGCGTTTGGCGGCGAAGAAGGCGCGGGCTCCGCGCGCTTTACGCTAGATCTTGCCGCGCTGGTCAAGCAGGCGGCGGAAGTGCTCTCCGCGGGCGGCGCGCTGCCGCCGCCGGAAGGTCCGCTTGGCGAACCCTTCGACGCCGCGGTGTGGCTGGCCACGGCGCTATGCGAATGGAAGCAGGTGCTGCTCTACTCCCCCGAGTTTGCCGCGCATGAAGACAGCGACGAGCTCCAGGAACAGCTAGAGGCGGCCCCGAAGCTCGCGGCCAAGCTGGATGTGCTTCCCGACGAAGCGAGCCTGTGGGCGCGGCTCCAGCAGGACCATGGCGCGGCCTATGACCTCTTTGCCGAACCGCTGGGCTGGCGGGCGTTTTAGCGCGGTTTGGTTCCTGTAAGCCCGTAATAGAACAAACTTTTCGCGTAAGGCGCGCGACTGGGAAGCGTCTAAAATGTGCACCCCCGCCTGCCTGCGCATGCGGAGTACAATTCAGGGTGCCCCGAGGTCAAGCTGGATGGTTCTGGTTAGGGCGGGCCGGTCATGAGCGCCCCTCAAGAAAACGCTCCAAAGGACGAAGCCGCGCCGGCGTCGCCACCGACGCCGCCGCCACCGACGCCGCCGCCCGCGCCGCCTTCGATCCACCCGCTTGACGAGCTTCCGGACGGCGAGCCGCTGGCACATCCCGTGGCGGTCAACGCTTCGGCGTCGACGGCCGCCGGCACGACGGTCTCTGGCCGCAGCAGCAAAAACTTAAGCGGCGTCGCACCCGCGCTCTTCGCCGCGCCGCCTCCGCCGCCGGAAACCCCCAAGCCGCCGCCTTCACGCTGGCGACGCGTCTGGTTCTGGGGAAAGATCGGCATGGCGGTGCTGGTGGGCCTGCCGCTGCTGTTTGCACTCCTGGTCTTTCTCTACGTCAAACTGGGTTTCCTCGACAGCGCGGTCAAATCGGCGCTGAAAGAGCGCTTTGGTCCGGAGAGCCGCTACTCGGCGCTCGATACGAGCCTGACCACGGTGCAGGTGGATGAGCTGGAACTGCCCGGCGCGGATGGCCAGGGTCCGCTGCTGAAGGTCAAAAAGATCAAGATGAAGTGGGACGTCTGGCGCCTCTTGAATGACAACCGCCTGCGCAGCGTGCGGCTGGAATCGCCGGAGGTGTTCCTGCGCCGCGGGACCGATGGCGAGTGGAACCTGAAGCTCAAACCCACACCGCCTTCGCGGTACACGATCGAACAGATTTTCACCGAAGACGGCAAATTTACGCTGGAGTGGTCGTCGACGCGGCGCTTCACGCTCACCGATCTGGACATTTCCCAGCGCGCGAAGGAGGGCGAGACGCCTGGCGCGCTGGTGCTTAAGGGCCAGTTGCCGTCGGAAGGCCAGATTCAGGCGGATTTCGTGATCGGACCGGGCACGGGTTTTTCCGGCTCGGTCTCGGGACACGTGGATTTCGAGAAGGACCTGTCCGCGCTGGAAATCGAAGGCCTGAAAGGCCGCGCCGGGGTGGATTTCAAGCTGCGCCGCGCGGGCGCGACGGGCGCAAAGTTCGACACCGCCGACTTGGGCTCACTGCGCGGCGTGGTGCAGTTGGAATCCCTGCATTTGCCGCTCCCCGGCGGAAAGGCGCTCGAGACAGACAAGCTGGACCTCGATTGCAGCGCCGATGTGCGCATTCCCACTGACGGCTCGCCGCCCAAGCTGGAACAGTTCGGCATCTCGGCGAAGGACCTCTTCAGCCTGGAACTGGGGCTCGACAAGGCTTCGCCGGCGACCGGCGCCTTCCACATCGACAAGGGCACGGTGAGCGTAAAGCTGGAGAACCTGAACAAGCTGGTGCAGCCGCCGCTCCTGCCGCCAAATGCGACTTTGCAGGGTGATTTGATTTGCAGCGAGATTTCCCTGGGCCTTTCGCCAATGGGCGTGTTTTCGGGCAGCGGGAAATTCCAGCTTGTAGGCGGACATCTGACCTACACGGGGCTGGGCGAATTGCCTGCACTGAGCGTCTCCGGCGGCTTCGCATTTGACGGGCCGCTTTCGTTGACGATTCAGGACTTCACGTTGGATGTCCCGACGATGCTGCGCTTTCAAGGCGGGCTGAACCTGCAGCCTCGCGCGGACGAGCCGCTCTGGTTCTCGGTGCTATATGGCCTCAACCCGCAATTGGTGGACCTCAATTTCGAGCGCATTCTGTCGCTCAAGGGCCTGCACGATCTGTTCGCGGGGCCGCGTGGCGAGATGCGCTTCGAAGGCAGCGGGCGCCTTACGGGCAGGCAGGATCTGAAAGTAGAAGCGAAGGTGGAAGGCGCGAAGCGCAAGGTCGTGCTGAAGGGCCTGAACATTCAGGATTTAATCTTCAAGCACCTGCCCATTCCATTTGCGACCGATGGCGTGAAGATTTCCGGGCCGGTGACGGTTCAGGCGGCCATCGGGCAGACGCCAGAACTGGAAATCAGCGCGGACCTGTATGGCCCGCCGCGGCCCTTCCTGGCCAAGGACATACTGCAGACCCAGGGCCAATTGATGGCCAAGGGTGTGGTCTTGCACGCGGAGCAGAATCCCACCGGCGGCTGGACACAGCGCCGCTTGCAGATCGCGGACCTGACCATTCCCGTGGTCGACCTGAAGGCGCTGCTGGGCTTCGGGCCGATGAAGGGCGAGCGCCTCAAGCCGGATCAGCATGTCAAAGTGGAAGGACTGTCCGACGACGCGGTCTTCGTGAGCAACGGTCCCGGCGAAAACGAATGCACGGTCCTGGTCGGCGACGAGAAGCACACGGTCAAGCTGGCGCAGGTCAAAGTTGCCGATGAAGACGAGCCGCTGAAGGGCCTGATCGAAGTCACCAAGCTCAATTATGACCTGACCACCGGCGAACTGACCGCGAACGTCGCGCTGGTCGGGACGAAATTCATGTACAACGGGCTGGTCTCGGTGATCTCCGCCGACGGTACCGCCAAGATCAGCTACAAAAACGGGATCCTCAGCGCATCGGGGCGCATGAAGAATTTCTCCGGCGTCGCCGTGTACCTGCCGGTCAGCTCCTTCGATTTCGAAATCACGCTGGACCTGCATGATTCGGCGCGGCGCGGATTCCGGATGTCCGCTGTGGCGTCAACCGGCCAGACGTTCTCGCTGACCGGCGTCGTGGCCGCCGACCCCGCGGGCCATTGCGTGGTCAATGGCGACTTCGACTCCACGCTCGTTGGTGGGATGAAAGGCCAGTATTCCTTTGGCGTGGACCCCGAGCGCGAAAACTTCGGGCCGCTCAAGCTGAGCATTCAGAAACTGACCGAGCAGGCGCTCAAGGAACTCCCCGCGTTCCTCAATTTGCAGGACTCCTGGGAATTTGGCGGCGGCCTCGAAGGCCTGACGCTGGAACTCGACGAGCATTCGTACCAGGGCGGGCAGTACTTCAACAGCCTGAAGGGGCGCTTCGGGCTCAAGCTGGTCGGCGGGAAGGTGCGGCATTATTCGCCGCAAGCCGTGAACCTGGACGGCGACCTGCAGGCCGAGAATCTGAACGGCGACTTTCACGCCAACTTTGAAGGCCTGCTCGAAGTCAAGCCGCGCCTGGGCACGCTCTCCGACCTGAGCCTCGTTCCGCGCATGCTCGACATGGTTCTGGACCTCAAGCAGGCCGAGGCGCTCTTCTCGCTCTCCTCCGAGCGGCGCTATTACCTGCCGATTCTTAAAAACCGGCGCATTCTGGCCCGCGCGGTATTGATGCCGTGGGGGATCGGCGCGACGCGCATCGACAAGCTATCGCTCTCGGTGCAGGGCCTGCTGGAATTCGACGCGAAGGGTTCGCTGCAGGAGCCGAAGACGGGGAACTGGCTCTCTGATGGCGAATGGGCGCTTACCGACATGAGCCTGCGGCTGCCGGACCTGGCCGCGCTGCATAAAGAAGTGCTGGCGGTCAACCTCAAGGAAAGCGCGCCGGAGTGGGCGCAAGCCAAGATTGGCGGCAGCCTGACGCTGAACGGCAAGTATTACTTCGCGCCCGAGCACCAGGCTTTCAACGGCGATCTGAACTTCAAGGAAGCCGAACTTGAGATCCTGAGGCCGCGCACATTCCGTTTTCAGGGGCTCAACGGCGCGCTGCCGCTCAAATTTTACACGGGCATCTGGCCGGCGGAGTGGGGCGATGCGAAAAACGAGAGCCAGCAGGCGCTGATCTTCCGGCGCATGGATTGTCCGCCCTTCAGCGCCACGGCGCAGGTGCTCGACCTGCGCGCGTCGCCCAATCTGGTGCGGTCGGTCGGCGGGCCGATCCTAAGCATTCCCGGCGGCCGCGCGGTGTTGCACGACTTCGAACTGCGCAACCTGCTGGGCGCGCAGCCGGGGCTGGCCTTCGGGCTCAACATCGAACGCCTCGACGTGGCGGAGTTGGCCAAGCAGGAAGGCGTCGCATTGCCGGGGCTTTCGGCCAAGGACGGCGAAGGCCTGATGAAGGGTAACTTGAACAAGATTTCATTTGTGCGCGCGCTGGGCGGCAACTCGGGCTGGAACCTCACGACTGAGGGCGAAGTCAGCGGACAGGTCTACGGCGGCACGCTCTCGATCTCACAATTCACCGGGCGCGGATTGTTCTCCTCCAGCCTGGTCTGGGGCTGCTTGCCGGCGCCCGCGGGCCTCAACCGTGAACGCGTGCGCGAAGACAAAGGCCGGCTGAGCGAGACTCGGCCGCTGTTGGCCGCGTTCCTGGACGCGCTGCTCGAAGAGCGCGCGTTCTCTTCGCTGGGCATCGCCACGGGGCCGGTGCAGGCCGAGACCGGCGAGACGAACTTCGAGCGCTCGAATCCTGCCATCCAGAAAATTCTCGAATCCCAGGCCACGCACGCAAAGGAATTGCGCGCGTATAAAGACCGCGGCGCCATCGGGGAGAGCGCGGACGGACTGATTGAATTGCGCGCGCAAAACAGCCTGCCGCTGGAAGAGAAGCGCCGCGCCTCGGAGTTGGTCGCCGCCGAACGCCAGGACCGCGCGGGCCTGTTCCGCGAGTGGGCCCTGACCAACGGCTTCGGCGAAAGCGAGAGCGCACGCGTGGCGCGCGATTACGCCAAGCGCCAGCGCAAACTCGCCACGCCCACCGACTGGATTCAGATTCAGGGGCCCAACCAGCCGGTTGAGTGGGTGCAGAAGAAAGCGCTCAAGGAATAGCCTGCGCGCGCCCTTCCTTTTATATGGTCTGTTCAGAGCCTGCTTCACCGGTTGCCAGCCACCCGCGCGGCGCTAACGTTTCCCACACAACTTGGGCGGGGGAGAAACTCCAGCGATGCTGACCTTCGGTTCGCACCTCGACGGCTACCACGACGTGGCCGACCAGATGATCGGGCACATCAAGCGCCGGGCTTCGGAGCACTTCCGGCGCCGCGAGCGCGAGAAGGCCGAGCTGCGCACGATCCCGCAATTCGAAGCCTACCGCGCGCTGATGCGCAGTAACTTTCTACTCGCCATAGGCGGCCTGCCCGAAGAGCGCACGCCCCTCGATGCGCAGGTCACCGGGATCCTCGACCGCGGCGCATACCAGATCGAGAAGCTGCTGTACTTCAGCCAGCCGGAATTCCCTGTTACGGCGAGCTTGTATGTCCCCGACGCGCGGCGCACGCAGCCCGGCGCGGCAGTACTCTTTGTCTGCGGACACGCGCAGGAAGCCAAGGCCTACCGCGAGTACCAGAAGGTGTGCATCGAGCTGGCCGAAGACGGCTTCACGGTTCTGTGCATCGATCCGCCGGGCCAGGGCGAACGTTTCCAGTTCATCGACGAAGAGTCCGGGCACCAGCGTATCCAATGGGGCACCACCGAACACACCTATGCCGGCGTGCCGTACTACATGACCGGCATGTCGATCGCGCGGCATTTCCTCTGGGATGCGATGCGCGGGATCGATTACCTTTGCACGCGCAAAGAAGTCGATCCGCAGCGCATCGGCGTGACGGGAAATTCCGGCGGCGGTCTGCAGACGACCTTCCTGATGGTCGCCGAACCGCGCATCGCCGCGGCCATGCCCTGCACGTTCATCATGGATTACGAAGGCTACCTCAAGACCGGCCAGCCGCAGGATGGCGAGCAGAACCTGTACGCGGGCTTTTCCGACGGGCCCGACCACGACGATTTCATCACCTGCATGGCGCCCAAGCCGGTGCGCCTGGGCTTGTGCGCATACGACTTCTTTCCGATCGAATCGAGTCTCGCGGCGATGGAACGCGCGCGCAAGATTTATGAACTCTTCGGGTCCGACGCGCCCAAGCAGGTCGATTACGCGGTCACCAATACGACGCACCTCTACTCCGACGGCCTGCGCCAGTCGGCGGTGAACTTTTTCCGCCGTGCTTTGAGAGGCGAAGCCGAGACATTTGTCACGCGCAAGCCAGAAGGCCTTGATCCGGACACGCTCAATGTCACCAAGACGGGCCAGGTGCTCTCGGCGCTCCCCGGCTGCAAGACGGTCAGCGCGCTGCTGCGCAAGGAAGCGCAGTACCGCCTGCCGCTCTCGCCGCGCCGGATCGAAGCCGGCGCGCTGCGCAAGGATCTGGAGCATTGGCTGGGCTTGGGCGATGAACAACCCGAACACGAAGCCCGCGTAAATGGGCTTTCCCGCAGCCGCCAGATTTATCCCCGCGTGATCCACGACGGCAACGTCAACGGCTACCGTGTCGAGAAAATCTTCTTCTTCAGCGAGCCCGATGTCTGCGTGGCCGGCGTGTTCATCCATCCGCGCAGCTCCGAACCGGCCACGGCAACGGATGTGCTCCTACTCGAAGGCGGCACCCCGGAAATCCCCAACACGCACGCAAAGATTCTTTCCAAGCTGGAAGAAGGGCGCAATGTTTTCGTGTTCGATGTACGCGGCACCGGCGCGGTCAAGACGCGGCCGCTTACGTCCTATGAAGGTCCGCATGGGACGGAATTCATCCTCGCGACGAATTGCATGAAGATGAAGCTTTCGACGCTGGGCTTGCGGACTTTCGATGTGCTGCGCGCGATTGATTACCTCGCGACTCGGAGCGATGCCGGCGAGATCCGGCTACACGGGGTGGGGGCGGCCGCCGCGTGGGGCCTGTACGCCGCGGTGTTCGATCAACGCGTCGCCGAATTGACCCTGGAAAACGCGCCGCTGTCCTACCGAGCCGCAGTGGAGACACGCTACTACGACGCGCGTACCTACGACTTCCGAGTCAGCGCCTGGGGACTCTTGCAGGTTGCGGACCTGGTGGACTGTTTTAATGCGCTCGCACCGCGTCACGTGACGCTAGTTCGGCCCCTCGGTGCAGACGGCCAACCCTTGACGCAGGAAGCGCTCGAGTCGCTCCTCTTTGAGCCGGCTTCGGGAGCGGGTGTGATAGGTGCAGCGGTTTACGGTTGGAAGCCTAAAGTCTTGTAAAGCAGGATAGGCGAACTGGATAGAAGTCCTATAAAGCCTCTATTTGCATAAAATTAATGTAATTCGATGGTTAGCATAAGTCTTTTAAAGGTAATTGGTTGTACGTGAAGTATGGAAAAAAGAACAAAGAATACGCACGTGGTGCGCATTCTTTCGGGAAAATGTGATATACTCGAAGCAATTGCTACGAACAGGGCGGACTTTATCTGCCCTGCCGAAGTCTGAACGAACGAATGTTTTACCTGTTGGCTCAAATTGTCAGAAAAAATTGGGACACCGAGGGGTGAAAATGTCTTCTGAAGTTCTTGCCACGCGCACCTACCGACGCCCCCAACGCGGCTTTTCGCTGTTGGAAGTCATGGTGGCGGCCTTCATCCTGGCGATCGCAATCACGTCCGCGCTGGGCCTCTTCATTACGCACGTGCGTGGTGCGGAGCTCACCGAACAACGCCGCATCGCCCTCCAGTTCGCCCATGCCAAAATCGACGAGTTGCGCCTTAAAGTCGCTTCGGGCTGGTCATTGGAACTGGTCTATCAGACGTATGGGGTGCTGGACTACGGCGCCAGCATCACCAATCCGCCTATTAAAGGAACGACAGGCTCGCTCTCGACCGCCAATTCGGACCACTACCTGAAGCTGGCCACGGGCATGGGCGATCCGGCGACGTTTATTGTGGGCGAAGACGCCAACAATAACGGCGCCTTGGACGCCAACGAAGACCTGAACGGCAACGGGGTCCTCGATACGTTCCTCGATCCATTCCCAACGCGTCCACTGGGCACGGTGACATTCGTTGACTGTGAATCCCCGAACGAAGGCGACTACGGCAAAGTCTTCGGGATGGCCCAGAATCTGGCGCCAACACAGTGGTACCTCCGCAATCCCTTTGGCTTGGATATCACGGGCAACGGTAATTACTCCGACACCCTGCCCAGCCCGTTCCCGCTGGACATCAACGGCGACGGGGATTCCGGCGACACCGCCGACTCCGTGCACAACAGCTTCGACCGGCGCGATAATGTCGTCACCGACGGCTTTATCTTCCTGCCAGTGGTGATCACGATTATGTGGAACAGTCCCTTTGGAGCTATGCGCACAGACGTCTTCGCTTTGATTGGAAAGGAACATCCATGAAATTGCATCTGGGACCCCGCAGTATTGTTCGCGGCATGACGCTGGTTGAAGTTACCATTTCGCTGGCGTTGGTAACGGTCATCGCGACGGTGTCGATTCTGGTTATCAAGATGACCTCCGACCACATGGCCTTTGAAATGATCGCGTCCGAGCAGGAATCGCGCGCGCGCTCGGCGCTGGACGGCATGATGGAAGAGTTGCGCAAGATGAGCCAGCAGGCCGCGGATTTCGATACATCGACGGGCGTCGGCACGAATACGCTGACGGGGGGGTCGGCGGGACAGAATATCGTTACCTTCGCGATCCCGACGTTCGATTTTACGACCTATACGGCCAACATGGGCAATGCTTCAACGGCCATCAGCTACCAGTGGGTCCTCAACCCGCGCGAGATCGCGGGCAACAACATTGACGACGACTACAACGGCCTGGTGGATAGCGAAGACGGACAGGTCCAGCGCACGGTCGGCGGCGCCTCGGCCACCATGAGCATTGTTACGATCAATGTGCCGCAAACGAGCTTCCTGGTCGTGAAAAGCGGCTGGCAGTTGCAGATTCGCGTGGGCCGCATTCACATCACGCCTATTGTAACGGACAATGGCAAGAAATTCAGAACGACGGTCAGCCAGAATACATACTGTTTACGGAATTATTAGCCGGACACGAAACGTACAACCTGTGAGGAGGAGACAACGATGATGCATTTCAATCAACGGTCCGCGCGCGGTGCGATTATGATCGCGGCCCTGATCATGGTGGTGCTGCTGACGGCACTGTCCACTATTTTCGCGTACAGCGTCATGAACGTCGAAAATAAGATGGAGGTGGACCTGGCTTCCACCTACTCGATGGAGCTCGCCGAGTCTGCGCTAGACTGGAACGTGCAGCGCATTTACCGCGACTTCAACGCGCAGAACAACGCCAATAAACTCAGCGATGCGACCCAAAGCCCCATCGGCAACGCCACGGTCAAGCCCACGGATTTCCTGCTCCAGGTAATCCGCAATGGCGCGGGCGCGGATTCCGCGGCGCCCTTGCGCTACGACTATGTCAATGCGACCACGGGCTCGTTCTCCACGGGGGCTTCGGCCATCTGGACTTCCACGACCGCCTGGAAAACGTGGGGGCCGGGCAAGATCAAGCTTGCAGCCAAGATCATCAACTCCAGCACGACGCTGCGCTATGCGATTGTAGAAATGAAGGCTTGGTCGCAGGTCCCCGATGCGCTGCGCGGCCGCAATATTGAAAAGGAAGTGCGCCGCGTGGTGCGCTTCTCGGTCGTGGCCAACAACAAAATTTATGACTTCGCCTACTTCGCCAACAATTACGGCTGGATGTACGGCGGCACGATCTACATCCACGGCAGCATGGGGTCCAACGGCAACTTGGGTTTCCAGAGCGGCCCGACGGTCAACGGCCTGCTGTATGCCGCCATCAATCCCGCCATCGGTGCCAACGGCACGATCTCCGGCACGGCCAACTACCAGAACTTGGTGAATTACCGTGCGGCTCCGGCTGGCATGACGACGGGCGACCCGATGGTTCTGCCGCCGAATCCTTCCTATACCGAAGACGTGGACAACAACGGTTCGCTGACCACGGCGGAAGACGTGAACCACAACAAGGTCCTGGACTCGATCCCGTACTCGCTGGGCTACAAAGGCGTGCAGGACATCCAGACCGGTCAACAGCCGCTCGACATCCCGTACCTGGGCGATTTGCAGTACTATAAGGACCTTGCCAATACCGTGACGCGCCCCGCGCGACCGGACATCGGCGATCCGGGCGGCACGGGCGGCGTGGTCAAGCAACTCAAGGCCCCGGGTCTCGATCCGACGGTTGCGTCCAACTACAACATCATCGTTAACCAGTCCGGTACGGATGCGGTGTACGGTGACGATGCAACTGAAAACGGGGCGTATGCGACGTGGACTCCGTCTGGCTCAAACTTGAGTGTTGATATGAAGCCCCTGACGCAGAAGCTCGACAACACCAACCAGTTCCGCAATGGCAATCTGGCGCTGATGGGCACGCCGCAACAGCCCATCGTAATCTCCGGTCCTGTGGTCATTACCAACGACTTAGTAATTCGCGGCACGATCAAGGGCCAGGGCACCTTCTATACGGGGCGCAATGTCCACGTGGTCGGAGATATCACGTATGCCGATGGTCCGAACTGGCGCGATCCGTCCAATTCGAACAACTCGACCAACATGAATAATCCGAACTTCAACACCAGCGTGACGAGCAACTTGTCCAAGGATCTCGTGGGCTTCGCGGCCAAGGGCTCGATCGTGCTGGGCCAGTACAACCGCACGGACGACTCTTGGAACACCTGCATGAGCACCTACTTCAAGACGGGCTTCCAGGATTCGACGCTCGAATCGTACCAGGTCGACCCGACGGACGCTGCGATCGGCTACGCCAACTCCACAATCAACGGCAATCCGTACTTCTCCGGGGACTACACCTCCAACGAGACTGACCGCATCAACGGTACGGACATCGCGGCGAAGCGCTACGGCGACGTCGCGGCGTGGGATTCGACCGCAGCGACCGTGCAGCGCCGCTACATCGATTCCTCCTTCCCGAATGACTATATCCAGCGCATCAGCACGGCTGGCGCTACCTCGGGCTTTACGGCGACCTTTAAGGGCCCGAACGATCCGGCGAATTCGGCGACGGCGAACGTGGTTAACCGCCCCGCGGTGATCAGCGGCGTCTACTATACCAACCACCTGTTCGGCGGGCGCATCGGCAGCGACGCTGCGGGTGTCAAGATCTACGGCACGATGGTCGCGCGCGACGAAGGCTGCGTCTTCAACACGAAGTGCCAGTTCGTGTACGATCCGCGCGCTTCCGACCGCCAGCAGTCCAGCCACGTCAATATCTACATCCCGATTGGGACGATCTTCCAGACCATGACGTGGGAAGAACTGACGCCGGGGCAGTAAACAGAACGAAGCGTTGAATAGGGCGGAGAGACGCAATGAATCTGCGTATCCATATCCTGGGCTTGATCGTATTGGCGGCCATGACAGCGGCTCCTCGAGCGCACGCGCTCCTGGAGCAGCCGCCGGACCCAAATGCGGAAATGCCCAGGCTGCCCAACGAGCTGGAACGCGGAGACATGCTGACCCATCAGCGTTTCGACATGCATTCGTACCGCGATGACATCTCCGACCGGGTTACGGCGCAGCGCAGACCGGAATCCATCGCGCTGGAAGATTCCAAGCGCCTGCATGAAGAACGATTGCAGGAAGTGCCGGTCACTGAAAGCACCTGGACTAGCCCTTGGTTCTGGACTTTTATGACCGCACTCGCAGTTCTGGCGTTGGTGGCGTACTACTGGATCAGAAAACAACAGGCCGCGATGTATTCGGGCCGCTCGGCGCGCACAGTCCGCGCTCGCTAAACCGAATTTACCGGAGTGGGAGGGTGACCGGCCGGCTGCCGTATGCCGGCCGGCCTCGTTTTTACGCATCTGGCGCCTAGCGCGGCATGCGGTTAAGCCGGTGACGCGATGCTGAAATTTCCACTGCCGCTCCTAAATGGCGTCCTGCGCCGCCGCTACAAGCGCTTCCTCGCTGATGTCGAACTGCCTGGCGGCAGCGTGGTCATCGCCCATTGCCCCAATTCGGGTTCCATGAAAACATGCGCCGAACCCGGGCGGCCCGTGCTCATTTCAGACCATGGCCCGGACACGCCGCGCAAGCTCCGCTATACGTTGGAAGCGATCCAAATGGGCACGGCGTGGGTGGGCTTAAACACGATGAACCCCAACCGCGCAGTCAAACTGGCAATCTCTCGCGGCCAGATT
>Ga0265314_10003564_pt1 | contig 15012 bp, 8 predicted proteins | sample 4126metaG_FD_203106 | JGI IMG/M metagenome (GOLD analysis project Ga0265314, IMG submission 203106) | Rhizosphere microbial communities from Carex aquatilis grown in University of Washington, Seatle, WA, United States - 4-1-26 metaG | ecosystem: Host-associated > Plants > Roots > Rhizosphere >... | reverse complement strand
TTTCGGCGACGACATATTGCACTTCCTTCTTGTAGAGTTCCTTCGCCTTCAACGCGTTGTCGATGAAGTGCGGCCATTCCATGTGCTTGCCGGTGTAGAAATTTTCGATCTGCAGGTAGCGTTCGCACTCGCGAATGCCTTCGGCCGTGAGCGTCACCGTGTGGTCTTTTTCGTCGGCGATGTAATGGCCGCCCTTGGGTTCCTCGAAGACGCCGTGCAGGCGCTGCTCTTCGATGCGGTCTTTTTCTTCCTGCGTAACCGGCTTGAGATGCTCGGCGAGTTTCGCGGCCTGCAGGTAGCGTTCGCCGACTTCCTCGTCGGGCGAACCGGAAATGATGAGCGGCGTGCGGGCTTCGTCGATCAGGATTGAGTCGACTTCGTCGACGATCGCGAAGTGGCGCACTTTCTGAACCTGCTTTTCGGCCTCCATCTTCATGTTGTCGCGCAGGTAGTCGAATCCGAATTCGCTGTTCGTGCCGTAGACGATGTCGCAGGCGTAAACCGGATGGCGGTCCCACGAATCCATGTTCGACTGGATCGCGCCGACACTCATGCCGAGCAATTCAAAAAGCGGACGGTTCCAGTCGCTGTCGCGCTTGGCGAGGTAATCGTTGACCGTGACGACGTGGACGTAAGCGTACTCGTCCGGGCGGCGCGGCAGCGCGTTCAAATAACTCGGCAACGACGCGACGAGCGTTTTGCCTTCGCCGGTCACCATTTCGGCGATCATGCCGCGGTTCTGTCCGTCCGCGCGAATCGGCGAGGCGGCTCCGTGCAGAACCATTCCGCCGATGAGCTGCACGTCAAAATGACGCATGCCCAAGGTTCTTTTGCCCGCCTCGCGGACGAGCGCGAACGCTTCGGGCAAAATGCTGTCGAGGTATTCTTCGATGTCCATGCTGACATCTTGATTGGGCCGCTTGGCGCGGATGGCGTCGATGTCTTTGCGGAATTCTTCGGTCTTGCCGCGGAGCTGCATGTCGGTCAGCTTCGCCATTTCTTTTTCAAGCGCGTTGATCTTTTCAATGCGCGGCTGCAGTTTTTTCAGAGCGGCGGCGGAGCGCGATGGAAAAATAGTTCCAATCGCGTTGCCGATGAACTCGGTGACTTCGTCAATCATTTTTGAACTCCGTGTTTCGGGTTTGTGGTTTCGGGTTTCGAGTTACGCGGGAGTGAGTATCGCGAAAAAAGCTGCGCGCTGAGCAGTGATGCTCAACTCGAAACTCTGAACACGAAACTCGAAACGGAGTTACGGCGCTGAGTGCTGGAAGGAACTTTGAGCGTGGAATTGCGCGCTGTCGCGCGAGGCCTCATCCCGCAGGCAGGCACAAGGGTCCACCGGAACAACGATTGGAGCGCTGCAGACCTGTGCGGCCTGCGCGCCGCTCAATCGGTCCAGCGAGTGGATGCTCGTGGCCGCCTTGCGGGCAATATAGACGCGGGTGCTCTGCGCGGCGTGTGTCGCGCCGCCTTTTAGCGCCCAGGAAAGATCGGGAAGATTCTGCGGTCCGGCGAAGTCGTGAGCCGACGCCGACGCGCCCGTGGCAACGTTGACAATCGTCGCCAGCATGACTACCGCCGGAGCGCCCACCTTCATATGTGCCAGTCGCAAAGCTCTCATCGCAACCTCATACTACCCTGCGAAACTGCCGATGTCCATAACGCAAACCGGGGTCCAAATCATTGTAGTGACGACTTTGGTCGTCCTTCATTCAAATCAGAAAAGTGCGCTCGTTCCGCGGAACGATTAGAAGTCGTTACTACAATTTTCACCGCGAGATGCGGAAGACGCCGAACGTTCCGGGTTGAACGCCTTTGGGCTCCAAGCCGAAGCCGTTGATGGGGCGGCCGGTGGCGTTGCCACGTTTGCCCAGCTTGAGGATGTTGTCGTCGTCGGGGTCGATCTCGATCTTCTGCATCGCGCCAGCGGGGAAACGCACCATGCCGCCGCGCGTGCCGAAATCGGCGATATCGAAATAAACGTAAGCATCAATCGCGTTGGCGGCGGAGTACTCGATCACGAAGGCGTCCTTGTTTACATTGCCGGCCGAACCGCTGAGCTGGAAAAATACCTTCTGTGAGCCGTCGAGGTATTGCGGCTTGCCCTCCGGCTTGCGCAATGAATCTTTGCCTTCTTTCCACACGACTACGGGGTTCTGGCCTTGCGGCCCGAATATAACATTGCCTCGCGGCGCTGCGCCGAGCGACGCCGGCATGCCGCGCTCGAAATCAGCCATGCGCCGTTCGTCCGCGCCGCTCAGCACGGGCTTTTTGCCATCGCTCTTCTTGTCGTCGCGATCGGGACTCACGGCCAAATGAGATTCCGCTTCCGCAGGTTTGTCGCTCGAATGCGTCGCGAAAATAATTCCGACCAGAAACAGCACCGCGCCCGCTCCGGCCAGCAGCGAGGCCAGTGGCAGACCCGCATCGGCTTTTGCGGGGCGTTCATTGCCGCGGCGATCCGTGGATCCCGATGATGCCACGCCGCGCCGCGCGGCGCGCGAGGATTGAGGCGGCTCCGGACGCGCCGAAGCCTGCGGCGTGTTGCGTTGCGCGCGAAGGTTGTCGATACGCACGCCGCCGGCGGGCGAATTGCGCGCGGCGCGCGCGACGTCGGGCCGGACCACGCCATCAGGCGTGTTGCGCGAGAGCCGGCCGGAAGGCGATGCGCTTCCAGGCGGAGTGATGCGCGCGACATTGACCGGTGTCGGCTTGGGTCCAAGCGGGCGCGGCCCATCGCGTGAATCGAGAAGGGAAGGCAAGGGGCCATGATTGGGTTCTTGCGGAACGTGCGCGGGCGACTCGGCGGCGATCAGTTCGGCGGTGCGCGGGTCTTTGACGCGTTTGCCGCTCTTCCCGCATTTTTCGCAACACGCCGTCGCGTGCGACTCGCCACGAATCACGGCAAGCGCAACTTCTTCGGGTTTGAGCCTCATTCCGCAGGCGTGGCAATAATAGAGGTCGGCCATTGCGCTCTCTATCTTGGAACACTTTTTTGATGCGTCAAGAGATCAGTACACAATCATTACAAAACAACCGGTGAACACCAAGACGCCAAGAACAGATTTTTAAGTCTTTGATATCTTTTCTTCCCATTCTGTTCTTGGCGTCTCGGCGCGTAGGCGGTTCAGTTGTTTTTCGCCGTGAATTCGAAAAACGAAATCGCCTTTAAGGGGTATTTCTTGCATGATGTCGCGTCCTGCTCGGTTGAAAACGAAACCCTTTTCGGCGGTTTTTGCTCCCATGACGAAACACCACTTCGCGTTGTGCCTCTCCTTTATAGTGTTTACGGCGGCGCTGCGTGCCGAAGAGTACAACCCGACTCTGGGCAAAGCGTCCGAGGACGGCGAGAACGCGATCAAGACGTTCAAGTACGCCAAAGAGCTGAAATGCGAACTGTTCGCGGCCGAACCCCTGGCGGCGAATCTGGTCTGCCTCTACGTCGATAATTCGGGCAAAGTTTACATCTGCGAAACGTTCCGCCATGGCATCGGCGTCGATACGGGATCGTGCGGGCTGACCGTCGAGCAGGATCTGGCGCTGCGCACGTTTGACGAGCGCCTCGCGTTCATGAAAAACAAATTCGCGAAGGAACTCGACCGTTTCGGAAAAGACCACGAACGCATTCGCGTGCTGGAAGACACGACGGGCAGCGGCAAGGCCAACAAATCCACGGTTTTCGCCGACGACTTTCACGAAATGAGCGACGGCATCGGCGCGGGCGTGCTTCCGTTCCGCGGCGAGGTCTTCTACGCCTGCATTCCGCATATGTGGAAACTGACCGACAAGGACGGCGACGGCAAAGCGGACGAAAAGAAATCGATGTCGTTCGGCTATGGCGTTCACGGCGGGTATCTCGGCCACGATCTGCACGGACTGATCATGGGACCGGACCGGAAAATCTATGTGAGCATCGGCGACCGCGGGGCGCACATCGAAACTGAGGGCAAAGTGTTCGACAACCCCGACTGGGGCTCGGTCTTCCGCTTCAATCCGGACGGATCGGAGTTCGAGGTTTTCGCCACGGGCTTGCGCAATCCGCAGGAACTGGCGATGGACGATTTCGGAAATCTATTCACCGGCGATAACAACTCCGACGCCGGCGACGCCGCGCGCGTGGTCCACATTCTCGAAGGCAGCGACCAGGGCTGGCGGCAGGGTTTTCAATTCATGCCCACGCGGGGACCGTGGAATGCGGAGAAACTCTGGAAGCCTGCATTCAAAGGACAGGCCGCGTTCGAAGTGCCGCCGATCGCCAATTATATCAACGGGCCTTCGGGCATGGCGTTCTATCCCGGCGTCGGCTTGCCTGAGCGCTATAAGCGCCATTTTTTCCTCTGCAATTTCAGCGGCGGCCCGGGCAACAGCGGCGTGGTTTCGTTTGGACTGAAACCCAAGGGGGCGACGTACGAACTCGACGACGCGCACCAGTTTTTCTGGAACCAGCTCGCGACGGATTGCGATTTCGGGCCAGACGGCGCGCTTTACGTGAGCGACTGGGTCAACGGCTGGGGCAAACCGAACAAGGGCCGCATTTACAAAGTCTTCGATCCGACTCTGCGCGATGATCCGTCGGTTATGGAGAGCAAAAAGCTGCTCGCAGATGGTTTCGCAAAACGAAGCAACGATGAACTCGCGAAGCTGCTCGGCAATGTGCACAGCCGCGTGCGGCAGGAAGCACAGTTTGCGCTTGAAGACAAAGGCGCAGAAGTAACGGCGCTGCTGGAAGGCGTCGCGGCGAAATCCGATTCGCAGCTTGCGCGGCTGCACGCGATCTGGGCGCTGGAATACATCGGCCGCAAAACGCCGGATGCGTTGAAGTCGTTGGCGGCGCTGCTGGGCGACAAAGATGCGGAAGTTCGCGCTCAGGCGGCGAAGATGCTCGGCGACCGCAAAGTTTCGGCCGCGTCGGCGCAGATCATCGGGCTGCTTAAAGATGAGAGCGCGCGCGTGCGGTCGTACGCGGCGATCGCGCTGGGGAAACTCGGCAGTAAAGACGCGATCGATCCGTTGCTTGCGATGTTGAAAGAAACGGCCGACGAAGATCCGGCGCTGCGCCACTGCGGCGTGCTCGGGTTGGTCGGACTGAATGCGCCGGATGTTCTGCTGACGAAAGCGGGCGATCCGTCGCCGGCGGTGCGCATGGCGGTGCTGCTCGCGCTGCGGCGGCACAAGAGTGCGGAGATCGCGCGCTTTGTGAAGGACGCCGATCCGCTGATCGTCGCCGAAGCGGCGCGCGCGATCAACGACGTGCCGATTCCCGAAGCGTTTCCGGCGCTCGCGGCTTTGATTCAGCCGGAGGAAAGCAAGAAGGAGAGTTCCGCGCCGAAATTCAAGCTTGAGTACTGGATGAATTTTCAGGGCAATCTGGAGTCGCTGAAAAAGAGTTCGGATTTTCCGGGCAAGCCGACGAGCAGCGAAGAGCTGACGGGGCTCGAAATTCCGCAAAACAAGGCCGACAGTTATTGCTCGCGCATGACGGGGCTGCTGACCGCGCCGCAGACGGGGAACTACACGTTCTGGATTTCAGCGGATGATTTTGGCGAACTGTATCTGAGCAGCGACGAGAATCCGGCGAACAAAAAGATGATCGCGAACTGCGAGAATTGGGCGCCCCCGCGCGAGTGGGAAAAATACCCCGCTCAGAAATCGCAGCCGGTCGCGCTGAAGGCGGGGCAGAAGTATTTCGTCGAGGTCCTGCATAAAGAAGGACAGGGCGACGACAGTTGCGCGGTGGGCTGGCAGCTTCCCGACGGGAAAATGCAGCGTCCGATCGGCGAAACCGGCAGCGACCAGAGTTCGGTCGTGCTGCTGCGCGCGCTGAACGCGAATTTCCGCAACGGAAAGCCGGAGAATGCGAAAGCGCTCGCCGCGTTCGCGATGCGACAGGAATCTCCGGCTCTGTTGCGCGGTGAAGCGCTGGCGATGCTGAGCGAATGGGCTGTTCCGGGGCCGCGCGACAAGGTGATCAATCTGTTCCGTCCGCTGCCCGCGCGCGATGGCGCGCCCGCGGCTGAGGCGGCGCGTCCGATTCTGTCGTCAATCTTGAAGAGCGGCTCTGCGGCCATGCAGGCGTTTGCGGCGCGGATCGCGGCGGCTTACGAAATAAAAGAAGCGGGCCCGGCGCTGTTCGATCTGGTCAACGACGACAAGGCCGCGCAGGAAGCGCGCATCGAAGCACTGAAGGCGCTCGTCGTGTTGAAGGACAAGAATGCGTTTGCGGCGGTCAATCGCGCTGCCAATGACAAAGGTGTGAAACTGCGGCAGGAAGGCACCGCGCAGCGCGGGAAAATGAATCCCGAGCAGGCCATCCCGACGTTCGCGGCAGCTTTGAATACGGGCGCAATTCCGGAAAAGCAGAGCGCGATTGTGAATCTCGCGCAAATGGGCAAGCCCGCGGCCGATGCGATCATTTCGGCGTGGATGGACAAGCTGCTCGCCGGCCAGGCTCCGGCTGAACTGCAGCTCGATATTGTCGAAGCGGCGAAATTGAATGCGGACAAGGGCGTGAAGGAAAAACTCGCGAAGTACGAGACGTCGCTCAATCCGCACGACGAACTGGCGCCCTTTAAGATCTGCCTGAGCGGCGGCGACGCGGAGTTGGGCAAGAAAGTGTTCCACGAAAGCACGACGGCGCAGTGCATGCGCTGCCACAAGCTGAACGGCCAGGGCGGCGAAGTCGGGCCGGAGATGGCAGGCGTCGGAACGCGGCAGAAACGCGAGTATTTCCTCGAATCGCTGATCATGCCGAGCGCGCAGATTGCCAAGGGTTTTGAGCAAGTCCTGATCGCGCAGACCGACGGCAAGATCGTGACCGGCATCGTCAAAGGCGAGGACGACAAGCAGCTCAGCGTCATGGGCGCGGATGGCGTCGTGGTGAAAGTCGCGAAGGATCAGATCAAGACGCGCAAGGATCAGAAGCAGTCGGCGATGCCGCCGATGGGCGAAGTTCTGACCAAGGCTGAGATCCGCAATGTCATCGAGTACCTGACGACGCTGAAATAGCGGCGGCGCTCTAGTGGCAGGCAGGTCGCATTCGCGACACAATGCCTGCCCCGCCGTCTCCGGCGCCGCTGTCATCACAACATTATGAAGATTTGGTAACGCCGCCGAATCTCTCTTTGCGATCCCGCGAACGCTGCGCGAAAATCCGTGCTCATTTTTCAGGAGCTTCGTCTCATGCGCATGCGCTCGTTTCTTCTTGTTTCGACATTCCTTGCGGCCGCGGCGGTTTTCGCCGGAGACGACGGTTCGGCCGATCGCATTATTCTCTACCCGATCGATCGCGCGACGATCATGGCCGGAGCGACGTTCGATGTGAAAGTCGAATTTCCGGAAATGATCAGCGAGAAAAACGCGAAGGTGACGGTGAATGGAACGGACGTTTCGGAATTTTTCAAGCAGAAGGCGAAGTTTGTCGACGCCGAGGAATTTTCTATACGTCTCGACCAGGCTCCGGCGACGCCCCCGCCGGTGACGATTCCGTTCCGGCCGCTCGACGCGCGGCTGGGATCGTCGGTGATTTTGCGCGGGTGCAGCATCGACAAGCCCGGCAAGTATACGCTCGCCGCGACTGACGGAACGATGAGCGCCAGCGTGGAGTGGGAAGTGTACGTCACTCCAGCAAAGCGCGTCGCGAAAAATGTGATCCTGATGATCGGCGACGGCATGAGCATCGGACATCGCGTGGCCGCGCGCGTGCTGTCGAAAGGGATCAAGGAAGGAAAATACAACGGCAAGCTGGCAATGGACAGCCTCGCGCACATGGCGCTGCTCTCCACGTCGGGCGTGGATTCGATCGTGACGGATTCGGCGAATTCCGCGCACGCGTACACGACCGGCCACAAATCCAGCGACGAGTGCCTGGGCGTTTATGCCGACCGCACGCGCGATCCATTCGACGATCCGAAGGTTGAGAACATCACGAGTTTGGCGCAGCGCCTGGGCCACATGAGCGTCGGGATTGTGACGACGACGGAGGTGCAGGACGCGACGCCGGCGTCGATGGTCGCTCACACGCGCAAGCGCGGGAAATTTCCCGAGATCACGCAGATGCTTTACGCAGCGCACCCCGACGTGCTGATGGGCGGCGGGCTGCGGCTGTTCGCGTCAAAAATTCCGGGCGATCCGGGCGCGATTCCGTACCTCGAACGCTTCCGCACCGACGGCTACACGATCGTGAAAAATCGCACCGAGCTGCTTGCCGCGGGAAGCCCAAAGAAGCTGCTCGGGCTTTTCAACGACGGCAACATGGACGGAATTCTCGATCGAAAATACCTGAAGCCGAAGTACGTCAGTAAATTTCCGGACCAGCCCGATCTTCCGGAGATGACGCAGACTGCTCTGGACGTGCTCTCAAAAAATGAGAACGGATTCGTGATGATGATCGAGTCGGGGCTGATCGACAAGTTCACGCATAACATGGATTGGGAACGCGCGGTAATGGACACGATCATGTACGACAAGACCGTGGAAGTTGTGCGTGAGTTCATGAAGAAAAATCCGGAGACGCTGCTGCTTGTCACGGCCGACCACTGCCACGGCATCAGCGTCAGCGGCGTCATTGACGACCGTAAACCGAACGCGCTGGTGATGCGCGACAGGGTGGGCACCGGCGCCGACGCGGGCTATCCGAATTACGTTGATGCCGACGGCGACGGTTACCCGGACAGCGTCAACGTCAGCAAGCGCCTGGCGGTTTTTTTCAGCGCGTATCCCGATTATTACGAGACCTTCGCTCCGAAACTGGACGGTGTTTTCCAGCCGACGATGCGCAATCCCGAACGGCCGCTCTACATGGCGGCGAACGACAAATACAAGAACGAGCCGGGCGCGCTGCTGCGCGTGGGCAACGTTTCCCGCAACGTCGGCGGCGGAGTGCATGCGATGGACGACGTGGTCCTGACCGCCGACGGCCCGGGCTCCGAAACCGTGCACGGCGCGATGGATAATACGGAGGTTTTCCGGCTGATCGTCAACGCGCTGGCGCTGAGTCCGGCGAAGCCGTGAGGTGTTTCAGCCGCTGGCGTCCTTGACGTTTTTGAAGTGCGCGAGCAGGCTCTGCAGATTTTCGCGGAACGTTTTCTGATCGCCGGCGATGAGCCGCTCGTGGGCGTCGATGCCGCGATGGATGATCGCGTGCATGGTGTCGTGATGGCCGGGGTTGGCCGCGCGGATGCATTCGTCCGCGGTGAGCGCGGCGAAGGTCTCGTCGAATTTAAACGTATCGATCAAAACCAGCAGGCAGAGCGCGTGGAGGTCTGGCGGCGTGAGCTTGTGCTGCATGCCGTGCGCGCTGAGGATGCCGAAGAAAAACGTGGCGAGTACGGAGCGTTCGCGGCGGGTGGCGGCGGAGAGATCGAGCCCGGATTCCTGGATGACGATCTCGGCAGCCTGGTTCATCTGGTTGCGGTGCACGGCGAGATTCCTGGCGTGTTTTTTCGCCGCGTAACGCCGGCCAAGGATGCGATTGAAGAAATTCATTCCGCGCGTCTCCGGCGGAAATGGTAGCGGTATTTGTGCAAATTTTCCAGAGGTAGCGGTCGACAGCGAGCTCAAGCGGTTCCTAATTGTTCGTCATGATTCGATGTTGATTGTGTTTTCGATACGGGGCGTGGTGTTGCTGATTTTCTCGTAGAACATTTGCGCGCAGTCCGTTCGAGCACGAACGCTGCGGCGCAGCACAGCAGGATTCCGAACACAACGTTGACAATGACGCCGCGCGCAAACCAATCGTCTTCGTGCCATGAGTACTGCCACGAACCCAAATCGGTGACGCTATAGTCGGCATGATTGCGCGCAAACATTTTTGCAGGCCAGCCATAGCAATCTTCGTGAATGACATGACCTGGGAAAAAGGTCCACGCCATTTTTCCTGCTTTGTATCGCCCCACCGAGACGACTTCGCGCTGAGGATTTAAGTTGGTTCCCAGATACGCGCCGCTTAATAACGTCACTGCAACCGCTGTCGATAAATGAAATCGCATCCGTTTCATACCGTCCTCGCGAGTTGAAGTTTGCTTTTGCGTCGTCGTCTCAGAAAAACTTCGCACGCAATTCCGCACGCCAGCAGAATGCTGAGCGCGGTTGAAACGTTTGCAAGCAGGGCCGGCCGCACGGGCCGGTACGGAATGAACGGCATTCACCCCATCTCGAGCGTCAGGCGTTGCAACTCCGTCAGGCCGGGTGGAATTCTGCGTTCGACGCGCGCTTCGTCCCATTGACTGGGCCAACCGTAACTATGGCCGGTGACGTAAAACGAATCGCGGTTTGAATTGAGCTGCGGCGGAGGCTGCGGCGTCAGGTTCAGACCGAGCAGGACTCCGGCGATGAGCGTCAGAATTAGAAAAGTCGAGAGATGGAACTGGTACCACTTCATGAACGAGAGCCTCCGGAATGCGCTCTCCATAGTACGGTTGAAACGACGGGGGAGGGGTAACGGGTTTGTAACGAACAGGCAGATTTGCACGGTGCATTCGGACGGCTTGCATGCGACGGAGTGAACGACCGCAGGAGCTGTTCTCGCAAATTGCGATTTTGACCGGAGTTGCATCGGCGAAAAAAATTAAAAAATCTGAGTGCACGAACGCGATGGCTAATCGTCTTAGTATAGTATAGGGAAAGCGGATCTGTGCGCCTCAGTTGTGGAACCCTGCGGGCCCATCTGATAGGATGCGCCGCCGTGCCGGGGGGCATTGCGGAGCCGGACTCGGGTGAAAAAACTCTTCTCGATATTCTTTGTCATGCTTCTGGTTCAGGTTGCGCGCGCGGGTGAAGTCCCGCCGCCTCCTCCGGGACTCGAAAACATTCCCGTCGTTGTCGCGCAGGTCAATGGCCAGCCCATCCATCGAAACGATCTGTTGCGCGAAATGGTGGCGTCGGGCGGCAATGAGGCACTCGACCGGCTGGTGCGCCGGATTCTTGTCGAGCAGGCTGCGAAGACGGCGGGCGTGGCCGACAAAGTGACGCCGGAAGTGATCGACCAGCAGTTCGTCATCGACAAGCGCGACCTGATGGCTGAGTTGATCCAGATGCCGTGGGACAAGACAAAAGAGTTTCCCATCGCCGACATCGTGCGCGCGCGCTTTCACATGACGCTCGACGAATACAAAAGCTTGATGATCCGGCAGCGTCTGCTGACGAAATTTTCGGTCGTGCGCGACCTGCAGCCGACGGAGAAGCAGCTTTTCGAGTATTTCAAAAGCCACCTCGACGACTTCCAGCCGCCGACGATGTACCGCGCTTCGCACATCCTGATTTCGCCGATCAGCCCGCGCGATTTGCACAATGGACTGCGTTTCCGCTCGCCGGCGTACCAGGCCGCTGAAGCCGAACAGGAACGGCGCAAGCGCATCAATATGAAGCGCGATTCAAATATCGAGTTCAAAGACCAGATCGAGAACTACGACCCGCTGGTCGTTAAATCGCGCCAGACGGCGGAGCAGCTTCTGAAAAATATACGTGCCGGCACGATCCAGTGGGACCAGGCCGTGCGGCAGTATTCGCAGGATCCGCTGGACCAGGAATGGACCGACAACAAGAAAGTGAAGCACAAGCCAGAACGCCAGGTGCAGGGACTCACGCCGGGCGAGATCGGCTGGTTCACCAAGCTCGGGCCGCTCGAACCAAATTTTTATGAAGCGGTGAAGGATTTGAAAGTCGGCGATCCGCCCATGGGCCCGGTGCAGACCATTTACGGATTTCATCTCGTCAAAATGCTCGAAATCAAAAATCCAGCGCCGGTCACTTTCGAGCAAGTGCGCGACAAAGTTGAGCGGGCTTATGTCGAAGCCGAAATTCAGGCGCGTTCGGAAGGCTGGATGAAGGAACTTCTCGAAAACGCGACGTTGCAGTCAGAGCCGGTGCTGCTCTGGCCGCTGCAGACTGGAAAGAAAGTCGAAGGTGATGTCGATCCCATCGTGGGCTCGGTGAATGGTGCGCCGATCAAGCGCTCGGACATCTGGCGCGAATTGTTCCGCTCTGAAAGCGACGACGCGCTCGACCGGCTGATCCATTACGAGATCGTGATGACGATGTTGAAGACGCTGGGCATGGATCGCATGGAGTGGGAGAGCTCCGATCCAAAATTGCGCGGCCTCAATCCGCCGCGCGCCAAGCCGGTTGTGATCAGCGCCGAACGCGTCGATCTGGAATTGAACGACGACCGCCTGCGCAAAGAGAAGGAAGCGCCGGACATGTCTTTCAACGATTACATTTACATGCGCTACGGCCAGAGCGTCGACGAGTACCGGCAGAAGCTCGAGGCCGGCCTGATCCTGCGCGATTCGATTCGCAGCAAGATCAAGGTCGACGAAAAAACGCTGGTGACCGAATGGGCGCTGGCGAAGGACGATTACATCGAGCCGATCTGGTATGAGCTGAGCCATATCCTGATCGTGCCGACGGGCGGAATGGATCGCGCGGACAAGGCGGCGATGATGAATGCCGTGCAGATCATTGAAAACGTGCGCCAGAAATACATTGCGAACCCCAATGACGAAACGTGGGCGAAGATGCTCGACTTCTCAAACGACTCGGACACAAACAAATCGCGCGGCGGATCGCTGGGTCCGGTCTATCCGGACGTGCGCAACGTCGACTATCCCGACAGCGCCGCGATCTATCGCGAAGTGAAGCGCCAGAAACTTGAGAAGGGCCAGATCAGTGCGCCATTCCGGACGTTCCGCGGATTCCACATCGTTCGCGTCGACGCGGTGCATCCGTCGATGACGCCGGATTTTCAGCAGGTGCGTTTGCGCGTTGAGCGTGATTACCTGCAGGAGCGTGCGAGGATGTACACGGATTTGTGGCTGCGCGCGCTTTCCACCGGCGCAAAAATCGAGCGCTTTTTGAATGCGGCGGCGCCGGTCGATCCGGGAATGAGGAACAATGTTCCGCTGCCTTTGCCCAAGGATTAGGCGCATACCGAATCTTTTGCAAATGTGTCTGGAAGCTTGATTCTCGGACTACATAAGGTGCAGCACGCATTTTTGCGTGGATTTACTCTCGACTCTGTGTCCATCTTCAGGTGAAATAGGGCTATTCGTTGTCCACAGTCTGAACCAGGAGCCACGCCGCCGGTGCCCAATCCTCCCCCAACCGGAAAACCCGCCGCGCCTGCCGAGAAAAAAACGCGCAAGCTGGGCGATTATGAATTGGTTGGAAAGCTGGGCCAGGGCGCAATGGGCAGCGTGTACCTCGCCAACCGGCTTTCGACCGGGCAGAAAGTGGCGATCAAGATTCTACCGAACGACCTTGCGCGCGATGCGGAGTTCCTTGAACGCTTCCGACGCGAAGCGCGAGCGGCGCAGAAAATCCAACATCCGAATGTGGTCGCGGCCTACGACGTGGGCGTCGCCGACAATTACAATTACATCGCGCTCGAATACATGGACGGCCCGAATCTCGAACTGATTCTGCAGAAAAAGGGCCGCTTCAGCGAACAGGATCTTTTGAAAACCGCGATGGATATGTCCCTGGCGCTCGAAGCCGCGCAGGCGCAAGGCATTGTTCATCGCGATATCAAGCCCGCGAACATCCTGATGAATTCGCAGGGCGTCAGCAAACTGACCGATCTGGGCCTGGCCTCAGCGAGCAAAGGTGACCAGCGCGTGACGATGGCGGGCTTCGCGGTCGGCACGCCGTTTTACATCTCGCCCGAGCAGGCTCGCGGAGACCTGGACGTCGATTGCCGCGCGGACATTTACAGTCTGGGCGCGACGCTGTATCACCTCGCGACGGGCACGCTGCCGTTCCCCGGCAACAATCCCGTGCTGATCATGACCAAGCATTTGCAGGAAATGCCGCAGAAACCCAACGAGCGGCAACCGGCGGTGTCCGAACGCGTCAGCGCGCTGATCTGGAAGATGATGCAGAAGGACCCGAAGGACCGGCATCAGGATGCGACCGAATTGAAGGCCGACATCGAGCGCTGCATGGCGGGCGAGATGCCGCTGGGCAAGGGCGCGGGCGGCGCGAAGGCTGCGAAACCGAAACCGCGCGTCGAGAAGGCGCTCGCAGCGATCGACGATCCGGCGCCGCCGGCTGTGGGTGGTCCGCCGAAATCCACCGCCGACCAGATCCTCGCGATTCCCGACAAAGTCCTGCCGTTTGTTCCTGAAGCGCTGCGCTGGCCGGTCTTCGCCGTTGGCGGCACGGTAGGCGTGCTGACGGCGCTGTGGCTCATGATCAAGATGTTGAAGTGAGCCGCGGAGAAACATCCGTGGAACCGCCGGCCTTACCTGATTTCAACACACTCTGGAAATTTAGCGATCCGAATGGGACCGAGTCGGCGTTTTCCGCGTTGCTGGAACCGGCGCGGAAATCCGGCGATATGTCGTACCTGCTGCAACTGCAGACGCAGATCGCGCGGGCGCAGGGGTTGCAGGACAAGTTTGCCGAAGCGCATGCGACGCTTGACGGCGTGCGGGAGCAGCTTCGCCACGATTTGGCGCTGGTCCGCGTGAGGTATCTGCTCGAACGCGGGCGCGTTTACAATTCATCGGGGGCACCGGAAAAGGCGCTGCCGCTTTTTATCGAAGCGTATGAAGCGGCGACCTCTGCAAGCGAGACGAAATACGCGGCCGATGCGCTGCATATGGCTGCGATCGCAGCGCCGACTCCGGCGGGGAAGGTCGAGTGGAACGTGCGTGCGCTCGAGTACATCGAAAAGCACCCGCAGGAAAAACGCTGGCTCAACGCGGTCTACAACAATCTCGGTGAGGCGTATCTGCTCACGAAAGAATACGCCAAGGCGCTCGATTGTTTTCAAAACCTCGTCGATATGAGCCGCGCACGCGGCGAAGAGCCGTGGATGTATACGCTGAAAGATATTTCCAAATGCCTGCGCCTGCTCGGCCGCAACGAAGAAGCGCGCGAAGTTATCCAGTTGGTTCACGCGGAGTTGAAGCACAAAGGCGAGGTGGATGGCTGGATCAGCGGCGAACTGGCCGAGTGTCTTTTGGCGCTGAATGAAAAGGACGCGGCCCGGGCGCTATTCAAGGAGGCGTACGC
>Ga0265314_10003562_pt1 | contig 15024 bp, 14 predicted proteins | sample 4126metaG_FD_203106 | JGI IMG/M metagenome (GOLD analysis project Ga0265314, IMG submission 203106) | Rhizosphere microbial communities from Carex aquatilis grown in University of Washington, Seatle, WA, United States - 4-1-26 metaG | ecosystem: Host-associated > Plants > Roots > Rhizosphere >... | reverse complement strand
AACAACCTAACAACTAACAACCGCTCTCCATGTCGCGCCGCTGGCAATTCAGTGAGACGTCGCTGTTGGCGGCGCCGCGTCTCAGCGTGTGGGCACATGCCGCGACGATGGCCGGCGTCAACGCCGAGCTGGCGCCGCTGGCGCGCATGACGCATCCGCGCGGCATGGATCGCTTGGATCTCGATGCCGTGCCGCTCGGCCGGCGCGCCTTCCGCAGCTGGGTGTTGTTGTTCGGCGTGTTGCCGGTCGAGTACGACGACCTGACCTTCGTCAGCCTCGACGCCGGCTACGGATTCCGCGAAGCGTCGCCGCTGCTCACGCAGCGCGTCTGGATCCACGAGCGCCGCCTCGAAGACGTCGCCGGCGGTTGCCGGCTCACCGACTCGCTGACTTTCGAGCCGCGCATCGCTTGGCTTGGCGGTCTCCAGCGTCATTTGTTCCGTTTCTTCTTCCGCCATCGCCATCGCCAGCTGCGCCGCATCTTCGGCCGCCTGAGCTCACCGGATTTCGGACGCCACGGATGAACACAGATCCCCACTCAATCGCCCCGCCCCAGGAGAACAAAGATCGCCGCGCTGCGGTCTGTGCGTTGCTGCCACTTTTGTCGCCGATGCAGACGCAGGACGGATCAGCCGGCGCGCCATCCGCTCGCCGACGCGTACTCTGTGACCTCACGGGGTGGGCGATTGAGTGAGGATCTGTGTTCATCTGTGGAATTCGGTTCTTGGCTCGGTGCTGGGGGACTGCCCAGCTCGCGGTTCGAGGTGGGTTTGCGACTCTTTCAATGAGGAGTTGCCCGCGGGCGAAAATTAGGCGAAAACGACGGCGTGCCCGCCACCGCCCGCGAACGCCTTGCCGATCTGAAGCTGCCCGGCACCATCCGCTTCGGCGCCATGCCGGCGGAGCCGGTGCGGCGTCTGCCGACCGGCCTCGCACCGCTCGATGCCTTGCTCGGCGGCGGACTGCCGCGCGGACACATCAGTGAGATCATCGGCGCCGCCTCGAGTGGGCGCACCAGCGTACTGCATGCGCTGCTCGCCAGCGCGACCTGCGCCGGTGAAGTCGTAGCGCTGGTCGATCTGCCCGCGGCGCTCGATCCGACCTCGCTCGCTGCCGCCGGCGCGCAGCTCGACCGCATCTTGTGGGTGCGCCCGCCGTCGGCGCCGCTGGCGCTCAAATGCGCCGAGCTGATCCTGCAGGCCGGCGGCTTCGCCGTCGTCGCCATCGATCTGCTGGACGCGCGCGCGTGTTCGGCCTCGCCAGCAGACGCCGGAGCGCGGGCGGCCCGCCCGCATCATCTTGATGTCGCATCGCCCACTTTCGAGCCGCGCTCCGCGCGTCGCTTGTCGCGCGCCACCTGGCCGCGCCTCGCGCAAGCCGTGCGCGGCAGCGGCGCGGTCGCGGTCCTTCTCGCGTCACGCCGGCAGGCGGACGGCGTCGCCGCCGTCGCGATCCATCTACGCCAGCAGCGCGCGCGCTGGGACGAGCGCCTGTTCGAAGGGCTGACGGTGAGCGCCACGCTGACGCGCAGCCGCTTCGATCCGGCGGAGCGCGCCGCGGTGTTGATGTTGGGTGAACAAGCGGCGGCGCTCGACGGCGTGGCCGTGCAGCGGTGGGAGCGGCAGGGGGAGGTGGAGGAGGGGAGCGAACGCGCGGCGAGTGGCTAAGCGATGCGCCTCGCGTGTTTGCACGTGCCGGATTTCCCGCTCGCGGCGCGGCTGCGCGCCGAGCCGGAGTTGCGCGGCACGGCGTTGCTGATCGCCGAAGCGCCGGGCGCGCGGGCGCGCGTCGTCGCTTGTGCGCCGCAAGCGCAGCGGCGTGGCGCGACGGTCGGCCTGAGCATCGCGCAAGCGCTCGCCGCCGCCGGCGAGTGCGCGGTGCGCGTCGCGTCCGGCGACGTCGAGCAGGCGGCACACGCGGCGTTGGCCGACGTCGCCTACTCGTTCTCGCCGCGCGTCGAAGACGGTGCGCCGGGGACGGTGTTCGTCGACGCCGACGGCTTGCAAGCGTTGTACGCCTCGGAAGCGGCGCTGGCGCAGGCAATGGAGCAGCGCGCGCGCGGCCTCGGCTTGCAGGCGCTGATCGGCATCGCCGGCACCAAGATCGCCGCCGAGCTGGCGGCGCGCGACGGCGGCGGCTGTACGGTCGTGCCGCCGCACGAGGAGTGGCGCCTGCTGGAGCCGCTGTCGATCGACCGCCTGGCGCCCGACGCCGCCGTGCGCGAGACGCTGCTGCGCTGGGGCGTGCGCACGCTCGGGCAACTTGCCGCGCTGCCGACCGGCGAGCTGGCGATCCGCCTCGGCCCCGACGCCGCCGCGCTGGCGCGGCGGGCGCGCGGCGAGGACGCGTATCCGCTGGCGCCGCGCCCGTTGCCGCTCGATTTCGCCGAGAGCGCCGAGCTCGAGTGGGGCGTCGACGGGCTGGAGCCGTTTCTGTTCGTCGTGCGCGGCTTGCTCGATCGCCTGATCGCGCGCTTGGAGGTGCGCGGCCTGGTGTGCGGCGATTTGCGCCTGTCGCTCGGCCTCGCCGATCGCGGCCGCGACGAGCGCACCGTCGTCGTCGCGGCGCCGAGCAACGCCGTCAAGCCGCTGCTGACGCTGCTGCGCGTGCATCTCGAAGCGCATCCGCCGCGCGCTGCGGTCGAGCACGTGCGCCTCACCGCCGTTCCCGAGCGCCTGCGCGCCGCGCAGCTCGATCTCTTCCGTCCGCACGGCCCCGCCCCGGCGCTGCTCGCCGCCACGCTCGCGCGCTTGGGCGCCCTGTGCGGCGCCGCCGCCGTCGGCGCTCCCGCGCTGGTCGACTCGCACCGCCCCGAGGCGTTCGCCGTGCAGCCGTTTCATGTCGAGCGCACGAGCCACGCGGAGCGGAGTGCGCCGCGACACGTCGCCCCCTCGATGCCGACCAGTGTGGCGCTGCGGACCTTGCGTCCGCCGCACGCGCTCGACGTCTTTTGCCAACGCGATCAGCCGGAGTTCATACGCCCGGTCGATGCCGTCAATCCGACGATCGGCTGTACCGGCCGTGTCGTGACCCTCGCCGGTCCCTGGCGCCTCGCCACCGAATGGTGGCGCCCCGACGTCCTGCACCGCGACTACTACGACGCCCAGTTGTCCGACGGCGCCATCTACCGCGTCTTCTTCGACCGCCTCATCCAACGCTGGTTCCTCGACGGCGTGTACGACTGAGGCGAACGAAAGACTCAACGCGAAGGCGCGGAGGCGCGAAGATGAATGAGAACGAGCTGTCCAAGGAGATTATCGGCGCTGCACTCGAAGTTCATCGATCTGTCGGACCAGGGCTTCTTGAAGGCATCTATGAGGAGTGCATGGCAGTTGAACTGCGGTTGCGAGGAATACGGTTCGAGCGACAGAGACGAATATTTATTGAGTACAAGGGAAGTCAGGTTGGGGGAGATCTGCGGCTCGATTTCATGATCGAGGGACAGGTTGTCGTCGAATTAAAATCGATCGAGCGATTCTTGCCGGTTCACGCTGCACAGGTTCTTTCGTATCTTCGACTTACCGGAACGCACCTCGGCCTCCTGATCAATTTCAATGTGCCGTATCTGCGCGACGGTGTGAAACGAGTCGTCAATAACTGCCAAGACCTTCGCGTCTTCGCGCCTTCGCGTTGATGGTCGGGTTGTTTGACTATATCGAGTTGCGCAGCCGCACCGCGTTCTCGTTTCTCGGCGGCGCGTCGCTCCCGGAGGACCTCGTGGCGCGGGCGGCGGAGCTGGGCTACGGCGTGATCGGCTGCGGCGATCGCGACGGCGTCTACGGTGCGCCGCGCTTGCACCAGGCGGCGGTCAAAGCCGGGCTGCGCGCCATCGTCGGCTGCACGCTCAGCCTGGCCGGCGGCGGCGAATTGTACGTCCTCGTCGCCGATCGCAGCGGCTATCAGAATCTCTGCCGCCTGCTCACCGAGAGTAAGTTACGTTCTGAGAAAGGCGCCTCCGTCGTCACCTGGGACGATTTGGAAGGCCGCACGGAGGGATTGATTTGCTTGGCCGGCGGCGGGGAGGGGGTGGTGGCGGCGGCGCTGGCGCGAGAGCAGGTTGTTAGGTTGTTAGGTTGTTACGTTGTTAGGCCAGAGAGGAAATCAGACCTAACAACTAATAACCTAACAACTAACAACCTAACAACTAACAACCTTCTTCAGCGATTGAGCTGCCTCTTCCCCTCCCGCCTCTACCTCGACATCCAGCGACACTTGGATCCGCACGAAGAGAAGCTGAATCGCGCGCTCATCGCGGTGGCGGAGCGGCAGGGGATTCCGCTGGTGGCGACCAACGACGTGCGGCACGCCACGGCGGACGGGCGGCGGCTGCTCGACGTGCTGATGTGCCTGCGCGAGAAGACGACGCTCGACGTCGCCGGGCGGCGGCTGCTGGCCAACGCCGAGCGGCACCTCAAGCCGGCGCGCGACATGGCGGCGCTGTTCCGCGATCTGCCGCAGGCGCTGCGCAACACGCGGCGCATCGCCGAGCAGTGCGAGTTCACGCTGGCCAATCTCGGCTACCGCTTCCCCGACTATCCGCTGGCGGCGGGCGAGACGATGGACGGTTGCTTGCGCGGGCTGACCTATGCCGGCGCGCGCGAGCGCTACGGCAAGCTGACGAAAAAGATCCAGCGCCAGCTCGAGCACGAGCTCGCCGTCATCGCGCAGCTCGAGCTGGCCGGCTACTTCCTCATCGTCTGGGACATCGTGCGCTTCTGCCGCGACGGCAACATCCTCGCGCAGGGGCGCGGCTCGGCGGCCAACTCGGCGGTCTGCTACTCGCTCGGCATCACCGCCGTCGATCCGATCGGCATGGAGCTGTTGTTCGAGCGCTTTCTCTCCACCGAGCGCGGCGAGTGGCCGGACATCGACATCGATCTGCCGAGCGGCGAGCAGCGCGAGCGCGTCATTCAATACGTCTACCAGCGCTACGGCGCGCGCGGCGCGGCGATGACCGCCAACGTCATCACCTACCGCACGCGCAGCGCCGTGCGCGAGGTCGGCAAAGTGCTCGGCTTCGCCGAAGCGCAGGTCGACCGCCTCTCGAAGCTGCTCAACCGCTTCGAGTTTCGCGACGACCTCGACGAGCTCGCCGCGCAGCTGCGCGCCGGCGGCGTCGACCCCGACGCGCCGCGCGTGCGCATGCTGGTCGACCTCGTGGCGCGCATCCAGAATCTGCCGCGCCATCTCGGCCAGCACTCCGGCGGCATGGTCATCGCCGCCGGTCGGCTCGACGACGTCGTGCCGCTCGAGCCGGCGTCGATGCCGGGGCGGGTCGTCGTGCAGTGGGACAAGGACGACTGCGCCGATCTCGGCATCATCAAGGTCGACCTGCTCGGCCTCGGCATGATGGCGGTGCTCGAAGAGACCATTCCGCTCATCAAGCAGCACGAGGGCATCGACATCGATCTCGCCAAACTGCCGCCCGACGATGCGGCGACCTACGAGATGTTGCAGCGCGCCGACACCATCGGCGTGTTTCAGGTCGAGAGCCGCGCGCAGATGGCGACCTTGCCGCGTCTCAAGCCGGAGAAGTTCTACGATCTGGTCGTCGAAGTGGCGATCATCCGACCCGGTCCGATCGTCGGCCAGATGGTGCATCCGTTCCTCGACCGCCGCCGCGGCCGCGCGCCGGTGACCTACGCGCATCCCGCGCTCGAGCCGATCCTCAAACGCACCTACGGCGTGCCGCTCTTCCAGGAGCAGCTGCTGCGCATGGCCATGGTGCTGGCCAACTTCACCGGCGGCGAAGCCGAAGAGCTGCGCCGCGCCATGGGCTTCAAGCGCTCGGTCGCGCGCATGCGCGAGATCGAAACGCGGCTGCGCGCCGGCATGACCGCCAAGGGCATCGCCGCCGCCGCGCAGGAGACGATCATCAAGAGCATCACCTCGTTCGCCCTCTACGGCTTCCCCGAATCGCACGCCGCCAGCTTCGCGCTGCTCGCCTATGCCTCCGCCTACCTGCGCCGCCATCACCTCGCCGCCTTCACCTGCGCCCTGCTCAACAACTGGCCGATGGGCTTCTACCACCCGGCGACGCTGGTGAAGGACGCGCAGCGACACGGCGTGCACGTCCTGCCGGTCGATGTGATGCGCTCCAGCGTGCGGTGCACGTTGGAGCAGGTTGTTAGGTTGTTAGGTTGTTACGTTGTTAGGTCGGAATCGGAGTTGGCGCCGCCGCCGGACGGTGTCGCGACCACAGTTCTATCGCTCCGCATGGGGCTTCGCTACGTCAGTGGTCTGCGGGAAGAGGCGGCGGAACGCATTGTGGCGGCGCGCCGTGAGCAAGCGTTTGTGTCGATTGACGATGTGGCGATCCGCGCCGACCTGCGTGACGACGAAGTGCAATGCTTGGGGCATGCCGGTGCGTTCGCGGCTTTCGGACTGACGCGACGCGAAGCGATGTGGCAGGCCGCCGCCATTCCGAAGGGTGCACTGTTTCGATTCCAAGAGAAGGCGCGCAGCAGCTACACGCGCGTTCCCAAAGGCGATAGCGAACGCATCGGAGGAGTCGAAGATGCGCGCGTTTCGCGGGCTACTGGTCTGGCAGCAGGCGATGGATCTGACCAGGGACTGTTATCGTCTCACGCGAACCTTGACGCGCGAGGAGCGCTACGGGCTGTGCACCCAGATGCAGCGCGCGGCGATCTCCGTGCCGGCGAACATCGCCGAAGGCAGCGGACGCGGGACGCGGCGGGACTTCATTCAATTCCTGCGCATCGCTCAAGGCAGCCTGCGCGAGTTGGAAACGTATCTCCTGCTTCTGCCGGAGATCGGTCTCGCGAGGAACGAAGCCGTGGCTCCTCTACTGACGAAAACCGAGTCGATTGCTCGCCTGCTAAACCGCCTCATTCAATCTCTGACCCAAACGGAGCCAGGAAACTCCCCCCGCCCGCGTCGATCTCCGATTCAGACCTAACAACTAACAACCTAACAACTAACAACCTGCCCGAGATGTCCGCCCTCGACCGCACCCTTGCCGACTACAAATCCCTCGGCCTCACCGCCGGCCCGCATCTCATGAAATTCCTGCGCGCCGAGCTCGAACAGCAGGGCGTCGTGCGCACGTGTGATTTGCCCAAGCAGCGCAACGGCGCGTGGGTGAAGCTCGGCGGGCTGGTGATCGTGCGGCAGCGCCCAGGGACGGCGAAGGGCACGTGCTTTCTCACCCTCGAAGACGAGACCGGCATCGGCAACGCCGTCGTCACGCCGGAGCTGTTTGCCGAGCACCGCGCCGTCATCCACACCGCCTCGCTGCTCATCGTCGAAGGCCCGCTGCAGAACGTCGAAGGCGTCATCCACATCCGCGCCCGCCGCTTTACGCCGCTGCGCCTGCCGCAGCAGCACGTGACCCAAGTCGGCCACGGCTACCGCATGCGCGTCACGCCGGAAGACGACGAGCCGCCGCCGCTGCCCAAATCGCACGACTTTCGCTGAGCGGCGGCTGGCCTGCGGCCGACTTGCGCTCGATCGGCAGCACCGACGCTTCGAACGACTCTCAACCTTTAGGAGATTCCGATGCCCGATCTGCCGCACAGCTCCCAGACCGTCCGCCCGCGTCGCCTTCTCGATCAGGTACGCGACGCTGTGCGCGTGCGGCACTACAGCTACCGCACCGAACAGGCCTATGTCGGTTGGGTGCGGCGCTTCGTCGTCTTTCACGCCAAGCGGCATCCGGCCGAGATGGGCGTGGCCGAGATTCGGCGCTTCCTCACCGCTCTGGCCGTCGATCGACAGGTCAGCGCCTCGACGCAGAATCAGGCGCTGGCGGCGCTGCTCTTTCTCTACCGCGACGTGCTCGGCTGCGATCCGGGATTGATCGACGACGTCGTGCGCGCCAAGCGGCCGCAACGCCTGCCGGTCGTGCTGACGCGCCGCGAGGTCGACGCCCTGCTGGCATGCCTCGAAGGCGCCATGTGGTTGCTCGCTGTGTTGCTGTATGGCGGTGGGCTGCGGGTCATCGAGGCATTGCGCTTGCGGGTCCATGACCTCGACTTCGAGCGCGGCGAGATCCTGGTCCGGCACGGGAAGGGCGGCAAGGATCGGGTTACGGTGCTTCCGGGCATCACCGCCGCGCCGCTCGCCGCGCATCTCGATCGCGTGCGCAGCCGGCATAGCGCGGATATCGCCGCGGGCTCGGCGCGGTGCGGTTGCCCGATGCGCTGGCGCGCAAGTATCCGAACGCCGGGCGCGAATGGGGATGGCAGTGGATCTTTCCGGCGGCTCGGCTCTGCACCGATCCCCGATTCGGTCTGCCGACGCGCCATCATTTGCACGAGAGCGCCGTGCAGAAGGCGATTCACGCCGCCGCTCGCCGCGCCGGCCTGTCCAAGCCCGTCGGGCCGCATACCCTGCGGCACTGCTTCGCCACCCATCTTCTCGAGGATGGGTACGACATCCGCACCGTACAGGAGCTACTCGGCCACCGCGACGTGAAGACCACCATGATCTACACCCACGTCCTCAACCGCGGCGGCCGCGCCGTCGCCAGCCCTGCCGATCGACTCGGCACTTCGCCCGTTATGCCGCCTGGCCAGGCGGCTATGCCATCTGAGCCAACGCTCGCGATCCCATCCCACAAACCGTTGGACGCACGCACCTTTCGTCGTTATTCTGCCGCCGCAGTTGATCCCGTTACCCCGCCAACCTCAGGCATGGGTAGCAAGAACCGTTAGTCTCGATAAATGTAGCTAGGCCCACAGTTCCTACGATCCGCTCACCATGATCACACGCGAGCACTGCCAGATGATAGCCCGCTACAACGAGTGGATGAACTCGCGCCTGTATGCGCTTTGTGCACGCTTGCCCGAGCCCGAACTCCGTAAGGACTGTGGTGCCTTCTTCAAGTCGATCTATCTGACGCTGAACCACATCGCATATGGAGATCTGGCGTTCCTGTCGCGGTTTACCGGTGTCCCGCCGGTTGTGCCTGAACCGGGGGTTGAGCTCTTCAAGGGCTTTGCGGAGCTTCGTGTGGAGCGAGAATCCTTGGATGCTCGACTGCTGGCGTGGGCCGCTTCCCTCACCCCTCAGTGGCTTGCGGATTCATTGACCTACACCAGCAAGATCGACGGCAAGGTTCGAACCGTTCCCAAATGGGCGTTGGTCACGCACATGTTCAATCATCAGACCCACCATCGCGGCCAAGTCACAACCTTGCTCTCGCAATTGGGCCTCGACATTGGAAGTACCGACATTCCGTTCATGCCGGAGTTCGAACGAGATGCCCGGGCCTAACCGGTCGTTGCACCCGACGGCCTCCAGCGGGCTGCGCGCGCTTCTGTCCGCAGGTGAACTCCAACGTTGGGCCGCCAGAAACAGGCATCCGTGAGAGACAATCGTGTGTTCTGGGCGGGATTCACTTTGGTCGGCCTGCCCTATTGTGCGGCGTTCGCCCTGATGTGGTGGCCCGAGCGCTTCGATGGCTCACTTGGCCGACTTGAGATATTTCAGCCAGTCGCGGGAGGCGGATCTATACTTTCCTTCGGCTCACTGGGTTATAGGCTGGTCGATTGGTACCCATCGTGCGCTCCGTACACGTCGTACTTGGCCCGGTCGCTGGCCGCGTTGACTCCATTGTATTTTGCTTGTGTAGTTTGCTTGGGCCTTCTGTCTGGGTTTGGGACTCCAATGGATCGTACGCAGAATTTGGAGCAGGCCTAACTCCCCGGTGCAGCCGACGAGGGCCTGCGGCCCGCGCGGCTGACGGCTCGCGCTAGGCGGCTCATGCGCACGGTCTGTCGGAACGTTCTTTGGTTGGTCGTCTCACTCCTGGTCTTGTCGCCGAGTGGCTATGCGAGTGAATGCCCACTGCGCCAGAAGCTTACTGCGAGTGACAAAGACGCCATGTTTGGATTGGCGAAGCGGATGGGGATTGCCGATCCCGTACGACTCTGCAGCCAGTACTATGGCCTGCCTGGTGGTTGCGACGCCGTACGAGTTGAGTCAAAGCCGACGGTGGCTGGTCACCGTCGAACATGGCGGCAGCTGCTCGTGGGACGCTCTCGAACGGAAGATGCCTATGTATGTCCAGAAAGACCGTCTGGCTCTGTGGTGAAACGTGAGGGTAAATGGATCGCCAGTAGCGCAAATCTTGAGGATAGGGAGGCATGGCGAATCCACGATGGCGACTGGAGTGTCGATGTTCGCCTCGAAACGGGTGTGAGGTACTCGGATGCGGAGTTGATCGTGCGGGCGATTCGTCGGCGGGAGCTGACTGATCGGATGCCCACGCCCGACTTGAACCGCCTCTATCCGACTATTGATGCGGATGAAATCGCTAGAGTCCGCAAGAGTGATCAGGTCCCTGACGCGTACGAGGTATGGACAGGCGAAGCCGGCGGAACGATCCTGACGGTCAAGATAGTAAACGGGCAGGTCGAACTTTACGGATTTGCAGACTGGATGGTGCGTACATGGCCACAGACGCGACGGACGTCGCCGGTCTAAGCACTCGGTCCAGCCGCCGCCGGAGGCGGCCGGCGCGGCTGACCGCTCGCGTTAGACAGCCCGAGCCCTGATATGAACTATTCCAGTTCCGCGCTTGAGGCAGTTCACCGCCTCTGCACTCGCCATCGGGGACTCGTTGAAGCATCGGCGCGGTGCGGCTGCTTCTACTGCCTCGAAATCTTTTCCCCGACGGCCATCTCGGAATGGGTTGATGGATCGGACGGCAATGCAGTGACTGCCCTTTGCCCGAACTGCGGTATCGACAGTGTCCTTCCGGATCAGCCAGAGCGTTCCATCACTCCGGATCTGCTGTCGGCAATGCGCGCATATTGGTTCGACAGGGCTGCCTTCGTTGCAGGGGATCCCACCGTTTTGCCGCGCGTTCGGCTTCGTCTTCAGCCCCTACTGCGGCGCTTGGGCTGGGCCTGGAAGCCGAGACGGACGGCTGTCTAACATGCCGTTGCAGCCGACGCGGGTCACGGGGGCCGAAGGTACGACGGGAGGCAGCGGTCAGCGGCCCGCGGCTGACGGCTCGCGTTAGGGCGCACACAGGCTACACGACCGCCGTCAATTCCCAGAATGAGCACTATGGCCAAGTACCTGATCTCTTTTCCAAGCGCGGCGATGGTTGTGCCCGATGACGAATGGGAAGCGGTGGGCCGCGACGCACACGCTGTGATTGATGAGGCGAAAGCCGCCGGTGTTTACGTCTTCGGCGGCGGAATCGACGAAGACGTACCACCCATACTCGTCTCTGCTGACGGCGCGGTTGCAATGGGCGGCTACCCTTGGGCGCCCAGGCTCGATGGCGGCTTCACCGTGTTGGAACTGCCTTCGCGCGATGAAGCCATCGCGTGGGCGGCGCGCATGGCCAAGGCCTGTCGCTGCGACCAAGAACTGCGCGTCTTCGGGTTCGACCCGCAGTCCTAAGTGCAGTACTGAAATGGCGTGGCAAGTGCGGCCTAACAATTCATTCAAGCCGAACCCGTTCGCGGGTCGGCTTAATTCAGGCGTTAGGCGGCTCGCATACCGCCTGGTAGATTCCGCGCGTGAAGGTCCGAGATCTGAATCGCGCTGATCGAAGCGGATGGATGGCAGGAGGTCCGGACCCGAGGGAGTCATCGGCAGTTCCGACACTCGCAGAAGCCTGGCACCGTGACCGTCGCCGGCAAGTCCGGTGTGGACGTTCCTCCGGGAACGCTCAACAGCGTGTTGAAGCAGGCAGGCCTCAAAAAGTAGGAGAGAGCAGATGCGCTACCTGGTAGTGGTCGAGCAAGGGGCCACGTCGTTCGGGGCGTACGTTCCCGATCTGCCGGGCTGTGTCGCCGCCGGCGAGACGCGAGAAGAAGTGCTCGGCCTGATCCGAGAGGCCATTGAGTTTCACATCGAAGGGCTCAGGCAGGAAGGTCAGCCCGTACCGCCCCCTTCTTCGACCAGCGCGGTCGTGGACGTTGCCGCCGCCCTAGCAGGGTGATCGAGCCGACCGTCTTGAGCAGCGCTGGGGCAGCGCGCCGGCGGCTGATTGCTCGCGTTAGGTGACGGCAAGGCCGGCTCGGGTGCCGCCGAAGATTCGAGACCTCATCGCCAACCTTGAGCGTGCAGGCTTCACCCAACTGCGGGGCAACGGCAGCCATCGGAACTTCGTCCATGCGAACGTGAGCAAACCGGTGGCTCTCGGGCAATCTAGGCGATGATGCCAAGCAGTACCAGGTCCGGGCCGTGAAGCTCCGATCGAGGAGTCGACCAAATGAAGGAGAGCGCCCGTTACGTGAAGATCGTGGAACTTCGCCCGTTCCAGTCGACCGCGGTAGAGCTGCAGGAAGTGCCAAGCGCGAGCCTGCCCCGGACGGTCTGAAGAGGACCAGTGCTACGTGTCTTCAACGAGCTCTGCAAGATCGACATCGCGCCGAATACACCGGCAGCCTAACAACGCGCCGCAGCCGACGCGGGTCTGCGGCCCGCGCGGCTGACCGTTCGCGTTAGATGCTTGGCTTTCGCGCCAATGAACATCCCGACGATCGAGACGGACCGGCTGAAGCTGCGAGCATTTGAGCACGGCGATCTGCAGCCTTATGCCGAAATGTACGCGGACGACCTGTTCGTTCGCTATCTCGGTGGCAGGACACTGACCAGAGAACAGGCCTGGGAGAATATGGCCATCATACTCGGGCACTGGTCTCTGCTTGGATACGGCATTTGGGCCATTGAACGCGTAGGAACCGGTGAGCTCGTTGGAAGAGCTGGTCTATTGAATCTTCCGGGCTGGCCCGGCGTCGAGGTCTGCTGGGCATTGTCCCCAAAATTCTGGGGTAACGGATATGCCACTGAGGCGGCACGAGCCTGTATCAATTGGGCATTTCGCGAGGCAGGTATTCATCGCCTTATCAGCCTGATTCATCCCGAAAACCAACGTTCACAAGCGCTCGCGCTTCGTCTGGGCGAACGGTTCCGAGAACAAATCATCTTCGAAGCGAAGCCAACCAATGTATTCGAAGTCCTCAATCCAGAACGCGCCCAAACGTAAGTCAGGCCAGCCAAGTAGGCGCCGGTTGCTCCAGCGCCCTCGTTTGCGATGCAGACGCGGGTCGGCGGGAGCGCCAGGTCGCGACGTACCCGAGCGGGTGCGCAACTCGGGACCTGGCGCGCCTGGGCCGACGCTGCGCTGCGACTCGCTGGCGGAAGCGCCGGGCTAGGCGCGCGTGCGGATCGTCGGGCACGGATTCGGCGGCCACCTGGAGTCGTCTGAATGACCAGATTCGTCGTCGACGCCGGCGTCGTGCTTCACCTGGCGGGAGCAGGCCGCAAGATTCCGGGGCGCCACAGGCTGCTCGCGCCTACGCTGCTGCGTTCCCAAACGCTCTCTGCTCTGCACGAGGCTGTGCAACGCGGGGAGATGCCGCCCGATATCGCGCGCGACCGCTTGCTGCGGATCGGCCGGATGCCGATCAGGTTGCTTGGCGATGCCGTACTCCGGCGTCGGGCTTGGGATCTGGCGGATAAGCTGGGATGGGCCTCGACCTACAACGCCGAGTACATTGCCCTCACGCAGTTGCAGGCGGACGTCTTCGTAACCCTCGATGCGGAACTGGCACGCAGCGTCGAGGGCGTCGTCGCGACCGCTTCGCTCGAAGCATTGCGCTAGTGTCCCGAGTCTGAAGTTCGTCACTTGTCTCGGGGGCTCCTGGCGTCCCTGGCGGCGTTGCTCCGCCTCGGAATATTCCCGATATTCCTGCGTGGGGCGCCTAGCCAGGATCGCCGAGAGCCACCGAGATAAGCGGCCAACTGCAGACTCGGGACACCAGGACCTCGAAACAGCGGAATGGTCCGATGCCGACGCGCAGAATCGAGGCGACGGCCGGCCGCTCAACAGGCGCATGACGCTGACCGACCGAAGCGTCACCGGTGTTGCCGACGCCCACGGCAGCCTGTCTGTTTGACTGCGCGACCTGGATCGACAACAGCCGACAGCCGATAGAGAGAAACGTCATGCATGGTAGTGAAGCGGAGGGGCCGGACGACACAGCGGTGCGTGTCGCGTTGTGGCGGGCCCTGCACGTGGAAGTCGATTCGCCGCCGCACGTGCTCGAGGACGAGCTCGGCTTGCAGCTGGCGGCTCCCGACGATGCATGGCGCAGCCGTCCAGACATGAGCCCGTTCACGCGGCCCTTCCGCGCCTCCATCGTGGCCCGCGCGCGGTTCATCGAAGACCTGGTCGCGGAACAGGCGGCGCACGGTGTCGGGCAGTACGTCATTCTCGGAGCGGGGCTGGACACCTTCGCCCAGCGCCGGCCGGCGCTGGCCTCCTGTCTGCTGGTGTTCGAGATCGACCGGCCCGGTCCGCAGGCGTGGAAGCGCCAGCGCCTGGTCGACCTCGGCCTCGGTATTCCGTCCTTCCTGCGGTTCGTGCCGGTCGACTTCGAGTCGGGCGACACCTGGTGGGCGCGGCTGGCAGCGTCGGGTTTCGATTCCGCGCGGCCGGCGGTCGTGGCGTCCACCGGTGTCAGCATGTACCTCACCAAGGACGCGATCGCGGCGACGCTGCGCCAGGTCGCGGAGCTGGCGCCGGGCTCCACGCTCGCCATGTCGTTCATGCTTCCGATCGAGCTGGCGGACCCCGAGGTGCGTCCCGGAATCGAGCGAGCGGCTGCGGGAGCGCGAGCAAACGGCACGCCCTTCGTCAGCTTCTTCACGCCGAAAGAGATGCTGACACTGGCGCGCGATGCCGGCTTCAGAGAGACCCAGCACGTATCGGCAGCCATGCTTGCCGAACGCTACTTCGCGGGCCGGACAGATGGCCTTCGCCCACCGAATAACTCCGAGGAGCTGCTGGTGGCGACTGCGTGAAGCAAACCGACGAACAAGCGGTCTCTGGATACCGTTGCTCAATTGCTGCGCTGCACGGATATGACGCTGCGACTGGCTGCAGGCGTATGTTCGGCTTCTGATGAGTGGCGCGCAGTGTGCTGCCGACCACGGTGAATCCAACACGCCGAGCGACCCGGCCGATCGCGCTGCCCGCTGCAGCGCAGTCCGCGCCGGCGCGCCAACGGCAGCGCGACAAATCGACCCAAATAG
>Ga0265314_10003561_pt1 | contig 15025 bp, 14 predicted proteins | sample 4126metaG_FD_203106 | JGI IMG/M metagenome (GOLD analysis project Ga0265314, IMG submission 203106) | Rhizosphere microbial communities from Carex aquatilis grown in University of Washington, Seatle, WA, United States - 4-1-26 metaG | ecosystem: Host-associated > Plants > Roots > Rhizosphere >... | reverse complement strand
CACGCTGGCGCCCCTGATCGTGCTGGCGACCGCGCAACTCGGTTCCACCATCCTGACCGAGGCCTCCTTGTCGTTTCTCGGCCTCGGCATTCCCGAGCCCTATCCGTCGTGGGGCCGCATGCTGTCGGAATCGGCGGCGGAATACGTCCGCGTCGCGCCATGGCTGGTGATTTTCCCGGGCATCGCGATCAGCCTTGCGGTGTTCGGCACCAATCTGTTCGGCGATGCGCTGCGCGATATCCTCGATCCGAGGCAGCGCGGCTGATGAGCGAAGCGCGAACGGGAGAGACGGTTCTCGAGGTGAAGAACCTGCACACGGTGTTCTTCACCAATTCGGGACTGTTCAGGGCGGTCGACGACCTTTCGTTCACGGTCCGCCGCGGCGAGACGCTGGCGATCGTCGGCGAATCCGGCTGCGGCAAGAGCGTCAGCGCGCTGTCGATCATGCGGCTGGTGCCCGATCCGCCGGGCCGGATCGTCGGCGGCTCGGTGATGCTGGAAGGCACCGACCTGCTCGAGCTCGACGAATCCGAGATGCGGGATATCCGCGGCAATCGCATCTCGATGATCTTTCAGGAACCGATGACCTCGCTCAATCCGGTGATGCGGATCGGCGACCAGATCACCGAGGCGATCCGGCTGCATCGGGAGATCAAGCCCAGGGAAGCCTGGAAGCAGGCGGTCGACATGCTGCGGCTGGTGCGGATTCCCGAACCGGAGCGCCGCGCGCTGGAATACCCGCACCAGATGTCGGGCGGCATGCGGCAACGCGCGATGATCGCGATGGCGCTGGCGTGCCGGCCGGCGCTGTTGATCGCGGACGAGCCGACCACCGCGCTCGACGTCACCATCCAGGCGCAGATCCTGGCGCTGATCGTCGACCTGCAACAGCGGCTCGGCACCGGTCTGATCCTGATCACCCACGATCTCGGCGTCGTGGCGCAAACCGCCCAGCGCGTGATCGTGATGTATGCCGGCAGGAAGGTCGAGGAAGCCACCGTCGGGACGCTGTTCGAAAATCCCAGACATCCTTACACGCGCGGCTTGATGGCCTCGATGCCGGAGGTGATCTCGCAAGGTACCAGGGCCGATGCGCGGCTGATCGAAATTCCCGGCATGGTGCCGTCCCTGACCAACCTGCCGCCGGGCTGCGCGTTCGCGCCGCGCTGCCGGCTTGCGATCGATCGTTGCCGCGCCGAATATCCGCCGCTGCAGGACTTTGATGGCCATCTCGCCGCCTGCTGGCGCGCCGACGAACTGGTGGCGGCGCCATGAACGGGACCATGAACGAGGCGCGCCCGCTGCTCGAGGTCAAGGACCTCGTCAAGCATTATGCCGTGCGGGGCGGCGTATTGCGCCGCCGGATCGGCACCGTGCATGCCGTCGACGGCGTCAGCTTCTCGCTCGGGTCGGGCGAGACGCTGGGCCTGGTAGGCGAATCCGGCTGCGGCAAGACCACGGTGGCGCGCACCGTGATGCGGCTGGTCGAACCGTCCAGCGGCAGCATCCATTTGAACGGCACCGACATCGCCCATCTCGGCAAATCGGAATTGCGCCCGCACCGGCGATCGATGCAGATCGTATTCCAGGACCCGTTCGCCTCGCTCAATCCGCGTATGACCGCGGGCGATATCGTCGGCGAGCCGCTCAGCGTGCACGGGCTGGCTTCCGGTAACGAAAAGCAGGAGCGTGTCGCCGAACTGTTCGCGCAGGTAGGCTTGCGCGCGGACCAGATGAAAAACTATCCGCACCAGTTTTCCGGCGGCCAGCGCCAGCGAATCTGCATCGCGCGCGCGCTGTCGCTCGGACCAAAACTGATCGTGTGCGACGAGCCGGTCTCGGCGCTCGACGTCTCGATCCAGGCCCAGGTGATCAATTTGTTGATCGACCTGCAACGCAAGCACGATTTTTCCTATCTGTTCATCGCGCACGATCTCGCTGTTGTCGCCCATATCAGCCATCGCGTCGCCGTGATGTATCTCGGACGCATCGTCGAGATCGCGGACAAGCGCGAGCTGTTCGCCCATCCGCGCCATCCCTACACGCAAGCCTTGCTGGCCTCGGTGCCGGTCGCCAATCCCAAGGCAAAGCGTCTTGCGCCCATGATCGACGGCGACGTACCGAGCCCGATCAATCCGCCCGCCGGCTGCGCCTTCCACACCCGCTGCCGCTACGTGATGGAGCGCTGCAAAGTCGAGCGACCGGTGCTGGCCGACAGCGGCCCGCAGCACCAGGTGGCGTGTTGGCTGAATGACGGGACGGGGCGGGTAATTTAGCTAGCCCGATTATCCTCTCACTCGCGGCGCCACGTTCTGCTCGACGCCAGCCCGCCGTTCGATTGCGACGGCGCGCTTGTAGCCATCGCGCGTCTGTAGGCGCTGCCAATAGGCTGTGACGTTAGGCCCGAAATCCTTTGCTAGCCCGATGTTGTCGGCCAGCCGCAACGCGTAACCGATCACGATGTCGGCCGCGGTGAAGCGCCCGGCACATAGCGTCTCGGCGCTGGCGGTCGCGGACTCGACCGCGCGCAGCCGGCCCAAGAACCATTTGGCGTAGTCGCCGGCGACCTGCGGATTGCGCCGTTCCTCCGGCTCGAGCTGGCTGTAGCGCAGCACCAGCGTCTGCGGAAAAGTCAGCGTCGCGTCGCTGAAATACATCCAGTTCAAGAACGCGCCGAAGGCGGGTTCATCGGTGCCGACCAGTAGCCGGGTCGGGCCGTATCTGGTGCCGAGATAATGACAGATGCCGGAGGACTCCGTCATTCTGGTTTCGCCGTCGACCATGAAGGGAATGGTGCCGAGCGGATTGATCCCGAGATATTCCTTGGCGAATACCCTGGGCGGGAACGGCAGCATTTTCAGCTCATACGGCAGGCCCAGCTCTTCCAACATCCAGAGCGGCCGGAACGAGCGAGCCGCATCGCAATGATAGAGCGTGATCATGGATTTTCCCTTCTGGCGGAATTTGCGCGCGGGCGGCAGCCGCGGGTAGCCGGATCAAGCCACATCGGGCCCCCTGCTTGCAAGACGGCCGCGCCGCTCACACCTGCCGCCACCTAATGTGTCAAAAGTTCGACTAGCCAGCCTGCCCGGAGTTGGGCATGTTGCTGTGCTCGACAAGCGGCGCCAGACCGCTGACAGGAGGATTTTTGCCAGTTTGCCGCTATCGCCGCAACGCACGCCTTGGCTACCGGACACCAGTTCAATCACTCATGATCGAGCCAGCCGACCGTCTCGAACACCCAACTTCCATCTCCGTCCAACAAAAAAGGTACCTTCAATGTATAACAAGAAACTGACTTTGCTCTCCGCGGCGACCGCGCTCACGCTGCTTGCGACCCAAGCCGCGCTGGCGCAAAAAAAATACGATACCGGCGCGACCGACACCGAAATCAAGATCGGCAATGTCGAAGCCTATAGCGGCCCGGCTTCCGCGTACGGCGTCATCGGCAAGACCGAGGAAGCCTATTTCAAGATGATCAACGACGAAGGCGGCATCAACGGCCGCAAGATCAACTTTGTCAGTTATGACGACGGCTACAGCCCGCCGAAGACCGTCGAGCAGGTCCGCAAGCTGATCGAAAGCGACGAGGTGCTGTTCATCTTCAACGCACTGGGCACGCCGACGCAATCGGCGGTACAGAAATATCAGAACAGCAAGAAGGTGCCGCAGCTGTTCCTCGCCACCGGCGCCAGCAAATGGAACGATCCGAAGGACTTTCCCTGGACCATGGGCTACCAGCCGAGCTACCGCGTCGAAGGGCGGATCTTCGCGAAATACATCCTGAAGACCAAGCCCGACGCCAAGGTCGCGGTGTTCTACCAGAACGACGATTTCGGCAAGGACTACGTCGCCGGCGTCAAGGACGTGTTCGGCGACAAGGCCTCCAAGCTCATCGTCGCCGAGGAAACCTACGAGACCAGCGAGCCTTCGATCGATTCCCACATCGTCAAGCTGAAGGGCACCGGCGCCGACGTCTTGATCAACATCTCGACGCCGAAATTCGCCGCCCAGACCATCAAGAAGCTGGCCGAGCTGCAATGGAAGCCGATGCACCTGATGACCGACGTCTCGATCTCGATCGGCGCGGTGATGAAACCCGCCGGCCTCGATGCGTCGGAAGGCGTGCTGTCGGCCGGGTACCTCAAGGATGCGTCCGATCCGCAGTGGAAGGACGACGCCGGCATGAAGAAATTCATGACCTTCGCCGACAAGTATATGCCGGGCTCCGACATCTCCGACGCCAATCTGGTCTACGGCTTCTCCGCGGCACAGACCATGGTGCAGGTGCTGAAGCAGTGCGGCGACAATCTGACCCGGGAAAACGTCATGAAGCAGGCCGCCAGCCTGAAGGACTTCACGCCCGACACGTTGCTGCCCGGAGTCAAGGTCAACACCAGCGCCACCGACTTCGCGCCGATCGAACAGCTCAGAATGATGCAGTTCAAGGGCGGCAAGTGGGACTTCTTCGGCGACGTCATCAGCGCCGAAACCGGCGGTTAGTCCTCTAACCTTTCCCCGCTCTTTGCGGGGAGAGGTCGGATCGCCGCGGCGATGCGAAGCATCGTCCGGTGCGATCCGGGTGAGGGGCAAGGCACTGAGCTTGTCATTCACTCGGCATTTGCAGGAAGCGGCCCCTCACCCCGACCCTCTCCCCGCAAGAGCGGGGCGAGGGAGAAGGCAGCGCCCCTCGTCAACAATCAAAACTCTCTTCCCGCACCCGGGGAGAGGGTTTTGTTTTTCCTCTAGCCCGGCAGGAACATCGCGAACGGCTCGTCGATGGTTCGCTTGAGATGCGCGCGGTACACCGCGTAATTGGGATCATCGGCGGAAATCCGCCCGAGCGTCGGCGACGCAATCATCGCAATCGGCAAATAGGCGATCGGGGTCGCGACCGGCGTCAGCAGTGAGCCGCGTCCGGCGAGCAGCGTCGTCAGGATGCCGTACATCTCGCCCAAAATGGTCGGCCGCGATATCGTAATCAGCCGGTGCTGGCCGTGCCGGTTGGTGACGAGGTAGATGAATCCCGACTGGTTCGGCACCGCGACTTCACCGAACTGGGTGTAGGCCGCATCGGTGCGTTCGGCTTCGCGAAACACCAGCGACGATGCTGCTGCATCCCAGGCGATCTCGGTGCGATAGGCGTAGATCGCTTCCTTGTTGCCGAATGACGGCCGCAGCGTGATATAGGCGCCTTCAAGCCACGTCACAGCGCGGTGCGAATAGGCCCCGAGACTGTCCGGCGCGATGTCGCCATTGACCGGGATTGCGGCGGCCGGCGCGGCCTCGGCCTTGCGCAGGGAGACGCCGAGCGCCTGCTCCAGCCGCACCGTGGTCGCCAGCGTGAACGGACGGCGGCCGCCCAGCACTTTTTCCAAGGTCGAAAGACTGAGCTTGGCCTGCTCAGCCAGCGATTGCCGGGAGATGCGGCGGCGCGCGATTTCCTCGCGAATGGTCTCGGCCACCTGCCGGCTCTGCTCGGCGGAAAGCTGCTGATCCGGCGTCGGCATCATCACCCCTGGTTGGCCCCTATTATTTGGGCACGATCTGATCCGAAAACCGGTACTCACTTTTCGGGATCGTGCCGATCCTACCAGACGTACATCCCCGTACAAAACCGCACAAAGCCGTTTTCCGGCGGCCGTACCCGGCTGGTTAACGGCTGAACTATGTCGATCATTCTGCTCGCGCCACCATGCGCCGTTTCGCACAACTCGGGGGGAGAGACCACACCACCCTCTGGAGCGACAAATGACCATCTGCGAAGAGACCATATCGAAACACCGATCGGCCCTGTTGCTGTTACGTATCGTCAAGCTGGTGCTGTTTTTCGCGATCCAGGGCGCGGCCGTGATCCTCGTCGGATTCGCGGCGCTGTTCCTGAGCTTCGAGCCGGTGTGGTCGGCGGAAGATACCCAAGCCGCCATCACCCGGCCGGGCGATGCGCGCTCCGGCTCGCTGCTGTTCAAGACCGAGGACGGCTATGTCGATGCGACCAGGCTCGGCGTCGATGTCGACCTCACGGTATCCGGCCCGACCATCCGCGCCCGGGTCACGCAGATATTCCGTAACCCGACCCAGGACTGGGTCGAGGCAACCTATGTCTATCCGCTGCCGGCGGGCGGCGCGGTCGATACGCTCAAGATGGTGGTCGGCAATCGCGTCATTGTCGGCGACATCAAGGAACGGCAGCAGGCCAAGGCGATCTATGAGCAGGCCCGCGCCGCCGGACGCAAGGCCGCGCTGACCGAGCAGGAGCGGCCGAACATCTTCACCAATTCGGTCGCCAATATCGGCCCCGGCGAAACCGTGCTGGTGCAGATCGAATACCAGGAACCGGTGCATCAATCCGGCAGCGAATTCTCGCTGCGGGTGCCGATGGTGGTCGCGCCGCGCTACAATCCTGCTCCGATCATCCAGAGCGTTGACATGCGCGCCGATGGCGGCGGCTGGGCCACGAACTCCTCCGATCCAGTACCGGATCGCGACCGCATCACGCCGGAGGTGCTGGACCCCGCGCTGCATGGGCCGGTCAATCCGACCAGCATTACCGTGCACCTCAACGCCGGCTTTGCGCTCGGCGAAGTGAAAAGCCCGCACCATCCAGTCAAGATCGACAGCCCCGACGCGACGAGCCGCATCATTCGTCTTGCCGACGGCCAGGTGCCGGCGGATCGCGATTTCGAATTGACCTGGAAGCCTGCAGCCGAAAAGGCGCCATCGGTCGGGCTGTTCCGCGAGCATGTCGGCGATGCCGATTACCTGCTCGCGTTCGTTACCCCTCCGACGGTCGGACAGGCCGAGCGCAAGCCGCTGCCGCGCGAAGTGATCTTCGTGATCGACAATTCGGGCTCGATGGGCGGCACCTCGATCACCCAGGCCAAAGCCAGCCTGATTTTCGGACTGAGCCGCCTGCAACCCAACGACCGTTTCAACGTGATCCGCTTCGACCACACCATGGATGTGCTGTTTACCGATTCGGTGCCCGCCGACGCCGCGCATATCGCGGAAGCGACTTCTTTCGTCAATGCGTTGCAAGCTGCCGGCGGCACCGAAATGGTACCGGCGGTGCACGCGGCACTGACCGACAATGCGCATGACGACGCGGGCACGCTGCGTCAGGTGGTGTTCCTGACCGACGGCGAGATCGGCAACGAGCAGCAATTATTCGAAACCATCACGGCGATGCGCGGCCGCTCGCGGGTCTTCATGGTCGGCATCGGCTCGGCGCCGAACACCTATCTGATGACGCGCGCCGCCGAGCTCGGCCGCGGCGCCTATACCCATATCGGTTCGGTCGATCAGGTCGAGGAGCGCATGCGCGACCTGTTCGCCAAGCTGGAAAATCCTGAAGTGACCGGGCTTGCGGTAAAGTTCTCCAATGCCAATGCCGACATCGCGCCATCCGTGCTGCCCGATCTCTATCGCGACGAACCGCTGGTGCTCGCCGCAAAACTCGACAAGCTGTCCGGCTCGGTCGAGATCAAGGGACATATCGGCGACCGTCCCTGGAGCGTGACCTTGCCGCTGGCCAATGCCGCCGAAGGCAAGGGCCTCTCAAAGCTGTGGGCACGCCGCAAGATCAGCGATGCGGAGGTGGCGCGCACCACGCGGCAGCTCACCCCGGAGGAAGCCGACAAGACCATTTTGGCGCTCGCGTTGCAGCACCAATTGGTGACACGCCTCACCAGCCTGGTTGCGGTCGACCAGACCCCGAGCCGCCCCGAGGGCACGCCGTTAAAACTCACGGATCTGCCGCTCAACCTGCCGGCCGGCTGGGATTTTGCAAAAGTGTTCGGCGATCGCCCGCAATTGCCGAAGCCTCCGGCCGAACGCCGCGCCGATGCGAGCGACGTGCCGTCCGCCGCAAGGCACGCGCAGCCCGCGGTGATGCCCAACACGGTAAAATTGCCGAAGACCGCGACCGATGCCGAGATCAGGATGATCACGGGTTCGATCCTGCTGATGCTGAGCGTGTTGCTGTCGCTCTACAACCGGCGTCGCGCCTTCGCGCGCTGACGCCGCAGCGATGGAGGAGGCTCCCCACTTCCTCCTGCAAAGCGCGCGCGGCCTCCCGTCCCCCCGGGCCGCGCGCGAGTTTTCCCACCGTCATTGCGAGGAGCACTTGCGACGAAGCAATCCAGTCTTCGCTTCTTGGCTCTGGATTGCTTCGCTGCGCTCGCAATGACGGCGACAGGACACGATGAGGATGAATAAAATGACCCGCCGCACCCTCACACCCATCCTCCTCGCCCTTCTCGGCCTCATCCTGTTCGGTCAGGGCGCCTATATCCACGCCAAGGCGTTACTGGCGCAGGTGCTGCTGGAACGCGCGTTCGATCAGACCATCGCGACTGGTCAAAGGACAAAACCATGGTCGTGGGCGGACACCTGGCCGGTCGCGCGGATCGACGTGAAGCGGATCGGCGCCAGCGCGATCGTGCTGGCCGGCAGCAGCGGTCAGGCGCTGGCCTTCGGTCCCGGCCATGTCGAGCTGACGGCCGATGCCGGCGAGCGCGGCGTTGCGGTCTATTCCGCGCACCGCGACACCCATTTTGCCTTTTTGCGCAATGTCAAAATCGGCGATGAGATCGACATCACCCGCGATGACGGCAGGATGTTCCGCTACCGTGCCGACGGCAGCTCGGTGGTGCGGTTCGACGCTTCCGGGATTGATACACTGGCCGACGGTTATGAGTTGGTGCTGTCGACCTGCTGGCCGTTCGATGCCCTGACCTCGGGACCCCTGCGCTATCTGCTGCACGCCACTCTGATAAAATCCTGAATGGATCGGGTCAATTTCGTGCGAGGCCACCTGAATAGGGGCGTTAAATGCACTATTTTAATCACTCCGATCCCGTGAGATGCTTCGGCTCAAGCAGGCTCAAGACCACGACACCGAAACACGATGAATTCGCAAGTGCACTATCTGCCGATGACGCCGGGATTGTTCTCGATCCTGGTGGTCCTGCTCGCCGGGCTGATCCTGCTGATCCAGCTTCGCATCCTGCGCTACGCCTATATGCGGCTCGGGGTCGGGCCCGGCATCGCGCTGCTGCTGCTGTTCGGCTCCTTGATCGGCAGCTATTTCAATATCCCGATCACGGTGCTGCCGGGGACGCCGGTGCGGTCCGGCGAGGTGGTCGATTTCTTCGGCATGCGCTATGTCGTGCCGGTGGTGGTGCGATGGCCCGGCACGGTGCTCGCGGTCAATGTCGGCGGCGCCGTGATTCCGACGCTGATGTCGGCCTATCTCGTCATGCGCTATCAGCTCTGGTTCAAGGCGGCGCTGGCCGTGATCGCGATCGCGTTCATTATTCATACCATGGCGACGCCGGTGCGCGGCATCGGCATCGCGGTGCCGGTGTTCGCACCGGTCATCGTCACCGCGATCCTCGCGTTCATCCTGTCGCGCGAATACGCGCCGCCGCTGGCCTATATCGGGGGATCGATGGGCACGCTCGTTGGCGCCGACCTGCTCAACCTCGATAAGATCAGCGGTCTCGGCGCGCCGGTCGCCTCGATCGGCGGCGCCGGCACCTTTGACGGAATTTTCCTCACCGGCATATTGGCGGTGCTGCTGGCCGGAATTGCCGCGCCGGCACGGATGCGACCGGCCCGGTATTAGTCCTTCAGTTTAGTGGCTGATCATCCACGGCCGCGCGGTCGGAAAACTCTTGGCGCCGCTTCTGGTCTTGGCCACCAGCCGCGACGGTTTTCCGGAGCAGCAGCCGCAGCCCGGTCCGTGCGAGGCTTTGTACTGGTCGACCGTCTTCGGCGCGTTGGCGCTGCGCTCGTTGGTGGCGTGCGCCTTGCGCTTGTCGGACGGCATGCAGAAGAAATTCGGCGCGGTCAGGAAAGCGCGCGGCGAAACGCCGGCGCAATGCGGACAATCCTGCGGCTCGTCGCATTCCGCCATTGGCCGCATGTCCGTGAACGGGCCGCAATCGTTGCAGAGATAATCGTAAACCGGCATTCCAAATCCCCCAGGCGATTTATTCTTGCGACCGGCATGCGGGGCGGCAAATACGCACCGCCCCGCATCCCGTCGCAGGGAGCTACTTGTCCTGTGAGAGCGGCATCTGGATGTCGCCCTTGATGTGTTTGATCGGTCCGGCCGACGACGGCATGATATCGAAGTCGAAGATTTCTGTCGGCAGCCACAGCGTGGCGCAGGCGTTGGGCACGTCGACCACGCCGGAGATGTGGCCCTGGCATGGCGCGGTGCCGAGGATCGAATAGGCCTGCGCGCCGGAATAGCCGAACTTCTTGAGATACTCGATCGCGTTCAGGCAGGCCTGTCGATACGCAATGTGCACATCGAGGTAATGCTGCTTGCCCTGTTCGTCGACCGAGATGCCTTCGAAGATCAGATAATCCTTGTAGTTCGGCGTGATCGGCGACGGCTTGAACACGGGGTTCTTGATGCCGTATTTGGCGACGCCACCCTTGATGAGATCGACCTTGATGTGCAGCCAGCCGGCCATCTCGATGGCGCCGCAGAAGGTGATCTCGCCGTCGCCCTGGCTGAAATGCAGGTCGCCCATCGAAAGGCCGGCGCCGGGCACATAGACCGGGAAGTAGACCTTGGAGCCGCGCGAAAGGTCCTTGATGTCGCAATTGCCGCCATGCTCGCGCGGCGGCACGGTGCGGGCGCCTTCCGCGCCGATCTTGGCCTTGACGTCGCCCTTGGCGCGGCCGGCATGCGCGGTCGGCGCGAACGGCGGATTGGCCAAACCGGGCACGCGGGACGGATTGGTCGCGATCAGCGCGGCCTCCCGCTCGTTCCAGGTCGCCAGCATTTTCGGATCGGGCAGGCAGCCGATCAGGCCGGGGTGGATTAACCCAGCGAAATTCACGCCGGGAATGTGGCGCGACGAGGTGTAGAGGCCCTTGATGTCCCAGATCGATTTCTGCGCCAGCGGGAAATGATCGGTCAGGAAGCCGCCGCCGTTCTTCTTGGAGAAGAAGCCGTTAAAACCCCAAAGGCTTTCCTTCAACGGACCGACATCGAGCAGATCGACCACCAGCAGATCGCCGGGCTCGGCGCCCTTGATCCCGATCGGGCCGGAGAGGAAATGCACGATCGACAAATCGATGTCCCGGACGTCGTCGGCGGAATCGTTGTTCTTGATGAAGCCGCCGGTCCAGTCCACGGTCTCGATGATGAAGTCGTCGCCCGGGTTGACCCATTCGACGATCGGAACGTCGGGATGCCAGCGATTGTGGATCTTGTCGTTTTCATAGGCCGACTTGTTGAGATCGACCTTGATCAGTGTATCTGGCATTCAAAGCTCCCCATGTTTTACAAGTTAGAGTTTTACAAGTTAGAGTTGGAACTAGACCGACAAATATTTCGAGATCTGCGCGGCATCGACATTGTCGCGCGTATCGTCGCGCACGATCTCGCCGTTCTCGATCACCAGCACCCGGTCGGCGACGTCGAGCGCGAAGCTCAGCACCTGTTCGGACACCACGATCGACAAGCCCCTCTCGTCGCGGATCCGCTTTAGCGTCCGCGCCATCTCGCGGATGATCGAGGGCTGGATGCCTTCGGTCGGCTCGTCCAGCAGCAGCACTTTCGGCTTGGTGGCGAGCGCCCGCGCGATCGCCAATTGCTGCTGCTGGCCGCCTGAAAGGTTGCCGCCGCGGCGTCCCTTCATCTCCAGCAGCACCGGAAACAATTCATAGATGTCGCCGGGCACCTCGGTTTCGCCCGAGGCGACCAGGCCGGTCTCGATGTTTTCCTTCACCGTCATGGTGGAGAAGATCATGCGGCCCTGCGGCACGTAAGCCAGGCCCTTGGCGACGCGCTCATAGCTCTTGAGGGTCGATAGCTCGGTGCCTTCCATGGTCACCGAGCCGCTCTTGGTCGGAACGATCCCCATCAGCGACTTCATCAGCGTGGTCTTGCCCATGCCGTTGCGGCCCATGATCGCGACGATCTCGTTGGTCGCGACCGAGACATTGAGGCCGTGCAGCACCTCGCTCTGGCCGTAGGCGACATGCAGATCCGAGATAGCCAGCATGGAATCGCTCCTTCTTACGTCTTACTTGAGCATGATCTTGTCGGAAAACCGGTACCCACTTTTCCGGATCATGCTTAGTGCCCGAGATAGACTTCGATGACCTTGGGATCGTTCTTGACGTGCTCCATGGTGCCCTCGGACAGGATCTGGCCCTGGTGCAGCACCGTGACCTTGTGCGCGATGTCCTCGACGAATTTCATGTCGTGCTCGATCACCAGCACCGAGCGGTTCTTGATGATGCGGTTGAGCAGCTCGGCGGTCTTGACCCGCTCGCTGACGCTCATGCCGGCCACCGGCTCGTCGAGCATCAGCAGGTCCGGATCCTGGATCAGCAGCATGCCGATCTCGAGCCACTGCTTCTGGCCATGGCTGAGGAATTCCGCATAGGTATTCAGCTTGTCCTTGAGGAAGATCATCTCGGCGACTTCCTCGACGCGGTCGCGCACGACGGCGTCGCGCGTGAAGGTCAGCGCGCCGAACACGGTGCGGCCGCGCGGAAAGGATATCTCCAGGTTTTCGAACACGGTCAGGTCGTCATAGATCGACGGCGTCTGGAACTTGCGACCGACGCCGGCCTGCACGATCTGGTTTTCCTTCAGCTTGGTCAGCTCCTGGCCGCGGAACTGGATCGAGCCCGACGTCGCCTTGGTCTTGCCGCAGATCAGATCGAGCACCGTGGTCTTGCCCGCGCCGTTGGGGCCGATGATGACGCGGATCTCGTTTTCCTCGACATAGAACGAGAGGTCGTTGACCGCCTTGAAGCCGTCGAAGGAGACGGTGAGCGCCTCGACCGCGAGCAGGAATTCCTTGGGCTGGTGACCGATGAGCATGATGACCTCCTTATTCCGCCGGTGCGCCGTCGGCGACCGAGCCGTCGGTCCAGCCCTTGCCGGACTTTCCCTTGCGCGACGCCAGCATCCGGTCGATGCGGGGCTGCACATAATCGCCCCAGATTCCGGCGAGACCGTCCGGGAAGGCCAGCACGACCGCGATGAACAGGCCGCCGAGTCCGAACAGCCACAATTCGGGAAACGATTCCGACAGGCTGGTCTTGGCGAAATTGACCAGCAGCGTGCCGTAGACGGCGCCGAGGATGGAGAGCCGGCCGCCGACCGCGGTGTAGATCACCATTTCGATCGACGGCACGATGCCGACAAAGGACGGCGACATGAAACCGACATTGAGGGCGAACATGGCGCCGCCGATCGCGGCGAACACGGCGGCGACGCAAAAGGCGAAAATCTTGAAGTTGGCGACGCTGTAGCCGGAGAACCTGACACGATCCTCCTTGTCTCGCATTGCCACCAGGATGCGGCCGAGCTTCGAATGCCGGATGAACTGGGCGATGAAGATGCAGACGAACAGGCAGCCGACCTCGAAGAAGTAGAGCACGATCTTGGCGTGGTCGGGCCGGATGTCCCATCCCTTCAGGGTGCGCAGGTCGGTCATGCCGTTGATGCCGCCGGTGTAGCCCTGTTGACCGACGATCAGGATGGTCAGGATGGCGGCAACGGCCTGGGTGATGATGGCGAAGTAGGTGCCGCCGACGCGGCGCTTGAACATCGCGGCGCCGATGATCAGGGCAAAGATGCCGGGCACCAGAATGACGAGGGCGATGGTGAGGGTGAGGCTGTGGAATGGTTGCCAGAAGGCCGGCAGCGCGGTGATCTGATTCCAGTCCATGAAATCGGGGATACCGGGGGTCGACTGGATCTTGGTGTTCTCGGGGCTGGACGCTTCCAGCTTCAGAAACATCGCCATGCAGTAACCACCGAGGCCGAAGAACACGCCCTGCCCCAGGCTCAGGATGCCGCAATAACCCCAGCACACCACCAGGCCCAGTGCCACGAAGGCATAGGTGAGATATTTTGCAACCAGATTGAGCCGGAAGACGTCGAGACAGAGCGGCAGGATCACCACCAGGAGCACGGCGAGTACCGCGATCCCTATAAGCTCCGATCGATTGGCAAAGCGATTGGTGAGCATGGCTCCAGCCCTTTTTGTTATTTGCGGACTTTGAGGGCAAACAGACCCTGCGGCCGCAGCATCAGAATTCCGACAACGGCAAGCAGCGTGATGACCTTGGCCATCGATCCCGACATGAAGAACTCGAGTGTCGACTGGGTCTGCGAGATGCTGAAGGCGGACGCGATGGTGCCAAGCAGGCTGGCGGCGCCGCCGAACACCACGACCAGGAAGGTGTCGACGATGTAGAGCTGGCCGGAGGTCGGTCCGGTCGACCCGATCATGGTGAAGGCGCTGCCGGCAATTCCGGCGATGCCGCAGCCCAGCCCGAAGGTGTAGCGGTCGACCTTCTCGGTATTGATGCCGACGGCGCCGGCCATGACGCGGTTTTGCACAACGGCGCGGACCTGGCGGCCCCAGCGCGACTTGTACATGATGTATCCGACCGCGATGGTGATCAGGAATGTCAGCGACATCACGAAGACGCCGTTGATCGGAATCTCGATGCTGTCGGAGACATGCAGCGAGCCCAGCATCCATTGCGGCAGTTCGACGCCGACTTCACGGGCGCCGAAAATCGAGCGATAAGCCTGCTGCAGGATCAGGCTCAGGCCCCAGGTCGCGAGCAGCGTGTCCAGCGGACGCTTGTAGAGGTGCCGGATCAGCACCCATTCCACCGCCATACCGAGCGCCCCGGAGACTATAAAAGCCAGGATCATCGCGACGAAGAAATAGCCGCTGAACAGGCTGGGCAGGAATGCCTGGAAGAAATTCGAGGTGCCCCAGGTCATGTAGGCGCCGAGGATCATGAACTCGCCGTGGGCCATGTTGATGACGCCCATCTGGCCGAAGATGATGGCGAGCCCGAGCGCCATCAGCACGTAGACGGAAAACAGGATCAGGCCGGCAAAACCCTGCATGACGAAGATGGAGCCGAGATCACCAATCGAATAGTCGCCGAACATCGATGTCCTCCGTCGGGGATAAGTCCCGCGTCGCGAAGTGCTTCGCGACGCGAGGGTCTTGGGCAT
>Ga0265314_10003560_pt1 | contig 15028 bp, 12 predicted proteins | sample 4126metaG_FD_203106 | JGI IMG/M metagenome (GOLD analysis project Ga0265314, IMG submission 203106) | Rhizosphere microbial communities from Carex aquatilis grown in University of Washington, Seatle, WA, United States - 4-1-26 metaG | ecosystem: Host-associated > Plants > Roots > Rhizosphere >... | reverse complement strand
TGGGCGCGCGCGTCTACGGCGTGCTGTGGCGACTCAGCCCGCGCGACATCGCCGCGCTGCATGCCTACGAGTTGCTGCATGCCGGCCTCTATGACGTGCGCAGGCTGCCGGTGCGTTGCGGCACGCACCTGATGCCGGCGATGATTTATCTGCTGCGCCGGCGCGCAACCGGACGGCCGAAGCCGGGTTATGTCGAGATGATCGCCGCCGCCGCCCGCGCCTGGAATTTGCCGGAAGACTATGTGCGTTCCGTCGAGCGCTGGTCGATCTCGCGTTGGACCGGCACGCGCATCATCGATGCCGGAGAACTCGCATGATTCTTCGCCATGTCGTCGTCCGCGGCCGGGTGCAGGGCGTCGGCTTCCGCGCTTTCGTCGAGCGCGAGGCGCTGCGGCGCGGCCTCGAAGGCTGGGTGCGCAATTGCCGCGACGGCTCGGTGGAGGCGGTGTTCGCCGGCGAGGCCGCCGTCGTCGCCGACATGGTCGAAGCCTGCCGGCGCGGGCCGATGCTGTCCCGGGTGGACGCGATCGAGCAGCGCGACGGCACGCCCGAGGAGCTCAACAAGCGCGCGCCGGGCGATGTATTCTCGGTGCTGGCGACGTAGCCCGGATGGAGCAAAGCGACATCCGGGATGAATCGAACAAAGTCCCGGATTTCGCTACGCTCCATCCGGGCTACACCTGCTGATACTCTTCTTTAGTAATTCCATGCGCAAATTCAGCAATTCTCTGCGCAAAGGGTTGGATTGGAGCGGTCGGGGCCGCGTCCAATCCGGTGATTTCAAGCCAGCAGCTTTCGACGCTGCGGCTGAAATTAGGCCAAGGGCTGCACCATCAGATGGAAACCGCCGTCGAAAAGTCGGAGAGCCGCATCGCGCAGCTTGACGGGTGGCGCGGCGTCAGCATCCTCTTTGTCGTCGTCGGTCATCTGGTCAATCAGTATTATAACGACACGCATGACACCGGCCATGTCGACATCATCGACGGCGGCTTCGCGAGAGTTCTGTCGCTGTGGGGCGTCAATATCTTTTTCGTGATCAGCGGCTTCATCATCACAAAGCTGGCACTGCGCGAACATGACCGCAACGGATGTTTTTCCGTTCGCGACTTCTATACGCGGCGGTTTTTTCGCATCATCCCGCCATTTTTTCTTTATCTCGGCGCGGTCGTTGTCGCTGGCGCCTTCTCGCTCATCGATCAGCGCACTTCCGACGTGCTGCCGGCGGCGGCATTCGTTTGCAATTTTCCGGTGATGGAATGCGGCTGGTTTGTCGGGCATTCCTGGACGCTGGCCTATGAGGAGCAGTTTTACATCACCTTCCCCCTGCTGTTCGCATTGACCGGCACTTATATGCGGCAAGCCATTCCGCTGTTGTTTGTCGGTTTGGTGGCCTTTCCGTTCATCCGCTTTTTTCTGCACATGAGCGAAGCCTGGCACGACGTGGCCAATTTTGCGCCGGCGTTTTCGATTATTTGCGCTGGCGCGGTCATGGCCGCGTGCGAGGAGCCGATCAAGCGGCTGGCGCAGAGCCGCTACGCGATTTACATCTCCTGCGCGGCGGTGCTCGCGCTCGGCGGACTTCTGGTCTTCAATGCCGACGCCACGATCGCCGTCGGCAGCCTGTCGCATAACATCCGCGCCGCACTCAACAAGACGGTCATGGTCGGCGGCATCGCCTGGCTGGTCGTCAGTTCAGTGTATCAAACAAATCTCTTGACCAGAATGCTCACCGCGCCGCCGCTGCTGTTTCTCGGGATGATCTCCTATAGCCTTTATCTGTGGCAGCAATTGTTCACGGCGCCTTATGCGCGCTACCTGTCGGACGGCATGCCGCATCTGTTTCCGTTGATGTTCGTTGCGGCGACATTGTCGTATTATGTCGTGGAGCGCCCGTCGGTCCGGCTGGGGAAGCGACTTCTCGATCGGTGGGCCCGAACAGCGCCTCGAACTCTTGCCGCAGCACGCGATCCACTTCCGGCATCGATAGCGGCAGTCCAAGATCGATAAGGCTGGTGACGCCGTAGCGCTGCTCGCTCACGCCGCAGGGCACGATGCCGGAGAAATGCGTGAGGTCGGGATCGACGTTGATCGCCAGGCCGTGCAGCGTCACCCATTGCTTCACGCGGATGCCGATGGCGGCGATCTTGTCCTCGTAGCCGTCACCCTTGTCCGGCCGGCGCACCCAGACGCCGATGCGGTCCTCGCGCCGCTCGCCGCGCACGTTGAATGCGGCGAGCGTGCGGATGATCCATTCCTCCAGCGTGGCGACGAAACGGCGCACGTCCGGCCCGCGCCGGCGCAGGTCGAGCATGACATAGGCCACGCGCTGGCCCGGTCCGTGATAGGTGAGCTGGCCGCCGCGCCCGGCCTCGTGCACGGGGAAGCGGGCGGAAAGCACGTCCTGCGCCTTGGCGCTGGTGCCGGCGGTATAAAGGGGTGGGTGCTCAAGAAGCCAGACCAGCTCGGCGGCACGGCCCGCGGCAATCGCGGCGGCGCGCTCGTTCATGACGGCCAGCGCCTCCGCATAGGCGACCGGCCGATCGCTCACGCGCCATTCCACCGGCGGCAAATCCGGGGCTAAGCCGGCCGCCAGTCCAAAGCTCAATTCGTCGCGCGCGTTAACCACTCGTTCACCATACCATGATGACCTGAAAGCTGGGCAAAGGCCAAAGCCCGAGTCACGCAAAAACAACCAGGAAAGCGGGTCCCTTGAGCACATTCGACAAGGTTAGCGTGGATATCACCGTGGTGCTGGGCACCACCGTCATGCCGATCCACCAGGTCCTGCGGCTCGGCCGCGGCGCCATCATCGAACTCGATTCCTCCGAAGACGACGCCGTCAGCATCCTGGCCAACAACCTGCCGGTGGCCAAGGGCAACGTCGCGGTCAACGGCAACCGCATCGCCGTGCAGGTCGAGGAGCTGCTGCCGCGCCCGCTGGACATGCGCTAAATCTTGCCTTTCCGCGTGATCTTATCCGAAAACCGGTGCCCACTTTTCGGGATCACGCGGTGAAATTCCCGGCTTTTCCCCAATTGACCGGAGCCCTTGTGGCTGCGGACCCTATTTGTTACATGGTCCGCCACCTCGGGGCGCGCGGTTTTTCAACGACTTCGCGTCCGAATCCCAAGGCATGATCCCGAAAAGTGGGAACCGGTTTTCGGACAAGATCATGCTTGGAAATGACTGAATGCGGCCATGGCGGAATTGGTAGACGCACTAGCTTGAGGTGCTAGCGGGGCAACCCGTGGAGGTTCGAGTCCTCTTGGCCGCACCATCCCTTCTCGAACGATGCTGACCGGCACCCAGCGCCGCGCGCTGGGCCGGCCGAGTTCGGCGGTAGCGCGCAAGCGTCGCATCGTTGCGCATCGTTGCGCATCGCCGCTCGCACGCGGGAGCGGTTTTCTCGCTCAATGCAGCCATTCGGGATTCAAGTGAGCGCGCGACGAAGTCGCCGTCTGTTCTCGCGCCGAGGGTGGTCGGTATTTCTCGACGGTGATCCGGACGATTCAAATTGTCGTCGTCACGGTAAGCCGCGAGACGGTGAATGGGTAAGGTCTAGGTAAAAAACTGAGGCACTCGATAGTTGCTCTCAACTAATTTTGCGCGCGCGTTCTACAGCGCTCGAACGCACGGCGGCACGAAAGCCTTTCTCGCGTCGATGCAATTCCTCCTGCTTCGCATTGCGGTTGCTCCTTTAGACGATGTCGACGATCGCGTTCACGTCTCAATAATCTTGATCCATATTGCCATAAAACGAAGAACGGGCGGCATAACGATTAAGCATATTGCAAGTTCCATAGCTCACAGTCGCTCTGCGAATTGAAACACGAATGAAGCCTCGGCGCTTCAGTGGGCGAAACATGAATCAAAATACCGTCTCTGCCGTACCCAGCAGCTATGACGGCTTGGGCGGTGCGGTGGAAACGGCAGCGAGCGGCCGCGTCGAATTCATCAGCTTCGCGATCAGCGACGACCAATACGGCGTCGACATCATGGCGGTGCGCGAGATCAAGGAGTGGTCGAACGTCACCCATCTGCCCAGGCAGCCCGACTATGTGCGCGGCGTGCTCAACCTGCGCGGCGTGGTGATGCCGATTGTCGACCTGCGCTGCCGCTTCGGCGAAGGTCTGACCGAGACGACGCCGACGCACATCATCATCATCGTGCAGATCGAGGACAGGCAGGTCGGCCTGCTGGCCGACCGCGTGCTCGATATCGTGTCCTTTGAACGCCGGGACATCCAGCCGATACCGCGCACCGCGCAGGGCGTCAGTTCCGAATTCCTGTCCGGTCTGGTGTCGATCGACGGCACCATGATTGCGCTGGTCAATCTTCCAAATCTCCTCGGGGTCACGACCCAGTAGCCGTGTCTGTCCGGCGGTCGACCGAAGCGGTCGTCGCTGCCGGACGAGTCACATCCATCAACTTATCGCTCTTACTTTTTTGAATGGGGGCATTCATGTCAAAGCTTCGTATCGGAACCAAACTGGCGATCATGTCGTTTGTCAGCATTGCGCTGGTGGCCGGCATGCTCGTCGCGCAAGTGCTCGGAAACTCCAGCATCAGCAGCGCATACGAAACCGCCATGCGGCGGGCGCAGGTCGCGCGCAATGTCGTCGAGGTCAACGCGGCGACGCGCGGGATGCAAGTCGGCGTGCGCGACATCCGCCTGGCCACGGACAAGGAGCATTTCGACAAGGCCAAGCAGCTTCTCGATACGCGCTATCTGAGCGTGAATAGATACATCGAGCAGGCGCTGCCAATCGCGTCGAAAGAGAACGTCGAACGCCTGAACACGATGAAGACTCTTGCGGAGCAATACCTTGCGGCGGCTAACGACCTCGCCGCAATCAAGCTGAAGGCCAGTGCACTGGCCCAGGCTGGAGGGGGCGCCGAGGACGCCAAGCAGATCGCGCAGCTCAATGAGCAGGCGGAACGCATTGTCGCCGAGCGGACCTTGCCGACGGCCGGCAAGATCGAGGAACTCGTCAACGCCGCGGCCGAATTCGCCATTCATAAGGCGGAGGAGGGCGAAGCCGCCGCGCAGTCCGATATGAAGCTCACATTGGAGATCGGCATAGGCGCCGGTCTTGCTGTGATCTTGCTTTTGATCGGCTCGGCGCTATTCGGCAACTTCTCCATCGCCAAGCCCTTGCGCAAGATGGCCTCGGTCCTGGTCGATCTGACCAACGATCGCGTCGTCGATGTGCCCTTCGTTGGGCGCGGCGACGAAATCGGCGATATCGCCAAGGCGACCGAGGTGTTCAAGCTTTCGATCGCCGAGAAGATCATCAACCTGCGCGTTCGCGCCGGTCTCGACGTGGTCAAGTCGAACGTGATGGTGGCCGACACCGACTACAAGATCATGTACATGAACACGACTTTGCGCACGATGATGAAAGAGGCCGAGTCAGAGTTGCGCAAGGTGCTGCCGAACTTCGACGCCGGCAAATTGCTCGGCGCCAGCATGGACGTGTTCCATAGGAATCCGGCGCACCAGCGCAAGCTGCTGGATTTGCTGACCGGCACTCACGAGGCGCACATCACCGTCGGCAGCCAGAAATTCCATCTGGTGGCTACCCCGGTCATCGACACGCACGGTCAGCGCGCCGGTACCGTCGTCGAATGGCGCAACGAAACAGCCGAGAAAGCGATCGAAAGCGAGATCGACCAAGTGGTCACCGCGGCGGTGGCCGGCGATTTCTCCAAACGCATCCCGCTCGAAGGCAAGAAGGAGTTCATGCTCAACCTTGCCACGGCGATGAACTCGCTGTCCGACACCACCGGCAAGGCGCTGCAGGACACGGCTCACATGCTGAGCGCTCTTGCCGCGGGCGACCTGACGCAACGCATTACCGCCGATTACCAGGGCATGTTCGGCCAGCTGAAGGGCGACGCCAACATGACGGCGGAGCGGATCGGCTCCATCATCGGCGAGATCAAGGCGTCGGCGCGCGAAGTGACCAACGCCTCGGCGGAAATCTCCACCAGCACCACCGACCTGTCGCAGCGCACGGAAGAACAGGCGGCGAGCCTGGAAGAGACCTCGGCCTCGATGGAAGAGATCGCCGCGACGGTGAAGAAGAACGCCGACAATGCCCAGGCCGCCAACACCTCCGCGAGCGAGACGCGCGACGTCGCCGATCGCGGCGGGCAGGTCGTCGCCAAGGCGGTCGACGCCATGGCCAAGATCGAGGACTCCTCGCGCAAGATATCGGACATCATCGGCGTGATTGACGAGATCGCGCGGCAGACCAACCTGCTGGCGCTCAACGCCGCGGTGGAAGCCGCGCGCGCCGGCGAAGCCGGCCGCGGCTTCGCGGTGGTCGCGGCGGAAGTTCGCTCGCTGGCGCAGCGTTCCTCGCAGGCGGCCAAGGACATCAAGGACCTGATCACCAACTCGAACGGTCAGGTGAAGGACGGTGTCGACCTGGTGAACCGTGCCGGCACCGCGCTCACCGAGATCGTCGAGTCGATCAAGCAGGTGGCGGCGATCGTCGCCGAGATCGCCAACGCCAGCGCCGAGCAGGCGACCGGCATCGAGCAGGTGAACAAGGCGCTGACGCAGATGGACGAGGTGACGCAGCAGAACTCGGCGCTGGTCGAGGAAAACGCCGCCACCGCCAAGACACTGGAGCAGCAGGCCAAGGCCATGGACGAGCGCGTCGCGTATTTCCGGCTCGACGAGGCTGCGGCGACCCATGCGGTCGCGGCTCGCCCCGGCAACAATCCGGTCATGGGCGCAAGGCCACCGGTCGCCGCGAAGGATGCAAAGCGCGCCATCGGGAAGGCAAATCCGGTCGCCGCCATGCGCACGACCCTCGCCACCGCGCTCAAGGAAGACGCGGAGTGGAAGCAGTTCTAGTCTGAGCGTATTGCAAAGTAACGGCGGCTGCTCGCGCGGCCGCCGTTATGCATTGCGGTCAGCCTCCGGCTAGCGCCAAAAGGCCCAGCCTTCGCTTTGCGCGGCCGTCTTCGGCTTGTGCTTTTTGTCGGCGACGATGGCGGAGATGTCGGCGTGGCGATCGCCGCGCGTTGCCACGCGCGTTTTGCCGCGCGCCGATGCGACGTCCTCTTTGTCGCCAGTGTCGTGCTTGCGTTTTGCGTGTTGCGCGGCGTCGCCGCGTTTAGCGTGCAGCGTGGCGTCGCGATCCTTGTCGGCGTGATGGCTGGCGAGCCGCAGGCGATGCTTGGGCGGCGCGGCCGCTTCCACCTTTTCGGTCGCGGTTGTCGCGTTCGCGGAGACGACGCGCGGCCAGCCGCCGCTCGCGTCGGCCACCAGCGCCGCCGGCCGCTCCGGCACGGAGGGCGGCCGCTCGCCCATCGGCACCGCCTGCACGATGCGATAGCCGCGCGCCTTGAGCTCCTTGAGCAGCGTCGGCACGGCGAGTGCCGTCGCCGGATGGATGTCGTGCAGCAGCAGCACGCCGCGATGCTCGTGCGCCTCGATGCGGTGGATCGCCTTGCTGACGATCTGCGCCGCGGTGATGCCGCGATGCCAGTCGTCGGCGACCTCGTCGGCGCTCCACACGGCGAGCGACTGCGAGGCGAGATAGGTCTCGACGTCGTGGCTGCGCGCGAGCCCGGGAATGCGGAAGAAGGGCGCCAGCGCTTTCGGATCGCCGAGCGCAGCGCGCACCGAGGCGATGCCGCGGCCGACCTCGTGCTCGACGCGCGGGCGGCCCATGGCGTCGAAATGGAACGGATGGTTCTGGCTATGCGTGCCGATGACGTGGCCGGCGTTGTAGATGCGCCGCACCGTGTCGGGATAGGCGGCGGCCATCTGGCCGACCAGGAAATAGGTGACCTTCACGCATTCGGCGGCGAGCGCCTGCAGCACGCGGTCGGTGTAAGGCGGCAGCGGGCCGTCGTCGAAGGTGATGACGACCTCATGGTCTTGCAGCGGCAGCGTATGGCGATATTGGATATGGCCGATGCGCGGCAGCGCCGCCGGATCGACCGCGAGCGTGCGGCTGGTGCCGAGCGCCTGCGGATTGCCGGGGCAGGCGGTCGGCGCTTGCGCCACAGCCTGCGCGGCAGCAGGCGTAGGTGTAGGCGCGGCAGCCGGAGTCGGAGCAGACACGGGCGCTTCCGCGGGAGTTGATATCGGCGTGGCAGTTGGTGTCGGCGTCTCCACAGCGGCAGCCGGTATCTGAACAATCGCGACCGCTGGGGTCTCCGACCCGGGCGCCTGCGCAGCAGCCGCGAGGCCGCCGAGCAGGCAGCACACAACTAGGAACGAACGCATAAGCCCCCCGGTCACCCCGCCCGCGCGTCTTGGTGCGCGCGGATCGGAGCGTCTGTTAACCTACGAAGTTCCAGATTAACGGAAAATTAACCGAGTTGTCCGGTCCCGAACGGTGGCATCCGGCGGATTTCGCGGGCCATGCGGCAAAAAAGGGACAATTTCAGTTGAAATTAGGCCTGCCGGCAACCGAAACGACATGAACGATGCTGTATCCGCGACGTTTCAGCTCGCGCAGGAAGGCCGGCAGCATTTGCGCGGTCTGCGATTTCGTATCGTGAAATAAGACGATGCCGCGTCCGACCTGGTCGATACGAGCGAGTATCAGTTCCAGTTCCTGCTCCGGGGTCATCGGGTTCCAGTCGCTGGCCCAGACGTCGGCGCCGAAGACCACCATGCCGCGGCCATTCACCAGGTCGAGCAGCGGCGGGCTCGAGGCAAAGCCCGGAAAACGGAAAAACGGCGTGCTCGGCTCGCTGCGCGCCTGGCCGTAGAGGGCGGTCTCGTCGGCGCGGATGCCGTGCTCGATTTCGGCGTCCGCCCGGTCGAGCGTCATATGGTCGAGCAGCGGGTGTCCAAAGGTATGGTGGCCGACGGTATGGCCCTCGGCGAGTTCGCGGCGGGCGAGCGCTGGGTTCTCCTCGGCATTGCGGCCGAGCAGGAAAAACGTGGCGCGCACGCATTCGGCCTTGAGCGCGTCCAGCACCTTCGGCGTCGTGCCGGGCCAGGGGCCGTCGTCGAAGGTCAGCACGAGCTCTTTCGCCTGCAACGGCAGCGTCGCCGGGAAGTGCTTGCGGCCGACCCGCGGCGTGGTCCTCACGTCGACCGGCAGCACGCGCGCGGTGCCGAGCGCGTCCGGATTGCCCGGGCAGGGGTCCGCAGCGGCGGGCAGGGTGGCCGCCGGCAAGGCCAGAGCGAGAAAGCTTGCGAGAATCCAGCGCATGGTCGGTCCCTATAAACCACGAGCATTACTCTTTTTTCACCCTGTTTTGTGACCCGCCATTAATGGTGAATCTGTAGCCTTCAACCTCCAAACCGCAGGGTAGCGCGGGGAGTAGTCGTTGGGCGGCGAGAGCAAGACGGAAGCTGCGGGCGCAAGCCCAGGCCGCTCGGCGCCCCAATGGGTGCTGGGATGGGCGCCTGCCTGGTCGTCGGCCCGCGCGCAGCGGACACGTCCTGAGGCCCCGTTGCACGCGGCCGACGTGTCGCGCGCGCGTACGCGGCGCATGTTCGCCGCCTCGCGGCTGGTCCTGGTGCTGGCGGCTTTCGCGCTGGCGGCGACCTTGCTCTCCGCCGGCATCGGTTACGGCCTGGCGCGGCAGAGCGACGAGCGGCTGTGGTCGGAGCAGCGCGCCTCGCTGCGCAACGCCATCTCCGAATTCCGCGCGCTGTTCGGCCAACGCGACGAGGTCGATCCGCGTTTCGTGCGCATGGTCGAGCAGACTGCCGGTCTCAAGAATCTGAAATTCGAAATCAATCCGCCGGACAGCGAGCGCGAGATGCAGCCGGTGCTCGATGTGAACGGACGCATCGCCGGCTTCTTCACCTGGGAGCGCACCAATCCCATGGTGCTGACGGTCGGCCGCATGATGCCGCTCATCGGCGGCGTCGCCGTCGTGCTGATGGCCTTTGCCGGGTTCTCGCTCTGGCAGTTGCGCCGCGCGCGCGAGGAACTGGTGGCGAGCGAGGAAATGGCGGCGCGCGCCGCCGACGTGGACAAGCTCACCGGCCTGCCCAACCACGCCAAGACGCTCGAGCTGCTCGACCTTGCGCTCGCCGAACGCGCCGCCAACGAGGTGACCACATTCGCGCTGATCGAGCTCGACGGCATGGCCGACGTCAACGCGCATCTCGGCGTGCTCGGCAGCGACGAGTTGATCGTGGCGGTGGCCGGGCGGTTGAAAGAGGCACTGCCGCCGGACGCGCTGTGCGGGCGCATCGGCAGCGACGAGTTCGCGGTGGCGCTCACCGCGGCGCCGGAAGACGACGCGCATGCCACGATCCGCGCCGCGCTGGGGAGCATCGCGCGGCCGTACTGGATCGATACCGTGGTGCGCGTGAGCGCGCATGCCGGCTTCGCGCAGACGCCGCTGCACGCGGCGACGCGCGGCGAGCTGACGCGGCGCGCCGAACTGGCGCTGCGCGCGGCGGGCAAGAAGGGGCCGGGCGCCGTGGTCGCCTTCGCGCCGGAGATCGATACCGTCTCGTCCGACCAGAAATTCATCCACCGCGAGCTGCCGCGCGCACTCACCGCCAACGAGCTCGAGGTGCACTATCAGCCGATCGTCGCGGCGAACGGCGGCCGCATCGTCGGGCTCGAGGCGCTGCTGCGCTGGACGCATGCAACGCGCGGTCCGATCGGTCCCGCGGCCTTCATTCCGGTGGCCGAGCAGATGGGATTGATGGATACGCTCGGCGCCTTCGTGCTGCGCCGCGCGCTGCAAGAGGCCATCCGCTGGCCCGACCTTTATGTCGGGGTCAACTTGTCGCCATTGCAGGTGCGCGACGCCTCCATCGTCGACCTGGTGCGCTCGGCGCTGCAGGAGAGCGGCATCGCGCCGGAACGGCTGATGCTGGAGATCACCGAAGGCGTCCTCATCGACAATCCGGAAGAGATGCTCAAGCGTATCGAGGACCTGCACGCGCTCGGCGTGCGCATTGCGCTGGATGATTTTGGCTCCGGCTATTCCAACCTCGGCTACTTGCAGCGCTTCCCGCTCGACAAGCTCAAGATCGACCGCAGTTTCGTCGCAGCCCTCGGCAATTCCGCCAATGGCGGCGTGATCATCCAGGCGATCGTGGCGCTCGGCCGCGCGCTCGGGCTGTCGGTGCTGGTCGAGGGCGTGGAGACCGAGCAGCAACGCGTGCTGCTGCGGCTCGCCGGCTGCGACGAGATGCAGGGCTTCCTCTTTGCCAAACCGGCGCCGGCCAAGACGATCGACCGCCTGCTGGCGCAACTGCGCTCCGGCGGCAGCCTCAAGGCGCTGCCGCTGCCGGCCGAGGCGCTGACAGGCTGAGCGGCGCGCGATACAGTCTCCTTCCGCTAAATAGCGCACGATCCCGAAAAGTGGGTACCGGTTTTCGGACAAGATCGTGCGCCAATAATATGGGAGGCGGCGCGATGATCCCGAATGCCTGGGCGGGCTTCGATTTCGGCCTTGGGGCCGATGTCGACATGCTGCGGCAGACCGCGAGCGGCTTCGCGCAGGACCGCATCGCGCCGCGCGCCGCCGAGATCGACCGCGACAACGAATTCCCGCGCGACCTGTGGCCGCAGATGGGCGCGCTCGGACTTCTGGGCGTGACCGTAAAAGAGGAATACGGCGGCGCGGGGCTCGGCTATCTCGCGCATTGCGTGGCGATGGAGGAGATCTCGCGCGCGAGCGCCGCGGTCGGTCTGTCCTACGGCGCGCACTCCAATCTCTGCGTCAACCAGATCAGCCGCAACGGCACCGACGCGCAGCGGCGCAAATATCTGCCCAAGCTCATTTCCGGCGAGCATGTCGGCGCGCTGGCGATGTCGGAGCCTGGCGCCGGCTCTGACGTGGTGTCGATGCGCACGCGCGCCGACAAGAAGGGCGACCGCTACGTGCTCAATGGCTCGAAGATGTGGATCACCAACGGCCCGGTCGCCGACACGCTGGTGGTCTACGCCAAGACCGACCGCACCGCGGGCGCGCGCGGCATCACCGCCTTCCTCGTCGAGAAGGACTTCAAGGGTTTTGCGCCGGCGCAGAAGCTCGACAAGCTCGGCATGCGCGGCTCCGACACCAGCGAATTGGTGTTCACCGACTGCGAGGTGCCGGAGGAGAACGTGCTCGGCGCCGTCGGCAACGGCGTCAACGTGCTGATGTCCGGCCTCGACTATGAGCGCGTGGTGCTCTCGGCCGGGCCGCTCGGCATCATGCAGGCCTGCCTCGACGTGGTGATCCCTTACGTGCACCAGCGTCAGCAGTTCGGCCAGGCGATCGGCCGCTTCCAACTGGTGCAGGCCAAGCTCGCCGACATGTACGTCACCATGAACGCGGCGAAGTCTTATGTGTATGCCGTAGCCCGCGCGTGCGACGAGGGCCGCACCACGCGCGAGGACGCCGCCGGCGCCATCCTCTACGCCGCCGAGCGCGCCACCTGGATGGCGCTCGAAGCCATCCAATGCCTCGGCGGCAACGGCTACATCAACGATTACCCGACGGGCCGCCTGCTGCGCGACGCCAAGCTCTACGAGATCGGGGCGGGGACGAGCGAGATCCGGCGCATGCTGATCGGGCGGGAGATTTTCGAGAAGACAAGGTGATGATCACGAGGGATAAGTCAGACCTTCGAAAGCGGCTATGGGCTCCGTACGATTCGGTTAAATCAGTTCTGAATCTCAACGATTTATCAGAAGATCAAAAAAAGGCGCTTGAAGAAAGCATTGTGATGGACCTGATAGGTGAGGAGCCGAAATTACCTGTACCTTATCGACGCATCAGCAAGTCCACCACGCATTTAAACTACGCCATAATTTATCTTTATAGCTCGATTGGAAGATTTGCGACGTACCGAACGATGTTCCGCCACTATCCGTGGCGTGGAAAGTTATCAAAATCCGATCACATCCAGTCTACATATTATCTTTTTGTGCATGAGTGCTACATTTTGGAAGAAAGACTTAAAGGATATTTTCGTGCGGTCGAATCTTTTGTCAAAGAACAAAATATGGATATCGACACGAAGTCGATTTCCAAAAAAATTATGAAATTACAAAGCCAAGCCTTTCGCTCCGCGATACGTATGCGTGGCGTCCATGTGCACCAAGATGATGTTTTACCGGGAGATATAAAGAGACTTGTACTTTTTGATCTGCTGCTGCTCCCCGAACAGAAGGATAAAAAGCTAAGAAATGTTCTTGGGATGCTACAACGCTTTGCGTTGCGTGATACGAAAAAGAATTGGATGCAACAGTGCGATTATGCTGAAACTGCAAGTCAAACCATCGTAGCGCTTGCTTTTGACGCTACAATGCTCGTTTGGAAGCGGTTGGCCGAAATAAATAAAATCAAGTAGGTCTCGCATTGCATGGCCATGCCCCGTTAACAAAGGTAAACGCCGAATCAGCTAGCTCATTGGCCGACATCGTCGACACGGGGGCTAGGCCAATGATGCGGGTGCGGTTGAAGGCGGATGGGCGGATCGTCGAGCTTCTGGAGGACGGCAGCGAGAAGACCGTCGATCATAGCAATCCGGCGGCTTTCGTGCGCCATGTGCGCGCGCGCTGCGGGCTGACGCAGGCGGCTTTCGCCGAGAAGATCGAAGTGCCGATCGAGACCGTGCGCAACTGGGAGCAGGGCAAGCGCTCGCCCCGTGGCCCCGCGCGCGCGCTTCTGAAGGTGATCGATCGCGCGCCGGAAGCGGCCTTCGCCGCGCTTGGTGGAAGCCGGCGCTGAAGCTCCTTTTGGGCGGAAGCCGGCGCTAAACGCCTTTCGGGCGGCAGCAGGCGCTGATTATTCCGCCGCGGCGGACACACGCGGGCGCGGCTGAGTGCGCGCCATGCGCATCAGCAGGGCCATCGCGACCAAGATTGCGAGATAGACGGCAAGCTGCAGTTCGGTCGGCCGTTCGGTGTAGCCGATGAGCGCGTGCAGCATCTTGCCGAACAGGCTGCCTTCCGACAGCAGCCACGAGGTGTCCCACACCGTACCTTCGAGCGTGTTCATCAGGCCGGCGTTGTTGAGGAACTGCACGGCCTGCGAGGCCATGCCGGCGGCCAGCAGCGCAATCAGCCAGCTCGTCACGGAGAAGATGTAGCGGCTGGGGATCGCCACCAGCCCGAAATAGGTGAAGCAGGTGAAGGCCGCGCCCGCCGCGATGCCGAAGAGGCCGCCGACGGCCAGTTCGCCGACCGAGGTGCCCGACGTGAGGATGCCGTAGAGGAACAGTACCACCTCGGAGCCTTCGCGCAGCACGGCTAGGCCCACGACGATGGCGAGCGCTGTGAGCGGCTTGGCGCCTTCGCTCACCGCGGTGCCGACGTTGCGCATCTCCTCGGCGATCTCGCGGCCGTGCCGCGCCATCCAGGCGTTGTGCCACATCAACATGAGCACGGCGATGCCGAGGATGCTGGCGTTGAACAGTTCCTGTCCGGCGCCTTCGAAAGCCTGCGAGATGACGCCGGCGAAGGCGGCGACCAACGCTGCGCCCAATACGCCGCCGCCGATGCCGAAACCGATCCAGCGGCCGCGTCCGGCGACGCCGCGCGTTGCCGCCATCACGATGCCGACGATCAGGCCGGCTTCGATGACTTCGCGGAAAACGATGATCAGGGCGCCGAGCATGGCGGACAATTACTCCATTGCGCTCACCAAAGCATGAACCGCACGCGATGCAAGTCCTTATTTATACTCTCGAATTATTCCAAACTGGTAACGCCGGCAGGGGCCGTTTCGTTGCCTCGGGCGCAAGGCGCAGTCTCGGCGCGGCCCCCGTTGGCAGCGACGCGCCGAGGGGGCATTCTTCGCCACCCGCGGCGGCGCCTCGGTCCGCCGCGATCAGCAATGACAAGGAGATTGGAATGCCCGGCGTGAACGTCCCCGTAGTCGAAGCCCATGGTGCGAGGATTCCGCAGATCGGCTTCGGCACCATGACCCTGAAGGAGGACGTCTGCGTGCAGGCGGTGAAGACCGCGCTGCAGCTCGGCTACCGTCATCTCGACACCGCGGCCTTCTACGGCAACGAGAAGGAGAACGGCGAGGGCCTGCGCCAGTCCGGCGTCAAGCGCGAGGAAGTGTTCATTACGACGAC